>RCUP01000167.1_pt1 | contig 62888 bp, 62 predicted proteins | sample 2166341 | NCBI WGS metagenome assembly RCUP01 (sample SAMN09932325, study PRJNA488358) | compost metagenome | isolation source: compost soil in succinonitrile-enriched | place: Germany: Experimental Botanical Garden | reverse complement strand
GGGGGCTTGGCCGCGGCATCCATGCCGCGGACACCCCGCAATCCGACACCGCCCCGCCTTCGACAGTTTGCCGGTGACGGTTGGCACATCCATGCCTTGCGTGGATGAATCTCCATCGAGATCGAATATTTCGAATTGAAATCGAAAAGCATCCACGCATGGCGTGGATCTACGTGTCGACCAAGGTCGACACCCACCAAGAGCAGGCAATGCCATTCCAACAGATCGCGGAGATCTGTCGAAGGCGGGGTGGGTCCGGTTGCGGGAGTGTCCGCGGCATGGATGCCGCGGCCAAGCCCCCATGGATGGGTTTACGGCGTCTCCCGCAACCGGACCCACCCCGCCATCCCTCAGGAAACCCGCTTCTGCCGTTGCTTCGGCCGTTGCCGTTGTTTCTGCGGGTGCAGGGCGCAGCCCTGCCGAACCACCCTTTACCTGGCCTGCTCGCAGAACTTCTGCCGGTACTCCAGTGCCTTCGGCATCAACGCCTGCAGATTCTGGATACGGGTACCCGGATTGGGGTGGGTCGAAGAGAATTCCGGCGGCGACTGGCCGCCACCTGCCTGCCCCATGCGCTGCCACAGCGGCACCGCCTCACGCGGGTCGAAACACGCCGCCGCCGCCAGCATCAATCCCACTTCGTCAGCCTGCGTCTCGTGGCTGCGCGCATACGGCAACAGATAACCGTAGCCCATCGCCGACATCATCATCTGTTGCTGCTGCGCATCCATGCCACTGGCGGCGCCGGCCACCTGGCCGATCTGGGTCAGCTTCTGCTGGGCCATGCGCTGTGCACCGTGGCGCAGCAACGCATGGGCGATTTCATGGCCCATCACCACCGCCATCGCATCGCGGGTGCGCGCGACCGGAATCAGCCCCGTGTACACGGCCATCTTGCCGCCGGGCAGGCAGAACGCATTGGCCTGTTCGGACGGAATCACATTCACTTCCCACTCGAAGTCGCGCGCGAAGTGTGCCGGTTGCAGCCCGTGTTCCTGCGCCAGCGCGGTCTCCACCACATCCACCTTGGCGATCAGTCGCTCGGCAATCGCCCGGACATCCCGCGAGACCTGTTCGTTCGGGCCCAGCGGGCGCTCCTGCGACAGGATCTGCTGGTAGGCCTGCAGGCCCAGTGCCTTCTCCTGGCTGGCGTCCAGGCTGCTGTCGATCAGCACCTTCTCGCCGGTATAGGGGTCGATCGCACGGTTGGAGAACCAGTAGAACGCCGCATAGCCGGCGGCCAACAGCAGCACCCACCAGCGGATGTTGCCGAACAGGCCACGCCGCTGCTGCGGCGAGCGGGAAAAAGGATCGTTGCGCATCGGCTGGTCTTCCGGCTGACCCCGCCGGTCGGCGGGCACGGCGCAATCTTAGTGCGACGCTGCCTGCGGCGGGTGAAGCCGACGCCGATGCGAGCGCGCCCGTCAGATCCCGCGGACCAGGCGGAAGCCGATGCGCGCGTTGGTGGTATCCGAATCCTGCGATTGCCGCCAGGCCGCCCGGGTCTGCTCCGGGGCATTGGCCCAGTTGCCACCCCGGATCACCCGTGAACGGCAGCCCGGGTTGAACCAGGCCACACCATCGGCCGGCGCGCGCCGATAGCTGGCATGCCAGCAGTCGGCCACCCACTCGCTCAGGTTGCCGCCCATGTCGTGCAGCCCGAAGCCGTTTGCCTGGAAACTGGCCACGGGCGCCGGCCCCCACCAACCATCGCCGTAGCCGACAAAGGCGTTGTGCCAATGCCTGCCGGAGGGTGAAGCGTCCTTGCTGCCGGTGTAATTGCCACTGCCTTCCGGCGGCAGCCCGGCATCGCCCCACGGGTAGCGGCCACTGCTGCCGGCACGCATCGCGTACTCGAACTCGGCCTCGCTGGGCAGGCGGTAGCTGCGGCCGGTCTGCTCGGACAGCCAGGTCGCGTAGTTCTCCGCGTCACGCACGCTGACGTGCATCACCGGTGAATTGCCCAGTGCCCGCCCGCCGTCATAGTCGGACCGCCAGTCGACCCCACTGCGACGGATGAAATTGCCGCTGCGCTCGTCATAGACCACCGAATGTCCACGTCGGGTCGCGCGTGGACGGGCATTGGTCGCCTTCACATAGCGCTCGAAGTCGCCCACGGTGATCTCGGTGATCGCCATCGCGTAACCGCGCTCGAAGCGCACATAGTGCGACGGCCGCTCTGCATCGGTTGCGCCCGGCTCGGTATCACTGGCACCCATCTGGAATCCGCCGTGCGGCACCACGATCATCTGCGGTCCACGGCCGCCATCACGCAGCGCGTCGCTGAACACCTGCCCCGGCCGGAAGCTGCCGTAATGGGTGGCCAGTTCGATGCGCTCGCGCAGCTGCGCCACCACCGCGTCGCCCGGCAAGGCGATGCGCAGCGCTTCGGCCAGCTTCTCGCGCGCAGGCTTCAATCCCTGCGGGGTGGTCAGATCATGCAGTCCGCCATCGCGCAGCTGGACCAGCGCTGCTGCACGGATCTGCTCGATGCGCTCGAACGCATCGGCGATGGTCGGTGACGAATCCCGCACCTTGCTGGCTTCTGCCAACCAGGCGCCGGCACTGGCGAAATCACGGATGCGCGCGGCGTCCTCGGCCCGCCGGATCAGCCCGCTTTCCGCCGCGGCCAAGCCCTGCCGCGCGCGTCGGCTATGCGGGTCCAACGCCAGTGCCTCGCGGAAGTTGCCGATGGCGCCATCACCCTCTTCACCTATCCGGTCGGCACGCAGATCGTCTTCGCCCGCGCGGTTGTAGGCGACCACACGCTGCGCCGTCTCCACCCGGCCCTGCAGCGCGCGCACCTTCTCGTCCTTCGGCGCCAGGGTCAGCAGTACCAGCGCCTGGCGCCCGGCTTCGGCCAGCGCTTCACGCTGCCGCAATGGCTGCTGCAGCAACGCATCGGCCTGCTGCAGCAGGCGCTGCTTCGCACGTTGCAGGCCCAGACGCGCCTGGCGGTCGTCGGGTTCCTCTTCCTGCACCGCCAGCCACAGCGGCACTGCTGCATCGCCATCTTCGTACAGATGCCCCCGCGCGAATGCCTGATCGGCGGCCCGGCGCAGCTGTGCCAGCGTACGTCCCTGGCGATCGACCCGCGGCGGCGTCCACTGCTGGATGTCTTCGGCCGCATCGTCACCGGCAATGGTCACCGTGCCCTGCCCGCTACCAGGTGCCGGACCGGCCTCTGGTGCAGGATCGGCCGGCTGGCCTGCAGTGCCACCGGAGGTCTGCGCAGGGGGCGACGGCGTGCAACCGGCCAGGCCCACGGCCAAGGCGGTACACAGCACGGGCGACAGCAGAAAACGCAAGCAGGGCCTCCTTCGGCACGGATGCGGACCGACGTTAGGCTATTCTCCCCTGCCTGAGCAAACACGAGTAGTAGGCCCTGACCTGTGGCAACCTGGATCACCACCCCCGCCGAGCTGGACACATACCGCCAGCAACGGCCGACCCGCATCGGCCTGGATACCGAATTCATCCGTGAACGCACCTTCTGGCCGCAACTGGCGCTGGTGCAGATGGCCGTCGGCGAGGACATCCTGCTGATCGACCCGTTGATTCCCGGCATGCCCGAGGCGTTGGCGCCTTGGCTGGCCGATGAATCCATCACCAAGGTGATGCACAGCGCCAGCGAAGACCTGGTGGCGTTCAAGTGGACCTGCGGCGTGCTGCCGCGCCCATTGTTCGACACCCAGATCGGCGCCGCCCTAGCCGGCATTGGTGCTGGCATGGGCTACCAGAAGCTGGTGCAGGAGATCACCGGCGTGGCACTGGAAAAGGGCGAAACCCGCTCTGACTGGATGCGCAGGCCGCTGTCGGATTCACAGCTGAAGTACGCCGCCGACGACGTCGAGCATCTCTTCGCGATGCATGACGCGATTTCCGCCAAGCTGGAATCGCTGGGGCGCCAGCAGTGGCTGCACGACGACGGCGAGCGCCTGCTGGCCAGCGTCGCCAATGACGAAGACCGCTGGCCACACCTGGGCATGCGCTCGGCGCAGTTCCTGGACGCGCCCGCGCAGCGCCGCCTGCTGCGCCTGCTGCGCTGGCGCGACGTGCAGGCGCGCGCCAGCGACCGTCCGCGCAGCTGGATCCTGGACAACGAGCTGGCCGCGACCCTGGCACGCACGCCGCCAGCCGACGCGGCTGCATTGAGCAAGCTGTTCGAACAGTTCCCGAAGGCGCCGCGCAAGCTTGCCGCTGCGGTATGGGAGGCGCTGGATACTCCCTTGGCCGATGAAGCCGATGCACCATTGGCGATGCAGGCCAGCGATGCCAGCAAGCAGCTGCTGAAGAAGCTGCAGGATGCAGTAGCCGAACGCAGCCGCGAGCTCGGTCTGGCCGACGGCGTACTGGCCTCGCGCAAGCATCTGGAAAGCTATCTGGAGCATCGGCGGTGGCCTGCCGCGTTGGCCGGATGGCGCCAGCAGGAACTGGAGCCGGTGCTGGCACCGCTGTTGCCCGCCGCTTGAGCCCCCTGCCGTCGTCGCGCATGCAGCGCGGCGACGGCACACCCGGGCATGGCCATGAGCGCGCGCGGCACGTGCCTGCAGCGCGCGACACGTCGCGCTACCGCCCTTCGAAATCCACCCGACGCTGATTGCCGCGTGCGACGGTGGCTGCCGCGATCCTGTACGCCCGCCAACGGGATCGCGCTGCTCGGTTCATGTACATGACTGCAGACACATACGCCTGCGTCGGCGGCATGCAAGAGTGAATCGCACGCCACCCTGCATACCTGATCAAGGCACCGGTGGACGACGCACCCAGCAGGACCGATGCCGTCGGCGCAGGTCCTGCCCACGCTGCTGCGCAAAGGACTCCCATGCACACGATCATCTCCGAACGGACCGCAGCTTCCCCCTCCCGCCCCATGCGCCACCTGCGCCGATGGCTGGGCGTTTCACTCCTGTGCGTTGCCGCAAGTGCCAGCGCCGCCGATGACCTGCAGGCACGCATTGCACAGGCGTTGCAGGGCACCACGACGCCGGCCATGGGAGCGCTGGTGATCCGCGATGGCAAGATCGCCGAGCAGGCCGTCAGCGGCGTGCGCCGCAATGATGAGAAGGTGGCCGCCAGCACCGGCGATGCCTGGATGATCGGCTCGACCGGTAAACCGATCACCGTGGCGATGATCGCGCGCCTGGTCGAACAGGGCGTGCTGAAGTGGGATGCGCCACTATCGACGATGCTGCCCGATCTGGCGGCACAGATGCAGCCGGCCTACCGCAGCGTCACGCTGGTGCAGCTGCTCTCGCACCGCGCTGGCCTGCCGGAAAACCTCACCGATGGCGCCGCACTGGATGCGTTCTTCACCGACACGCGTGCCCTGCCCATACAACGCGAGGCGTACATCAAGGCCGCGCTGTCCGAGGCCCCGGCCCACCCGCCGGGAACGGAATTCGCATACAGCAACAGCGGCTTCCTGATCGCAGCCGTGATCGCCGAGCGCGCCACTGGCAAGGACGTGGAGACGCTGATCCAACGCGAGGTGTTCCAGCCACTTAAGATGACCGGTGCCGGCTTCGGGCCGACCACGGCAGGGCAGCCGTTGGGCCACCGCGGCGGCAAGCCCGTCACCCGCGCGCCGCAGAAGGCCGATGATGGCGTACCGCCGATCTACACCGCCGCCGGCAACCTGCACATGCGCCTGCAGGACCTGGCACTGTTCGCCATCGACCAGCTCGCGGGCAGCCATGGCAAGGGCACGCTGTTGACACCGGCGTCCTACACGCTGATGCAGAGCGCGCAACCGGGCAGCCCCTCGGGTCTGGACTGGGGCGTGCAGCCGTCGATCGCCGGCCGCCAGGGCCCGGTGCTGGTGCACGGTGGCTCCGATGGCAACTGGCTGGCCTGGGTGGTGCTGTTCCCCGCACAGAACAGTGGCGTGATCGCCATTGCCAACGCCGCCGAAGACATGGGCGCGGACACGGCCACCATGGGTGTGCTCGGCGGCCTGTTCGCCGAACTGGCCCCTGCTGTCACGCCTGCCGCCAAGTAGACCCGTCACGACGCCCTGCACCTGCGGGGCGTCGATTCCGCGTCTCAGTTCCCACAACGGCAAACGCCCTGCACAGGCAGGGCGTCTGGTGGGAAGTGCAGAGGTGTCGGTGCCGCGTGCGGTACCGACCGATGCGGCTTACCAGTTCATGTTCAGCGACACACCCACGGTGCGCGGTTCGTTGTAGACCGCGGCCATGTAGTTCTCGATCACACCCTTGAGGTTCTTCTCGTTGGTGATGTTGCGCGCGAACAGCGACACTTCATACGCGCCGTAGTTGCCCGAGTAGCCGATCTTCAGGCCGCCTTCGAAGTCACCCTTCGAATTGAACTCCTGGCTGTCGTACAGCACGAAGCTGGTGTAGCCCTGCTTGTTCCAGTCGGTGGACACGAACATCGTGCCCGCATCGCTGAGCGGGAAGTCGTAGCGCGCGGCGAGGTTGATGTTGTACTTCGGTGCGTTCGGCAGCGGATTGCCATCGATCTGGGCAAAGGTGTTGGCACCGACCTTGATCGTCGGGTCATCGACGGTGCACACCACCTTGCCGTTCAGTGCGCAGACCTGCGCATACACGCGCTTGTCCTTGATCTCGCTGTGCAGCAGGCTCAGGCCGGCGCTCAGGGTCAGGTTCGGGATCGGGCGCAGCTCCATGTCCGCTTCGAAGCCGTAGGCCTTGGCCTTGTCGGCGTTGAACAGCACGCCGTTGCCGTCCGAATCGTTGCCGTTGAGCTGGATGTCGTTGACGGTGTAGGTGAACGCGGTGGCATTCAAGCGCAGGCGGTTGTCCCACAGGCTGCTCTTCACGCCGGCTTCCCAAGACAGGATCGTCTCCGAATCGGCGGTGGTGAAGTCCGCGTTGAACACTGCCGAACGGCCCTGGATGGTCGGGCCACGGAAGCCGCGCGCGACCTTCGCATAGACGCTCACGTCCGGGGTGATCTGATACATCGCGCTCAGATCCCAGCTCGGGGTCGTGTCGGTCATCTTGACGTCGGTGCGGCCCTTGTAGGTGACTGCACCTGCGGCGGTGTCGGCGGTCTTCAACAGACGGGTGTGCTTCTCATCACGGGTCTGGCGCAGGCCGGCGGTGACGGTGAACTTGTCGGTGAAGGCGTAGCTGAGCTGGCCGAAACCGGCCCACGAGGTGTTCTTGTTGCGCAGGCGCACCCAGTTGTTCGGGTTGCGCGCCGCGCCCTTCAGGAACCAGGCGCGCTGGTAGAAGTCGGTGGTGTCGCTGCCGTTGAAGTAGAACGCGCCGGCCTGCCACTGCAGGGCGCTGTCATCGTGGCTGGCCAGGCGGAATTCCTGGGTCCACTGGTCCAGGTCACGGATCTGGCCCATCGACTGGCCATAGCCGTTCGGCACGCCATTGACCGGGAAGTTGACCGCGGCGCCGCCGTCGGTGTCACCGCGGCTGTAACCGGAGGTGGTCTCGTACGCGGTGATCGAGGTGAAGTCGATCGCGCCGAAGTCATAACGCGCCTTCACCGAACCGCCGTAGGTCTTGTACGCCTGCGGGTTGTTGTCGGCCTCGTCGTAGGCGACCTGGTCACGCGGCACGTCGGTCTTGTTCGAGCCCTTGGTCAGCGCGTTGCGCAGGAACAGGGTCGAGGTGCCTTCGTAGTCGCGGGCGTGGGCCGAGGCGAGGATCGAGAACTGGTCGCTCGGGGTCAGCAGCAGCTGCGCGCGCACGTTGCGGTCGTCGAAGCCGCCCATGGCGTTCTTCTTCGGGCTGACCGTGCCGTCGGCGCTGGGGCCGGTGTAGGTGTTGTCGACGTAGTCGTCGCGGTGCTGGTACAGGGCCGACACGCGGAACGAGGCGATGTCGTTGATCGGTCCGCCGAAGCCACCGTCGATCGACACGCTGTTGTAGGAGGCGTAGCTGGCGCTGACGCGGCCGCTGTAGTCCTGGGTCGGCTTGAGGGTGTCGAACTTGACGATGCCGGCGGTGGTGTTGCGGCCGAACAGCGAGCCCTGCGGACCGCGCAGCACTTCCACCTGGTCCACGTCATAGACCGGGTTGGACTTCAGCACCACGTGTTCCAGCACGACGTCGTCCTGGATGATCGACACCGGCTGCGAGGCACCCAGGTAGAAATCGATGTTGCCCAGGCCGCGGATGTAGAAGCGCGGGAAGATGCGGCCGGTGGTGGTTTCCGCATACAGGCTCGGCACGCGGCCGGACAGCGCCAGCAGGGTGTCGTCGCCGCCGGCGGTGAAGTCGCGCATGCGCTCGCCCTGCACCACGCCTACCGACACCGGCACTTCCTGCAGGTTCTGCTCGCGGTGCTCGGCGGTCACGGTGATGGTGTCCAGCCCGGTCGGGGTCGGCGCACTGTCCTGTGCGGCAGCACCGAAGCTGGCAGCCAGGGCCAGGCCTGCACAGGCCAGGGCCAGCGGATGGCGACGGAAGGAAACGAGGGAGGACGACATGCCCGACGAACGGCGGGAATCGGAATGGGAAGGCATCGAAAGCTCTGAGGAGGCGTCCGTGCGGCCTGCGCTGACCGGGCGGCAAATAGGAGGAAAACTGCGCAAGCGGCCATTATCCTCCAAATTGTTACAATTTCGTTGCGCCTGCAGACAGCGGGGGCATCAAGCCGTTTTCGGCACAGTCCGCCCTCAGCCGGCCTTTGGCAACGGCGCCAGCGCAACCTCGACCATCGCCAGCAGGCGTTCGCGGCTGACGCCGTCACGCGCCTGTACCGAGATGCCATGCAGCACCGTGGCGAAATGATCGCCCAAGGCCTGCACGGACAGATCGGCCGCCAGCCCGCCGTCTGCCTGCGCCTGCTGCAGCCGCGCGATGATCGCTGCGGTGCGCTGGCGACGATGGCTGGCCAGCCAGTCACGTACGCCCTCGCCATCCGGTGACACGCTGCTGGCCGATGACACCACCAGGCAGCCATGCGGACGACCGCGACGGGTGTAGGTCAACACGGCATCACGCAGCATGCTGCCGATCGCATCGCGCAGTGATGCCTGTTCCAGCGCGCGCGGCGCGAAGCCGCCCTCGCCTTCTTCGTACAGCGTCACCGCTTCGCGGAACAACTGCTCCTTGCTGCCGAACGCGGCGTAGATGCGCGCCGAGGCAATGCCAAGCGCTTCGACCAGCGCCGACATCGAGGTGCCCTCATAGCCGTGCTGCCAGAACAGCAGCATCGCCTTGCGCAATGCCTGGTCCCTGTCGAATTCGCGCGGTCGCCCTGCCATCTGCCTGCCTGCCGTTCTGAGGCGCGCAGTGTAACGCGGGTGTTGACCATCCCGATGCACGCGCCTATTCTTTGTCGATCGACAAATAATTGGAGCAACACATGCAAACCCTCAAAGGCCCCAGCCTGCATCTGGCGCAGTTCGCTGGCGACCAGGCGCCGTTCGACAGCCTGTCCGGCATCGCCGCCTGGGCCGCCGGCCATGGCTTCAAGGCCCTGCAGATTCCGGCATGGGACGCGCGCCTGTTCGACCTGGCCACCGCTGCCGACAGCCAGGACTACTGCGATGACCTGCGTGGCACCCTGGCCGAGCACGGCCTGCAGGTCAGCGAACTGACCACCCACATCCTGGGCCAGCTGGTCGCCGTGCATCCGGCCTACGATGAGCTGTGCGATGGCTTCGCACCGGAAGCACTGCGCGGCAACCCGAAGGCCCGCAGCGAATGGGCGCAGCAGCAGCTGCATCTGGCCGCCCGCGCCTCGCGCCGGCTCGGCCTGCAGGACATGGGCACCTTCTCCGGCTCGTTCGCCTGGCCCTACCTGTTCCCGTTCCCGCAGCGTCCGCCGGGCCTGATCGATGCCGCGTTCGATGAGCTGGCACGCCGCTGGCGGCCGATCCTCGACACCTGCGAGGACAACGGCATCAACCTCTGCTACGAAATCCATCCCAGCGAAGACCTGCACGATGGCACCAGCTTCGAACGCTTCTTCGAGCGTGTGGGCCAGCACGAGCGCTGCCGCATCCTGTTCGATCCCAGCCACTTCGTGCTGCAGCAGCTGGATTACCTGCAGTTCCTGGACATCTACCATCCGCTGATCCGCATGTTCCATGTCAAGGACGCGGAGTTCCGCCCCAATGGCCGCCAGGGCATCTACGGTGGCTATGCCGACTGGACCGAACGCGCGGGCCGCTTCCGCTCGCTGGGCGATGGCCAGGTCGATTTCAAGTCGATCTTCTCCAAGCTGGCGCAGTACGACTACGCCGGCTGGGCAACATTGGAGTGGGAGTGCTGCCTGAAGGACCAGGAAGCCGGCGCGCGCGAAGGTGCCGCCTTCATCCGCGATCACATCATCCCGGTCACCGACAAGATCTTCGACGACTTCGCCGGCGCGCCGATCAGCAGCGCCCAGATGCAGCACATGCTCGGCATCGCCTGAGCCCCCACCGGAACATTCCCATGACGAACATCCCCACCGCTGGTACCCCCGGCGACGACACCCTGCGCCACCACTACCTGCGCATCGACGGCCAGCGCGTGCATTGCGTCTCCGCTGGCAGCGGGCAACCGGTGCTGTTGATCCCGGGCTGGCCGCAGACCTGGTACGCCTGGCGCCACGTGCTGCACGCACTGGCCGAGGCCGGTTTCGAAGCGATCGCGGTCGACCCGCCCGGCATCGGCGAATCCGATCGTCCCGCACACGGTTACGACACCGGCAGTGCCGCCGCGGTACTACATCAAACCATGCAGGCCCTCGGCCACGAGCGCTACCAGGTGGTCGGCCATGACATCGGCATGTGGATCGCCTATGCGTTGGCCAGCGACCAGCCCCAGGCGGTACAGCGCCTGGCCGTGACCGAGGCGGTGATTCCCGGGCTGGCACCTGAGCCGGGCATCTTCGCCGCGCCAGCCGACAACATCTTCCTGTGGCACTTCATGTTCAACCAGGTGGCCGATCTGCCCGAGGCACTCATCAGCGGTCGCGAACGCGCCTACCTGGACTTCATGTTCGACCGCTGGTCGTACCGGCGCGATGCGGTGGCCAGCGAAACCTACATCGCCGCCTACAGCCGCCCCGGCGCGTTGCGTGCAGGGTTTGCCTGGTACCGCGCGATTCCGGAAACCATCCGCCAGAACCAGGTCCGCGCACAACGCCGGTTGACGATGCCGGTGCTGGCCATCGGCGCCGAGCACGCCACCGGCAACGCCCCGATGCTGACCCTGCAGCCGCACGCCGATGATCTGCGCGGCAGCGTCGTTCCGGGCTGTGGCCACTTCATCATGGAAGAAGCACCGCAGGCCTTCCTCGCCCAGCTGCTGCCGTTCCTGCAGGAGGCTGACCATGCCGCTTGAACCTGCGTTGCAGGCGTTCGTGGATGCGGTGGCGGCGCAACCGCTGCCGGACGATCTGCTGGAACTGCGCGCACTGAGCGAGCAGGCGCTGCCCACGCTGCAGGGTGCCACCGAGGCGGTATCGCATGTCGTGGAGCACGTCGTCAGCGCGCGCGACGGCCATGCGCTGGTCGTGCGCCTGTACACGCCCGCAGCCATCAGCACGGACCCGTGCCCTGCCCTGTTGTTCGCCCACGGCGGTGGCTGGTTCCAGTGCTCGCTGGCGGTCTATGACGGCCCCTGCCGGGCCCTGGCCAATGCCAGCGGCCATGTCATCGCTGCCGTCGGTTATCGACTGGCGCCGGAGCATCCGTTCCCGACGCCGCTGCACGACGTCGTCGACGCCTGGCTGTGGCTGCAGGCCAATGCTGCAGACCTGGGGCTTGATCCAGCACGCCTGGTCATCGGCGGCGACAGCGCGGGCGGCAATCTCGCCGCCGCGTGCTGCCTGTTGCTGCGCGATCAGGGACTGCCGCTGCCATCGCATCAACTGCTGCTGTACCCGGCACTGGACGCCACCATGTCCAGCAGCAGCTACCGCGAGTTCGCCGACGGCTACTACCTCAGCGCCGAACTGATGCAGCGCTGTTGGCAGGCCTATCTGGGCGACGGTGACCGCCGGCAGTCGCTGGCTTCGCCCCTGCACGCCGCAGATCTGCGCGGGCTGCCGGCGGCGACGGTACTGAGCTGTGAGTTCGACCCGCTGCGCGACGAAGCTGAACAGTACGCCGCGCAGCTGCGGGAGGCGGGCGTGGACTGCACGCTGGAGCGCCTGCCGGGAATGATCCACGCCTGCATCCACCTGCATGGCGTGTCGGCTGCGACCGACATCGCGATCCAGCGCGCGGCGGCCCTGCTGCCCTGAGCCAGGCCTGCAGCGGCGCAGATCACCTGCGCCGCTGTGTTCGGCCTGCCCCTTTGCAGCCGGCACCGGCCAGCGCTATGCTAGGGACGTCACGTGGCGCCAGCTCCGCTGCCCACGGGATGCAACACCCCCATGGGGCCATAGCTCAGCTGGGAGAGCGCGTCGTTCGCAATGACGAGGTCAGGAGTTCGATCCTCCTTGGCTCCACCATATGAAAAACAGAAAGCCCCGGCACTGCCGGGGCTTTCTGTTTTGGCGAACCGCTCAGGCCGGGTCCTGCCCGCCGTCCTTGCGCACCGGTGCGCGCGAATGTGCATCGCGCACCTTCTGGTCGTGCTGGCCGGGACGCTGTTTGGCCACTTCATCCTGCTGCCGGTCCTGGCGACTCTCCTGCACGCCTTCGTGTGCATTCGAGGTCTTCTTGTTGTCGTGTTCGGTCATGAATCGCTCCCACAACGCCGGCAACAGGCCGGCGTGACGCAGACAACGCTATCCGCGCCTGCGTGATGCAGTGGTCGGCTGCCTGCGAACAGCGCGTGCAGCCATCACGCTCCTGCAGTGCTTGTGATCGTCATCGTCGCGTGGCCACAATCGGCGGATCACCTCGCACAAGGATGCGCCATGTATCGCCATGCCCTGATGTCTGCCCTGTTGATCCCACTGCTGCTCGCCACTGGCTGCGCGCATCGCCTTGACCGGCAACCAGCGCCGGCACCGGGCTATATCGGCAACTACGAAGCAGTGCGTGCGGCGCAGGATGATCCCTCTCGCGGCATCTCCGGCGTTTTCGTGCTGACCGTGCAGGCTACCGGTACCGAAGGCGAGCGCATCTACCTGAACAGCGAGCACGATTACCGCCATCCACTCAACATCACGCTCAACATCGATGCCGCGCTGCGCCCGGAACTGGAAAAAACATTCGGCATGAAGCTCGAACAGCTGCAGAACCGTCGTCTGCTGGTGCGCGGTACCGCGGGTCGGGTACAAATCGCCTTCATCGATTCGAACGGCCGGCAGAGCGACAAGTACTACTACCAGACCCAGATCCAGATCCGCGACGCCAATCAGCTGCGTTTCGCCCCCTGAGCAGGCGCCTGCCGCGCCCGTTTGCAGCGGGCGCGGCTCGACCGCAAGGAAAGGCATCGCAATCGCCAGCCGGCAGCGCTATGGACGCGGTTGGGCGATGCCCTCAGCACCATTCACCGGGTTCGCCCGCAGCCCATGGGCAAAGGGTTTCACCACATAGTCGTTGCCGAAGATGTTCGGCGTGAACGGGTAGTCGGTGGAGATGATCTGTGCACCACTGGCCAGTGCCGCTTCCCGCCGCGACGTATCATTCGCACGCGCTTCGCCGGTATCGATATCGGCGCGACTACGCACCAGATACCCTTCTCCCACCAGCGCGCGGATCTCATCACCGCGGGTCAGTGCGTTGTCGATCATCACAAAGGCCGTGTGGTCCATGCCCGGCCGCCCCTGCACGAAGGCCATGCGACCTTCCAGGTTCGGGTGCCCTTGCAGATACGGCGCGAACGTTTTCAGGTTCAGGCCCGGCACGATCATCAGGAACACGAATTTGCCGCGCGCGGCCGAAAGTGTCGGCCACTGGCCCGCGCGTGCAGCCGCTTCCAGGGTCGGCTGCTGGCCGCGGACGTCGTCCGGTGTGATGACCCGCTCCCGGCCGAGGATGCCGGCGATGGATGCGTCCATTTCAGAAAAAGCGCGCGCATCGAAAGGCTGCACCGGCGTGGCACCGGTCACCGCAGTGGTGAAGCTGGAGAACTTCGGTTCCAGCAGCACGAACACCGGCGTATGGCCGGGGTTGGCATCGGACCAGCTGCGCAGCTGCTGCAGGCACAGGCGGAAGGTCGGGCAGCTGCTGCGGAAGTCGACATCAACCATGTGCAGCGTCTTCAATCCCGGTTCGCGCAACGCGGCATCGTGCAACGGTTCCAGGTCATGCACGCCCTGCGCACGCAGCAGGCGATACGGAAGCGGATCACTGAAACGTCCGCCTTCGTGGTCGACATTCAAGTCCAGCTCCACACTGCGCAGACCGGATCGAAGCTGTGTATCCAGGGTCGGAAAGCGATACTCCAGCGCCGGTTGCAGGCCACCATCGAAGGCATGTGGGTGCTCATCGGCAAAAGCCTGCCGCATCTGCTCGGGCATCTGCTTCATCATGCCGTCGATGACCGGTTTCAACAGCGGGTCCATCACGGTGAACACGCGCGCATCGGCGGGCTGGCTGTAACTGTTGTGGGTGCCGATGACCTGGATCTGGTTCAAGCGCGGCTCCGACGCCAGTGCATTGAAGCCCAGCGTGTACAGCAGCGCCATTGGCAACAGGAGACGGATCATCGCGCCTCCCCCCAGCCCTGCAGGCGCACACGGATGCCGAACATCCGTGGATTGGCGCGGATGGCGGTTGGCACGCCGAAGAACTTGCCACCGTTGCCGACATCGCGCACCCACTCGCGGTCCTGCGCATTTTCCACATAGGCTTCGACCAGCAACGCACCATCATTGCGTTCGAACCCGGCCCGCAGGTCGAGCAGGCCGAATGCCTTCTGGCTCTCGCTGTCCAGATTGTCGTTGTTGAGGTAGTAGCGGGAGCGCCACGCATAGTTGCCGTTGGCGAACACTTCCCAACGGCCGAACGCCGGCGCGCGCCAGTCCAGGCTGAGGCTGGCGGTATGCTTGGGCGCCATCCGGAACACGTTGCCGGAACGGTCCACCAGCACGCCGTTGACCACCTCGTTGAAGGTGTCATAGCGCGTATGCAGGTAGGCATAGGCGGCCGAGAGGGTCAGCTCCGGCGTCAGCTGCAATGCACCGCTGAGTTCCAGGCCCTGTGCGGAGGCTTTGCCGGCATTGACCATGCCGACGGTGATGTCGCTGGCACGGGTCTGGAAGTCCTTGTAGTCGTAGGTGAACGCAGCTGCGTCGAAGTACAGGCGCTTGCCCACCGTGCCCTTGGCACCGATTTCGTAGTTGAGCACTTCCTCGGTACCCAGCTTGCCGAACACCGGGCGCGGTTCTCCGTTCACCGGCGCGGCGAAGCTGATCTGCGGATAGCCCGAGCGCAGGCCGCGTGATACGCCGGCGTACAGGTTGATCTGATCGCTGAGCTTCCACGTCAACGCTGCGCGCGGCTGCAGCAGATTGAAGTCGCCGTCGGTGCTGAACTCCTGTCCCAGCGAATTGCCCAGGCCGTTGGGCATGGCGATCGGCGCCACGCCGTCGATGGTGGACACCCGCGCCCAGTTGCGCACGCGGGCCTGGTCGTGGGTATAGCGCACGCCGGCGTCCAGGGTGACTACCGGCAGCAGGTCCCACGATACGTTGGCGTAGGCGGACGCACTGCCGCGCCGGTTGCGGGTGGAGGTGCGGGTCGCGACGCCCTCGGTCACCGCACGTCCCAGGTAGCGCGTGACCGGTGTGGTCACGCGCGGAAAGCCGGCCAGCAGGTACTGCTCGTTGATCACCGTTTCGGCCAGGTTGTAGGTGCTGTCCTGGTAGTAGCCCGCACCGACATTGGCACGGAACACGCCGCCATCATCGAAGCCGAGGCGGAACTCCTGGCTGAGGATGCGCTGGTTGTCGGCCAGGTTGCGGCCGATCAGGAAGGGATAGGTGGTGCCGTCGATATCCCATGATTCGGAGAATTCCACCTTGCGCCAGGCGCTGATGGAGCGCAGCTGCCAGGCATCGGACAGATTCCAGTCGGTCAGCAGGGTCACCCCGGTCTGGCGACGACGCTGCGGTGGATCGTAGCTGTTCTGCGCAGCATCACTGAAGGGGCTGGTGTCGCCGCCCGGTGAAGCAACGTTGATCGCTTTGGTCATCACGAAGCCATCGTCGTCGGCCTGGTGGTCCACGATCAGATCCATCGACAGGGCGTCGGAAGGCTGCCAGCGCAGCGACATGCGCGCCGCTCCCATGTCGTCGTCGTTCAACTCCGGGCCACCGGCCAGGTTGCTTACATAGCCATCGCGCTCGCGCTTGCGTACGGCCAGGCGCAGGCCCAGCTCATCCTTCACCAGCGGCGTGTTGTAGATGGCCGTGGCGCTGTACAGGCCATGGTTGCCGAGCTGTCCTTCCAGCTGCCATTCCACGTTGGAAGGATCGGCCTTGCGCGTGTACACAGCGATGGCGCCGATCTGCGCGCCGCGGCCATACAGCGTGCCCTGCGGCCCCTTCGCCACTTCCACCCGCTCGATGTCGAACAGTTCCTTCAGCATGCCGCGCGAGCGGCTGGTGTCCACATCATTGAGGAAGAAGGAAATGCTTGGCTCGGACACCGCACCGGAGTTGCCGGCCTCGATGCCACGCATCACGAAGCTGGCCGAACTGTCGGTCTGCTGCTGCACGAAGAAACCGGGAATGCGGGTCGACAACCGCTCGAAGTCGGTGAAGTTCTGCTTCTCGATCTCCTGGCCGGTCACTGCCGCGATCGAGATCGGCACATCCTTGATCGACTGCTCGCGCTTCTGCGCGGTCACGGTCACTGCATCGAGCTGGGTCGGCGTGGCCGCGGTATCGGTTGCCTGTGCAGACGCTTGTTCAGTACTCGACAGTCCAAGCGCGACTGCCAGGGCCAGGCTGAGGCCGCTGGACTGGAACGGATGAAACGGCATGGGTGGATCCCCTGGGTGGTAGGTTCAGGGCGCGATCCTAGGCGGGCGCAATGACATTCGCATTACGCCTGTACGGTAAATGCAACCACTTTCAATGTAGAAACAAAGTTCCCACAGAACACTTGTTCAGCCAACAAGGTGCCGTAGCAGCCAATCCAGAAGTGCGGCTGGCACCGTCTGATCCGCACCCTCGGCATCCGTCAGCGCGGTTGCCCCAAGTCCGACGATCGCCGCCGCCTGCGCATCCAGGCGATCGGCCAGGGGATGCCCGCCATCGCGCAACATCCGGGCCAGGTTCTCACCGCGCAACCTGCGCAGGTCCACCGCCTGCGGGCGCAACGCGGTATCACGTGCAGCGGCCAGGCTGATCGACAGCGTGCCGCGCATGGTCACCCGCTGCCGCTGTGCCGGCGAATCATCGCGTGGCGCCGGCATGCGCCCCTGCGCCACCAGGTAGACCATTTCCTGCCCGGCAAACAACAGGTCGGCGCCGCTTCTGCAGTGATAGGCGACGCTGGACGCCGGAATGCCCAGGCGCTCACCAACCGCACGATGGGTCAGCGCCTGCGCGCCCTCCTCCAGGATCACTTCGCAGGCAGCCACGGCGATATCGCGGCGCCGGCCCGGCTCAAGCAGTGGCGTGACTGCCTCCGGCGTCGCCAGGCCCAGCACCGGATCCAGCCGTTGCACAAGCGCTTCGAACACCGCCGTGGTCTGCGTCAATCCATGCCGATGCTGCGGATGCAGACCATGCACCAGGCGCTCGATCGCCAGCCGGCGCAGCAAGCGATAGTCCTGCAGCGTGCCCACCGCCAACGTGTGCACGCCTTCATCGCTGGCATAGGCGAACAGCACTTCGGCCCAACGGTCTGCATCCTCGATCCGGCCGGACATCAGCTGCTGCCAGAAACCACGACGTTCCTGCAGCCACGGCTGCAACAACCCGGCCGTAGCCCTATCGACACCGGCATGTAGCGCCAGCTCTGCCCACACCAGCGCCGTCAGCCGTGCGTCGTCGTCAACATCGTCGGTCCGTGCGGCGTCCAGATACTGTTCCACTACCGCAGCCAGTGCGGAAGCGTCCCAGCGCGGCAGCGCGGCCATGCGCTCCAGCCAACCGGCGTGCCAGCGGCGATCCCGCTCACGTTCGGCATCCACCAGCGTCTGCATCAGCTGTGGCTTGCTGCCAAGGTGGTAACTGAGCGTGGCCAGGGTGACCCCTGCGGCTGCCGCAAGACGGCGCAATCCCAGCGCGCGGGTACCGCCGGTTGCCAGCTCGCGCCGGGCGACCTGCAGCAGTCGCGCGGCCATCGGCAGCGTCTCTGCGTCGATGGCAGCTGCAACTCCACTTCGTTCACTCATGCCTTCATTCCTTGCGTTCTGCGCAGCACCTGCCAACCCACGGTTACCAGCAGCAGGCAGGCCGCTGCCGCCGCTGCCGGCCCCATCGCCATCAGTTTCGGCAAGTGCACGCTGTCTTCGCCACGATAATCCAAACCCGCCAGCCATTGCCCCAGCAGCCAAGCACCGCAGGCCAGCGCTGACTTGCTGGTGGCGGTGAGCAGGCCAAAGGCCAGGCCGACCCGTGCCGGTGGCATGCACGCGGCAGCATCAGCGAACGCTGCCCAGAGCGTCATGCCAAGCACGCCCCCCACCAGTCCCATCATGGCGGCGCAGGCTACTGCGGCCCACGTGGCCGGCGCCAGCCACCACCATCCAAGGGCGGCCAGCATCAGCAGCAGACTGCCCGCGAAGATCACCGGCGACCGTGGCTGCCGTGCAAGCACGATATGTACCAGTGGCTGCGCGGACAGCGTACCGAGCGAGCCGGCCACCAGCAGCGCACCGCCCCAGGCCGGCGAGCGCAGCACATGTGCCACGAAATACGGCTCCAGCTTGGCGAACAGGGGGGCGCCGGCCAGCAGCACGAAGACCATCGCCAGCAACAGCGAGATCGGCAATGGCGGCAGATGCCCTGACCGGTCCTGCGTCGCTGCGGCGATCAACGGAACCCGCGTATCAACCAGCACATGTCGCAGGTGCGTCGCACTTGCGACCGCCACCACCGCCAGCAGCAGGGTCAGCAGCATGAAACGCATCGCCCGCTCATCGTGCCCCTGCGCCTGCAGCAGCGGCACGATCGCCAATGCCAGGCACAACCCTGCCAGGCTGCTTACCGCCACCCGCATGGCGGCAATACGGCTGCGCGCTGCAGCATCGACGGTGGCCAGGCCAAGCAGCACGTTCTGTGGTGTGTCGTAGACGCTGTAACTGATACGGAACAGGAGCGCCATCGCCAACGCGAACGGCAACCTCGCGTCGAGCGGTAAATGCGCCGTGGAAAACAGGCCGACCAGGGCCAATGCGGCCACCCATGCCCCCTGCCACTGCAATCGCGCGGCGCCGCTGACCGAAGCCAGGGTGTGTCGCCACAGTTGGCCCACCAGCAGATCACTGCCGGCGCTGGCCAGCAGGCTGATGGCGATCACCGCGCCCATCGCGATGGGCGGCAGCCCCGCAGCCTCGGTAAGGAAGAAGGCGAGCAGCAGCTCGCCGGCCTGCCAGAACAGGCTCTTGCCGAAGTGCGCGGCTGCGTAGGCACGATCCACGCCGGGCTGTCCGCCGGCAAGGAGGGGCGGCGCCATTTCCATCCGCCTTCTCTCCATGGCTCACTGCCGGGTACGGCAGTGTCGGGGGCACAGATGGCGCGCCGATGACACATTCCGCCGAGGTACCTCAGCGGCCGGTGGCACCTTCGCGCCAGGCGGCCAGGTGAGCGCTGGGGCTCAATCCAGCTTCACCACCAGCTTGCCGAAGTTGCGCCCCTGCAGCAGGCCGAAGAAGGCTTCCGGTGCATTCTCAAGCCCCTGCACGACGTCTTCGCGGTACTGGATGCGCCCATCGCGCAGCCACTGCGGCATGTCGCGCTCGAAATCCGGCCACCGATGCTTGAAGTCATGGACGATGAAGCCCCGCACGGTCAGCCGCTGGCGCAGGATCTGGCTGAACAGCGCCGGCAGCCGATCCGGCCCAGGCTGCGCGACGCCGCGGGCGTTGTAGGTGGCGATGGTGCCGCACACCGGAATGCGCGCGAAATCATTGAGCAGCGGCAGCACGGCGTCGAGCACATGCCCGCCCACGTTCTCGAAATACACGTCGATGCCATCCGGTACGGCAGCACGCAGCTGCGCTGCAAAATCGGAGGCGCGATGGTCCAGCGCCACGTCCACGCCCAGTGTTTCCAGGTACGCACGCTTGGCCTCGCCACCGGCGATGGCGACCACCCGCGCACCCTGCAGCTTGGCCAACTGCGCCACGGTGGCACCGACCGGTCCGCTGGCAGCAGCCACCACCAGGGTCTCACCGGGTTGCAGCTTGCCGATTTCGATCAGGCTGGAGTACGCGGTGAACCCCGGCATGCCGTACACGCCCAATGCCGTGCTCAGCGGCAGTCCGGCCGGATCCAGGCGCCGGCTGATCGCATCGCCTGCCACCACGGCATGGGTCTGCCAACCACCCGGGGCCAGCACCAGGTCGCCCACCGCCAGGCCAGGCGCCTGCGACTGCAGCACTTCGGCCACGGTCTGGCCCTCCATCACCGCATCCACTGCCACCGGCGGTGCGTACGACGGGCCATCATCCATGCGTCCGCGCATGTACGGATCCAGCGACAAGTAGCGGTTGCGCAGCAGCACCTGGCCGGGGCCCAGCGCCGGAAGGGGCGCCTGTTCGAGGCGGAAATTGGCGGCGACCGGCGCACCTTGCGGACGCGAGGCAAGCACGATGCGGGTGGTTGAATCGGACATGTCCAATGGCTCTGCTGCGGGCAGCGTTGGGTAGGGAACCGCGACAGTACGCCGCGCCCTGCCCTCATGGGCGCCATGAAAACAGCGTTCCATCGGCGCCTTCCCCACGCCGGCGCTGTATCGCTTGCGCCGTCAGCTTTGGCGTCAGCGGCGGGCCGCTGTTTTCCGCGTCCAGCATTTCCGGCCAAGCTGGCCCAACGCAGGATCAACCACTTGCACGGCCTTCCACCGTCCGCAGACACCAATGTGAAGGTTTTTTTCCAAAACGCTTGCCGAACCTGTCCTACGTCCGTAATATGCGCGTCCTCGGCAGCGACATCGCTGCAACGAAACAAGTGGCCGAGTAGCTCAGTTGGTAGAGCAGGGGATTGAAAATCCCCGTGTCGGCGGTTCGATTCCGTCCTCGGCCACCACTTTCGAAGACCTGCAGAAATGCAGGTCTTTTTTTTCTACATGGCCGAGTAGCTCAGTTGGTAGAGCAGGGGATTGAAAATCCCCGTGTCGGCGGTTCGATTCCGTCCTCGGCCACCATGTTCAAAGACCTTCAGAAATGCAGGTCTTTTTTTTTGGCGCGTTCATTGTCGCTGGCACTGTAGTACCGTCTACGGCTCATTGCATGGAGCACTGATGACATGGACGACACCCTCGCCCTGCCCCGCCTGCAGCAGTCACTGCGCCGCCTGCAGTACGTGGTAGCCGCATTGGCCACCCTGCTTCTGGTGCTCGCGGGCATGACGGGCTGGCTGCTGCTGCAGCGGAACGCCCCGCTGCATGCCGACAGCATCAGCACGCAAAGGCTGCAGGTGCTGGACGATCGCGGCGTGGTACGTGTGCAGATCGGCCAGGATGCGGGCGACGACGACCGACGCAGCCGCGCCGCGGGTCTGCTCATCTTCGACCGCAGCGGTGTCGAGCGCGGCGGCCTGAGTACCTTTGAAGACGGCAGCACTGCTCTCGCCCTGGACGCCCCGCTGGGCATGGGGGATGCCCGTTGGCGCGACCGCGCCGGGCTGCGCGTGGACGCCGATGGCTCGGCCCAGCTGCTGCTGACCGACAACCTCACCCGTGGCGTGGTGCGCCTGCATTCGAAGGGCACCGGCGGCGGCGGCATGGACACTTTCAGATGGGACATGTCCAACGGTACGTTGCACACACGTACCCTTACCTACGATGGCGACGAGCGCAGCCAACGCGCCTTCGACCTGTAGCTGACCGCCGGCGGCAGGCACGATCCGGCGCCGCATGGAACTTTTACACCGGCATGCCGCCGCTGGCCTAAGCTCCAATCCTCCTGCCCGGAGCCGACCCATGCATCTGCGCCCTGCCCTGCTCGCCTGCCTGCTGCTTTTCGCCGCACCGGCACTCGCTGCCGAGCCCGTGCGCGCCGTCAGCGAACTGGACATCGATCGCTACGCCGGGCAGTGGCACGAGATCGCCCATCTGCCGGTGTCGTTCCAGAAGCAGTGCGTGGGCGAGATCACCGCCAACTACGGGCTGCGCCGCGATGGCCGCATCAGCGTCACCAATGCCTGCCGCAAGGCCGATGGCGAGCGGGTTGTCGCCGAAGGCGTGGCGCGGCCCGTTGCGGGACAGCCCGGCCAGCTGCAGGTGCGCTTCGTTCCCGACTGGCTGAGCTGGGTGCCGCTGGTCTGGGCCGACTACTGGGTGATCGCGCTGGACCCGGACTACCAGTGGGCGATGGTCGGTGAACCCGGCCACAAGTATCTGTGGATCCTCGCGCGCCTGCCGGAGATGGACCGCGCCCTGTTCGACCGGCTCAAGGCCAAGGCCGAAGCGATGGGCTACGACCTCGCACCGCTGCGCATGATGGCGCCCCTGCGCGACACCCCCGCCGATTGAGGCGCCGCCCAACCGGGGCACGCTACGTCCGCATTCCGGCATCGCGCACGCCTCGCGTGCATCTTCACGCGCTACCCTCTGTGGCCGGTCGCCGCAGGCGCCCTTTCCACCATACGCCGTAGTATGCTTATTCCACGCACCGCCTTCAGAGGACCTGCGCCCATGCTCCACCGCTTCCGTACCGCCTTGATCGTCCTGTGCACCCTGGCCCTGGTCGCTTGCGGCGATGGCATCGTCAAGCGTGTTTCGGAACCGGCCGCGAGCCTGCAGCAGCTGACCGTGCAGGCCAATGGCGACTGGACCGTCGCCCTGCGTCTGCAGAACTACAGTTCGATGCCGATGAGCTTCGACGACGTCGCGCTGGCCTTGACCATCGGCGACACCGAGGCCGGCCCCCTGTCCGCCAAGCCGGGCATCTCCATCGGCGGCGTCTCCGCCGATGTCATCAACGTCAACTTCAAGCCCAGCCCGGCCGCACGCCTGGTGATCGCCGACGCACTGGCCAGCAACCGCACCCTCGCCTACAGCCTGAAGGGCACGGTGTCGGCCACGCCGCAGGAAAAGAAGCAGCGCACCTTCGACATCAACAGCCGCAGCACGCTCAACCAGGCCCCGGGCCTGCCCGGCGTACTGCGCTGATCTCCGCTTTCCGCCGCGACGCATCGCGCCGCTCCCCCTGTTACTGATCAAATCGAGACGCACCGATGAGCAGCTACACCGCCCCGCTTTCCGACCTTCGTTTCGGCCTGCACGATGTGCTGAAGGTCGAGCCGCTGTTCGCCCGCCTGGGCTTCACCGACGCCACCGCCGATGTCGTCGATGCCGTGCTGGAAGAAGCCGGCCGCTTCAGCGCCAGCGTGCTGGCCCCGCTCAACAGCGTGGGCGACGAGATCGGCTGCGTGCTCGACCAGGCCAGCGGCGAAGTGACCACCCCACCCGGCTTCAAGCAGGCCTACGATCAGTTCGTCGACGGCGGCTGGACCGGCCTGACCGCGTCGCCGGAACTGGGCGGCCAGGGCCTGCCGCACACGCTGGGCGTGCCGCTCAATGAAATGATCAACGCCGCCAACCTCGCGTGGGGCAATTTCCCGCTGCTGTCGCACGGCGCCATCGAAGCGCTGAAGCAGCACGGCGAAGCCTGGCAGCACGAGGCCTTCCTGAAGCCGCTGATCGAAGGCCGCTGGACCGGCACCATGTGCCTGACCGAGCCGCATTGCGGCACCGACCTGGGCCTGCTCAAGACCAAGGCCGAGCCGAACGCCGATGGCAGCTATTCGATCACCGGCACCAAGATCTTCATCACCGCCGGCGAGCACGACCTGACCGGCAACATCGTGCATCTGGTGCTGGCCAAGCTGCCCGACGCCCCGCCGGGCGCCAAGGGCATCTCGCTGTTCGTCACCCCGAAGTTCAAGGTCGACCGCGAGGGCAACGTCGGTGAGCGCAACGCGCTGCGCTGCGGCTCGATCGAGCACAAGATGGGCATCAAGGGCTCGGTCACCTGCGTGATGAATTTCGATGGCGCGCAGGGCTACCTGGTCGGCCAGCCGCACAAGGGCCTGCAGGCGATGTTCACCATGATGAACACTGCTCGCCTGGGCGTCGGCCTGCAGGGCATCGGCCTGTCCGAGCGCGCCTACCAGAACGCGCTGAAGTACAGCCGCGAGCGCCTGCAGTCGCGTTCGCTCAGCGGCGCCAAGTTCCCGGACAAGCCGGCCGACCCGATCCTGGTGCATCCGGACGTGCGTCGCATGCTGCTGACCATCAAGTCGCTGGTGGAAGGCAGCCGCCTGCTGGCGCTGCACGCCGCCACCCTGATCGACGTCGCCCACCATGCAGACGATGCCGGTGAACGCGAGCGCGCTGACACCTTGGTGAGCTTCCTGACCCCGATCTCCAAGGCCTGCCAGACCGAATGGGGCATCGAGAACACCTACAACGCCCTGCAGTGCTTCGGTGGCCACGGCTACATCCGCGAACACGGCATGGAACAGCTCGCCCGCGATGCCCGCATCACCACGTTGTATGAAGGCACCACCGGCATCCAGGCGCTGGACCTGATCGGCCGCAAGACCGCATCCAGCCAGGGCGCCGGCCTGAAGCTGATGCTGGCCGAGATCGAAGCGTTCGCCAAGGCGAATGAAGGCAACGAAAGCCTGGCCGAGTTCATCGGCCCGCTGCGCGCCAAGGCCGCCGAGTGGGGCAAGCTGACGATGGACGTGTTGCAGCGTTCGGCCGCCAACCCGGACGAACTGGGTGCAGCCAGCTACGACTACCTGTTCTATTCGGGTTATGTGGTGCTGGCCTACTGGTGGGCCCGCAGCGTGGCCGCCGCCGATGCCAGCGCGCACGGCGCAGCATTCGCCCAGGGCAAGCGCGAGACCGCGCGCTTCTACTTTGCCCGCGTGCTGCCGCGCACCCTCAGCCACGCCGCCGCCATCCAGGCGGGTGCCGCACCGCTGATGGCAATGGACGACGAACGCTTCGGCGCCTGAGCCGGGCCGCGCCCGGCACCCGCAGAAGCCAAGGCTGGAGCTAAAGCAACAGCAACAGCTGGCTTCCTGCGGGATGGCAGGGTGGGTCCGATTGCGGGGGACGGCGCAAGTACGTCCCTGTAGCCTCGATCGCCGCATCCATGCGGCTCACGCCCCCGCAACCGGACCCACCCCGCCTTCGACAGATTTCTGCTGCTGTTGGTAGGTGTCGACCTTGGTCGACACGTAATTCCACGCCACGCGTGGATGGCCCCCCCCCCCCGAAATCCATCTGGAGAAGAGCCCCCTTTTGTTAAAGGGGGCGCGCCGACAGGCGCGGGGAATAGGAGGAATGCGCGGGCAACCCAGCGCGCCAACGGCGAGCTGGGTTGCTGAAGGGGGCGCGCCGAAGGCGCGGGGATTAGGTGGAATGCGCGGACCTGAATGTTGACGATTTGTGTATCGCCGGTCGGCGATACACAAATCGTCAACATTCAGGTATAAGCTGTTTTCCCGATGGAGACAGACACTACACGCTTGGGTCTGATCGAAGCCGGAGCTCCGTTTTCTGCTCCGGGCGCCGAAGCATCGCCCAACGCCACGACGCTGCATCGCCCCGGCACGGTCCGGTTGCTCTCACTTGATGGTCACGGGCGGGTCCTGGATTGGATCACCTGGCAGGACGCAGCCTGCCTCTACGCCCGCGATGCCGTCGCCTGGACACTCGGCGACCCCTGCCTGCACATCCACGGTGGGACAAATCGTCGCAGTGGCATGCAGAGCGGGATGGACCTGCACCCGATCATCGCCGCGCGCGGCCATGCCCGCTCACGCGCGCTGGACCCGACACCGAACCTGACCAACCCGGCCCTGTTCGCCCGCGATGCCCATCTCTGTCTTTACTGTGGCCAGCAGTTCGGACGCCCGACCCTGACCCGCGACCACGTCATGCCCTTGTCCAAAGGCGGCCTGGATACCTGGGAAAACGTAGTCACCGCCTGCTTCCACTGCAATTCGCGCAAGAGCGACCGCACCCCGCAACAGGCCGGCATGCCACTGCTGGCGGTGCCCTACCGGCCGAGCTGGATCGAGCACCTGATCCTGTCCAACCGCAACATCCTGGCCGACCAGATGGCGTTCCTGAGGGCCCAGCTGCCCAAGCGTTCCAAGCTCTGCACCTGAACACCTGAAATTGCAACCCTCACCGTCCTGTCACGGACGGCGGCGTTTGCTTGCCCCACCCCCGTTTGAGGGCGAAAATGGGCGTTCAGAACAAGTGCGAACATGATGATCGACTCTGCCCGCTATCCCCGCCTCGCGCGCATCCAGACACCGGATGACCTGCGCACGTTCGACGAATCCGAACTGACGGCGGTTGCCGATGAACTGCGTGCCTACCTGATCGAATCGGTTGGCAAAAGCGGCGGCCACTTCGCCGCCGGCCTGGGCGTGATCGAGCTCACCGTGGCCCTGCACTACCTGTACCAGACCCCGGTCGACCAGCTGGTCTGGGACGTCGGCCACCAGACGTATCCGCACAAGATCCTGACCGGTCGCCGCGACGAGATCCACACCGTCAAGCAGAAGGACGGCGTCGCGCCGTTCCCCAAGCGCGAAGAGAGCGAATACGACACCTTCGGGGTTGGCCATTCCTCGACCTCGATCTCGGCAGCGCTGGGCATGGCCATCGCGCGCCAGACCGAAGGTGACGACCGCAAGGTCGTGGCCGTGATCGGCGACGGCGCGATGACCGCCGGCATGGCGTTCGAAGCGCTGATGCACGCCGGCGGCATGGAACCGGAACCGAACCTGCTGGTGATCCTCAACGACAACAACATGTCGATCTCCGAGGCGGTGGGCGGGCTGACCAAGATGCTCGGCCGCGCCACCGGCAGCCGCACGCTCAATGCGCTGCGCGAAGGCGGCAAGAAGATCCTCGGCGACAAGAAGAACAACCCCGCCCGTTTCGTGAAGCGCTGGGAAGAACACTGGAAGGGCATGTTCGTGCCGTCCACGATGTTCGAGGAAATGGGCTTCCATTACACCGGCCCGATCGACGGCCATGACCTGCCGGCGCTGCTGTCCGCGCTGAAGACGCTGCGTGCCTCCAAGGGCCCGAAGTTGCTGCATGTGATGACCACCAAGGGCAAGGGTTACGAGCCGGCCGAAGGCGATCAGATCGGCTACCACGCAGTGGGCCCGTTCGATCCGGACAAGGGCCTGGTGGCCAAGACCGGCGCGAAGAAGCCGACCTATACCGACGTGTTCGGCGACTGGCTGTGTGACGCCGCTGCGGCCGAGCCGCGCCTGTATGGCATCACCCCGGCGATGCGCGAAGGCTCCGGCCTGGTGCGCTTCAGCAGGGAGTACCCGCAGCGCTACTTCGATGTGGCCATCGCAGAGCAGCACGCGGTGACCTTGGCTGCAGGCATGGCCACCCAGGGTGGCAAGCCGGTGGTCGCGATCTATTCCACCTTCCTGCAGCGCGCGTACGACCAGCTGGTACATGACGTGGCCATCCAGGATCTGGATGTGCTGTTCGCGATCGACCGCGCCGGCGTCGTCGGCCCCGATGGTGCGACCCACGCCGGCAACCTCGACCTCAGCTTCCTGCGCTGCGTGCCGAACATGGTGGTGATGGCTCCGTCCAACGAAGCCGAGTGCCGGCAGATGCTCAGCACCGGCCTGCAGCACCCCGGCCCGGCAGCGGTGCGCTACCCGCGCGGCAGCGGTACCGGCGTGGATGCCGGCAGCGATCTGTCGACCCTGCCGATCGGCAAGGGCGAGCTGCGCCTGCAGGGCAACCGCATCGCCCTGCTCGCCTTCGGCAGCACCGTCGCCGCCGCCGAACAGGTGGGTCGCGAGCTGGGCCTGAGCGTGGTAAACATGCGTTTCATCAAGCCACTGGATCGCGAGCTGGTGCTGGCCATGGCCAACCAGCACGACGCACTGGTGACGATTGAAGACAACGTGGTGGCCGGCGGCGCCGGTTCGGCCGTGGCCGAACTGCTCAATGCCGAGGACGTGCTGCGCCCGATCCTGCACCTGGGCCTGCCCGATGCCTTCCAGCATCACGCCAGCCGCGAGGACCTGCTGGCCGAGGCCGGCATCGATGCGACCGGCATCCGTGCGGCCCTGCTCAAGCGCTGGCCGCAACTGGCCGCTGGTAACCCGCCACTGAGCGCGGCGGGCTGAGAAACCGCGGAGGTATGGGCCACGTCATGCGTGGCTCCCCAGGTTTCTCATCCACGCATGGCGTGGATTTACCAGGGTAAAAGTAGATCCACGCCATGCGTGGATGCCGCAGACCCTGCCGGCGATCGGCGCTCTCAGCCGTAGCTGATCGCTTCGACAAAAGCACCGCTGGACTCCACCCGCACCGAGGCGCGCTGGCCGGTATCGGTGAAATGCAGGCGGGCCAGGGTTTCGGCGAAATCGAAGGCACGGACGCCATCGCGGAACTCGATCGGTTCCGGCTTGTCCGGGTGCAGCACGCGCCATTGGCGCTGCTCACATTGCAGTCGGATCAACATGCGTTGCTCACTCCTTGAACAGCGTATCGACGACGAGAGAATGACCGCACCAGGCGCGACAGCGATGGCCAGTGCGAACCGGGACGCGCAAGGCGTCCCGGGAGTCGACAATACGAGGAAAGAAGTGTGATCGCTATCAGATTTCTCTGATCTTGAGCCGATTGCGTCAGCCGCTCAGTTCACCTGGAACTGGGCCCTGCAGCCGTTGCTGACCCAGATGCCACGGCGGTCCCAGCCCCAGCTCTGGCCTTCGATGCAGGCACTGCGCGATTCCTGCCGCACCAGACGCACGCCGCGACGAACCTGCGCGTCACAGTACTGCTGGCGTCGGTCATTGGAATGGCAGGCAATCACCTGGCCGCCACCACCCCACTGGCTTCCCCCCCAGCCGTTGCCACCGCCGCCGCCCCAACCACCGCCGCCACCGCCCGGTCGCCGGTATTCACCGACGAATTCGGCGCGGCAGCCCTGGGTAACCCAGACTCCGTAGCGGGACTGGCCCCAGGTCTCACCTTCCACACAGGGGGAGCCGGACAACTGGCGGATCATGCGCGCGCGGCCTTCCAGCCGGCACTCGTTGCTGCGGTTCTTGATCGATTCGCAGCGCACGATGCCATTGCCGCCGCGATCATCGTAGCGATCGTCGTAGCCATAGTTCTGCGCCTGCGCGCCACCAGCGGCAGCCATCATCGGCAACAGGGTGCACGCCACGGTGCGCCAAGTGAGTCCCTTGCCCATCCCTCGTCTCCAGGTGAATACGGTGGAGGCAAGCATCGGGGATTCTCGGCGTGGCGCACAGAGGGAGCTGGGACGGCGGTTTTTCCCCCATTCAACCAACCCAACCGCAACTGACTGCGGCTGCGGCTGCGGCGGCTCAGCGGCCGAAGTGCAGCGCGTCGACCGCGGCGCCCAGTGCTTCAACGCGCACGGTGCTGTGCTGGCCGGTACGGCGGTGGTGCTCGCTGGCCCGCGAGGCAGCGGCGTCGAAGGCGGCCGCACCGGTGCTGAACACTTCGGTCGCGCGTGTCTGCGGATCCAGGACGGACCAGCGCTGGGCGGTGCATTGGACAGTGATGACCATGGTGGGCTCCTGCGTTTCTGGGGAATCCGGAACCGGCGCAAGGCCGATCTCCGATACCCGACCAGCCTAGCCAGCGCCTCGGGGAAGACCTATCGGATTTATCCGAAAACTCCCTGCCGGCACCTCAGAAAGCGCCCTCCATCACATCCCTGAGGCCATTTAGGGAACTCATTCCGTGACCCTTGTCACGGAGTCAGCGGCGCTTCACACTATCGTCATCAACAGGGGCCCCTTCCACATGCGCACCTCGCTTCCACTGCAGCGTTCGACGCTGCTGAAGTTCTATTTCGCCGCCAGCTACGTGATACTGATCGAGGAACTGGTCCGCGCATCGCTGAGTTGAGGATTGGCCAGCAATGCTTGCCGGTGCTGCGGGGACCGAACAAACTGTCGGTTTACGGCACGGAGCCGCATCCATGAAAGTCCTGTTCCTGATCCCGTTGCTGGCCCTGGCCGCCTGTGCCAGCCCGGAAAAACCGGTCACCCATGACACCATCCCACCTGTGGTCGGTGGTGACCGCGATGCGCACGGTTGCATCGGTTCGGCCGGCTATCAGTGGTGCGAGCACAGCCAGCGCTGCGAGCGTCCGTGGGAACTGGCACAGGCACAGGGCCTTGCCAACACCGCCGAAGCCATCGATGCCTACTGCGCTACCCCGGCAACGCCGGCGCGCAGGTAACGGGTGCTGCCAATGACTGACCTGACCCCACTGCCCGCGCTGACACCTGGCCGCTACCGCCACTTCAAAGGTGGCGAGTACGAGGTGATCGACATCGTCCGCAGCAGTGAAACGCTGCAGCCGATGGTGCTCTATCGCGCCCTGTACGGTGAAGGCGGATTGTGGGTGCGTCCCTATCCGATGTTCATTGAACAGGTGTCCGGCGAGCACGGCCCGCAGGCACGCTTCGCCCGCATCAGCGACTGAGCGGCGCGGCTCACGCCGTGCGCACGGTATCGCCGCGCATGCTGGAGCATCACTGCGAGACGGAGCCCGCATGCGCCACGCCCTGTTGATCGTCCTGTCGCTGGCCAGCACCCCGGTGCTGGCCGCAGAACCTCCCAGCTTCGACCGTCCCGGCATCGGCTTCGGCACTGACACGGTGCCGCGTGGCGGCCTTGCCGTCGAAGTGGGCCTGCCCAGCTATCAACGCGATCGTGATCGCGACGGCCTGCGTACGACATCGCTGTCCAGCGACCTGTTGCTGCGCACCGGGTTGGCGCCGGGCTGGGAACTGCAGCTGGCGTCCACGCCGTGGCAGCGCCAGCGCGAACGCGGCCCTGGCATGCCACGCACGCAGCAGCGCGGCGCCGGCGACAGCACCGTCGGAGTGAAATGGGCAGGTCCCGGCAGTACCGAGCGCACGGCCTGGGCGCTGCTGGCCAGCGGTGTGATCGCGCGTGGCGATGCCGCCTTCAGCGACGGCCGCCAGTACGCGCTGGCCGCCAGCGTCGATCACACCTTCAACAACCGCTGGAGCGGTGCGCTGTATGGCAGCCACCAGCGCGGCGCAGGCCAGCGCAGCACAACCTGGTCGCCAAGTCTCGCGCTGAGCGTGACCGAGCGGCTGGGCACCTATCTCGAAGCCGGCTTTACCCACGCCAGGCAGCAACCCGACCAGGCCATCGCCGGCGCAGGCCTGACCTGGATGCTGCGGCCGAACGTGCAGCTGGACGCCTCTTTCGATCTCGGCCTCAATCGCAACAGCCCTGACCTGCAGCTCGGCACCGGCATCGCGTTCTATCTGCAGTGACCTGCTGAACCGATCGTGCGCGTCGGCGCATCGCCCCCGCGCTACAATCCATACCGCCCAGTCGGTTTCGTCCCCCCATGCCAGAATCCCCTCCCCGCTCCCGCCGCAAGGCGCCTGACAGCGTGCGCCAGGCGCTGCTGCACGCGACCGCCCATACCATCGGCCAGAATGGGCTGGCGGCCCTCACCGTGCAGGACGTCGCCGACGCGGCCGGTGTCAGCAAGGGCGCGCTGTTCCATCATTTCGGCAGCAAGCAGGACCTGATCGAGGCGACGCTGACTTCGCTCATTGCCGACTTCGAGGACAGGGTCCGCGAGGTGCTGCGGCAGTCCCCGCCGCGCCATGGCGGCTTCAGCCGTGCCTATGTGCAGGTGAATTTCGAACATCTGCTGCAGCAGGAACAGATCAACGACATCGGGCTCACCATGGGCAACATGCTGGAGCCAGCGCTGCTGGTGTACTGGCGCACATGGCTGCGCGGCATGCTGGCCGAGTTTCCGGATGAAGCGTGCGATCCGCGCCTGTACGCCGCGCGTTGCGTTGCCGATGGTTACTGGGCCACCGCCTATGGGCGGCCCTTGGATGAAAACGAACGCCAGAACGCCCAGGCCATGGCCCTGGAGGCACTGAAGCTGTGCGAACCGGCATGAGCGGGAGACTGCGATGAACCCCTATTTCTACCTGGCCGGCGCGATCGTGCTGGAAGTGATCGCCACCTCCCTGCTCAAGGCATCGGAAGGCATGACCCGCCTCGGTCCCACGCTGGGCGCGCTCGCCGGTTACGGTGTGTGCTTCTACCTGCTGTCGCTGACGATGAAGTCGATCCCCACCGGCATTGCCTATGCCATCTGGTCCGGCGTCGGCATCGTGCTGATCTCGCTGATCGGCCTGCTGGTGTTCAAGCAGCGCCTGGATGCACCAGCACTGATCGGCATCGGCCTGATCTGTGCCGGCGTGCTGGTCATCAACCTGTTCTCGCACAGCAGCGCGCATTGAGCGCGCCGCTGCACGAACTGCCGGGCTAGGCAACCTTCTTCGCGACGGTCATGCCGAGCACGAACAGTACAACCGCAATGATGATGCCGGCCCAGAACAGGAACTTGGCGATGCCCACCGCGGCGCCGGCAATACCGCCGAAACCCAGCGCACCGGCGATCAGGCCGATGATGGCGAAAATGATGGCCCACTTGATCATGTCGATCCTCTCCCTGACGGGAATACTGAAGGTGCGATCAGGTTAGGCAGGCCGCGATGCCACACGCGTGAACAGGTCGCAGGCGCGGCGTGAAACGATCCGGCTCAGCGCGGCCGGAAGCGCAGCAGCGCCACGGCGAAGGCGAGAAACACGCTGCCGACCAGGCGTTCGAACCAGCGTTGCGCAAAGGGCTTTGCCAGCCAACGGCGCAGCCCATGTCCACCCGCCGCGTACATCACGTACCAGAACAGTTCGCAGGTAGCGAAGGTGGCCACCAGCACCGTGTACTGCACGGCCTGGCCACGCGCGGGGTCGACGAACTGCGGCAGGAACGCGGCGGCGAACAGCAGCAGCTTGGGATTGCTCAGCCCCACCAGCAGACCGCCACGGAACACCGCCCAGGCGCCATGCACCGGCGCCAGCGCTGCATCGACGTCTGCCGCCACCGGCGCCTGCCGGTAGCTGTCCCGCCAGGCCTTGATGCCCAACCAGGCCAGGTAGGCCACACCCAGATAGCGCAGTACATCGAACAGCATCGGCGACGAGCGCAGCACCGCGCTCAGGCCGGCCGCGGACGCCGCAAGCACCAGCAGCATCGCCAGCAGGCAACCGGCCATGGCCGGCACGCTGCGACGGAAGCCCAGGCCGACGCTGCGCCCCAGGATGTGCAGCATGTTCGGACCCGGCGTGCCACACAGCACGAACACTGTCGCCAGGAACCACCACCAGGTATGCAGGGCCATCACTTCGTCCACCGGAATAATCCCTGCAAGGATAGTGCGCAGCGGCTGTCACCACCACGCACAGTCCAGGGTCGATTCGACGGTTACAGCTGCTGCGGCTCAGCCGCTGGCAACGCGCGACGCACGCAGCTCGGCCATCGCGATGCGCAGCACCCGCAGCGCCGAGCGCAGGAACACGACCAGCAGTGCGACCGCGACCAGCAGGTCCGGCCAACCGGCACCGAACAGCGCCACCAGCCCCGCCGCCAGCACCACCGAAATGCCCTCGAAGATATCGTTGCGCGCGCATTCCCAGGCCGATGCCAGGTTCACGTCGTCATTGCGATAGGGCGTCAGCAGCCACAGGCAGAAACCGTTCGCGGCCAGGTTCAGCAGCGCGGCCAGGCCCATGCTTTCGAACAGGGGAACCTGCGGATGCGCCAGCCGCCATCCGATCTGTACCGCCACTGCCACCGCCGCCGCCAGGATCAGCACGCCCTTGAACAGCGCAACCCGCGCCTTGGCCGCCACGCCGGCACCCACCACCAGCAGGCTCAGCAGGTAGGTGGCCGCGTCACCCAGGTTGTCCAGCGCACCGGAGAGCAGCGAGGACGAGTGGCTGTACCACGACGCGCCGACCATCATCAGGAAGGTTGCCAGGTTGATCAGCAGCACGATCCACAGCACACGCCGGTGGCGCGCCTGCATGGCCGCCACATCCAGCGTCTTGCCGCAGCCACAGCATTCGCCCATCGCCCTGCCCTCTGCCTGTCGTGGCCCATTATCGCGCCGATCAGGCGTGTCGGCAGCGGTTGCGACGGGCCCATCTGCAATTGTGCGCCCCGGCCAAGCTCGCACGCAGCAGCCTGGCCCCGGTTGTGCTGCAATGGCCCTCCCCGGCACGGAGACACGCATGAAGACGCTTGGCCTGATCGGTGGCATGAGCTGGGAAAGTTCGGCGCAGTACTACCGCCTCATCAACGAAGAGGTACGCGCGCGGTTGGGCGGCGCGCATTCGGCGCAGTTGCTGATGTGGTCGGTGGATTTCGCCCGCATCAAGCAGCTGCAGCACGACGGCGACTGGGATGCCCTGGGCAACGAGATGGTCGATGCGGCCCAGCGGCTGCAGGCTGGAGGCGCCGAGCTGCTGCTGATCTGTACCAACACCATGCACAAGCTCGTTGGTGAGATCGAGGCGGCCTGCCCGCTGCCCCTGCTGCACATCGCCGACCCGACCGCCACGGCGATCGTGCAGGCCGGTCTGCAGCGTGTGGGCCTGCTCGGCACGGCCTTCACCATGGAGGAAGACTTCTACCGCGGCAGGCTGAGCGAGCGCTTCGGCCTGGACGTACTGGTTCCGGAGGCCGACGACCGCCGCGATGTGCACGCGATCATCTACCAGGAGTTGATCGCCGGCGTGGTCAGCGAGCGATCACGGCAGGTGTACGTCGAGGTGATCGAACGCCTGGTTGCCCGCGGTGCCGAAGCGATCATCCTGGGCTGTACCGAGATCATGCTGCTGGTACGTACCGAAGACAGCCCGGTGCCGCTGTTCGACACCACGACCCTGCATGCGCGCGCGGCGGTAGACGCGGCGTTGGCATGACGCACATCGCCGTGCACCCGGTCACGCGGTCGGTTCGGGCTGCACTTCCAGCGAAGTGACCAGCCATTCCACCACCGGTGGCGAATCGCACAGGAAGAACACGGCGTCGCCGCTGCGGGCTTCGGTCAGCATCCGGTAGACGCTGATCGCCACGCCAAATTGGCTGGCGATGAAAATCTCACTGCTGCGCGGTCCGTCGGCCTGGCGGGAAACCAGCCGCAGGGCACGCCGGGCCGCGGCCGTATCTTCCGGCTCGGCTTCGCGGGTCAATTCCAGGCCACGCAGGCCCCAGGCAACAAAAACACGCTTGCCCTTGAACGTCGTGTCCAGGACCTGCACTTCGACCGCGCCCGTGCCGGCCGACCGATGAATGACGATACTGCTGATCAACGCAACCCCCTGTGGTCGTCGTGGTCCGCACATCCTTGTCCGCACCCGCGCCAGCAGCCACGGGCGAGGCCCGAAGGTCGCATTCGAAAGCGCTGGAACGTGTAAAAAACTGTAAACCGATGCAATCGGATGTGCCGGGGATGATACGGGATGTAACGCCCTGCATGCGCTGCCGGACACTTATAAATCCGTCCTGAGCCAGCGCGGGCCCCGGTCGTCGCAGAGCGCCGCACGTGCGCCATTCTTGCGTCCCATTCCCAACCCGAGGTTTCAATGAGCCTTCGCCTGCTGCTGCCCCTGGGCGGTTCTGCGCTTGCCCTGCTGCTGGCCGCAACCACCGTCTCGGCCCAGGATTACGACAGCGAATCGTCACCGCGCACGACCTGCGAATCGCACTTCAACAAGACCCAGCAGTGCCCGTTCGAAGGACGCGCGCGACTGGCGCGGCAGCTGTCGGTGACGCGATGCGTGGAAGACGACAACTGGGGACAGCGCCGCGGCATGCTGTGGGTTACCGATGGCTGTCGCGCCGAATTCGTCGCCGAAGAGCGTGGGCGAGGCCGTTGGCCCGGGCGTGACCGGGACCGTGATCGCGATGGCGAGCGCCTGGTCTGCGAATCCTACGAAAACAAGGAGAAACAGTGCCGCATCCGCGTCCGTCATGACGTGCGGCTGGTCAAGCAGAAGTCGGTCACCACCTGCACCGAGGACCGCAACTGGGGCTGGGACCGACGCGGCGTATGGGTCAGCGACGGCTGCCGCGCCGAATTCCGCGTCTACTGAGTGCGATGGCTGCGGGCCCATCCTCGCTAGAATGAGGCTCTCACAGCAGGAAACACCGCATGGAACGCTGGTATCGGGCAACGATGATGTCCTTGCTGCTGCGCAGCCGTCCGCGATGACCCGGCAGGCTCCAGCACTTCGGATACGCGCGGCCGAGTGCACGGATCTTCCGGCACTGATCGCCCTCGATAGCATTGCGGCCGATGACCCACGCCGTGCCGCGCAGATCGGCCAGTGGCTGGCGGACGGCCACATGCACGTTGCCGAGCTCGATGGCACGCTGGTCGGCTACCGGGTCCAACATCGGCACTTCTTCGGTGAGGCCTTCATCGAGATGCTGATGGTGGCCCCGCCGCTGCGCAGACACGGCATCGGCCGTGCGTTGCTTCTGCATGCCACGTCGATCAGCGCGGGCACCCGGCTTTTCACCTCGACCAACCAGTCCAATGCCAGCATGCAGCGGCTGCTGACAGCCACTGGCTTCGTGCAGTGCGGGATCGTGCACGGCCTCGACGAAGGCGACCCGGAGCTCATCTACCGCTTCGCCACTGACGATGTGAGGTAAGGGGCGACCTTCGCTGCCAGCAGCGCCATCAACGCCGGATCCATGCAGCGATAGTCGTCCGGGATATCGAGGCAGTGCAGCGGCGTGTGCTCAAGCAGGCGCGCGAAATTCGCCTGCAGCCGATGCTGGTGCTTGGGCTCCATCACGAAGATGACATCGGCCGTCGCGCATGCGGGCTGGTGCCGGCAGAGCGCGCACTGATACCAGGCCGGCGCTGCCACATCGCTTCGGCGGTGGGGCTGCGCAGCTGGTTGCGGCTGCAGACAAACAACAGGTTCAACATTCCTGATCCAGCAGTTGCCGCGGGCTGAGGACCGGATAGGTGAAACCCAGCTGGCGCGCCCGCAGCAGCTTGTCGCCACGCGTATACATCAGCTTCCAGTTCTTTTCCGGCTTGAAGATCGGCACGGGTGCCGTGTGGTCGACGCCGTGATGGCGCGACTGCGAGCGCCTCCAGGCGCGGTTCCTTTGCGTTTCCATGATCGTATTCTCGTGGGTACCGGGTTCAGCAGCCGCGGTAGTACGAGTGCGCGCAGGATACAACGCTGCAACAAAAAAGCCCACGCATCGCTGCGCAGGCCTGTCTGTTTCATCACAGTGGTCGGGACGGCCGGATTCGAACCGACGACCCTCTGCCCCCCAGGCAGATGCGCTACCAGGCTGCGCTACGCCCCGACTGATGCTGCGATGTGCCCGCCAGTGCGGCGGGCCGTGAAGTATAGCGGATTACGGCGGAAATGGGTCAGCGACGCAGCAGTTGCAGCACTTCTTCCAGTTCCATCCGCACCTGCTTGATGATCTGGTTGCTCAAGGCCGATTCCTCGCGCGCATCCGGACCATCCAGGCGCAGGCGCGCGCCACCGATGGTGTAGCCCTGTTCGTACAACAGGCTGCGGATCTGCCGCACCATCAGCACGTCGTGGCGCTGGTAGTAACGACGGTTGCCACGGCGCTTGGCCGGCTCGAGACTGGGAAACTCGGTTTCCCAGTAGCGCAGCACGTGCGGCTTGACGTCGCACAGTTCGCTGACTTCACCGATGGTGAAGTAGCGCTTGGCCGGAATCGGCGGAAGTTCGCGGTTACTGCCCGGATCCAGCATAAGCTTCCACCCTCTCCTTGAGCTTCTGGCCCGGACGGAAGGTAACCACCGTACGGGCGGAAATCGGAATTTCCTCGCCGGTCTTGGGGTTGCGACCCGGGCGCTGGTTCTTGCGCCGCAGGTCGAAATTGCCAAAGCCCGACAGCTTCACCTGACGTCCCTGTTCCAATGCTTCACGCAGCACATCGAAGAACGCGTCGACGAATTCCTTGGCTTCCCGCTTGTTCAGACCGACTTCGTCGAACAGCTTTTCCGCCATCTCCGCCTTGGTCAATGCCATTGCCTGCTACCCCCGAGTGCTGCCCGCTCAGCCGCGGATCCGGGCGTGGTGTTCACGCTCGATGGCAGTGACCGCCTCGGCCACTACCGCTTCCACGTCGCGGTCCGTCAGAGTGCGCGACTTGTCCTGCAAAATCAAGCCCATAGCGAGACTCTTGAATCCCGGCTCGACGCCCTGGCCAACATAGCGGTCGAACAGGTTCAGCTCGCGCAGCAGCGGGCCGGCAGCCTGGCGGATGGTCGCGGCCAGGTCACTCCAGGCGACCTGTTCAGGCACCAGGAAGGCCAGGTCGCGGCGCACCGCCGGGTAGCGCGACAGTTCACCGGCGCGCGGCAGCGCACGGGCGGACAGCGCTTCCAGATCCAGCTCGAAGGCGTACACGTCCACATCGATGTCCATCGCCTTGGCCAGGCGCGGGTGGATCTGACCGATCCAGCCGATCGCCAGGCCGTCGCGCAACACCTCGGCCGAACGCACCGGATGGCCGTAGGCACGGCTGGACGGGCGGAACTCCAGCACCGCGCCACTGGCCGCGGCCAGCGATTCCAGGTCGCCCTTCAGGTCATGGAAATCGACCTTGCGGGTCGGCAGGCCCCACTGCACCGCCTGCGCGTCACCGCAGACCGCAGCGGCCACGCGCGAGTTTTCCAGCGGCGCCGGTCGGCTTTCGCCGAGCGACGCGTCTCCGGCCTGCTGGGCGAACACCCGGCCGATTTCGAACAGGCGCACGCGGCCCAGCTGGCGGGCGGCATTGCGGCCCAAGGTGGCGACCAGGCCCGGCAGCAGCGCCGGACGCATCACCGCCAGCTCGGCCGACAGCGGGTTGGCCAGCGGCACCAGGTTGTCGCGCAGCTGCCACTGGCTCAGCAGTGCGTCGTCGACGAAGGCGAAATTGACGGTTTCCTGCAGGTCGCGGGCAACCAGCTGGCGGCGCACGCTGAGCGTGTCCAACTGCGTCTCGGTCGGCATCGCAACACGCGAAGCACCACCCGGCAGCGTGGTCGGGATCTGCTCGTAACCGTGGATCCGGGCCAGCTCCTCGATCAGGTCTTCTTCGATGGCGATGTCGAAGCGGCGGCTCGGCGCGGTGACCTGCCAGCCTTCGCCAGCGACCACCACCTGCATGCCCAGCGCGCGCAGGATGCGCTCGACTTCGGCGTCTTCAATGGTGATGCCCAGCACGCGGGTGATGCGTGCGCGGCGCAGCAGGATCGTGGCCGGCTGCGGCAGGTCGGCCTCTCGTACCGCCTCGGTAACCGGCGCGGGGATACCGCCGGCCAGGTCCAGCACCAGGCGGGTGGCGTATTCGATGGCGGTACGCGGCAGCGCCGGGTCGACGCCACGCTCGAAGCGGTGGCCGGCATCGGTATGCAGGCCCAGCTTGCGGCCACGGCCCATGATCGCGGCCGGCGCAAAGTGCGCCGCTTCCAGGAACACGGCGGTGGTGGCATCGGTAACGCGCGTATCGAAGCCGCCCATCAGGCCGGCCAGGCCGACCGCACGATCAGCGTCGGTGACCACCAGGAAGCTGTCGTCCAGCGCAGCATCACGGCCGTCCAGCAGCTTCAGGCTTTCACCGGCGCGCGAACGACGCACACCGATCGTGCCCTGCAGGGTGCCCAGATCGTAGGCGTGCATCGGCTGGCCCAGCTCCAGCATCACGTACTGGGTGATGTCGACCAGCAGCGATACCGGGCGCACGCCACTGCGGCGCAGGCGCTCGGCCATCCACAACGGGGTCTTCGCCGCGGCGTTGACACCTTCAATGACACGACCGAGATAGCGCGGCGCTTCAGCACCGGCGTCGAGCTGGATCACCAGCTCGCGGCTACTCTGGGCGACGATCGGCTCTGCGATGAAATCCAGTACTTCGCTGCGCGTGGCTGCAGCAACGTCATAGGCGATGCCGCGGATGCTGAAGCAGTCGGCGCGGTTGGGGGTCAGCTTGATCTCGATGCTGGCGTCCGGCAGGCCGAGGTAGTCCACCAGGGTCTGGCCGACCGGCGCGTCATCCGGCAGTTCCAGCAGGCCGGAGGCATCGTTGTCCAGGCCCAGCTCCTTGGCCGAGCACAGCATGCCGTTGGATTCGACGCCGCGCAGCTTGGCCGGCTTGATCTTCAATTCACCGATCTGCGCACCGACCATCGCCAGCGGCGCGACCAGGCCCGGGCGCGCATTCGGCGCACCACAGACGATCTGCAGCAGCTCAGCCTGCCCCGCATCAACCTTGCACACCTGCAGGCGGTCGGCTTCGGGATGGCGTTCGGCTTCGACGATACGCGCGACGACCACCTGCTGCAGGCCATCGCCAAGCGCGGTCACCTCTTCCACTTCCAAGCCGATGGCGGTCAGCACCGCGCTCAGCTCGTCGCGCGAGGCAGTGGTGGGAACGTGGCTGCGCAGCCAGTTTTCGGAGAATTTCATGGGGTCACCCTGGTGGGCCCGGCGCATGCGCCTGGGCTACGGATTCAAGTGCAGCCGGGCTTGGCCCGGCACGACATGGTTGTGGCTTATGCGAACTGCTTCAGGAACCGCACGTCGTTCTCGAAGAACGCGCGCAGGTCGTTGACGCCGTAGCGCAGCATCGCAAAACGTTCCACGCCCAGGCCGAAGGCAAAGCCGGTGTAGCGCTCCGGATCGATGCCGACGTTGCGCAGCACGTTCGGGTGGACCATGCCGCAGCCGAGCACTTCCAGCCAGCGGGTGCTGCCATCGGGCTGCTGCCAGGCGATGTCCACTTCCGCGCCGGGTTCGACGAAGGGGAAGTAGCTGGGGCGGAAACGCATCTCGAAATCACGCTCGAAGAACGCGCGCACGAACTCGGACAACGTGCCCTTCAGATCGGCAAAGGTCGAGTGCTCGTCAACCAGCAGGCCTTCGACCTGGTGGAACATCGGCGAATGGGTCTGGTCGCTGTCGCTGCGGTAGACCTTGCCGGCGGCGATCATGCGCAGCGGCGGCTGGTGTTCGCCCATGTAGCGCACCTGCACACCGGAGGTATGCGTGCGCAGCAGGCGACCGTCACCGAAGTAGAAGGTGTCATGCATGGCGCGCGCCGGATGGTGCGGCGGGAAGTTCAGCGCCTCGAAGTTGTGCCAGTCGTCCTCGATCTCCGGCCCTTCGGACAACTCATAGCCCAGCCGGCCGAAGATGCCGGTGATGCGCTCGAGGGTGCGGGTGATCGGGTGCAGGCCGGCGCGTTCGCCGCTGCGACCCGGCAGCGTGATGTCGATCGCCTCGGCGGACAGGCGCGCGTCCAGCGCAGCGTCTTCCAGCACCGCCTTGCGCTCGCCCAGCGCGCTGCTCAGCGCATCGCGGGCCTGGTTGATGGCCTCACCGGCCGCCTTGCGTTCGTCGGCCGGCAGCGCACCGAGCTGCTTGAGCTGCGAGGTGATGCTGCCGCTCTTGCCAAGCAGGGCCACGCGCAGCTGTTCCAGCGCGTCCGGGCTCTGCGCGGCGGCCACATCGGCCAGCGCCTGGGAAGTGAGGGATTGGATGTCGCTCATGGGTAGCCGGAACTCCAGTCGGTCTGCCATCGCGATGCACGAAGGGCCGCGCCGTCGCAACCGCTTGCCGGTCGCCCGCCTTCTGCACGGCTGCGCCCGGCACAAAAAAGAATGGGGAAGGACTTGCGCCCTTCCCCATGCATTGCCTCTACCTGACACCGTTCTCCGTGAACGGCAACGGCATCGGGAAGGACTTATGCCGCCAGTGCGCCCTTGGCCTTTTCGGCCAGTGCAGCAAAGCCAGCTGCGTCGTGCACGGCGATGTCAGCCAGAACCTTGCGGTCCAGGGTGATGCCAGCCTTCAGCAGGCCGTTCATGAAACGGCTGTAGCTCAGGCCGTTGATGCGGGCAGCCGCGTTGATGCGGGTGATCCACAGCGAACGGAAGTTGCGCTTCTTCTGCTTACGGCCGATGTAGGCGTACTGCTGTGCCTTGATGACCGCCTGCTTGGCGACGCGGAAGACCTTGCGACGGGCATTGTAGTAGCCCTTCGCCAGATCAAGGATTTTCTTGTGGCGGCGACGCGCCTGTACGCCACGCTTAACTCGTGCCATTTTTCAGTTCCTCAGAGGTAAGGGAGCATGCGGTCCAGACGGCCTGCGTCTTCTGCGCGGACGTGATTCGTCTGACGCAGGTTACGCTTACGCTTGGTCGCTTTCTTCGTGAGGATGTGGCTACGGTTGGCGTGGCCGCACTTGTACTTGCCGGAGGCGGTCTTGCGGAAACGCTTGGCCGCCGCCCGGTTGGTCTTGATCTTGGGCATTGCAATGTCCTTGATGGGATATGACCCTGGTTTCTGACTGATCTGGCGGCGGCCTGGGCCGCTCTTTCCGTCCTGCCATGATCGGCGTACGACCCGTCCTGGGTGGGTCGAGCCGGGCATGATACAGGCAAAACCGCCCTGTAACCAGCCCCCATACAGCTTTTCATCCGTAACCCGGCTGTGCCGGACCCGGAAAAGCAAAAGGACGCCAGCGGCGCCCCTTCACCTTCATCCATTCAGCCGCCAGGCGCCCCGCGAGGCAGCCCGTCAGGCCTCAGGTCTTCTTCTTCGGCGCGATCATCATCACCATCTGACGCCCTTCCAGGCGCGGACGGGATTCGATGACGATGTCCTCGCCCAGATCACCCTCGATCCGGCTGGCCATCTCGCGACCCAGTTCCTGGTGGCTCATTTCACGGCCACGGAAACGGATGTTGACCTTGATCTTATCGCCTTCCTCAAGGAAACCGCGCATCTTGCGCAGCTTGATCTGGTAGTCGCCCTCGTCCGTAACCGGACGGAACTTCACTTCCTTGATCTCGACCTGCTTGGTCTTCTTCTTGGCCTCGCTGGCCTTCTTCTGGGCTTCGAACTTGAACTTGCCGAAGTCCATGATCTTGCACACCGGCGGGTCGGCCTGCGGCTGGATCTCGACCAGGTCCAGGCCTTCATCTTCGGCCATGGACAACGCTTCGTCTCGCGTCAACACGCCGATCATTTCTCCGTCACTGCCGATCACGCGGACGCGCGGCACACGGATTTCCTGATTCTTGCGGTTCTGTTTGTTGTCAGGGGTACTGATATTGCGATCTCCCAAGGGTGTCGAACCCGGCCCGGGCGCCAATGCGCACGGGCCGGACCTTTGTTTACGCGCCCTCGGCCTGGAGCCGCTCGGTGAAGGCCTGAAGGCTCATGCTGCCGAGATCTTCGCCAGAACGCGTACGCACCGCCACAGCGCCGTTTTCCTTCTCGCGGTCACCAATGACCAGCAGGTACGGCACGCGCTGCAGCGTGTGCTCGCGAATCTTATAGCCGATCTTCTCGTTACGCAAATCAGCGCTGACGCGGAAGCCTTGATCCGCAAGGCTTTTGGTCACGGCAGAGACGTATTCAGCCTGCGCATCGGTGATATTGGCCACCACCACCTGGGTCGGCGCCAGCCAGGCCGGGAACTGGCCGGCATGGTGCTCGATCAGGATGCCCAGGAAACGCTCCATCGAGCCGACGATGGCCCGGTGCAGCATCACCGGATGCTTCTTCTGGCTGTTTTCGTCCACGTATTCAGCGCCCAGACGGCCAGGCATCATGAAATCGACCTGCATGGTGCCCAGCTGCCAGGTGCGGCCGATGGCGTCCTTCAGGTGGTACTCGATCTTCGGGCCATAGAAGGCGCCCTCGCCCGGCAGCTCCTGCCATTCCACCCCGCAGCTGGACAGTGCCGAGCGCAGCGCGCCCTCCGCCTTGTCCCAGGTGGCGTCATCGCCCAGGCGCGATTCCGGGCGCAGCGCGATCTTGACCTGGATCTCCTCGAAGCCGAAGTGCTGGTACACCGCCAGCGCCTGCTGGTGGAACGCGGTCACTTCCGCCTCGACCTGGTCTTCGGTGCAGAACACGTGACCGTCGTCCTGGGTGAAGCCACGCACGCGCAGGATGCCGTGCAGCGCGCCGGAGGGCTCGTTGCGGTGGCAGGCGCCAAACTCACCATAGCGGATCGGCAGGTCGCGGTAGCTGTGCAGCCCCTGGTTGAACACCTGCACGTGGCCCGGGCAGTTCATCGGCTTGAGCGCGTAGGTACGCTTCTCCGACTCGGTGAAGAACATCGCGTCCTGGTAGTTGTCCCAGTGGCCCGACTTCTGCCACAGCGACACGTCCAGGATCTGCGGGCAGCGCACTTCGCCGTAGCCGGTGCTGCGGTACACCTTGCGCATGTACTGCTCGACCACCTGCCACAGCGCCCAGCCCTTCGGGTGCCAGAACACCAGGCCCGGCGCCTCTTCCTGCAGGTGGAACAGGTCCTGCTGCTTGCCGATGCGACGGTGGTCGCGCATCTCCGCTTCTTCGATGCGCTTGATGTACGCATCGAGCTGCTTCTTGTCGGCCCAGGCGGTGCCGTAGACGCGCTGCAGCTGCTCGTTCTGCGCGTCGCCGCGCCAGTAGGCGCCGGAAATGCGGGTCAGCTTGAAGGCCTTCAGGAAGCGCGTGTTCGGCACGTGCGGACCACGGCACATGTCCACGTATTCCTGGTGGTAGTACATGCCCATCGCCTGGATGTCAGGCGGCATGTCCTCGATCAGGCGCAGCTTGTAGTCCTCGCCACGGGCCTTGAAGATCTCGATGACTTCCGCACGCGGGGTCACCTTCTTGATGACGTCGTAGTCCTGCGCGATCAGCTCGCCCATGCGCTTTTCGATCGCCGCCATGTCTTCGGGGGTGAACGGGCGCTCGGAATAGATGTCGTAGTAGAAGCCCTCGGCGATCACCGGGCCGATGACCATCTTCACGTCCGGATAGAGCTGCTTGACCGCGTGGCCGACCAGGTGGGCGCTGGAGTGGCGGATGATTTCCACGCCCTCCTCGTCCTTGGCGGTGATGATGCGCAGGGAGGCGTCGTGGTCGATGACGTCACTGGCATCGACCAGCACGCCATCCACCGAACCGGCGATGGTGGCCTTGGCCAGGCCGGCGCCGATCGACTGGGCGACGTCCATGACGCTGACGGGATGTTCGAATTCGCGGCGGCTGCCGTCGGGAAGGGTAATCGTGATCATTGCAATGGCTTCATGCAGGGCCCGTCGTGGCGGGCTGGAAAGCGCTCCCGGGGCAACGCCCGGGCAATAAAAAAGCGCCGCGAGGGCGCCTGGAATACAGGGCCTTCGGGGCAGGTCAACAGTAGGCGGTGGTAGTGCTCATGTCGCACGCTCGGCCGGCGCTGGGCGCGGGCCACCTTGTTCCAGGCAGTGATTGCCCATGATCTTAAACCAGCGGCGGACAAAGCCCAAGCGGTGCCTGAATGGCGGTGGCTGGCGGCGTGAAAACGCAATGATTACCATGTCCGCGCAGCCGGCCCCGTGCCAGCCTGCCCGCTTCCCCCCAGGACCCTGCAATGCGCCACCCGCCCCGACCGGCGCCTGCCGGTCCCGCCCGTGCCCCGCGTTCACCGGCCATATGCCGGGCCCGGAGCCCCCGATGATCACCGTTGGCCTGTCGACCCTGGGCTTCTGCAGCCTGGGCATGCTGTCAGCGATGTTCTCCGCGCTGGCGTTCTATGCCGCCTCCCCGCATTGCCGCTGGCCGCGGCTGCGCCGTGCCGGGCGCCTGGGCCGGCAGATCGGCCTGGTCGCTGCCGTGGCCGCACTGTGGCTGTGGATGGCCGAACTGGGCTTTGCCGCCGGCCTGGTGGCGATGCTGTGCACCTGGATGCTGGCCGGCATGCTGCTGCCGGCACTGGCCGCATGGCACCGCCCCGATGTGGAGCCGCGCTGATGTGGTCGCGCGCGCTGGCCGGCATCATCGCCGGCTTCTTCCTTGCCGCTGCGGCGACCGGCCTGGTCGCCTGGCTGCCGCCGGGTCCCTGGCAGAAGGCGCTGGTACCGAGCCTGATCGCGTTCGTCCCGTTGTGGATGCTGGCCGCGCTGTGGGCCTTCAGCTTCCGCAGCCCGCTGCGCGCCTGGCTGACCCTGGCCGGTTGCGCGGCCTTGGGCTTCGCCGTACTCGGCCTGCTGCGCCTGACCGGCGCGGTGCAATGAGATCGACCGAATGAAATTCAGTTCACAGACGCTGCGCACGTTCACCACTCTGCACACCTGGGTCGGCCTGGTCGCCGGTTTCGGGTTGTTCGTGGCGTTCTATGCCGGCGCGTTGACCCTGTTCCACCACGACCTTCCTCTGTGGCAGACGCCTGGCGCGGCAACCGCATTGCCCGCCGGCCTGGATGACGCGCAGTACCTGCTCGACGACGTGCTGGCCACGCACGCGGAGGCGCGCCGCCACGTCGGCATGACCTTCCCGGGCGCCGATCATCCGCAGCCGCTGGCCTACTGGCAGGCCGAGGACGGCAGCTGGCGCTATGCATGGCCCGGACAGATCGGCGGCAGCCCGACGCCACCGCAGACCGGGCTGGCCGAACTGGTCAACGAACTGCATTACAGCCTGGGCCTGCCGGTGGCCGGCATCTATGTGATGGGCATCGTCAGCCTGCTGTACGGCATGGCCCTGCTCAGCGGCCTGGTGATCCACCTGCCCAAGCTGCTGGGCGATCTGTTCGCGCTGCGCCCGGGCCGCAATCTGAAGCAGCAATGGCAGGACGCGCACAACGTGATCGGCGTGCTCAGCCTGCCGTTCCATCTGATGTTCGCGGTGACCGGCGCCCTGCTCTGCCTGGTGTTCATGCAGATGGCCGTACTCAATCCCCTGATCTACGACGGCAAGGCGCTGCAGGCGGTACCGACGGCGATGGATACCGCGCCGCTGCGCGAGGCCAGTGGCATCCCTGCTGCACCGGGTAGTCTGCGCGAACTGCACGCACGGGCGCTGGAAGTGGCGCGCGCGCAGGGCGTGGCCAACTTTGAACCGGCCTACCTGAAACTGGCCAATGGCGGTGATGCCAACGCGACCATCGAGATCACCGGCGAGGCCAGCGGCACGCTTGGCCCGCTCGGTGCTGTCGCGCTGGATGTCGAAAGCGGCCGCGTGCTGGCCAGCCAGCTGCCCGGCCAACGCGATGCCAACCACGCCACGCTCAGTGCCGCCTATGCCCTGCACTTCGGCGAGTTCGGCAACGGCGTGGTGGTCTGGCTGTACTTCCTGCTCGGCCTCGGCGGCGCCTTCCTGTTCTATTCGGGCAACCTGCTGTGGATCGAGTCGCGCCGCAAGCGCCGTCAGCCGCAGCAGTCACGCGCGGCCGTCAACATGGCGCGGGCCACGGTGGGTGTCTGCATCGGCCTGTGCGTGGCGATCTCGGTGGCCTTCGTAGCCGCGCTGGTGCTGGAGCGGGTCGCCCCTGCCCAGGTCGACCACGGCATCCGCTGGGCCTGCTTCGTGACCTGGGCCGCGTGTGCGCTGTGGGCAGCCCTGCGCCGGCCGGCACAGGCGGCGCGCGAGCTGCTGTGGGCCGCGGCGATCAGCACCGCGCTGGTGCCGGTGGCGCACGGCGCCCTCAACGGTGACTGGCTGTGGTTGGCCGCGGCACGCGGCCACTGGCCGTTGTTCTGGATCGATGCGATGGCACTGGCGATGGCCTTCGGCTTTGCCCGCCTGGCGTATGCGAGCCAGCGGCGGGCCCGCAACGGTGACCCCAACAGCGTGTGGGCGAACTGACCACGCGTGCGCGCAGCCTGCGCGGTTACGTGGCGTCCACGTAGCGGGCAACTTCGATCAGGTTCCCATCCGGATCACGGAAGTACACCGACTCGATCGGCCCAAGCGCTCCCGTACGCGGCACCGGCCCCTCTTCAACCGTCACCTGCTCTGCCTGCAGGTGGGCCAGCATCGCCTGTATGCCCATCGAGGTGATCAGGCAGAGATCGGCACTGCCGCGGGTAGGCTGCAGCGCGTGGGGCGGCAGCGGCGCGCTGGCCGGGTGCAGGTTGATCTTCTGCTGGCCGAACTGCAGGGCGACGCGACCGGCACCGAAGCGCACGACCTGCATGCCCAGCACGCGCTGGTAGAAGTTGCAGCTGCGTTCGATGTCGGCAACGGTAAGAACCAGATGGTCCAAGCGGTCGATGATGATCATGCACGCAGCTTAGCGCTGCGTGCGTGGCGCAGATGTGCGGTTTCGGGCCACAGGCCGTGCCTGGAACCGCCGAAACCGGACTGGCTCGAACATGTTGAAGCGGTCAGTCGCCGACGCGGGCCTTCTGCCACGGCGCCAGCATGGCGTTGAGCAGGCTGGCCTGCTCGTCGTCACCGGTCAGCTCCCACATGAAGACACCGGCCAGGCCCTGCTCGCGCGCGAACTGCGCCCGCAACCCGATCGAACGCGGGTCTTCATAGCTGATGAAGATCTTCTCGGTCGGGTTGTACAACCACGGGCTCTGCGCTTGGGGCTGCCAGTGTTTGTTCCAGCCCGGCTGGTCGAGATAGCGCGCCTTGATCACCCGCCAGTCACCGGCATCGGCCGGAGCGCTGTAGGCCTGGTACAGGCCATCTGCCGACTCGCCGGTGACCTTGAAACCGCGCCCATAGAACGGCACGCCCAGCACCAGCTTGCTCGCCGGTACGCCATGTTCGCGGTAGTACTGCACGGCACAGGCGACGTTGTTCCAGCGCCGCAGTTCCGGCGCCAACGGGTCGGCAGGCACTTCATGCAGGGGGGCATTGAAGGTCGAGACCGACGAGAAGCCGGTGCCCATGTCGTAGCTCATCAAGTTGATGAAATCGAACACCTTGGCCAGCGCCGGCAGATCGTAGCTGGCGGCGGGATCGTAAGGACCGTCGGTCTGCAGGCGACCAGCCGCCAGTGCCGCGGTCAGCAGCATCGGCTGCCCCGCCTTCTTACCGCGGGCATCCAGCGCCACGCGGAAGGCCTGCGCAAGCTTGGTCAGGTTGGCACGGTCCTGCGGACGGTGCGCCAGTTCCTTCGGGCCACCGCTGACCGGGAACTCCCAGTCGATATCCACACCATCGAAGCTGCCGGCATGACGCTCGAAGAACAACGCCATGCACGAGTCGACCAGGCGCCTGCGGCTGGCCTCGGTCAGCGCAGCGTCGGAGAATCCGCCCGCGCCCCAGCCACCGATCGAAATCAACGTGCGCAGATGCGGATGACGGCGCTTGAGCTCGGCCAATGCGGCGAAGTTGGCCGGCGCCTCGGCTCCGATCGCACAGCGTCCGTCCTCGATGGTGGAAAACGCATAGAACAGATGGGTGAGTCGTTCGGCCGGGATGCTCGATACCGGATAGCGCTCGGCCGAACCGCCGGGGTAGTACGCACCGAAGATCGGCGTTTGCGCGGGTTGCTCCTGCGCTGCACTGGGCAGGGCGCTGGCGATCAGCACTGCAAGTACGGCCATGGTCTGGCGGAACATGGAAACTCCCGGGTCGAAGGCGCAGCCACGTTAGCAAACAGATCCGCCCGTGGTGCGGATGTCCGTGCATGTCGTCCGCTGGACAGTGGCGTGCCGCTGGAAGCTGACACGGTCGTGGCTGCACAGCGTCGAAAGCACTTCGCTGCAGGACAACACACGACCTGCCTGAGCTAAGGTGGCGCTGGATCTTCAATGGCACACGGACATGACCGCAGACCACGACGCAGACGACGAACTGCTGGACGACGAAACCCTCGAAAAGCTGCAGGCAATGGAAGCGCGTGCCTATGCGGCGTTCGATGCTGGCGACCTGGCGGAAGCCACTACCCTGTTCGGCGAGCTGATCGAACTCACACCCGAACTGCCCAATCTGCACTACATGCGCGGGTTGGCGCACAAGTACCTGCGCGACTGGCCGGCATCGCTGCAGGACAACCTGCGCTCGGAACAGCTGCGCGATGCATTCGACGAGGCCACGGCATGGAACGCCGGCATTGCCGCCACCGGCGCCGGTGACTGGGCCGAGGCGCGCCGGCAATGGACCCGTTGCGGCATCACACTGCCCGAAGGCGAAGGCCCGATCGACGGCAATTTCGGCGTTGCCTGTGTCCGCTTGAATCCGTGGTCCAGCGGCGAGACCGTGTACATGCGCCGATTGGATCCGGTGCGTGCACGGGTGGAGAACGTACCGCTGCCTGAGAGCGGGTTCCGCTTCGGCGACATCGTGCTGCATGACGGCGCATCCACCGGGCATCGCAGCCATGGTGAGCGTCAGGTACCGGTATTCAACGGCATGCAGCGTCTGCAGCAATCGGACATGGCAACCCATGCCGTGTTCGTGCAGTGCGACGGGCCAGAGGACATTGCCGCATTGCGTGCGCTGACCTTGCCGGGCATCGGTCTGGTCGAGGACTGGACCGAGTCGGTGCGGCACCTGTGCCTGCGCTGCAGCTATGGCACGCCGCACCAGCACGATGACGACCGTGGCGATGGCGAGACCCGTGATGATGACGATCGCTGGGAAAGCGAACGCAACCTCGGTATCGCCGCACAGGGCCGGACCGCGGTGGAGAAGCTGATGGCGGTATGGACGGCAGCCGGCAGGGGGCGCGTGCTGGAGGCGATTGAACAGCGCGAGCATCCGCTTCCGGATCCGGAGCCCGGTCAGGTGTGGTGGCTGGGGCACGAAGAAGAACAGCCCGTGTAGCGCCGAACCTTGCAGCGCAAGGCTTTCAGAATTCTTCAGGGGAATTTCCAGCACTTCAGCCGCTGCTCTGGCCCAATCGGGCTCCTTTCGATGGAGCCCGATCATGCGTTCACTCCTGGCCATTTCCGGCCTGCTGGCATCTCTTCTCAGCCTGCCCTGCACTGCCGCCCCACCCGACCCTGCGCGCCTGCAGGCACTGGAACACGCCATTGCCAGCGATGAACTGAAGCAGATCCGCAGCGTACTGCTGCAGGTGGATGGCAAGGTCGTCTACGAGGGCTACTTCAACGGCGCCGATGCGCAGACCCTGCACGACGTGCGTTCGGCCAGCAAGAGCGTGACCGCCCTGCTGGTGGGGGCCGCCATCGGCGAGGGCAAGCTGCCGGGCGTACACGCGCGCGTCTATGACTACTTCCCCGCCTACACCGCGCTCCATGCGGTGGACCCACGGCTGCGCCAGACCACCGTGGAAGACCTGCTGACCATGAGTTCCCTGTGGGAGTGTGATGACGAGAATGCGTTCTCGGCAGGCAACGAAGAGCGCATGTACGTGACCGAACGCTGGCTCGATTTCACCCTGGGGTTGCCGGTCAAAGGATTTGCACCGTGGATGCAGCGTCCGGCGGACAGCCCGCACGGGCGTGCCTTCGCCTACTGCACCGCCAATTCCTTCGTGCTCGGTGCCGTGCTTGAACAAGCGACCGGTCAGCCGCTGGCAGACTACGCCGCGCGCGTGCTGGAGCGACCGCTGGGGATCACCGCAAGTCACTGGAACCGGTCGCCCGAGGGCATCGGCATGGGCGGTGGCGGGACGCGCTACCGCAACCGCGATCTGGCCAGGCTGGGCCAACTGGTACTCGATGGCGGCCGCTGGCAGGGCCGACAACTTCTGCCGCCCGACTACATCGCCGCCTTGATCCAACCGCAGGCACAGGCCGGCGATGGCAGTGACTACGGTTATCAATGGTGGGGATTGAAACTGGCGGTCGACGGCAAACCACAGACGGTGTGGGCAATGTCCGGCAATGGTGGCAACTATGTCTTCGTGCTGCCGCAGCATCGCGCCGTGGCCGTGGTTACCAGTCAGGCCTACAACCGCAGCCTGGCCCACCCACAGTCGCGACGGATTCTCACCGAGTTCCTGTTGCCGGCGCTGCGCTGAGGCCCGAGAGATCGGCGGGACGCCAGTCGGCAGCCAGTACCCGGCTGCGTTGGCGTGCGATGTCGGCATCGATGCGCGCCAGCAGTGGCGCCCATCCCGAAGTGCTGTGCAAGGGCGCGAACAGCGGCGTGGCGCGCAGCCACGCCGCATCGCGGAAGCCATCATTGACCGCCTGCTGCAGCGCCGCCATCGCCGCAGCGGTGTTGCCTGACGCCTGCAGCAGCAGAGCCCGCTCCAGAGCGGCGTCGGACCAGCCATCACCGGCCTGTGCCTGCAGCGATGCGAGGCGGTTGCCAATCCATTCCGGTGATGGGCCCGGCACTGCGTACAGCATGGCCAGGGTCTGCCCGAACGACTGCTGCGGACGCAGTTGGCGCCCCTGCTCGAAGGCAGCGGCGGCGGCGGCGCGATCCCCGGCCTGCAGCGCCAATTCGCCCTGCAGCCGCTGCAGTTGTGGATGCGGTGTGCCGCGCGACAGCGCTTCGGACAGCGCCTGTCTGGCTGGCCCGGATGCACCGGCTGCAAACAGGCTGCGCGGCCAGGCGATGTTGGCAAAGACGTTGTCGGGGTACAGCTGGAAGTTCCGCGCGTGACGTTGTGCCGCCGCTTGGGTGAAGCCCAGCAGCTCCAGTTCACGTGCCACCTGCACGTCGCGGAAACGCAGGCGCTCGGGCGCCTTCAATGCGAGATTGTCGCGCAGCGCAAGAACAAGATGGCCCTGCTCCTGGTGCAGATAGGCCAGCGATGCGCGCGTGCGCTCATCAGCCGGATCCAGCTGGATGGCCCGCTGGTAATCGGCAATGGCATCGCCCATCCGCCCCAGGCAGTCGTAGGCATAGCCGCGCAATGCGTGCGCCGCACCGTCATCGATAGCGCGACGGAGTTCGGCGTCCGCCAAGGCAAGGGCTTCGTCCATCTGCGCAGCCGAGCCGTTGAACAGGCAGCCCTGCGCGGACAAGGCACGTGACAGCCCGCGTCGTGCGCTGCTGGATTCGGGATCCACCTGCAGTGCCTGCCGGTACAGGGCAATGGCACGCTCGTTGTTGCCGGCCTGGCCGATGCTGGCGTAGTACTCGGCCCGCTGCAGCAAGGCCTGCGCGGCCGGCGGCGATGGCGTAGCGGGCCACAGTAGAACAGTGGCCAGTACGGCAACGGCGGCGGCACCGCCGGCCAGCCAAGGCCACTTGCGGCGTGCAGCTGGCGGCGAGGTCCGCTCCAGCGCGACCGGCGCAGCGCACAGCTGGTAGCCACGCCCACGTACCGAGCGGATATACCGCGGGCGGCGGCTGTCGTCGCCCAGCGCCTTGCGCAGCAGCTTCACTCGCTGGCTGATCGCATCTTCGCCGACGACCGCTGGTGCCCAGACCTGTTCGGCCAAGGTGTCGAAATCGACGATGTCGGTACCACGCTCCAGCAGCACTTCGAACAGGCGCCAGCTCAGGCCATGGAGCGGCAACGCCACACCTGCGCGGGTGACACGCTGTGCAGGGCAATCGATCTCAAGGTCGAGCAGACGCAGGCTGTCCATGCGCGAAGCATAGCGGCCGGTGCGGCCTGCGGGACGACAGGCAAAGAAAAAGCGGGCCGAAGCCCGCTTTTTCATTTCGGCGTGTCAACCAAGGTTGACACCCACCGTCGATTACTCGGCGGTGGCGCCTTCGCCTTCCTCGACGGCCTTCATCGACAGGCGGATACGGCCCTGCTTGTCGACTTCCAGCACCTTGACCTTGACCACGTCGCCTTCCTTCAGCACGTCGCCGACCTTCTCGACGCGGTCGCTGGAGATCTGCGACACGTGCACCAGGCCGTCCTTGCCCGGCAGGATGGTGACGAACGCACCGAAGTCCATGATCTTGGCGACCTTGCCTTCGTAGATGCGGCCCGGCTCGACGTCCGAGGTGATCTGCTCGATGCGGGCCTTGGCAGCCTGCGCAGCGATGGCGTTGACCGAAGCGATGACGATGGTGCCGTCATCCTGGATGTCGATCTGGGTGCCGGTTTCCTTGGTGATGGCCTGGATGGTCGAACCACCCTTGCCGATCACTTCGCGGATCTTGTCCGGGTGGATCTTGATGGTCAGCAGGCGCGGCGCGTAGTCCGACAGCTCTTCGCGCGGGGCGGTCAGGCCGTGGGCCATTTCACCCAGGATGTGCAGACGGCCAGCCTTGGCCTGCTGCAGTGCCTGCTTCATGATCTCTTCGGTGATGCCTTCGATCTTGATGTCCATCTGCAGGGCGGAGATGCCCTCAGCGGTACCGGCCACCTTGAAGTCCATGTCGCCCAGGTGATCTTCGTCACCCAGGATGTCGGACAGGACGACGAAGCGATCGCCTTCCTTGACCAGACCCATGGCGATACCGGCAACCGGTGCCTTCACCGGCACGCCGGCGTCCATCAGGGCCAGCGACGAGCCGCAGACCGATGCCATCGACGAGGAACCGTTCGACTCGGTGATTTCCGACACGACACGGATGGTGTACGGGAAGGCTTCCAGCGACGGCATCACTGCCAGCACGCCGCGCTTGGCCAGACGGCCGTGGCCGATCTCGCGACGCTTCGGGCCCATCATGCGGCCGGTCTCACCCACCGAGTAGGGGGGGAAGTTGTAATGGAACAGGAAGTTCTCTTTGTACTCACCGGAGACGGCATCGATGACCTGGCCATCACGGGCGGTGCCCAGGGTGATGGTCACGATGGCCTGCGTTTCACCGCGGGTGAACAGCGAGGAACCGTGGGTACGCGGCAGGATGCCGGTCTTCACGGCGATCGGGCGGACGGTGTCCAGCGCACGGCCGTCGATGCGGACCTTGGTGTCCAGCACCGAGTTGCGCATGGTGCTGTATTCCAGCTCGCCGAATTCCTTCGACAGCTCGGCCGGGTTCCAGCCTTCAGCGGCCACGCGGCCAGCCAGCGACTCGACCACGTCCTTCTTGATCGCCGAGATGGCGTCGCGGCGCTGCAGCTTGTCGCGCACCTGGAAGGCTTCGCCCAGACGCGGGCCGATGGCTTCCTGCAGGGCGCTGATCAGCACGTCGTTCTTGGCCGGGGCGACCCAGGTCGACGGCTTGGTGCCGGCTTCCACGGTCAGCTCGTTGATCGCGTTGATGACCTTCTGCATTTCGCGGTGACCGAAGGTCACGGCGCCCAGCATCACGTCTTCGGACAGCAGCGCGGCTTCGGATTCCACCATCAGCACAGCGTTGGCGGTACCGGCAACGACCAGCTCCAGCTCCGAATCCTTCAGTTCGGTCACGGTCGGGTTGAGGATGTACTCACCGTTCTTGTAACCGACCTTGGCGGCGGCGATCGGACCCTTGAACGGGGTGCCGGCCAGCGACAGCGCAGCCGAGGCACCGATCAGCGCCGGGATGTCACCGTCGATGTCCGGGTTCAGCGACATCACCGTGGCGATGATCTGGACTTCGTTCTTGTAGTCTTCCGGGAACAGCGGACGGATCGGACGATCGATCAGACGCGAGATCAGGGTTTCCTTCTCGGTCGCGCGGCCTTCGCGCTTGAAGAAGCCACCCGGGATACGGCCACCGGCGTAGAACTTCTCCTGGTAGTCACAGGTCAGGGGGAAGAAGTCCTGGCCCTCACGCGCGCTCTTGGCGGCAACGGCGGAGACCAGCAGCACGGTATCGTCGAACTTGACGATGACGGCGCCACCGGCCTGGCGGGCGATTTCGCCGGTCTCAAGCGTGACGGTGTGCTTGCCGTACTGGAAGGTTTTGGTGATTTTTGCCACGGGGGTGTCCTTGGGGATGCTGTCTGCGAATGGACCGGGGGCGACCCTTGCCGCCAACGGATGACCGGTCGTTCCGGTCTGAAAAAGGTATTGCGGTGCTACAAAACAAAACCGCGGCGCATCGCTGCGCCGCGGGGGATTCGTTGCTTAGCGACGCAGGCCAAGCTTCTCGATCAGGGCCTTGTAACGCTCGACGTCCTTCTTCTTCAGGTAGTCGAGCAGGCTGCGGCGGCGGTTGACCATCTGCAGCAGACCACGGCGGCTGTGGTGATCCTTCTTGTGGGTCTTGAAGTGGCCGGTCAGCAGTTCGATGCGGGCGGTCAGCAGTGCAACCTGGACTTCCGGGGAGCCGGTGTCAGCCGAGCTGCGCTTGTTGTCTTCAATGACCTTCTGGGTGTCGATCGACATGTCTTTTTTCTCTGTGATGCGTGGCCGGCAGGAACGCGCTTTCGCGCACCGCCTGGCTCGCCATGAACCAACAAATGGATGAAACCCGCCTTCGGCAGGCTGCCGTAAAACGGCCGCGGAATTGTAACGGCCAGGGGGCTTTGGAACAAGGTCCGGGGCTGAACCGGGCCTCCCCGTTCAGAGGTTGAAGCGGCGCTGCGGGGCCAGCAGACCGCTATCGTCGACCTGGCCCAGGCCCTGCGCCGCCGATCCGGGACCGAACACGGCCACCAGGCCGCGCGGCCAGGAAGGGTCGCGCTGGCGCTGGCCCACGCAGAAGCGCTGGACCTGCTCGGCATCCAGGTCGACCCGGGGATACTCGGACAGACCCGCCGCCAGCGGCAGCAGCAGCGCGTCCATGGCGGTCTCGTCCTGCGCTTCCACCAGGGCCCTCAGCTGCTCCAGCGTGACCATCGCCGGTTCGTGGAACGGCTCCACCCACAAGCGACGCAGGGCACTGATGTGCGCCCCGCAGCCCAGCGTTTCACCCAGGTCACGGGCCAGACTGCGGATATAGGTGCCCGAGCCGCAGGTGACCCGCAGCCGCAGCCGCTCGGGCTGCTGCTCCAGAATCTCGATGGCGTGGACCTTGACCTGGCGCTCGGGCGCCTCGATGACGTCGCCACGGCGGGCCTTCACGTACAGCGGCTCCCCGCCCTGCTTGAGCGCGGAATAGATCGGCGCACGCTGCAGGATGTCGCCCAGCAGCGGCGCGATCGCCGCCTGCAGGGTCTCGGGACTGATCGCAGGCACCGGCCGCTCGAGCAGCACCTGGCCCTCGGCATCATCGGTATCGGTGGTCTGGCCCAGCACGATCTCGGCGTCGTAGGCCTTGGCCGAGCCCAGCAGCAGGCCGGCGATCTTGGTGGCCTCGCCGAAGCACAGCGGCAACAGGCCGGTGGCCAGCGGGTCAAGGCTGCCGGTGTGGCCGCCCTTTTCCGCACGGAACAGGCGACGGGCGACCTGCAGCGCGGCGTTGGAGCTCATGCCGGTCGGCTTGTCGAGCAGCAGGATGCCATCCAGGCGGCGGAACTGAATTCGGGTCATGACAGGTACGGGTAGCGCCGGGCCATGCCCGGCGAGCGCGCAGCGCGGTCTGCATCAGACATCGCGCAGCCGGAATGCAACAACGCCGGGCATGCCCGGCGTCGCGCGGTTATTCTTCGTCGCCTTCGCGACGCTTTTCGGCGGCCACGGTATCGGGCAGGTCGCGCAGCAGGTTGTCGATGCGCTCGCCACGATCGACCGAGTCGTCGTAATGGAAATGCAGCTCCGGCACATGCCGCAGCTTCATCGCGCGCGCCAGCTCCATGCGCAGGCCCCAGGCCAGTTCCTTCAGGCCCTTCATGGCTTCAACCGAACGTTCCGGCATCAGCGCGGTGACGAACACCTTGGCGTGGGCCATGTCGCGGGTGATTTCCACGTCGGACACGCTCACCGAGGGCAACCCGTGCTCGCGCACGGCGTTGTGCACCAGGGTGCCGAGTTCACGGCGCAGCTGGGCGGAGACACGGTCGGTTCGATGGAAAGTCTTGGGCACGCGGCAGGCTCTTGATTCGATTGTGGCCCGACCGAGGTCAGGCACTACAGTTTACGGGATGAAACGAGACCGGCCCGTGAGGGCCGGTCCGTTGCAGCATTACAGGGTGCGCGGCACTTCGATACGCTCGAAGCACTCGATCTGATCACCCGGCTTGACGTCGTTGTAGGCCTTCACCGCGATACCGCATTCGGTACCGTTGCGGACTTCCTCGACGTTTTCCTTGAAGCGGCGCAGCGATTCCAGCTCGCCTTCGAAGATCACCACGCTGTCGCGCAGGACGCGGATCGGCTTGTTGCGCTTGACCACACCCTCGATGACCATGCTGCCGGCGACGGCACCCAGCTTGGAGCTGCGGAAGACGTCGCGGACCTCGGCGATACCGATGATCTCTTCGCGGATCTCCACGCCCAGCAGACCGGAGGCCACCTGCTTCACCTGATCGATCACGTCATAGATGATCGAGAAGTAACGCAGGTCCACGCCGTTGGATTCGATGATGCGACGGGCCGAAGCATCCGCACGCACGTTGAAGCCGATGACGGTGGCCTTCGAAGCGGCGGCCGAATTGGCGTCCGACTCGGTGATGCCGCCCACGCCGGAGTGGATCACGTTGATGCGGATGTCGTCGTTGGACAGCGCCACCAGGGCCTGGCTCAACGCCTGCACCGAACCCTGCACGTCGGCCTTGATGACCAGGTTGAGGACCTGCTGGCCCTCGCCCTTGCCCAGGGTCGCCATGATGTCTTCCATGCGGCTGCCAGCGGTGGCGACCAGGCGCGATTCACGGCGCTTGGTCTCACGCTGCTGGGCAACGTCCTTGGCCAGACGCTCGTCGTCGACGACGACGAAGTCGTCACCGGCTTCCGGCACGCCGGACAGGCCCAGGACCTGCACCGGAATGGACGGGCCAGCGAACTCCGGCTGCTTGCCGGTTTCGTCGAACAGCGCACGCACGCGGCCGTACTGGATACCGCACACCAGGTAATCGCCCTTCTTCAGGCGGCCCTGCTGCACCAGCACCGTGGCGATCGGGCCACGGCCCTTGTCCAGCGAGGATTCGATGACCACGCCGTTGGCACGACCCTCGTCGACCGCCTTCAGTTCCAGCAGCTCAGCCTGGACCGAAACAGCTTCCAGCAGGTCGTCGATGCCCAGGCCGGTCTTGGCCGAGATCTCCACCATCTGGGTGTCGCCACCGAAGTCTTCGGCCACGACCTGCTCGGAGAGCAGCTCGTTCTTGACCCGCATCGGGTCGGCGCCGGACTTGTCGATCTTGTTGATCGCCACGATCAGCGGCACACCCGCCGAACGGGCGTGCTGGATCGCTTCCTTGGTCTGCGGCATGACGCCATCATCGGCCGCCACGACCAGCACCACGATGTCGGTCAGCTTGGCACCGCGGGCGCGCATCGAGGTGAACGCGGCGTGGCCCGGGGTATCCAGGAAGCTGATGACGCCCTTCGGCGTTTCAACGTGGTACGCACCGATGTGCTGGGTGATGCCGCCGGCTTCGCCGGTGGCGACCTTGGTGCGACGGATGTAATCCAGCAGCGAGGTCTTGCCGTGGTCGACGTGGCCCATGATGGTGACCACCGGCGGACGCTGCACGGCCTCGCCCTTGTTCTCACCCGCCGATGCCAACAGCGCGTCTTCGGCGTCGTTGTCGCTGGCGCGGATCGCCTTGTGGCCGAGCTCTTCGGTGACCAGTGCCGCGGTGTCGTGGTCGATGGACTGGGTGATGGTGGCCATCACGCCCATCTTGAACAGCGCCTTCACCACCTCGCCGCCCTTCAGCGCGAGCTTCTGCGCCAGGTCGGCCACGGTGATGGTGTCGCCGATCGCCACTTCACGCACGACCGGTGCGGTCGGACGCTCGAAGGCGTGCGGGCCGGAGTTGCCACCGCCGCGCGACATGTCGCGACGGCCGGACGTCGGACGGCTGCCCGGGCGACCACGGTTGTTGCTGTTGTTGCTGTTGCCACGGCGCGCACGATCGGCAGCGGACAGGTGCATCTGACCGGCAAAGCGGTCACCCGGTCCACGCTCGTTGCGCGGCGCGTTGCGGTTGTTGCGGTCGTCGCTGCGCGGCGGCGCTGCACTACGCGGAGCAGCCGGGGCTGCGGCCGGAGCGCGCGGCGGGCGCGGCGCGGTTTCGTCGATCGGAGCACGCACCTTGGGCTTGCTGGCAGCCAGGGCCTCGGCAGCCTTGGCGGCAACCGCAGCTTCCTCGGCCGCCTTCTTCTCGGCCTCGGCACGCTCCTTGGCAGCGACCTCTTCCTCGCGTGCACGGACGATGGCCTCGTCACGCAGGCGGTCCTTCTCGGCCAGGGCCTGCTGCTCGGCAAGGTTGCGTGCGCGCGACTCTTCCAGCTTGCGCAGGATGTCGGCACGCTCTTCGTCCGGGGTCATCGCACGCGCACCATCCTTGACGTAGGTGCGCTTCTGGCGCACTTCCACGTTCACGGTTGTCTTGCTGCGACCGGAACTGACCGTCACTTCCTGTTGCTTGCGACGGTTGAGGGTGATCTTCTTGGCAGACTGATCAGTCTCTTCCGGGGCCTGCTCGGGCTTGCCGTGCGAGCGACGAAGGAAGCCCAGGAGCTTCACTTTCTCGGAGCTGGTCACGACCTGGTCGGGACCGCTGAACTTCATGCCGGCACCAGCCAGCTGTTCCAGCAGTTTTTCGACCGGTGTATTGACCAGTTCAGCAAGCTTGCGGATGGTGGTTTGCTGCGACATTCGGATCCTATGATCTTGTGGGCGCCCCCCCGCATCTGGAGGTGGCGCGGATTCTACGCCCTGATCGGCTCAGGGCCCTGTTCATTGCCGGCTCATTCGCCGCGTTCCAGTCGGGCGATTTCCTCGGCACGCGCGGCCAGGATCAGCGCCGCGGCGCGCTCCTGGTCCAGCCCTTCAATGCCGAAGTCCATGACCTCGTCGGCGGCCAGGTCGGACAAGTCCTCGCTGGTACGCACGCCGTGGCCGGCCAACGCATATGCGGTGGCTTCGTCCATGCCCTTCAGGGACAGCAGATCCTGCGCCGGCTGGCCGTCCTCCAGGCCTTCCTCGACTGCCAGGGCCTCATTGAGCAGCGCATCGCGGGCACGTGCGCGCAGCTCTTCGACGATGTCTTCGTCGAAACCTTCCACGGCCAGCAGTTCGCCGACCGGTACGTATGCAATTTCCTCGACCGTGCCGAAGCCTTCGCTGACCAGGATGCCAGCGATTTCCTCGTCCACTTCCAGCTTGTCCATGAACAGCTGGCGGGCCGAAGCCTGCTCGGCTTCCGACTTGGCGGTCACCTGGTCCTGGGTCATCACGTTGAGCTGCCAGCCGGTCAGGCGGCTGGCCAGGCGCACGTTCTGGCCGCCCTTGCCGATCGCCTGGGCCAGGCGGTCTTCAGCAACGGCCAGGTCCATCGAATGCTTGTCTTCATCGACGATGATCGACTGCACTTCGGCCGGCGCCATCGCATTGATGACGAAGTTGGCCGGGTTCTCGTTCCACAGGACGATGTCCACGCGCTCGCCATTGAGCTCGTTGGACACGGCCTGCACGCGCGAACCACGCATGCCGATGCAGGCGCCGATCGGATCGGTGCGCTGGTCGTGGGCGAGCACGGCGATCTTGGCGCGGTCGCCCGGATCGCGGGCACAGGCCTTGATTTCCACCAGGCCCTGGCCGACTTCCGGCACTTCCAGCTTGAACAGCTCGATCATGAATTCCGGCGCGGCGCGGCTGATGAACAACTGCGGGCCACGCGGCTCCGAACGCACTTCGGCCAGGTAACCGCGGACGCGGTCGCCGGCACGCAGGACATCACGCGGAATGCCCTTGTCCTTCGGAATGAAACCTTCAGCGTTGCCGCCAAGGTCGACATAGATGTTGCCGCGCTCGGCGCGCTTGACCACACCGGTGATCAGCTCGCCCACACGGTCGGCCCACGCATCGACAACCTGCTGGCGCTCGGCTTCGCGCACGCGCTGCACGATCACCTGCTTGGCGGCCTGGGCGGCGATGCGACCGAAGTCGGGGTTCTCGATCTGCTCTTCGATGTAATCGCCGACGTCCACGCCTTCGGCTTCGTCGATGGCGTCCATCAGGCGGATCTGGCGATCCGGCGATTCCATCACCACGTCATCGGCCACCACTTCCCAGCGGCGGTAGGTTTCGTAGTTGCCATCCTTGTGGTCGATGACCACGCGGGTCAGCACTTCCTCGTCGGGATAGCGCTTCTTCGCTGCCGAGGCCAGCGCGGCCTCGATGGCATCGAAGATTACTTCACGCGGCACGCCCTTCTCGTTGGCGACCGCGTCCACTACCAGCAACAGTTCCTTGCTCATTGGCTCACTCCGCGCGCGGCTTCTTTGCCGCCGGCTCGTTGGAAGAAGAATTCTTGTTCGGCTTCGGACGCTTCGGTACCGGACCGGTCGGCTTGCTCGGGGCCAGCCCCAGCGCCACCCAGTCAGGCATGATCCGCGCCTTGTCGATGTTGTCGGCCGACACCACCAGTGCGGTGTTGTCGACGATGAAAGTGATGCTGCCCTGCGCCTCGTCGATCGCGTCGATGCGACCCTGCAGGCGACGGCGGTTTTCCTGCGGCAGCTTCAGGGTGACCTTGGCCGATTCGCCGAGGTGACGACCGAACTGCTCCAGGTTGAACAGCGGGCGATCCACGCCCGGCGAAGACACTTCCAGCGTGTAATTGCCGCTGATCGGGTCCTCGACGTCCATCTGTGCGGAGACTTCGCGGCTTACCCGCTCACAGTCGTCCACATTGATGATGCGCTCGGGCTGTTCCGCCAGCGGCACGTCGATGTAAAGGCGAAGGGTCGCACCGCCGGGGGCCGGCAGATACTCAACGCCCAGCAGCTCCAGGCCCAGCGACACAACGGTCGGGGCGAGCAGATTCGCGATGTCGGTTGCCTTGTCGCTCACAGCCTGCCTTGATCTCTTGGTTGGGTGCCGGCCTTGGCCAGCATGGAAACATGACGCCCCGAAAACGACGAAGGGCCCGCTGGGCCCCTTTTCCGGAAAGACTCCGGTGACTGGATTCCGGTTGCAACGCGCTGAACAAGCGCGTTGCGGCCCTCCTTCCGGGTGGATCTCCAATGGGGAGCGCCGCCGTCAGGGGTACTTCTAGGCCGCTGATGATAGCCCCTGCACCGCTCTGGTGCAAGGCTGCGGCCGTCCTGAAACCCTTCGCTGCGCTCGCCAGGCATGGCCCGGCGGATCGGCGGAAGCCGCAAAGAAAAACGCCCTCGAAGCAGAGCTTCGAAGGCGCATTCTTTACTTGGTAGCGGGGGCAGGATTTGAACCTGCGACCTTCGGGTTATGAGCCCGACGAGCTGCCAGACTGCTCCACCCCGCATCAGAAGCGGAATTATGAGGGATAACTTCAAAACCTGCAAGCTTTTCCTCATTCATCGAACTGGTTGGCGCCGATTCGATGTGTTGGTAGCGGGGGCAGGATTTGAACCTGCGACCTTCGGGTTATGAGCCCGACGAG
>RCUP01000165.1_pt1 | contig 62981 bp, 93 predicted proteins | sample 2166341 | NCBI WGS metagenome assembly RCUP01 (sample SAMN09932325, study PRJNA488358) | compost metagenome | isolation source: compost soil in succinonitrile-enriched | place: Germany: Experimental Botanical Garden | reverse complement strand
ATACCGCCTTTCAAGTGAGCTAGAATAGCGGCACTCATGTCTCCTTTGTTTGTCAAGGTATTATGGATCGCTTTATCAACAGTACCTTTTGCTATAAAAGTAAAGTAAGTACACCGTTCTGGTTGCTTGATAATATCGCCGTATATCCGTTCTAGGCTTTGCTTGTAGTATTCATACGAATACCCTTGGCTAAAGTAAACGGCTAAGTGAGCGTTTGTCAAGGTCAATCCTTTGTCGGCGGACGCTGGGTTAGCGATCAACCATTGAACCTTACCAGACTTAAAGTCACGTAATGCTTTATTCTTTTCTTCATTGTTCACGGCGCCATAGACTAAGCTACAGCTATCGCCGAGAAGCCCTTTAATGATTTCAAACTCTTTCCGGTAGTTACACCAGACTATTGCTTGGTTATCGCCGAACGAATTTAAAAGTTCAATAAGCTTTTCAAATCGGTACATGCTTAATAAGTGCGTTTCAATCTCGTCAGTGCCTTGAATCTTATTACGTTTCATAGCAGCCGTATCAATGATGAATCCAGACGATACTTGGTTGAGTTTGTTTAGCGCCGCCGCTGTGCTTGGAGCTACAATGAGGTTGTCGCCCAGTTCCATGTACAGCTGATCTTTCAATAAATGATAATGTTCTTTAAGATCAGGTGGCATGCCGAGTTCTATTACTTTGAAGTCACGCCCAGGTGTCGTAAGTACGTCCTCTTTGTCAACGTATAAGGACATGCTTTGTACGAGACTGATGAGCTCTTCACGACGTTCGTCTTTAACCGCAAGCTTTTCGTACTGTGGATTGCGCGATACGTTATTAAAGAAGTAGGCAGTGAATTGTGCGTACGATTTGTGAACACCGTAATAGTCAACGGACTGTAGCTGACGGAAATACTCCCACTCTCCGTTCGGTGCTGGAGTGCCTGATAGAAGATACCATTTCTTAACAGTATACGCATATTCTACAGCCTCCTTACCGAACTTGGAGCTGTTGCTTTTCATGGTCGAGCTTTCATCTACAAAGCAACCATGCGCTTTCAGTGCTTCAATCTCTTGCCTGTAGTTTACGAACGATTCAATATTGCAAACGTACACATTCGCTTTTTGCTTAAAAGTTGCTAGGCGTTTTTCCTTAGTCTTCGCATGCGTGGATACAATTTTAAGATGAGGAAACATCGCAGCGGCATCTGGAAGCCAGGCATTTTCAATCAATATTAGCGGACATAACACAACCCATTTATGATGCGGGTTCATTGCAATATCGTCGCTGATAATCTGCAGACTCATTGGCGTTTTACCGGTACGAGTGTCATAGAAGAACGCGAATCGATCATTGGCTTGTGCAAGCTGTACACCCAACTGTTGATGTCGCCAGAGGAATGATTTGTCGTCAATATCAGGCCCCAGTTCAATAAGGGACTTAGTGTATATGCGACGCTGCATTTCCCTATCGTACAATAGCTGTATAGACGCTGGCGCCTTATCAATATTAAAGGCGTCAATGTTTCTGAACAGCTTAAGCACAAGGTCAATGTTTCTTGGAGATGTAGTGAACGACGTTAGTGTCCTGTTCTTGTGTATGTATGGAATCTGAGATGCTAACAGTTGAGAGTCAGTGTCATTACGATCTACAAGGATTTCGATTCTGCGTTCATTGAACTTAAGCTTGTTCGCCATAAGTATTTACTGTGGTTGAATGTCCGCCGCTAGGCTTACCTGATGCAGGCCAACGACCAGTGCGTGATGCTTCTTCATTCATGTCCTTGATCTTCTCAGCAAGATCTACAGGGTCAATGTCCGTACGAGGTTTAACGCCAAACAGCTCCTCGATCTGACGGCTTCTGTAGTACACCTTGTGACCGATTGTTGCATGAGCAATTCCGCCCCGCGTCGCTGTGAGTTTACCAAGATGCCTTACTTGCTCCAGCGTCAATTCATACTTCGTCATGAGTTCCATCATATCGATGTCAAAACCCTTTGGTGCTCTGTTTACTGCCTTGCGTACCGTCTTCAAATTACGCGTTTGCATGTTCGATTCCACCTTTTAAAAGATTTTAAAAACTAGTTCAAATAAAAGCGAAATTTACCAAGCTAAAAGAGTAAAAAATAATAAGCCATAGGCTTTTGGTAAAAGTGCTTTACGAGAGCTACAAGCTTCGTCGCCAAGATTGCAGCCCTTGTAAAACAGTTTTGTGGCGCGGTGCCCATGGGAGTAGGCACCGCATATAGTTAAGAAAGGTGGGATAGGAGTTGGCAGCTCCAATGAAACACTCGAACTGGTTTACAAAGCCATACGCTTTCGCGCTGCTCGAGTGCTTCATTGGAGATGTCCGGAGAACATACCCGCTGGCCCACAGTACTGATGTATGCCTCCAGGAAACGCACCCTGTTGAACTACAGATCCGATGCGTTTCATGCAAGCAGGAAGTGGGTGACTCGCACACCCATGTCTCAAGTAACTACAATGAGTTACCACCGGCTTCCTATGAAACACCTGCACTCACTGTCGGCCTGGGAGCTGGCAATGCAGATGCTTCATACGAAGGAGGAACCTAAGTTCCTCAGTCGGCTGGTATTACAGTTCGCCTTCTACAGGGTGATTTTCCTCAGCAGCCGGAGTGGAGTCAACCACCGTATCACCAGCCGGAGCGTCACCTTCGTTGGTAACAACCGCTTCACCGTCAACAACATCAGTAGCCGCCTTAGCAGGCTCACGACGTTCTTTCTCAGCTTTAGCAGCGTCAACGCGTGCTTGGTTTTTCGCAATTGTATCAGCGGAAGCTTTACGCTGCGTAGCTTTATACAGCACGCTGTTAGCGTTGATCAGCTCACGTTTCAACTGCTCATCGGTCATTTCTTCCAGGTTCAAGCCGGAAAGTTGGCCGCGACGCACGGAAGTTTGTACCGGAGTATTTACGATGGTTTCAAGGTTCTCAAGCACATAAGCTGTGTCCAAAGTTACGTCAGTCACAGTCTTCAGGAACTCGATAAAGTCACCGATCGTTTTGAATTCAGATACTGCTGTTTCTTGAGTTTCAACTACTTCACTCATGGGTAATTCCTCCTATTATAATTTTGCGGGCTTGTGTGTCGCCCTTACATTTATTATTATATTCCTTTTAAGGGGTAAAGTACACATTTATTTTTACGGGTTTCTACAGGCTATTTTTGGACTAATTTAAATCTTCAAGGTAGGTCGGTTGAACTACAACCCAGCGATCATCAATGAAGTCTTTGTCGATAGCGAATCTTTCACCATTACCTGCCACGAATACCAATGCACCCATTGCGTCTGTAGTTATCGTTTTTAGCTTATGCGTTTGTAGCCAAGGCAGTAGTGTGCTTTTCATTTGGCTCTCACCTTATCAAGTAAATTCTGCACTGCTGTGGTGTTCTTATTTTCCTTGCGTGTATGCCGCCATGCTTTTACACCACCACTTGCCTTCCAACGTATGATTTCATATATGCTCATTTGTCTCACCTCCCTCCACTACCAGTTTTGATGTATATTACAAGTAGGTCATCTTTCTCAGAAACTACAAAGCCTTCGTTTTTCATTTTCTTGATATGACGATTACGTTCATCTTCAGTGTTATACGAATAAGTCCTGGTTGTGCTCAAAAGTTTTGGCATAGCATTAGTCTCCTTTTAACTCATTATCTCATTATCTCAAGAAACTCAAGCATCCCATTCAATCAGGCACCCTTTTAAAAAGGGTCTATATAAGGATTAAAAAATATAATTTTAAAAATCAAAACCGAAATTTTAAAAAGTAGCCTGATTGAATGAGATGAATGAGAAACCTAAGTTAATGAGTTAATGAGTGAATAGTTCAAATGAAAGTGTTATTTAAGCGTTTTTAAGATATATATATTTATATCCCTATATATATGTTTTTAATTGTTGGTTACTAATCAGGTCCAGTAGCGCTGTAGTCATATCACGAGCCAACCTGTGGATTACGGCAGCATCAGCGGTTAGTAGTTCTTGCGGCGTCCTAGCGGTCCAGCATCGCATAGCGAAGTCACCAATAGGATTAATGCAACTGCCGTGTAGAATCCCTGGAAGTGTAGTACCTTTAATAAAGCTGTAATAGAATAACGGTCCCATCTTAGCGATATGGGCGTCAACTACAATTGTAGGAATATCAGGCAGCAGTTCTTTAATCCGTTCTTCATAGTTACTTCTTAGCACCGGGCTATCCAAAGTACCTACAATCTTGGCTTTAAATACTTGCTCATATTTTGGATGTGCTACTGTACCAACGGCTGTATAGCTGCCGCGGCGCAGTAACTCCGAACCAACGATTGGCCCAACAGCATCACCGATAACCTCAGGGTCGCCTAGGCAAAGAACATTACAATAACTAGTCATTGTCGCCTCCGTATATTTCGTGGAATAAAATCTGTTTCATTGTAGCACGTTGAGTAGGTGTTACATCATCATAAGCAACATTGAAATGCTTCGCCGCAGCTTCCTTGAAACGATCAATATTATGATAGATGTCATCACCGCGACCAGCAACATATACGGCAATCTGAGCTAGCTTATCAAGTAATTCATTGTATACAGCTTCTTCTATAGTAGTTTTCGCTGTTACTGTTTTAGTTGTTTCATTCTTAGTAGTTTCCATAAGCGCCTTGCGAATTATAAAAACTAATTCGCTTGGTTGAGTATTAGTTACATCGCCAAAGCTTATAAAAGACATATTCATATACCTCCCATTAATTGTAGTAATACAACGCCAACAAGTAAAACCAATACAGCTAGAAGTTCTTGGTAACCTTCATCCATGTATTTTCCTCCTCACTTATTTATTATACCCTATTTCCTGGAAAATAGGTGCAGTAATTTTATAACTGAGGAAGGCTGCCTCACGTATATATTATAATAGAAGAAACAGGTTTTTATTGGGGATAAGCCCTAAAAATTAACTCGTAACAAGTGTATAATCTTCAGCACACGTTCGTGATAGCTAAGCAAGGTGTTTATAAGGGGTTATAAATCACGGACCCGTATTTAAGGTTTTACGCGTCCGTAATTTTACCGAAATGTCTGAAAAAATAAAAGAGCCACAGTTTCCTGCGACTCTTTTCTATGCGTACTACACAATGCGGCTATATGGGTTGTTACTGTTGATAGTGATCATCATTAATAATGCGGCGTCTACCGCTGTTCCAGCCAAGTCCGCAACATATATATCAATATTTGAATTTGACCGTACAACAGAAAAGGCTAAAGGAACAATCGAATTATCAGCTAAACATGAGACACCAAACAGAAAATTGCCTATATCATGGGTCACTTGGTAATGACCAACTGCAATTTTGGTAACTGTCCATGTCGAAATGTCCCATTCATCACCCGCCAGACCTGAGTTCATGCGAAAGTTAAAAGTTCGGTTATCTAAGACTTTTATACCGCCACCAGCTGAGAAATCAACCTTCTTAGTGGCTTGATTGATAAAATTGTTGTTGGAAAGCTTGACTATGCTATTAGCCGCCCACAGAGCAACATTTCCTCCATCGACGAAGTTTTTAGCAACCGTTACATTGTTACTGTCATTGACTCTTATCGTTGCAAAACTAAGAGATGCTGTCTGATTTGGTCTAATAAAGTTTCTTTCAACAATGCTGTTATGAGCATTAAAAAGTATCATTGCATAGGCGTAACCAGATAAGCCAAATTGAAGAATATTATTGTCCACTATTCGGTATGCGAGTTGTGGCTGTGCATCCAATCCCTTTACAATAATCGGTATACTAATATTATCAATGTGGTTAATCGTGTTGTTTGCTATTGTGATTTTACCGCCATTATTTAATACTTCGCAGTAGATTATAGCTCGGTCAACATATAGTGTTGATGAACTTGCATTTGTATTCATCATTATGTTATTTGTAATTTTCGAATTGGCGCCATTCAAACACTTGACTGCATGACTCACACGGTAAAATTGACAACTATCTACTGTTGAGTATTCAGCGTCATCATCCAAGTAGACACAATATTGTTCTGCACTCGTTTCGACATAAGTGGTATCTGTAAAAATGCATTTATAGATGTGGATGCCCTCTGTGTAAGTTCCTCCATTTAACGCCTTTGCGTATATTGCCTGTGACGTGAATTTTTCAAACGAACAATTTTCCACTTTAATAAAGCTAGAAGTTTCAACATGAATAAGTCTATGAGCGCCGCCTAAATTAAAATGCCAGTCAGTATCCATAACCCCAGTGAAATTTAAATCTCTAATCTGTACATTTTTACAATTAGTAAGGTTAAACAAAGAATCATTAATCCCGAAATTGAGTTTTAAATTGGCACCACCCTCAATAACCATATTGCTGGCGCCTGTGATATTTAATTGATTTACAAGGAATGTCCAACCGGCCGGTATAACCACTTTGCTTGAAGATTTTGCTTTAGCAATATCAATGACAGCCTGGATGATTATAGTGTCTAATGTTGTCCCATCACCTTTAGGTTTGGATAACGGTGGAGGTGGCGTCATGATATTATAAGCCGATATATCTGCCAACCGTTCATTAAGTGTAATAACATCTTCTTTTTTAGCACATTCTATGTTGCCTGCATCGCTACCTACAAATACCCTTTTAGTATCAGTTGTGAAACCAATCTGGCCTACCGCTAGGGTAGGCAGATTAGCTTCAAGTCCTCTAAAGACTTGTTGTATTGGCATTAGAATGTTCCTCCATCCGTCATATTAATCCAGGTTGCACCCCAGTCAGTTGAACGTTTCAAGCCGGCAATAGAATCTTCATATAGCACAGGTCCTACAAGGTATTTAGCCGTATTGAATCCTTGACGGAAGTGCGCATGTCCAAGGTCGCACTTAGACTGTAGAAGCATAGGGCCACTTGTCCAGGCAGCGTTGTTGAACTTCACGTTAGACTCAAATGCCGTTGCTCTTTCATGAATCTCAATCAAGCTACCCTGTCCTGCAACATCTATTGCTTTAACACTCTTCCAATAACCCTTAACACCATTATTTTCAAATATGACTTTAGATTGACTTGCCCCAGTGGCTTTCCAGATAGCTAGTGGTGCGGCGAGTAAGCCATTTGCGCTACTATCAGTCTGTAGGAAACTGCAGTTTCTAACAGTCATAGTAACCTGTCCGAATGAACGGAAGTTATGCATAAACCGTGTACCTTCAAAATCAATGCCATCGAATATCAGATTTCCTACTGTGCCTACGGCACCAGTAATCAAATCCTTACCGATAATGATAGCACCTGATAGATCATCATCTACAGTACGCGCTGGGCCGCCGGCAAGCTGCCCACCAAAGAAATGCCATCCACCACCATCAGGCGATATATGAACAGCCGCAGTGTTGCCTGCAAACCAGCAGTTATAGAAGTTCATATCACTACCAGAGATAGAACCATGACGGAGATTCAAACCAACGCCGCCGAGCTGGGTACGACAGTTAGTATATACAGTTCCATAGCAGTTGTCTATCATATCAAATCCGATAGGCATCTTCTTAACTGTAACGTTTGTAACTTCAAACTGACGCATACCTCTTAAAAGCAATCCGATAGCATTGTTCGTAGTGGCGTTATTTGTAGGCCCTTCGATATAGATATCTTTGATGTAACCAGATGGAGCGATGCCTGACCCAGCGCCACTAGTACCATTCTGAATAGTAACAGCATTGAAGGTGTAATCTACAGGTGCTAGTTTAGTTGCATTACCACCAGCACCGTATACCATAATGTTACGATCACCAGTAGTGGCATACTTGGAACTATCAAATACCAAGCCAGGAGACAAGATAGGATACGTGCCTGGTGGAATATATAGCGGCAACCGAAGTTGACAAGCTTTATCAGCAGCTAGCTGAAGCTTTGCAAAGTCATTAGTAGTGTTAGTACCAGCTGTGCCGAAGTCTTCTGCGGCGTGGACGAATCCACGTTTCTCAGGTGTCATGACGAAAGTAGTACCACCACCTGCTGAACCAGTAGCCACAAGGTTTGCAAGCTGAGAAATAGTTACATGGTTTGTCAGCAACGCATTACTACCGATCTGTCTGAACCCAGTTGAACCATGTCCAATGACGCCGTTCCAGTCACCTACAACCATGTGAAAGTCGCCAGTGTTAACCTCATAATCCTTAAACTTGTAGGCCTTGCGGCAGTTATCAAAACTTGGCAGCGACATTACAAAGCTGGAGCCCGTAATCTCAGCGATAACGCCGATGTCAAAGTTGAAGAATTTAGGGTTATGCAGCTCGAAACCAATTACGCGGTTCAGCTTTACAGCACACGCAGGCTTGGCTGTCTGCCAGTTCTTGAAGCTACAGTTACGGAACGTGATGTTGGAAGGAGCTACACCGTCAACATCACCTATCTCAAGCTGATATCCACCGTTCTCTTCCAAGTTCAAACCTTCAAACATGAGTGACCGTGTAGTTCCACCGAAGATCGCAATGCCACCTTTAGCGCAGCGTTCTACAGCACCGCCAACCCATGTAAATACGTCAGGCGAACCTTGGATATACATACCGTATTCAGAGCAGTCTTTGATAACGATATTGAAGCGATCGCTCGGTGAAGAGGACGGGTTAAACGATGGGTAGTACCAGCCAGTAATACAGTTCGTTATCATGATATTCTCATAGTGCGTATACCACACACACTTCTCAAATATACCATAACCGTGCTTCTTTATCTCAACGTCACGTACAGTGACTGTATGACAGAACAGTAAGTCAAGGCCATGTTGCGTAAAGAACGGTGTAGTCTTATCAGTGGTCAACGTCATACCACTGATTTCCCAGTGGTCCATAAAGCCTGGCTCACTGTTTACTGCGCCACCTATACCCTGAACACTGATAGAAGAACCTATCTGATGGTGGTTAACCAGTGTAGTTCCCCATGTAGAGTTACCATGTAACTTAGTCTTATCTCTAAGACGCAAGCCCATATGACGGAACGTACCATCAGGAACAATGATGCGACCACCGCCGGCATTACCTACAAGGTCCATTGCAGCTTGAATCGCTCTGGTATCATCATGACGTACGGCAACATTCGTTACTGTGTAGTCGGCATTCTTAGATAGGCTGATACGCTTGTTCACGTAATCGATAGACGTGATGGTAGCAATCAATTCTGCCTGACCAGAAATTACCTGTTCTACAGTGACTTGAGCGCCAGTTGTGGAGCTGTATACCGGAGGCGAGGCAAGTCCTGGGGTATTGCGAGAAGCTACAGCCATATAGTCACCGAGGCGCCACTGCGTATAACCAGCCATCTTCAACACGTCGCCGAGACGATAGCTGATGGAGCCCATGTTACCGGTACCAGCTTGCACCTGCGCAAAGTCACCGTACATGCCATTGGAGCCGAACGTCTGAGCGCCGTAAAGCCGCGGCCCAGTAATTCTTGATGTAAAGCGAACAACGTTGGTATTAGCTAGCCCTCCAACTGTCCATGTAGGCCATAGATCAGTAAAGTAAGGGTCAGTCCGAATCCGGTTTGCAAACTGAACAGCAGTTTCACCGGCAAACACTGTGATATATTTCGTTAACCACTCAAGTGAAATACCGAACTGGAATTCACGCTCCGCAGTGCCGCCGAGAGTAAGGTCGAAGATCTGAGGTACTACACTCAGATATGATGTATAGTCAACACCGTCAACTGTCAGCGTAGTATTACCAGACTGTGTAGGAGGCGATGTGACTGTCATGTAAGTAACTGCATTAACGGCACCGGCATTGGTTATAGCAATATCTTGACCAACCTCAAAAGAAGCTACAGATGCCACATTAACCACGTTGCTACCAGCTACAATAGAGCCTGTAGTAGTCGTGGCGGCACCGCTTGCACCTAAGCTCTTTACGCTGAGCCCATAGTCTTTTTGATACTTCTCAACTTCAAGCTTAAAAGAACCGCCGGTTGTCCATGCGTTGTTTAACCAAGTATACCACTCATTGTTGTCTAGTACTAAGAAGTTACCTACATTGCCAGAGGGATACGCAGATTGCAATGCGGCTAGCGTTGGAAAGGAGCCGCTAATATTTGATGCTGGCATCTACACATTCCTCCTTTTATTATTTCAAGTTATGGTTCTCAAGAACTTCTTTCTGCTTCTGACCTTTCTTGCTGATATAGTTATTTTTCCACCAGGTCCAGATGGAAACTACAATGGTGAAACCAGTGCTGATTGCAACGTCGACAGTTTCGTCTTCAATAGGCAACGGTGACTTTCCAGCGGCGGTGAGCATCTGGTTTGTCAGGGCCAGGGCTAATATAATAGTGCGAGTAAGTGAAGCTTTGTCCATGATTATCATCCTCTCTTAATTGAAATGCCTCTGCGCCGCGGTGGCTCCGGGCACAGAGACGAGCATCATCTATGATGAAGCCTTGCGGTGCAAGGGCTTATTTTTTCTTTTCTTCCTTGGTGCCTGCGGTTTCATTTAAAAGCTTCACAACGTCAGGGTCGGTCAGCTTTGCTTTATGCAACATAGCAAGCACATTCAGTTCAATCTTTGATTTGTCTTGGACCGACGAAATAAGTCCAGCAGTCTTAGCGGCCTCAACAGCTTCCTTGTAGTCAGAAGCATATGTTTCCTTACCGAATAAGTTGAGGCGTTTTTCAATAGCAGTGGCACGAGCATCCAACAGTTCAACCTTGCTACGCAGTACTTCCAGTTCATTCATCTCTTCATCCCTCTTCTCAATTTGTATAATTTTGTATATGATGGCATTTGCCTGTGCCGCGGAAGGCTTATTGCCAGATAGTAGGTCTGAGATGTCTAATCCGTAGGCAATTTGAAAATGTGGGTAATCTACAAAGTTGGTCCAATCGCCACCCCATTCAAACCCGAGCAGCTTGGCCTGTGCAGCAACTTCCATCCAATCAGAGTAACCGTCTTGGTCATTATCAGCCTTCATATCATAACCGCCTTTGATAAGAACAAAGTCTATAGCCAAGCCATAGTTATGATATGAGCGACCTCCTTTTGCCTTTGTTACAATATCGCCCTTAGTGGTACGACCTTGTGCATAAAGCTTGTTCTGCTCATCTACTGATCGATAGCCAAAGGTTAGTCTAATTTCTACACCTTGCTTATAGCATCTTTCAATCAGCTTCCTTGCGGCATAGGCCACGCCTGCATTAAGGCCTGCATTGCTTAGCACCTCCGCAGACTTAGCAATAGTTTCTTCTAACGTTGCCATTTCGGCACCTCCCTATTTTACTGCATCTGACAGATGAGAGATAAAGTCTACAACCTTCCATACCAGCGCAGCGGAGCCGATAACAAGGCCGATCAACCATTTCTTATCCGCAGAGGCAGTGCGACGCTCATCCTTAAGCTTTTCATCCAAGTCCGTAAAGCGTTTGTCAAGAACTACAACCCGCTGTTCAAGGAGCAGTACATTTCGTTCTGTTGCGGCGACCTGTACTGATAGGTTAGATAGATTTCGCATTTCTACTTTAATTTCTGCAACAGTCACTAAGATGTCGTTCACGCCTTTTTGTAGTTCTTTTATTTCTTCCACAGTAATCACCGCCCTCACCTTATATTGCAAACCAGTTTAACATACCAACGTCCTGTCCTCTATTGTCGCGAATCCAGGAGTTTTCATTTGTAGCAAAGCCATTAGATGTTAACCATGATGTGCCAGCAACTTTTGGATTAGAGCCAATATGCTCATTAGTATACCAGTCATAAGCTGTAGTTGGTGCTTCAATTATTTTACCTGGGTAATACCCATTTGGTGTTACTCCAAAACCAGACTGTGGACCAGTAGTATAACCATCATTTTGTACGTGTTGGTAGTGTGTTCCATAAGAATCCTTAGTAATTATGGCGTAACCAAAATATTGGTTAAAAACATAATCATTATAGATATTAACAGAGCCGTACCTAATATACCACTGCATCCATACGGTTTGTGGCTTAAAGCCGACATTCACAACCCAAGTGTTGTAGCCATTTCCTGGATTAGCTGTTGACATATTGACCCAGCCACCGCTAGAAGCGTACTTACCACGTTCAACCATATTGCCTTGTATGCCAAGTATACTTGTATTTTCTCTTAAGTTGTTCGATACTAAAGCAGGCGCCGGTGCTGTTACCCATGTAGAACCGTCATACCAACCGTCAGGTGGTTGAAGGAATATTCTGTCACCTGACCAAGCAGTTGCGTTATTTGACGGCATATGAGCACTCTGAGCGGACCTATTAGGCATCGTACCATCCGTACCATATATGCTATGACCTGACAGAATGTACGGACCTCTTAAGTCTGCTTCTGCTGATCTAAGTTGCTCTGGTGTTACCTTAATTTCACCCTCTCCAGCTCCTCCTTTTCTATATCCTCTTGAGGGATAAACAGCAAGGCCACCATCTGGCCACTGTCCTACACCTTGAGCTGGGTCTGAACCGGATGTAATTGTAGGTATAGTTCCTGTCTGTTCACCGTTCTCATTTGTAAACGTATGTGGCGCTAACACGTGTTCAGGTTGCGCCGTACCACCACCTCCTTCACCCTGTAATATAAAAGCCGAACCACTAAAAACAAAAGTATATATGGAGTTAAGCTTAAGGTTAGCAGCGGGTACCGCATTACCGTTGGCTTTTCTCAAAACGAAAGCGCCCAAACTATTTACATTAAGGGTAGCATTAGCACCGTTATTTACATGCAACTTAACGGTGATTTTAGTACCTTCAGTTAGGGCCGTTATACCAGGTATAGAAACTGTGTATGTTGTACTATTACCAGACGTGACACCATATAATCCAGCGTAACCTACAAGGTGCTGCAAGTTGCCCTCAATTCTATTTAGGTCATCAGTACTAACGCCATTATCTATAGTCCAGTTTGTTTTAGGTGTTGTCCATGCCATCATTAATCACTCCCTATTTTCTGAGCTTCTACTACAGCACTTAATGAGCCGTCCCATGATAAGGATTGTCTTACTATCGTGTAGTCAGTAACGCCTTGATTACCATAGTCTGGTACGCTTACTCTATCTCCAAGCGTTAACGCCACATGCCCCCTAGTTTCAAGTATCGCATCATGTCTAGGGTCTTTATAAGTATTTAGAATCAGCGTGGCTATTTGCTGAGCAAGAGTTGTATCTTGTATGAACTCATTGTCCAGTATCTCATAGGTGTATTTTCCTTCATCACGAATGCTTATCGCGTCTTCCACTGTAACTACACGTGGACTTGTAACTGAGAGTATACGACCCTGTACAGTAAGCTCGTTTACGCTAATCTCTGAGGCGGTGTTATTGACAAAGGTAATGTTCATACCCCATGCAAAAGCTTCGTACGACGCTATAGTTACATTAGAGGCAGGCATGACTGGTGCCTGTATTTCCGTTGCAGGAAAATTATCAAAAGCGATAGTTTCAACTATCGTTGAATTAGCAGGCACTCTAATAGCTGTTGTCAAACTGAATATCTGCGTCTGAGCATCAAGTACCCTGTAGTTTGCCTGAACAGACACTGAGTTAACTACACCTGGACTAGCTATAGGGAAGGATGTATTGAATAACGACTTATCATCACTATAAGAATATATCGCCTTCTCAGGTGGCTCAAAGATGCGCATTATTATTCTTCCCTGTCTGTCACAGTACGTTCTAGCTAATGCAACAGCAGCTAGCTTTACTAACGCGTCTCTATGGCTTATTCTACCGAACCAGGCGTACGGAAGAATAATAGTGTCTAAGGCATTGTCAAGAACATAGTCTTCTGTAGCTAAACCAGCATCAGCGAGCACTAGCTCAGCTAACCACTTAACGGACTTATTTACGTATAACGTGGATATGCTGAATGTGCTTATACGTAGCAGCTCCATTCTATCACGAGCTGAGAAGTCAGCATATAGACCGGCACGAGGGGCGTCCCACTTGGTTGTCCAGAAAGTACCTAGTAAGAACCATTGCATTTCTTGTTTTACCATTGTACCAAGCCATGCTTTTACTCGACGATTTTTCTTAAGCAAGCCGTAAAGCGGTGACTTTCTATTGTCTGCATTAAAGTGACCATTGTAGTTGTATAACCGGACGTCAATCTCGTTAGAAGATACGTTACCAATAGGAAGCGTTTGATCTTCGAACATTTGTTCTTCTAGCAAGTTTATTGACACTATATCATCAGTGCTGTAACTTTCTTGAACAGCAGTGTAAAATTCTACAATCTTGGCTGTCGTGCTGTAGTTAGCGTTTATCTTATGTATAATAAGCGTCGCGGTAACCACACCTATCACAGGTTCTTCTAACTGCCGTGTCCAAGATACTGATGCATTGCCTTGTACAGTTTCTGTATAAATCACTTCGGCAAACTGATTAATAAGATTTACAGTGAAGTCTACTGGAAACTCATTAAGCTTGTTATCTCCGACTACTCTCAACTGATACATAGAGCGTGGGTCAAAGTGTATTGATAGCGTTGGCTTAGTACCTGTAAAGTTGCCAGACGCATCACACATTGTAGTGCTCCACCAACCTACAGAGACGGTTGACTCTTCTCCAGGTAAAAGATGAAAAGTTCCGTCAAGTTTATTATTATTTAAAGACATCCATTTGTATCGAGTCTCTAAGGAGTTATCAGCTGTTTCAATAGGATATGTGTATCTGCCTGTAGAATTAGCTGTGGCTGTTATGGACTCATCCAAAAATGGGTCTGTGTACGTTACTTCAAGTTTACCAACTATATGACGTGAGTCGGCGTCCATGATTTTATTAAGTAGCCTAGTTCCATCTATATCTTCTAAGCCATCGACGCCGAAGCCCATTCTATTAAATTGATTAGACATCTACACACCTCCTTTAATATGCCTGAAGTATAAAGGTACAGCTGCTAGCCGCTTCCGGTAAAACACAAGAAATATCGGTGGCAGTGAAGTTAATGCTCAAGTTATTAAGCTGTTTAGTAACGCCATTAACTACGCACTTTACAGCAATGACTATTGTATTAGCTGCTGTATAGCTTGCATTAGGGTACGCTATCTCAGCGTACTTCTCAGATACAATGGTAGCATTAACAGCGACATTCTTAGCTGTAAGCATACCAGTCAAATTGAGTCTCAGAGCATCGTAATCATAAGCGGTAAAACGCCTAGCTACAGGCGTTTGTGGAGGCCAGGCTTTTGCAATGCCCTGAAAGCCTCTAGTAAGACCAGTAAGTGTATTACCGGCCTTACCAGTATATAGTATAGTCTCAGCGTCATCTTCTTCGCCTAGAACAGCAATATTAGGTCCATCAGGTAGTACGCTCGCATCCATCAATGTTATAGTGGTGGACGTTGCTGTTATAGCAATTGTGTTTTCAGTGATTGGACTATTTATCTTACCTGGGTACATAATGAGATCTGGCACACTTATCGCCTCCTTACTGTTCTATTAAGTCGAAGGTAACGTTCTTGTAATACCATCCCATACCACCGGTTCTGAATCTTGTCGCCTTTATAGCACCTGAATAAACAACAGCTACATTAGGACCTGACTCATCATCATACTCAAGGGTAAAGAATGGTACAGAAGCATTGAATATCAACGACTTTAACTTAGCCATATCAGCTCCAGCCATAACAGCATAGCTGAAGCTAAATTTTCTTTTCTGAGCCACAATCTCCATGGTCATCTTGCCAGAGGCAACACGACCACTTTTTGTGAGATTGTAGTATTCATAGTTAAAGTCGGAAGGAGGCTTAATAGGTTCACCGCTGATTAAGAAGGCCATGATTAGCCCCTCCCTTTACGTTCATTTTCTTGTACTCGGATTACTTCAAGTTTTCGTTCCAATTCTTTCAGCGCTCTGTCGTCAGCTACAAGAGTGTGGACATACATGATAGGTCTAGCATCTGCGCCAGAGTTTCCACCGGAATATGTTACTTGCTCACCCATCATAGCAGCCAAGTCATTTGCGACTGCCTTACTGAAAGGTTTCATATATGCGGAGTTTTCGAGAGGTATAACAGCTTCTCTCTTATTACCTTCACCTATACGAATCAGCTGATCTTGATCAACGATACCACCAGTCTCTAGAGCAGCAAGACCTGCTAAAGACCAACCACCTGTGAACGGCGCCAATGCAATGGCTCCACCAACTACTCCTACAGTGATTGCGGCAGGTACAGCCCAGCTTTTATTGCGGTCATACCAAGCACCCATACTGACAGTGGCACTCTTTATGCTATCATCGATACTATCAGAGAAGCCCCCAAGGGTGGCCCCTGCAGCGGTCGCGAGGTTCTTAAGCCAGCTCCAAGCCGCTCTAGCCCCATCTGCAATAGTTCTTACAAAGCCTCTAGCCCATTCTGTTACACCGTCAGCAGCCCCAGCAAAGAATCCTTTAAGGGCGTCCCAGCTGTTGTTACCTAAGATGTTCATTGACTTAGAAGCAGAGTTAGCAACCTCAGCAAACACAGTTCCAACAGACACACCCCATGTCGCTGTCCATGTACTTGTGTTATTTAAGAAGTTAGCCCAAGAAGTACCGGTAGCAGATATAAACTCACCGAATAGCTTGTTGGATTTACTAAACGTGTCTGAGAAAACAGTACCAACGTTATTTGCCCAAGTGGTAACGTTGTTCGCGGTAGTGTTAGCCCAGTTAGAAAGCGATGTTGCTACTGCTGTAGACCAGCTTGTAAACAGTGTTTCTACAGATGTCTTCCAGCTAGTGAATACGGTAGTAGTGTTTGTTTTCCACTTACCGAGCGTTGTCCCAAAGTCTGCAGCCCAGTTAGAAACTGTAGTATTTACATTGGTTCTCCATGTAGCGAACATCGTTCCTACTGTTGCTGCCCAAGTAGAAACGGCAGTGCTAGTAGAGGTGCTCCATGTAGCGAACGCTGTACCAACGTCTGTGGCCCAGTTAGTAACGGTTGTTTTGACATTAGTACGCCAGTTGCTAAAGCTAGTTTCTACCTTAGTTCTCCAAGTCTCAAATGCTGCAGCGGCAGTGGCTGCCCATGTAGCAATCGTAAGTCCTGTGCTAAGTGTAGTCTCACCAATCTTATCAACCAGGACTTTTGTCCAAGCTGTTACATCTTCGATGATGTCTACTTTCAGCTGATCAAACTTTGCTGACAAGTCACCTACAAAGTCCGCTATTCTTGTAGCAGCTATTGCGGTAGCGGTTCCTATTAAGTCTACAAGGATGTTCGTCCAACCTGTTACGCTTCCTATTACGTCAACGTACAGCTGTGAGAAGAACGCTCCTGTATTCTTAGCAAAATCTCCTACTGCTATGCCAGCATTACCAATAGCGGTTCCAAGGCCATTCAGCGCGCCAGCAAGACCGTTGACGAAGTCAGCGGCCACACCTAGAGCTGTGTTAAACCCAGTAAGCGCTCCAGCCGCAAACGCTGATGCTGATGCTGCTGCGTTTGCCAGGGCATTAGCAAAGGCGTTACCGAAATTAATGACACCCTGTTGAGCATCCGCCAAGAAACCCTTTATAGCATTAAGCGGAATCTCAAACGATACTACAGGGAACGATGGAAGTGAAGGCCATTCAAAATCAGTGAACCATTTCTTAAGGTTTCTAAGATATGGTGGCATCTGAGTATCATCGCCGCCGCCTCCAAGATCAGGAGTCACGTCTGGAATAGATACATCACCAGCATCAAAGTCAAAATTCGGTGTAGGTAATGAGCCTATATCACCAAGGCCGCCTGCTACATCATCAAGCTTGTCAGGTATCTGATATAGTTCATCAAAGGAAGCTACAAACTTATCGTCAACTGCCTTGCCAGCTTTGTCAGCAGCTTTGCCGGTATCTTCTAACCCTTCTCCAACACCAGATAGATTCTTATCTATGTTATCGAAGAAGTCGTTATATTCTTGTTTAGTTTTATCAATATCTTTACCGTCAGATGGAGTGAGTATACCACTCGTGTCCATACCAACTAATTTATTAAGCCTTGACATTACACCGTCAAGCCAGGCTGATGCAGTCTTACTTGACATTGCTAAGCCAATCAGTGCCGCCGCGACTACCGTGATTAGCATGATGATTTTGTTCTTAGATATTACGAGTGTCAGAGCAGCGATAGCTCTAGACAGTGTTGTTACAGACGTTGCAACGAAAGCACACAATGAACCAAGTCTTGTTACATTCCATAAGAACATCAAAGCCTTTGCAGCAGTGTTAGCTACAAGCAATGTGAGTAACGATGAAGCTAGGAAACGTATGAATGGGCTTGCTCTCATTACCTCAGAAGTGACAACAGCTATCTGGCGTACAAAGTTAGCTATCAAAGGAATAGCCACGCCAAAGGCCTTTATGAACGTTCCTCCAACCGTCGCAATGACAGGTTTAAAGGCACCATACAGCATTGATAAGCTTTGTCCTAACGACATTACACCACCAGCAATAGAGCGTAAAGCGGGTTGCAAGGTAGGTGGTACAAAGTGTTCGAACAGTCCACCAAGTCCGCGTTTAGTGATAACGTCACGGGCAGTTTCTAACGTTTCATAGATCTTTCTCACAAAGCCATTAAGAGCGTCATACGGTTTCTTGAAGGCTTGTTCACCAATGATAGACATGTTATCCTTGATGTTCGCCCACATGCCAGTAAGAGTTTCTTCACTTAATCTCTTAGCAGCTCCTTGGTACTTTTGCAATCCCTGTAGGATAGCCGCAATACCAATATCAGCCGGTATCTTAAGCTTTCCTATTTCTTTCATCTGATCTCCAGTAAGTCCGAGCTGTTCCTGGAGTATCTTGTAGATAGGGATGTTGGCGTTTGCTAACTGGCGTAGTTCCTGTCCTGCAAGGTAACCTTGCGTATTGATCTGCCCTAATGCAATTACGATACGGTTGAGTTCGTCACCAGTACCGCCGGCCGCAGCAGTGGCATCTACAAGGGTTTGCATGACATTTAAAATCGACTTAGATTGGAAACCCATTGCCATTAACTTTCTTGACAAATCGATTGACTGAGCAGTGGAGAATGGTGTAGTTGCCGCAAAGTCCTGCATAACGGCTACGAAGCCAGAAGCCTTGTCTGCAGTGCCCAAGAAGTACTCCATGGATACCTGAGCTACTTGCATCTGGTTAGAAAATTCTACTAACGAAGAAACACCAGATTCAATAGCTTGTACGCCTTGGTAGAACACTTGAGCTATGACAATGCCGCTTACAATTCGGTTAACATCCTTAAAGCTGTTAGCCAATCTGTTAGCGGCGTTTGCGGTGTTATTTATGTTGCCCTGAGCACCAGGTCCAAAAGCGTTATTCATCTGCTGACCGGCTGTTCTTAAAGAACTAACGGCACCAGATAAAGCTCTTGTAAACCCGGTGGTTACCATATTCAGGCTAGCTTGTATAACACCTGCATTGAAAGCCATTAGCGTGTCTCCTTTCTACATCACCTGATCTATAAAACCTTGCTTAGGTGCGTCTTTACCTTTGCCAGCACCATTAAGCCGGTAATGTACTTTTAGTAGCTCATTCAACTTTCTTGGTGTCATTTTCCAAAAATACTTTTCTTCTCTATTCAATATTACAGTAGCCACATACAGAAGTAGAGGCCAATCCCATTCATCATCTGTAGGAGTGGCCTCTTCAACTGCGTGGCTTATACGTTTTTTGCCTGTTCAGCCTTTTCTTCTGCTGTAAGCTCTACTTTAGCAACACCCTCAGGAGCAGTACTAACAGCAGCTGGTTTTTGTTCAGGCTGTACGAGCGATTGCGTCATAGCGTCGTTGATAAGGCCTCCGAGCCTTTCAATATCTGGTGCGCCCAACCAGGAACCGACTTGTCTGCGCGTAATGTTGTACTTGATAGGCTCGCCTGTAACTTCATCAATGACAGCTTCATCATGGATAAGGCCTGCCCACAACATATCTCTAGCAGCAACAACGGACCCACTTTGCAATTTATTCATGGCTTTTTCTACAGAGCCGTAAATAAGTTCAAGTTCAGCAAAGGAATTGAGGTCGTATAGAATTGTACGCTGTCTGCCACCAAGGTCTACAATAATTTGTGGTGTTTTGATTGCGGCTACTTTACTCATTTTATGTTCCTCCAATTTTATTGGCGCACTGCTTTTATACAGTGCGCCTTAATTTATTTAAGCAGTTGTGAAAGTTGAAATCTTAGGCGCTGTCAACTGTACACCGTTAACGCCTTTGACGTTTGCAGTAACAATCGCCGTGTACTGTGATGCAGCCGCTAGGTTAGCAGTGGACTTGAAGGTTACAATCTTTTTGCTGGCACTGATAGTCAGTGTGCCAGGTACAAGAGAACCATCAGAAACCTTGATAACCGAGAAGTTTTCTACTGTAGCAGTAGAGTTGAGGATTTCTTTATCGAACGTCCATACAACAGAAGCAGTGACCGCAACAGCTGTAGCTGCGTTAGCCGGAGCAACCGTTACAGAAGGAGCTACAGTGTCTACAACCGTTCCATAAGGCCCGTTGAACCAAGCCGCACCTTGCGATGGAGCATAGTCCAAAGAGTCTTCATCAATCTGTCTTTCCCACTGGTCGTCACATTCGCGTTTAACGAACGAAGCAGACGCAGTAGGGGTCTGGAAGTTGACGGAGTCTCCTTTGGTTTCATTGGCTTGTTCAGGAAGAGCGAACTTACCTTTGAGCAACCAAGTGTACCGGTACTTACCGTTAGATTTAAGAGATTTGTAGCCAACTGCGACCCAAGGAGGAACGTCGCCAGCTTTACGAATCAGCACGCCGTTTTCCATGGTATGGCCAAACAGCTCAGCTTGTGTTTCCAGTGGAAGATCTGCTACGTTTACTTCAAGACCGATTTCGCCGATCGTAGAAGCTGTTTCATAGGGACCGTTTTCTGCGAACAATGTAGCATTTGCAGAGTTAGGGTTTACGTTAGCAGAGATCAAACCAGGGATACGTGTAACTGCGCCGTATGTAGCGACGCCAACAGTAGGGTCATCCAAGAGCAATGCATACACAAAGTTGGATACACCGATCTGTACACCTTTAGTCATTTGTAAACCTCCTAATCAGTGAATGTAGTTACAGATATATTAAAGCAGTAGTACACCAGTTCTTTCTCAACCTTGAGCTTGAAAGGTGGCTGCTTAATGTATATAAGCGACCATCTGCTATCAGTAAGGTTGAGAATGCCATCTTCAGTTTCCAGAGAGTGATACAATTCTCTAGCCTTAAGTTTTGCAGCGGTCGCGGATTTGTCTCTAGCAACAATCTGAATATTTCTGGTAGCTCCGGCGATTTGTGGAAGCGCCCCGGCTCCTTCATACTCATAGATTATGACTGCAAAGGTATCGGTGTCTGGAGAGGCATCTCGGAAGATCTGGTTAGTAGCGGCAATGCCTTTAGAGGCAAAGAACGTTTGAAAGTCCTCGATTAAGTCCGCCATCGTAACCTCCTACCAGCCGACTTCGTTTTTAAGAATATCTGCAATCTTAGCTCCGAACTTAAGTTGGTAGCTAGCGACAGGTCTTTCCAAAAACTTAGCATTCCCTATAGGGTGCTTTGCAGTTAAGTCTTCATGTACTACAACCATGTACTCTGAGACTCTTCTGCCTGTCTTAGGATTGACAGGGTCATTTTTTCCACCATAACCGAAGTTAGCAGTGAAGTTTTTAGACTTACCGATAATCTCCATGAAAGCACTTGAAGCAAGGGCTGTTGTATCTCTTGGAACTTGTCTAAGGGAGTCTTCCATGATTTCTTCCATGGCCGCGATCGTGGCTTTTTTAGTTCCACGTTCAACTCGTCTTAGTAGTACTTCCAGGTTCTGTTCAAACTTGCTGTAATCGATTTTAAAGGAAGCGCGTCCGCCTCTAGCCATTAGATATGCACCACCCAAATACTTCTTTTGCCGTTTTCATAGTATGAAGTAAGCGACAAAATCGTATAGTCATAATCCTCAAAGACTATTATGTCCTTATGGCCTATGGTGTAGATGGCGTCAACATACAGCGTAGTATTGGATATGTTCTGCTCGCCCTCCCTGTTTACAACAGGTTTAGACTCAGATACTGGATAGCATAAAGCCTCAATCAACGGCCCATACTCTTTATCTAACGCAGTATTCTCTCCAATGAATGGTTTAATCTCGAAAGGAACATTAGCCCATCTTTTCAATGAGCTATACATTATCATGCATTCCTATTCCGAAGATTGGCTTCACACATGGAGGAGATGGAAAACCTGCGGTAGTAGTGAGTGACTTAAAGTGCTTTGCTCTATCTACAAAGTAGTTGAGCCTAGCAGTCGGGTCTTGAGATTGAGGACCTAGGGACTTTTTAATTTCCCTACTGAATAAATCTGCTGCCTTACTGAATAGCTCGTACATACGATGGTTATGATCAGGATACTCAGCGAGTATGAAATTGATTTCACCATCTTGTAGTATAGGCTCGGCTTCGATGGTGTCTGATAGCAAAAACCTGTACCTATCCAGATCAGATGCAGCAGGGTCTCCTGAATACGTCCAAGGCATTTACATCACCTTCTTAAGTGGTTTTAGGAGCCGTTGATGGCTTCTTAACCTCAGCAGCCTTTTTATCGGCTTCAACCTTTTTATCGGCTTCAGCTTTAGCAGCAGCTTCGGCAGCTTCTTTAGCGGCGGCTTCGGCAGCTTCCTTCTGAGCAGTGCGTTCAAGATCTTCGATATAAGCAAGCTCTTCAGCCGTTACAATAAGGAAGCCTTGATCGAAAAGCGCCTTAGCTTCTTCACCCTGCTTATGCAAAAGGTACTCAGATACTCGATCGATGTTGTGCTCATCAACTTCTACGATCTTGCCTTCTGCTACCTTTGTTCTATACAAACGAATTGCTGCAGGATCTGTAATAACAGTCCCTGCAGCATAGAATACACCGTTTGTTTTGAACGGGCGTTTTACAACACTAATCGACAATGCCAACGAAGAAGACGCCAAGGTCTTGAGCAATGACCTTGCAATCAAATGCGATTTCGCCTTCAATACGTTCAGTACCCAGGCCGAGAATGTCGAGTGGCAAGCGCACGATACGGTTACCGAATGCGCCAGCGCCCAGCAGACCAGTCCAAGTAAAGATGTAACCAGCAGATGGTTTCTTGAGAGCAGGCTTAGGGTTAACGTAGCACAGAAGTGCGTGTTTACCCATGATGAAGTTGATGTCATCTGTAGCACCTTGGTTAGCGTTGTTAACGACACCCCAAGCAACATACACATTGTCAACTTCAAACAGTGCTGCAAGCAAGTCGGCAGTTACAATACCTTTTTCCGTATACTTGATACGGTCCAAGATGTCTTCATGGTTTTTCAAAGCATAGAATACTTCAGGTCCAAGAACCAGGGTATTAGCCTTGAAACCAGTCTGACTCGCCATTTTTACAGACTCAGCTGTAATTACTCCAACAGGGTTGGAAGCAGGCAAGTTAAACTTGATAACCTGCGTTGAGGTAGGAGCGGAAGCTACACCGGTAAGCTCGCGCGTCCATACGCCCTGCTTGAAGTACTTGTTAGCCCACTGCGTTTCGCGTCTGATAAGCATCTTCTGCGTAACGAAGTCATTGGCATCCTTGTCAGCATCAAGTGGTTCGTCATAGTTCGCACGATCTTGTTCGTGTACATCTTTGTGGAAAGCATGCACCCGGCAGTAGTACGGGGTGTCTGTCTCAACAGCGTAGTCGCCGCCGGCAGATTCAGTAGCAGCTCCACGAACACGAGCCTCATCACGGAAGAAGTCGCCCTTGTTGTACTTGAAGTACACATCGGATTGTTTCTTAACCGGAATCTTAGGGAATACCTTGTCAGCGATGAAAGAGGATTCATCCTGCATGTAGGCTACAGACATGTTTGTCAGTGCCTTGTCAATATGAGCGGATTGTCTTGTAGGCATTGAATATTCGACTCCTTTCTAAATTAGATTTTAACGGAGATTAACTCACCGATATTTTTTGAAGCAGTGATGGTAACACCGGCAATTTCACCTGTAGAATAAGCTACAGCTTTACCGTTTGCGTCAGAAGCAACTTTGACACCAGCAGCGAGTACAGCAGCAGCTTCTACACGAACGATGCCGTCCGCGATTTCAAGAACTTCACCAGCTTTGGTTTGGTTCATGGAAGCGCCAACTACAAGGCCACCAGCAACAGCTTGGATACCTTGTTCCGTAGCGTTGATAGATACGAAACGAGCCTTGGAGACAACTCCACCGGCTTCAGCGCTAAAGCGCAGATTGGGGATTTCATATGCGGACATTAGTTGTTCACTCCTTTCATGTACTCTCTGTAAAGCTCAGGCTGCTCTTGGATAACAGCAGCTACAGCTTTCTCCTGGGTAATACCGCGCTCACGAGCGACGTCTGTAGCACGCTTTTCAATCTTGGCCCAAGCGGCATCAGTATCAGCAGAGTTAGCAGCAGCCTTGTCTTTGCTCTTGCCAACTTCATCGAAGTTAACAGATTCTTCAATAGCCTTACTGGCTTTTGTAAGAATAGCGAAGACTTCAGGGGAAGCGCTCTTACAAACTTCAACGAGCTCAGCTTCCTCAACAGGAAGAGCTTTCAGAGTAGCAGCCTTAGCTACAGCCTCATCAGTGATCGCTTTTTCGGCAGCTGCTTTGGCAACTGTTTCTGCCGCGATTTTTTGCTCATTGAGCTTTTTGAACATGGCCTGAACAGCCGGGTCCATAGACTTAATGACTTCTTCAAAATCAGGCTCGGGTGTAGCAGAAGCTTCCAGAGACTTGATTTTGCTTTTCATCACTTCGCCTTCGTCGAAAGCAGCTTGGTATTTACCTTCTGCATCAGCTTTCTCCTGTTTTGCTTTTTCAAGCTCTTCAGCAGTTTCAGCTGGTACTTCGGCTTTAGCCTTAGCCATTTCGCCACGGATTACATCTGCATCCGCCTTATCCATTTTTGCAAGGATTTCATCATACATAAGTATCTTTTGCTCCTTTCTCTTATAGAGTGCGATATAGGCCTCAGAGTTGTCACCAACATCGACGAGGTCAACTCTATCGACCTCAAGATCAAATACATAGTTGGGCATGGTTTGCACCCCCTATTAATATTATACGCTGATCAACCGTCAGCCATAATTCAAATTAAACTTTTAGTTTTTTATATCTTCCCTGAATTGAAAACATTTTATATTCGCCGGACCTGATCTTAGCACAAACGTCATCATCGGGTATGTAGAACCCAACCCACCAGCCTTCAGGCACAATACCTTCAGGGATACCGATGGCCATTTGTTTGTCCTTTGTGAACATAATGCTTTCTATCAAGTGACCTACAACGCCACCCTCGTGCATTTCACCTGTAGCTCTATGCTTGAGAACGAAGTTGTAGGCAGCCTTTTCAAGCACCTTAGGTGGTATCATGTCGTTTGACCAGTCAATAGGAATGGTATCATCCTTATTAACAGAGATGTTTGCCCAACCAAAGACAAGGTGGTTATTTTCATCTACAGTGTGAATTGTCAGCTCTTCCATGCTAATCGCCTCATCTCATATCATTTTGTTCAAAGTCATTTTCAGCCGTATCATCAGGCTCTTCACCATCAATCTTTGGCTTAACGTTAGGGTCAGCAGTACCTTTATCAGTTTGGGTAGCGTACACCTTATCGAACGTCTCTTTATCGATTTCAGGCAAGCTTGAAATCTTACGCAGATAATTCTGTAGCTCCATATCCTTACTGATGTCAAGGCCCATAGCACGAAGCAACAGGGATACTTCCTTGATAGCCGGAGAAATCATTTGTCCTGGTTCAATTCTAGGGTATTCAGTGAGACCTTCGAAGTTGTTCATTTTAATCAGCTTAGGAACAGCGTAGTTGTTCAGAATATCAGAGATATTCCAAATCTGAGCACTTAACGCACTAGCCAGCAAAGATTGTTTGGCTTCAGCTAACGCGAATGAGCCAGTCTTTTCGCCACCGATCAAGATCAGGTCGGATAGCATAGTGATCGCAATTCTGTTGTCATACCGATTGATGATTTCATTGGTATTAAACTGCCGCGCTGACCCACTCGCCAACAGCTTAAGGTCCCAACCGAATGGAAGCAATACGCCTTCTTCACCATCTCTACGGATGCTACTTACAAGCCCTTCAGCGTTAGCCTTCAAAGCGACCATGCGCTCATCCCTGTCATCCCACAGGTCCATGCCTTGTGGAGCGGTCAGAACTGGCAAACCGGCGAGGTCACGTTCAATACCAATGCCTTCAATTTCCTCAATACGCTTCTTAAAGTACCAAGGTCTATAAGCATTTCTGAGCAGTGATTTGCCCTCTGGGTTATCTCTACTAACGCGTGTACGGAACAGTAAGCCCTTGCTAAGAGGGATTTCGATAGGCTTGTAGTTAGGCATTGCAAGCTGTACAAAGCTCTTAACGTCTCCATCTTCATCAAATATCCATTCATGCAAGGACGCTTGTGAACGAATTGGCATACGTCTCCATCCGATACGACCATCAGAGTACTTACTGCGATACTTGCCATTAGTCTCAAATTTACCACGACGAATCTTAAAGATCACTTCATGGAAGCTGAAACCATACTGAAGCATAGAAAGAATCTCACTGATGTTGTCAGCCCAAGAGGTATCCATGTCATTCATACACTCTTCAACGAACTTAGCAGCTTCCATATCTACAGGTTTGTCACTGCCGGCCACAACTGTCCAGTCAGTGTTTCTGATCAGCATCTCAGCCAAATACAGCACAGAGCCTATAACAGGGTCATTGTCACCCATTTCCTGATAAATGTCTGCTGCTCTTGGCCACCGCAGATTCGGCATAAATTCTTCATATACGTAACCGCCCTGGCGTCTTAAGCCAGAAACGCCCAACTGTTTGTAATTAGCTACTGTATCGGACAATTTTAGCACCTCCTATTTATGTTCCATATCTCCAATAAGAACCCTTAGATTTTCTTGAGCCTGTAGGTGCCGACATGACAACATTAGATCGGAAGTGGTTAAATGACCCAGACAGTCCGTCAATTGTGTCATCTTTAACGCCATACGGGAATACATCGGCTTCATCAAAGAAGGCAAGCATGTTTCTACAATCTTGTGCAATGAACACTCTTCCTTGTTTCGCAGCAGCCGCAGCTGGTCTGACGCGTTCAACTTTAGAACCGGTTGAACGAACTCCCTCAAAATCATACCCGTGTAGAACATTTCTAGCGTAGTGATCGATGGTTATGTCACCAGATGAACCAGGTTCTTGCTCCATTCTAATTGCACACAGGATACCATCAGACTCAGCTGTAGCCCTTATTACCTTCTCAGTATCAGCAGGGTCATTCTGAACACGAACAATGTCACCTATCCAGTAAATGCCCTGTAGATGATACATCTTAAATCCAACAGTATAGTCGGGGTTTCTTTTATCTTTGCTCTTGCGTTTATTCGGGTCAGTAGACGCCATATCCCAGAATCTAACGCATGAGGCAGCTGATGGGAAACTTGTTCTAGGCGTCGTAAGGAACCAGTTTCTGCTGAGAATATCGCCTGCTTCTTTGATTTCCCAGTTACCATTCAGCAATTGCTCCCTTGTTACAGGGTCAAGTTCTTGCAGCGTCTCAGCGTATTCTTCAGCGTCCAAGTACGGGTTATCCTTCAAACCGGCGCCTACAAAGACTCGACCGCGTTCGCCGCCTTCTACAAAGAACCGCTGGTAGTAATATTCTCCGTACTGTCCACCAGGGTTGGCTGTTGCCCTGAATCTAAGCGGCACATTTAAGCTCTTAGGTTTCCGCAGACGTGAGAACAAGTACCTGTAGTTACTCGGCGAAATATGTGTAACCTCATCCATGCCGATATACTGGAACTCTGCTCCTTGATAGCGGTAGCAGTCGTTATCGGATTCAAGGTATCCAAATGACAGTGTAGCACCAGATGGAAATGTAAATGTCGCACGTTTTTCTGACCAGTGAATCTCACCGTTTTCTACAAACGGCATCAGCCACTCCTTAGCCATAGACATCAAAGCGCCAGGCAAGTTCAAGTCAGAGAAAGTTTTACGGAAAAGTATGGCTGAATACCCAGGTACATCCACAAACTGCAAAGCGGCTGCTAGCTGGAAGACGGACTTTCCGCCCCCAGCTGCACCGCCATATAGTATCTCTTTCACGCTATTCATAAGCAGACAAGCAGTCTGTTTAGGTGTTGGCGTGATAGGGATGTACTTGGTCAGCCTAGGTCTTAGAGATTGTTGTAGAGCGACTAAGTCAACTCCAGTCAAATCAACACCCATGGCTAACGCCTCCTATTACAAATATGGTGCTACAATGCTAGCAATATACCGATGCCCTTTATCACCAGGGTGTGCGGTATTAGTACCAGAGCCACCGGTGAAGTCCTCGGTTGCAGTACCGAACAGTCCACGAGTCTGCATTGTAGAATAATCTTTATTCCATGCAGCATACATATCTACAAGCGCAACGTTGTATTTCTTAGCCAAATCATAGTTTACAGCCACATAGTCTGGCCAAGCTGATGTCCATGCAGAGCCGCCTCTCATATAAGGGACGAGCATCACACTAGAACCTAAGCTCAAGAAATGCTGAACTATAGATTCCATAGCTGCCTTGTAGTTCGCTATTCCACCACCGAGACCACCGTCATTTACACCTAGCGCAATAATAGTTAGGTGACAAGGCGCTCCAGCCCATGCAAGTTTAGTATTGGCATTGTTCCAGTCAGTAGACATATACCCTGCCATACCGTTCTTGTGCACGATAATACCAGAAGCAGATATCTCAGCGATGATGCCTTGTAGCATTACCTGAGACACCCCAGCTGGTGTGATCGTTAGCACATGAGCAGCGTTGGTTAGACCTGTAAACGATTGGAAATTATTGAAGCTGGCAGTAGCCGCGTTACAGTTCAGTGTACCTACAGACACACCATCAATCTTGACATCAGCGCTACCACCAACGGTACCTTTGGTATACACAATAGTGAATTTGTCGCCGGTGAAGTTAAACGTTGCAGGTGTAACTGCTCCGTTAGAGGATACATATCCACCGCCAAAACCAGACTTGGTACCAGCTGCTTGAATCCAGCCTGTTCCGTAACTCACACGAGGATGCGCGCCAGCCGGCAATAATCCCTCAAGTGCATTAATCCAACCAATACCAGCGTCACCGTACTTAGCTTGTAGTGTCTTACGCAGCACACTTGCCCAGGCTGTTTCAGGTTCGTTGGATGTGAACTGCCCTCTCATAATAGAGTCGCCTAAGCAGTGAATCTTGACTGGCGTAGCTATAGACTTTTCACCAAGAGCAATTCTGTAGTCAATAAGGCCAGCACCAATGTTATAGCCGAAGCTGGTAGTAAGTCTATCTGCGTGCTTCTTAGCAGCGCCAAATGCTTGCATATCCATTAGGACACCAACTTTCCTTTTATGGTTAAGTTGCCACCATTGATGGACACAAGATCAGCTGTAAAACTAACCAAACCTGTTACATCAAACGACCAGATTTCGCCTCTAGTACCTGACGTTCCAACCTCAAGGTCAGCAATACGTACACCCATCAGAGGAAGTGGCGTAGCACTCTCAGACACCGCTTTGAAGTTAACAAGCGAATACGTAGACGTACCGTACATTTCGAGAATCAGAGTCTTTGCACTACCTACAGCAATCGTACCGGCCTGTGCTGTAGTAACGGCATTCAATAACGTCACTGCTACAGGAGCAGAAGTGCCGCCGCCTGTTCCACCGGAAACTACAAGGGTGCCGTCCGCTGTTACTTGAACAGGGACTCTTACGCCAGCTGATGTAAATCCACTAATTACGGTCATTACATGATCACTCCCTTTTGCCATTTTTTAATCTTCATCATCCGCTCTTCCGTGTAGCTTTTACGCTTCGGATACCATTCATCAAGGTCGTGGTCAGCCTTAGAGCAGTTACAAGCGGTGCAAGCTGGAATGATGTTCTTTCTTGTTGTCGGGCCATTCTTCGAAACCGGGATGACATGCTCCTTCGTCAAAGTGGTCTGCCGACTTCTCTTTACTCCGCAATACGCGCAAGCACCCCGGAAATACAGCATCGCTTCTTTCCAGTCTTTCAAAGTGAGTAATTCCAGTTCCCCAGTTCGGAACTTGGCGTTGCTCACGTACTTGCTGTGCTTCTTCTTACTAATCTTACGCGCGATGCCGTAACACTCTTTACAGTCGTTGCGGTACCGCGTGTCGCCGTTGATCTCCTTACCATTCTTCGGGAAGTCTACAAGATGTTTCTCTACGCCGCAGACACTGCAAGTTTTAGTCTCCATCCTTGACAACCACCTCTGTAGTCTCCGTCGTAGTCTTCGTCTGGCGAATGCCGAAGTTGCTCAGCACCCCAGCGGCGCCGAGGATACCAATGACCTCTGCCAAGTTCTCTGTAGGCAGTGTCGCACTCTTCAAGTCCGGGTTGTCGTCGTTGATAACTACAGGTGTTGCGATCGGCTGGTCCAGTCTCGCCTTGCGCTCAAGGTCAGTCGCAACCTTCATGAGACCCTGGATTTCCTTTGGTGAAAGGTCGTACGGGTCAATCTTCTCGATGGCCTTCGCTAGCTTCTTATTCAGGGCGGCGGCCATCGTCGTGTGTTGCTCGTTCATCTTGATAATCTCTTCTTCGCGTTTCTTTCTAGTCAGCTCATCACAATGGTTAGCCCACGCCTGCAATCTTACAGGGAAGCTCCACCGCGACGAGATCTTGCTGACTACGTTGACCGTTGTATCCAGTTGCTCAGCTACAAGCCTGAATGATGGACGAACGCTTGGGTACGCATCTCTGTACGCTAGCCAAACCTGCCACTCTCTATCCGTCTCCTCCGGCTGCCGTTCCCATAACTCAAGCTCGGCTTCCTTCGCTACATCAATCCAGGAACTATTCTGTTGCCGCAAGTGTGTAACCCTACTACCTTCCGCACGCACACATGCGTCGCAGCGATTCGGGTCACTCTTATGAGGCTCAGTTTCCATCCCACAGCCCTTACAAACGATCATTTTGATCACCTCCTAGTAATATTATACGCGTTTGTAGCTACAATCAGAGCTGTTTAGATAAAATTTGGACATTTTGGTATTTTCACGGACGCGTAAAAGGCCTTTATACGGGTCCGTGATTATATAACCCTTATAAACACCCAGGTAGCCTATTACGGGCGCGTGTTGGGGACTACACACTCGTTATGAGTTAATTTTACCCTTAAATACACCCTTATTTAACAAATAAAGGCCCTAATAAGGGGCCCTTCGAGTGTTCTACAGTGTTTGTAGTTAACTAGGTGTTGCGTCGGTCCCCATAGCCTGCGGCGCAGATTGGCTTCAGCCCTGCGATTATTTTGCCAGGATTTCTGCCGTATATGGGAAGCTGAATTGTAGTTCTGTTTGCGCGAAAGTTTGGACGTTATTCTTAAGTCCTTAGTTCCAGCGCCACCGCGCCAGGCGCGGCGAAAATGAAACGAAAACTTTCGGCAATTTTTGGACTTTTTCGGAAAATTTTCAATACGCATTTTCGTCAATTCGTAAATACTTGTCGCAAAATCGTCGCAAATTCTTTTCCAAATCGTTCGCAATTTAGACGCATCTTTATTTCTTAATTCATATTATAATAAATATATAAGTTAATAAGAAATTAATTAATAAACGAATTCAAAAATTTATTAATTAAATCGAAAAATTCTTATTTACTTTTATAAAGAAGTATGATATAATAAATATATAAATAAGAATAAATAATTTAATAAATTATTTAAATCCAAATCTTATTTATATTAATATTAAAATGTTCTTTGAAAATAAAATAATCGTAACTTTCGATAAGTCGTCGTATATTAATATTCTGAAAAAGGAATGATTAATTATGCAAATTAAAACGACGTCTGAATTAAAAGATCTTATCGAAAAGTACAAAGTCGACATGGCCAGGGATGGGCATGAAAACGTAACGGACGATTTTATAATCGAAGTCTTATTAGACTTATACGATATTAGACCTTTATTAAAAAGTCTTATATAAAACCGATATACGACGACTTACCGAAAGTTACGATAAGTCAAGACAAAATAAAAACAGAAAAGGAATGATTAATCATGTTAAAAGAAATATCAGAATTGGCGAAAAAGTTCGAATCTGTAGACGACGTAAAGGCGGAACTGAAAAGAATTCAGTCTGTAAAATGTCGTCTGAAAAAACAGAAAAGTCTTCCGTCTTACGAAAGTAAAATGGCCGAAACCGTTTCGTACGAACAGGCCTTAAAAGAAGTCCGAGACATGTTAGAACCGAAATCGGTCACTTTTACGAATATGACCGAAGAACAGATTAAAGAATTAAATTACGACGAAACGATTCGGGCGATTAAATCGATTCAGTCTAAAAAGTGTAATACCCAATATCTGACAGAAAACGTCGACGAAAATGTCGAATATCAGGCGGCTCTTAATCAAGAACGACTTCTGTTAGAACATAAGAAAAACGTAAAACCGATCGAAGATACTGTCGTAAAGAAGTCGGAAATTAACGATCTGATCGAATTATTTTCGAATATGGAACAGAAAATCGATAAAGATTATGTCATCGAACAACTAAAAGGACTTCTGGCCTAAGCCGGAAGTCCCAAACCAAAAGGAGACGATAATAATGGAAAAACAAGTAAAGGTCCTTAAAGAACTACAGGTTGTGATTGGAAAACTTATGGAAGAGTACGATAACAGTCCCGATGAGTTCGGAATGAGACTCGACTATCTCGGTTGGTTCGGAAAAGATCTTATCGAGATCAGTTCAGAGATCGCGACAGAAATCGAGAGACTACAACCGTGAGGTTGTAGTTTCCAGATTTACTGTTTACAACCGCGAGAAAACATGATATAATTAAATTAATAAAGGAGATGACAACATGAACCAAAATGATCTGAAATTGTTGTTAGAATGTTTGAACTGGATTCAAGATGTAAACTGTGACATCATCGATGAAGAAGTAATACCGGGTGTAACGGTAGAACAATTCGAACTGTTAAAAAACAATGTACAATTCGAACTTCTGAAAGGACGGATGTAAAATGTTCAACGATCATCGGTTTGAAAGACTGTTGTCGAATCTACAGAACGGTAAGATTTCACTGGCCCAGTATACAAGATCATATGACTACCTGTTGGGGTTGAAACTATGGTCGTAGTACGATTCTCAGGGAAAGGTAAGGACTTACGTTCTTACCTTGAGTCTCTCATCGTTGAGGTCTTGAAGGCGGAAGGAGGTACTGCGCCGACCCTCAGTGTGAGCCATCGACCACACGAAGAACCACGAAAGACCACTTCTTGCCGCCACCTCTAAGGCGGCTTTTTTATTTGCCATGCCGCCGCAGCTGCAGTCAGTCCGAGCCCCGCTTTGATCTACAAGTTTGCAGCCGTTCTATTGGCTTCGCCAGGCCCCGATTCAGCTGCATAAAAGCCGCTGGGTGCTGCGTTGAGCCTGAACTGTTACTTCACTGCGCAGCTTCATTCCTGCTTCGCAGTCCCGCTCGCCGGCCGCATAAAAGCTCAAACAAAAAGCCGCCTCACGGCGACTAGTTGTCGTTTATTTACTTAGGTCATCAACAATCCGCTGCAGCGCATCAGCGTACATTAAGCACCATCGTTGTAGCACCGGCACTGCAACGTTGTTAGGCAGCAAACCAGCGAATAGCCGCAGCTCGTCTTCATCATGCGGGTCAATGGACCATAGTTCGTTGTCTTCGGTAAATTCCTCTATGTGCTCATCAGTGAACCGTGCATTGTATGCACAAATACAATCATCAGTTACGCCGATCATTCGTATGCCGTCATCGCTTGCAATGTCAAAGCAATATACTTCAACGCCGCCACCAGTTCCTGTACTATACTGTTTACTTATTTCCATTCAAATCATTCCTTTTCTTTAGTATATAGTAATTATATCATACTTCTTTGTAGTTGTACACTAGTTCTTTATAACTGCTAGCAGTTCACCTTCATCCGTTGGAGCGAAGATAACTACAATCTTGTCTCCAATAGCCAATGGCTTACGGCCAAGAATCTCTGCTTTAGTGAAGACTACAAAGCATTTGCTGCCGTCGTTGGCGAAGTACCGCTCAGAGTCTGTCGGCACTTTATCAACCGTGTAGGTATGAACGATCGGTGTGCCGTGAGCTAGGGACAAACTAAGGCCGGCTAACACAAGAATCTTTTTGAACATTTGAAGACCCCCTCCTTCGATATAATTAATTATATCATACTTCTAAGTAGAAGTACAGCAGTAATTCCCCTACTGTACCAACTCCGCCGCGCCGCTACAGCCTGACTGAATCAGGTAGTGCCAGTCGATCTCAAAATTTACTGATTTACAACTATGTAGAAATATGGTAAAATAAATATATAGGAAGCAGGAAATCTGCCTTCTATAATCAAAGCGGACAAGCTGTCAGAAACCGTTTGCCGCCACATATGAGGAGGAGATAACAGTGACTACGCAGTATGAAATTGTGTATGTCAAACCCAACAATGAACCGGAGACAATCGCCACAGTCAACACCGATGAGGAAGTCCGACAGATCACAGAGACTGCCAGATTCTCAGGAATGTGGGTTAACGACCAGAAGAAAGTATTACGTTATGGCCGCGGCGAATTGAGAGTACACGTCAAGAACCTTCTGCCCAAGATTGTAGGGCACAACACCATCATCTACTATCAGTACCGCGCGTACGACCTCGAAGTAATCAATCATCCAACACTCACCTCTATTCGTATCAACGCACACTTCATCTCAGGCTTTGACAAGAACGACAAACAGCTATGGGAAACACCCAGCTTCAGAGAGCTATCAGAGATTGTAGGTAAGGAGCTTGCATATGTTTGTTCACAGTATCATGAACGGTTTATCAATGAATTCAGACTAGCGAGCGCGATGTAGTCGCTCGCTAAATATTCAGCAACATTAGCAGCTGCGACAATCCAGTGCTGTGTCAACACTCCAGTGCAGCACTGGATCAGAAACAGCAGGAAGGAGGTAACTAATGATACTGAGAACAGTCATCACTAGTCGCGAAGAATTATTGCTGGCATACGATACATACTGCAAACAACACGGCGCCGAAGCTACACCGTATGCTTTCATCCGAGCGATATTCAACGACAGCGTTAAGTTCTTTGTTGACCACGAAGCACTACTTACATCCCTATGCGAAACAGAAACGATCGTCCATTAGGCGATCGTTTTTATTTTACCGTTCGGTGTGTTCTGGAGCGATCGTCTATTTACTGCTTTACTTCCGCAGCATTCTATGTTATAATTAAATTGTAAGGAGGTGATGAAAATGCTAACTGCGAAGCTGCTTAACAAAATGCAAGAGCTGATGACCGTCAGCTATCCAGACTGCGCAGCACCTAACATGGTTGCTGAGATCGCTGGCGGGCTGTGTGACGACTGCGGTATCACAGACCAAAAGAAAATCGATCGTATCTGCGACGCTGTACAAGAACTTGCGGAAGAACTTGTAACAATCAAAAACGACAACCCTTGCTACTTGTAGCAAACTGACGGCTTAGGCCGTCTTTTCTTTTCGGCAGCGATGCAGCTATAGTAAGCCAGTGCCACCGCGGTGATCTACAAGTTAGCGGAAACAGCATACTCAAACCAATCCTGCGCCGCAGCGATGCAGCCTTCATTTTGCTTCGCAGTCCCAAATCCGCGCCGCATAAAAGCAGCCACGATAAGTCAATATAGCACTTCACTGCGCAGTGAAGTATAGTTCAAGCCTATTGTAGCTGCGGTTTTGTGTCGGCCCTGGCAAACTGCACTGAACTGCGCGATGCAGCTACAATGGGTCTGAGCTTGCAGCCCTCTTACGATACTGCGCCGCTGCTCCTCTGAATTGGAAATACTGTTTTACTTCTTCACTAAGACATGATATAATTATAAATGTAAGGAAGATCATTGACAACTAAATTTAAAGGAGAGATTCAAATGACAAAGGTAAACTTGACAAAGACTGCAGCAACTGAGGGTGACGTTGAGAATGCAGTAACTGATGAGCAACAAGAGGTTGTAGAAACTCAGACATCGCTGCTTGGTTCATTGATTTCAACAGGTGATCGCAATCAAGCATCAACCAAAGGAAATCAAAAAGCAGCAACTGCTGACCTTACAGTTCTTGCAACATCGCTTGCAACCGACATTCTCGCAGACCTTGACAAAGCGGAAAACACTGAAAAGTACCAACCGCTGTTTGACAAGAGCATCAAAGACAACGATTCGTTGGATTTGCTGATCGAAACCATCAGCCCACTGGCTACTGTAGATGTTGAATTCCTGGTTGCTGTCGGTGAAGAAGAACTTGACAAGATGCTTCGGTCACAACAGTCCAAGCGTAGTCGTTCGAAAAACAAAGACGACTTCAAGCTTGAAGACTACAAGACGATGCTGGTTGCGGCTATCGCTGAAGGTCTTATCCGCAAAGCAATGGGTAAGCCAAAAGGTGCCGGCGGCGCTACATTCGATGGTAGCGACTTCACTGAAAAGCAGATTGAAGAGTTCAAAGCCGATGAGGAAAAGCTTGCTAAAGCTATCCGCAACGTGCAAAGCAAAAAGTCGATTGCAAAGTCCAAACGCGATCATGATGAAGAAGGAGAACTATGGCAGCATTTGCTCCGCCAAGAGGCCTTCCTCAAGAATCTGCGCGATAACAACAAACCAGTTGTAACGCCAGAGATTGAACTTGCACTGAATGCTAAAGAAGAAGCTGAGAAATTGCTGGCATCTGTAGAAGACCCTGACAACATGTCGATTGACGATGCCAAAGCGTTGTTCGAAAAACTTAAGAATACGCTGGCAGCTTCCGCGCCACAGGATGAAGCTGAATGAGAGGGGATTATCCCTCTCTTCTTCATTCAGTCACAGAAGTCGTAAAGATAATGCACAGCGACGCGGTGCTGATTGATGAAGATGTGATCGACGACATAACTACAGTGTTTGTGTTTAGGACTGAAGCTGGGCTGACCATAACTGTCAGTGTAGGTATTGAGCAAGTACACATCATAGAAACTTAAGGGAGCTGACAGTATGGGAGCTTTGATCATGCTTGGTTTGATTGTTTATTTTATTTGGTATCACCATGAAGCTAAGAAACTGGTCGCTCGTGAAGAGCAAGCAAAGAAAGAGGTCAAGCAAGCTAAACGCAAAGACGTCTGGATGACGAACTTCAAGGGCGACGACAAATAGTCGTTGCTTTTTGCTTTCCGCGCAGCCACGATAGGTTCGAACCTTACTTCACTGCTCAGGAAGTTTGAATCGGCCGTCGCGCTGCGCTGATCTACAAGTTTGCGGACATAGTAAGCCCGCGTCTCGGCGTCGTTGTGCACGCAGTTCAAGATAGGCCGTGGCGCTGCGCTGATCTACAAGTGCGCGGACGTGGTCAATTCGTTCCCGGCTGCGCCGTCCCTATAAAAGCAGATTGGATACGACGCTGGGCGCCGCGCTGACTTGACTCATGCTATAAAAGTCTTTGGATTATGGTGCCGATCAGATGCCGCGCCGCTGCGTTAGAACATTGGACATAAAATGCGAATCAGCGCCGCGCAGCGTCAGGCCAGACGTACCTGTAAGTGTATCAGAACCAATTGGCAGCGTATATGTTCTACAGTGGTTAAAGTCTAATCCAGCGGACCTGATCTGATTATGAGTTACCGCAAAAAAAAAGATATATATAGAGATATAAATATATATATATGAAAAAGCCTTTTACTACTATTCTGTTTGGTTTTAATTATCTTTGTAGTATTTCTTACTGCCAGACTCTCCTATATCTAAACATCTGTAGTACTAAATCAACTCGTTAACTCATTAACTTAAGCTTCTCATTCAACCCATTCAATCAGTCCCTTTTTTGATTTTCGTTTTGATTTTGATTTTTGTTTTTATAAAAAATTTTTTATTATATAGCTCTTTTTGATTTTGGGATTTTTTCAATGGGATGCTTGAGTTTGTTGAGTTAATGGGTTATAATGAGTTAGCAGCAAATCGTTCAAACCCTTGCCCCGTATGGGTTTGTGACGCTTCGGTATTTACTCATTATTAACTCATTAATTAATCAACCCATTTGACTCATTACACAATAACTTTTTATAAATAGTTATGGCTCGATCCTGGGGCGCGTATAATATTAATAGGAGGGTGATTAACAATGAAAATGTGTAAATGCTGCGTCACTGCGTTGGTGAGTTACAACATTGCTCCACAACATCCAACACTATGCAAGGACTGCTACAGAGATGTGCAGTGGTATAAAATGCATACAATTGATATTGAGTCACAGTCACCAGATAATCTAAAACGTCTCGGTGAAATTGAAGCTAAGCTCGATGCGTCGCTGCAACGCGGTGGTTACGCACCAAAGTGGTATACGCCGAACTTGCTACAGTGTTCTTGTCATTACTGCGGCACCGTGTTCTATGATAGCATGGATGCTACAATGTGCCCTGTATGCGTTGAGCAAGAAAACAATTATGTATATCTGCATAAAAGCGATCATGTATCAAAGGTTATAAGTGCAATGGATAAGCTGTATACAGAGAAATTTAATGCTGGCTACAAAGTGCCTGCACTGTATGACAAAAGAAAAAGACGCCGCTATTTCTAGGGCGTCCTTACGTATGAGGCCTGCTCTTATGAGTGGGTCTTTATTCTTGCTCTTCGTAATAATGGTCTTCATAATCATCGAACCGCTTGAGTATTTCATTAATGATATCACGATATTTATCATCATAGATTGGTGCAAGACTGACTGGGTCGACGCCAGTAGGCTTCTTGTATTTGGCCAGGAGCTCGTCAGATACTTGTTCCAGATCTTCAGGCTTAAATGCTTGTAGATCAACCGACAGCCAGTGTTGTAGATCGTGCGGGATACTCTCCACTCGCTGGTTGTTATTGTCCACGATGACCGGCTGTCTTTGGCCCTGTGCTTGCTGTTTTGCTAGGGCAGCCACAATGTCGATTGACTCGGTCTCTGCGGCGCCGGGCGGCTTCAGCCCTTGCTCACGTTGTACCTTGTAGAGCTCTTGGATTAGTTGAATCTCGGTCTCATCAGAGGATGATGGGTTAGGCTTCTTGGTGAGGTACTTATACCGCTGGTTGATCTTCTCACAGGACTTGCACACCTTGTAGCTCGACTTGGCGTTCTCATGATAGTACTTGCGGAAGTTCTCAATGGCTGGCTTGATCTCTCCACATTGTTTGCAACGCTTAAGCGTCCCCGGCATTGTCACTCAACTCCTTCAGTTTGTTGTCGATCGTTTCAAAGAGTGCATTTATGTCATCCAAGCGTTGCTGCCTCTTGGTGGTGACTGTTTTCAGTATCGCTTCATGCTCATCCTTAGGCATCGACAGATACTCGTTGCTACCTGGCCGGCTAATGAATACGGCCAGTTCTTCATTGGCGAGGAACCGCATGTTCTTCTCAAGGATTTGCTTTTCTTCGATCAGTGCTGCTAGCGTCTCTGTGTTCATCATAGCCCTGTCACCATCTCAAGCGCGATGCTTGCTGCCTCTAGAGTTTTAACGACTTCCTTGCGGCGCAGCACCAATGCATTACGTTGTTGCTCGATCAGTTCCAGCTTAAGCTTATCCTTGATAGTGATGCTGCGGTCATGCCGTTCGGCGTAAATAGAGATGGTGCATTCATCGGTTGTGCATTCACTGAGGAACTTGATGTCCTCATCCAACATACGCAACTCATCTGTAAGTTCAAACAGCTTCTCGATTTTGCTCAATGTAACCGTCTCCTTCAATGGTATGATATATTCCTTACCTAATATGATACGTTCCTTACCTATATCCACAGTGCCGCCCATGTAGGTGGCATACCTTGTTGCATCGAGTATATGATAGGCGTGTCTGAACTTTACTGCGCAGTTTATAGCCTCCATGATGGTCATAGTATCTGGTCTAATTCTTATAGCGCCCAAGACAAGATCAAGCGCCTCATCTGTAGTCATCGTTGTAGAGATACTTAACTTATCAACGGCATTCAAGACGTTGTGGACATGTCTACCGGTAATACCTTCCTTTACAATACGTTCCTGTAGTTCAGCTATGCTCAACGGCATCTACATCACCTCATTCAACATGCGGTCATAATTGTCTAGCAGCTCTGTGATGTTGCTCTTACCAGAAGCAGCTTCGTTGAGCGTGAGATCGATGATTTCCAGGTGCTTGGTGATGAGCTCCTTGGCAATCATACCGAGCTTGGTTGTAGTACGAGCGTGGCTCAGTTTGAAGTGCGGCCCGATGCTAACAGTTGTTGGGAAGTATGCGAGACCTACATCCATGATCTTTGCAAGCTGTTCTTGTAGATGTGGCTTGAGTTCTGCGATCTGGTGCAGCTTCTTGATATCCTCTTCGATTTTCATTATTCATCAACCTCATTCCGTACGTTGTCTGCAACCATCATTGCGAAGTTAGCTACGTTGGCGCTGCGGCGCATGATCGCTGCCATCCATTCTTTACGCAGTTCCTTGCTGTCTGTGTGAGAAGCCCGAGTGTGATTGGATACCGCTACATCCAACATATCAAAGTTGCGTTCACATTCCATTAAAAGGAACTCGGATGACTCACTGCTCCAACCGCCCTTGTGCTCGTTCGCCTGCAACATCAGTTCCATCTGTTCCGCAAACCATTGTACTTCCGGTCTCAATACAATACTTCCTTGATCGTTATCTTTAGGCATTTCAATTCACGCTCCACTTCTTTATTGGGTTCAAGGATAATTGCTTCTGCCGTGTGCTTATTGATCTGTAGTAAACCTGCCGCTGAAGTAACTACACGGTATTTCTTACGGTTTAGACGGCATGCCCTCGCCCAACGGTTAGCCTTTTCAGGGGTCGCTGCGACGATGATAATCATTTCTTTTTGCTCCGGCGGCGCTTCGGCTTGACCTCGATTGGCTCTGGCTGCCGTTTAGCTCTGCGAGCCATCAACCGGTTTTTGCGGTAGCACTCTTTGCAATCGCGCCGGTACTTCTCACTGCCATCCGCATCTTTGCCATCGCGGTAGAACTTAGTGACTGGGAGTCTCTCCAAACAAGTGCCGCAGGTTCGCTCCCCGCCGTTGTCAGGTTGGATTGGCTTAATAGGTAGACTAGATAGTGTGCTCATTGCATCAACCTCCCATCCATATAAGCTGACTTACAGTTGGAGCATTGTGATAATATCTCATCAAGTTCTTCTTTAGAATTACATCCACAGACGCTGCAGGTAAAATCAGGCATGAAACGGTTCTCTGTTATCTTGAATTGAAAGCCTGCGTCACAGTTGTTACAGTTGAGTTTACCGATGCCTAACTTGCTGAATGTGAACTCTGTACAGCCGCAACTACAGACTAAATCCTGTGGAAGCTCCTCAATATTGTGCTTATCAGGACCAATTTGTAGGTTAATCGCGTGAGGTATTACCTCTTGTGCAAGCTTTTCGAAGAGTTCTTGCTGGCCATTTACGACACGGCCGAAGTAGCTGTGAAGCATTGGAAGATGCTGTTCAATGAGTGCATAGACAGAGGCTCCGTAATGTTGTGCTGTTGGATACACGGTGTTGCTTACTAAGGCCCCAATAAAGGCCTTGGCAGCTTCCATGTAGTCAGCGGTTACTGTGAACTCAATGTAGTTGCATCGCGTACAGAACAGATGAGTGCCAGATTGTTTCAGCGGCGCTGAGCATACGGGACATTTCATTTACGCTTCGCTCCTTGCTTCAAGAATTTATATAGCCTGATGCAATTCTTTATACGTGCCTTGAGTGACCGGTTGCCTGGACCTATAACAAAAGCATTCTTAAGCTCAAAGTAAGGAGGCCCGTCTTTGTATTCAACATTGATACCAACGTCATTGTTTGTGAAGACTAGGCAACCCTGCATATCAAGTCCTACACGATTGTATTCGGCCTTGTAGATTTTCATATTGAAATCTCTCCTTTGATTGTGGGATGTGGGTCATAGCCGATGATCTTAATGTCATCAAACTTGAAGCCATCGATATCTACGACATACGGGCTAAGCTCAAGTGTTGGCAGCGGCCCTGGTTCGCGGCTAAGCTGCTCAATAACTTGGTTGATATGATTAAGATAGATATGCGTATCGCCGAAGTTAAACAACAGTTCACCAACCTCAAGGCCTGTAACTTGAGCAACCATGTGAGTCTGTAATGCGTATGATGCGATGTCAAACGGTAAACCCAGGAATAAATCTACAGATCGCATTTGAACCATGCAACTCAGCTTTCCGTCACTTACATAGAATTGGTAGGCATAATGGCAGGGAGGAAGACGCATAGCATGAAGGTCTGCTGGATTCCAGGCTGAGATAAGATGTCGTCTGCTGTAAGGGTCAGTCTTGATGTTCTCAATCGTTTCCTTTAGCTGATCGATATACGCTACGTTGTAGCCGTCGTACGGTAATGTTAGTACTACATTACCGGATTCATCGTATAGATTAATGGTATCTGGTTCATGTGCTTGCCAGCGTCTCCACTGCGCACCATATACTGGACCAAGGTGGTTGTTTTCATCAGCCCATTCTTTCCAGATGCGTACACCATTGTCCAGCAAATAGGTGATGTCACCGTTTCTATTACCTTTCAGCATCCACAAAAGCTCATGTACTACAGACTTGATATGAATTCGTTTCGTTGTTACCAGAGGAAAACCAGCCTGTAGATCGAACTTAAGCGTTGTGCCGAAGACAGATAGCGTTCCTGTACCTGTGCGATCTTTGCGTTCCTTACCGTTTTCAAGCACGTATTGCAGCAGTCCAAGATATGATTCCATTATTTATTTCTCCTTTCTGAAATGGTGTACACAGATAATGCCTTCATCTGTAAACACTTTCTTGAGCTCTTTGATGTCTCCATCACCTTTGTAGAACCACCATATCTGTAAACCAGACGTATTCCAAGAGTCTAACCTGATGATAAAGCCTAGCTCCTTTGCACGACGGATGAAGTCTGACGTTTTACCAAGCAGACGTTTCATTAGAATGGTAGGCCTCCTTTTTCACTTAAGATGATTTCTTCCATCTCTTTGATGGCTTTCTTAGACAAGCTTTGCTTATGCTTATCAAGCCAGTTCTGTAAAGACTCTGCAGTCGTAAGCTTAGGTGCCATCTTAACCTGTGGAATGCCGCTCTGATCAATGGCTGCTTTATGTGATGTTGAAGTAAGGATAGGCTTTCTACCCATTTCCTTAGCTCGTTCCATTTCACTGTTGGTTGTCACAGGCACTGCATTAGGTCCATGTGTAACTACAAAGTCTCTTGCTACTGTTTCGTTGACATCACATGTAGTCTTACGACCATACGATCTATTCTGTAGATACTCAATATCGCTAGCGCCAGCCTTAATCAAGTCTATAAGCAGGGACGCTGCGGATGGGTCTTCTGCAACTTCGTTCCACATACCTGATGCTAACCATTTGAGTTCGAATGCATCTGCCAGCTTACGATCTCTGTCTAGCCTAATGAAGCTAGGTTTGAAGTTGTAACCGAAGGTGTACGCATCATAGTTACAGACAAACAGGCCATTCACAAAGACCTTGTTATTATGCTGTATATCTACAAGCACTTCACCTTGCTCTGATTTAAAGCTGCGGTAGCTGCCTTGCAGATGTAGGTTCGATGCTTTAATTCGTTCATACTCTTCTGGTGTTATGCCTGAGATTATGATGGTAAGATCGTTGTCAGGTACAGTGCTCCAGATGTACTTCTTGTCAACATCAAACCGGAGAATATCTGCGCCATACTTGCGTGACTTCACGAAGCGCGGTTTCCATGCTTCCCTTGCACCATAGTTGAAAAACTCTACTGTCTTACCGAGTCTCAGCAATACCAGGGTCGCAATCTTGTAGCCTTCACCAAACTGCCCAATGGTTTCTTTACTGTTCGTTTTCGTGGAAGCACCAAGCAGCAGAGACTTAGGTTCAAGTACTGACCGTTTATTACCGACTTTCAGCTGCTGGGTAAGTTCGTTGTAGAAGAAGAACATCTTGTTGTCTTCCACTGTAGTCTGCTGGTCAAGCGCATTCTGAAAGAACTCACGGACGGCATCTACAACCGTCCATGCTGGAGCATAATCCTTGGTTAAGCTAAGATCATAAGCTGGCATTACTTATCCTCCTTAGTGCCGAAGTTGTGTGTAACGGTGTTCTTTTCAACTAAGCGAAACTTAGCCACTTGACTTAAGTTCCAGGTTGTAAATGTAAGGATAGCACACAGACCAATGACCCGCCAAGGTGACTCAAGTACAAACTTCATGAACTCCATTTGATCGACTCCTTTTCTTTAATCAGCTCTTCAAACCATGCTTTGTCTTTCAGAAGTAGAGCCAGATCAATTACATCATCCAGCTCTTCTTCAGTGTAATAAACAGGACAGATGGCTAATGTTTGTAATGAGAATGGCGCATAGCTTTCAACTGACGGTATATAGATACTAGCCGTACCACCTACAATCTGTGACACCCAACCGGTGTATACATCTCCATTAGCCTTCTCAGCCGACACCCAATCACCGATGCTTACCGCTCTCTTCTTAGTCATATGCGTTGTGCCCTTGTATTAGACAGCGCAACTAATGCAGTAGACTTGGCTTGCATAAGTGCGACGAACTCGGCTGTGATGTATATTTCACCGTTTCTTTCGCGCATCGCACTCAGTGCATTAGTGCATTCATTGATGTGCTCAATTATCTCCGCTTGTATTTTCCCCGAGTTCATCATATCCAAGCAGCCCCCTAACATATTCTTGAGTAAACATTTGCCGGTTCTCCAACGACCATACTTTATCAGTGTAGATGTCTCCTGGCTTAGCTTTACGGTTAGCATCCATGATCGTCTCGGCTTTTGCATCAATCATGTCGGCCGCATTGACAATCCATGCTTCGAGGAATTTAGGCGTCATTGGTGACCCGTATTCAAGCTTTCCATGATGCGATACCATGATGTGATGTATCAGGTCCAGCGCATCTGAGTTTTCTGGAGTACGATATTTCTCAGTTCGTTTAACGCCGATGACCAAGTGTTCAAGCATGTTACCTTCTTGGGTAAATTCGATAGATGCTCCATCATACATGTATGTCCAGATCTTACCGAAGTCATGTAGTAAGCCTCCAGCCATAACAAGATCTGCATCGGCGCCTGGTGTAAGCATTGCAATGGCATCAGCCTTACTAGCTACATCTACAGAGTGCTTTAGTAATGCTCCAACGTATGCATGATGCACTGTCTTAGCGCCAGGTAATGTACGCCACTCTTTTTCAAACTCAGTGAACACTTCGGTTACAAGGTTACGCAGCGCTTCATGAATGATGCCGTCTGCCATGCTTCTAGCTTTCGTGTAGTAGTAATCAATATCAACGTCACCTGATGGAACGAAAGCTTCTGGGCCATACTCTTCATTCTTGGTGATTACCTTGATGTTCAGCTGCTTAGCACCTTGCCATTCCTGTACTACGGCATGAACGTTGACTACAGCGTTCTTTGGCGGTGGGTTCTTGTCACCGTAGTCCCAATGGTTACCACTGATAGCATCTGCTCCATCATATACCGTGAGGTACAGATAAGGCTTGTTGCCTGGAGGCTTAGTCTTCTTTGGGATAGCTTCTTTTACAATAGCAATAAGTACAATGTTGTCACCGACGTTAAGATCTTTGATTTTGAGCATTTAGTTAACCCTCCAAATATTCAATAGTATGAATGCCGTGTTTAAGATAATCATCAAGCGTGCCGTTCATTGGTACATTACGTTTCGTGTCTTGCTGGCCTTCAGTGAATACCAGACTAACATAACCAGGATTAAACAATTCGTCTACAGCCAGCACAACGTCTTTAAGGTTAATCTTGTAGATACCACCAACTTCAAAGCCAAGCTTAGGTACGGTGTACTCTGCAAGTTCTTTGATACCATAGCTCCAGCGAGCGCGTTGATCAGGGTACTTTGCAATCTTGCTTGATACTACAATGACGCGGTTCTTAGGATATTCATAACCTACAACTGTACCAATAAGTGCGTTGTCAACATTAGCAGATAATAATGAACGAACTGTTGAATGAAGTGGAAATAACTCAGAACATAATGGTTCAAGCTCACTTAGCGGTGTCATAGACGTAGCGCCGATATAACGATTCTTATGATCTTCATTGAAGTCTTCCAACGTGCGAACTTCATAGTGCAGTATATGGGCTACAGTATGACACATGCCAGTAAGTTCAACATGACGACCGTGCAAAAAGTACACTGTACCTGTTTTGCAGTTCATGATTACGCCTCCAGTTCTTCGAGCTTATTAAGCAACGATGCAACTTCTGGGTCTTCCTGGGCCATGATGTTATACATGCGTTGTGTCTCAAACAAATTCTTCTTGGCAGCTAACTGTGCGCGAATCAATCTAGCTTGCTCTTCGCGCTGGACGCGGCGGACATGCGATTCAAGGTCTACCTTGCACACAACCCACTTTGTAGCTTTACCATTGAAGTTATCTGCTACCGACTTGATCTCTCTGATAACACCAACCGAGTAACCACGCGATGTATCACATACTACAGTGTCATGTGTTTTAGCAACGTCATCAGCGATATAGAAATCATACAACCTTGTTTCACCAGCAAATTTAACTCTCGCGATCTTCTTCATTTTCATCAAGCTCCCTTTTCAATTTATATTGTTCAATTTCATCTTGCTCTTGCTTAGGCTTCTTGTCCTCGCCCCACAGTGATTGGCTGAATCTATCCATTAGAATCTATTCTCCTCTGCTGTGTCCCAGTAGACTGGTGTACCTTCTAGCGGGAACCCTGGTGCAAGGGCAATTGCCTTGCTTATTAATAGCAACAGTTCAGCGGCTGGTGATCTGACTACTGAATCAACCGGTATCTTAATCGGTGTTGTGTGACCGTTACCATTAGGCATCCATTCAGGCGTATCATCTTTCCTGTAGAACTCCCTGACGTTAACAGACTTAACACCCTTCTGAGACACAATCGAAACTTCAAGCTTTATGTGACGGCCTTTCATAACCTCGCCGACATATTCATAGTTGTCATAGATCTTACGCTTGGTGTTTCGCTTAACTATTCTTTTCGCCATGGTTGCGCATTGCCTCCTCAAAGGCACCATGCAGTTCCTTGCCCTTGCCTACAAACCCGAAAAGCAACTTGAGTCCTTTCTTATGCGGTATGCTTATCGAGTATTTGTTGTTCAAGAATCCAAAGAACCCATAGTCCCATACTTTGCTGAAGTCGTTGAATTGCTGAGTTGAGACGGTCAGTTGAACCAGCAGGTCCATAAGGTTGTCGAAGTACTCTGCTTCAATCAGTGACTCAAACACAGCTTCTTGATTGTCCCAAGCTTCCTTGTGATCGATAGCATCAAGAGCTGCTAACACACAGAAGTTTCTGAAAGCATCCTCGAAGTAAAGTTGATCTCCAAACTTGAAGCGCTCGTATCCAGTGTAGTTATTGATCAGCGTCACTTCACAGAAGTGGTTAGCAGTCTTGATTAAGTTATTTGCAAGGTCCTGGCCATCAGTCAACCAGTCGCTAAGCAAGAATGATTTGCCGAAGTAATCGATCGGGTCAACGAATCTACCGTTCATAACAAATGGGTTGTAGATCGTTTGTCCACGATATTCGAATGTGATGAAGTAGTCTTGCTTGCCGCGTTCATTGAATACGTTCCATTGATGTTGGCCAAGAGCCTTAAGAGCTACCATATCAAGGTCAGCTTCTTCTACAAGGAGTTTCATGAGCGCTTCACTGATGTAGCAGTAAGCGTCAGCACTGAATGGCATGTCAACATTGAATGTATCAATCTTGATGTGAAGATCATACTTGGGGTCGTACTTACCTGTCCACTCCATTTCATTGGCTGCGGCGTCCATGGTTTTAATAGTGTTGATAAGCTTCAGAACAGTTTCTTTTGCCATTTTAATTTTCCTCCCTTTTCTTAATGCCTATAACTTATTATACCATATTTTACCGCAGCCGTAAACAGTAATTCTTCTTTCTAAAGGTTCACTTCTCCCTTATATTATAATAGAAGGAACAGGCTACTTAAGCAGCTATATCGAACACACTTCCATCGAAAACATTGTAGTTCTTGGTGCGTTCCATCTCTTCAGGTGTCAATGGTTCGAAGCCAACATCTTCTGCAGGAGTTACTTTCTGACCCCATGATGGGTCACCGTATTCGGCACCAGCAGTGATAGGCACTCTGAATGTTTCGAAGTCAGACATCAGCCATCTCAGCTTAGGCACTAAGTGGTTCTCTGTGTTGTGTACTTCTGGCAGCAACTCATCGTGTACAATGTTAACTACACGTGTCTTATAGTTATGAGCCCGCAGGAACTTATAGATCAAGATCAGCTTTGACTTAATATAGTCAGCGGCGCAGCCTTGAATCAGCGCATTTGGCGCTTTGTACACTTCATCTGATTTCAAGCGTCTACGTCTATTGTAGAAGTTTCGCACGTAGCCTCTTGTTCTAGTGACACGTTGTACAGTTGCTATGAATGGCTCAATCTCAGGCATGCTATTGAAGTAAGTACGTTTGAATCTGCGAGCTTCTGCTAAGGTCATTTTCAAAGAGATAGACGTTGCTTCGTCGCCTTGTCCATATACAATGGAGAAGTTGACTGTCTTTGCCTTCTGGCGCTCTTCACCATCTGGGTCAATCTCACTAATATCCTTATTGAATATGATAGCGGCCGTCGCTGCATGGACGTCGTGTCCATTCTTGATGGCTTCTATCAGACCCTGTGCTTGAGCGTAGTGAGCAAGCAACCGGTATTCTATCTGGTCTAAGTCCATGAACCACAAGGTGAATCCATCAGCTGGAAGGAATAGCCGTCTAACGCGCTTATCTTTCTTCGGCAAGGTCTGCAGGGCTGGTTTGGTGATTGACATACGCCCTGTAGTTGCCTCAGTCTGGTTGATCGAACAGTGAACCTTGTGCTCAGCGTCGCGTTGATCATAAATCCCTACAGCGTAAGTATTTAAAAGCTTTTCATTTTTGCGATATTCCTGAATCTTGACTACAAGGTCAACGCCCAGGTTTTCAAGACGTTCGAGTTGCTTCTTATCTAGGCAGATGTTACCTTTATCAGTAAACTCGAATAGACTTTGGTCTACACCCATATGCAGCATTGCTTTATGAATCTGAGCATTGGAGTTCATATTAAACTCATAACCAACAGCGTCATATACAGCTTGTTCTGCTTCATCTACAATGCGTCTGAGTTCTTTCTTAAGTGGCTCTTCATAGTCTGGGTCAGACGTCATGCCGTGTCTTTCCATTGCATATAGTGCGAACATATCTTCAAGCTCAGTTTCATATAAGCCCTCGAGCTCATCTCTTATGAGCACCGCATATTCAGACATAAACACCCAGTAGCCGTTCCATACGTCAGCATTAGCATATTGACTTAAAAGTTCTCTGACGATCATACGGTAGTCTGTAATCTTGTTAGACTGCTTGTAGTTATCAACCATGTATTCAAACTTGACAATACCCTTAGGATGTTTCTCAGCAAGATCTCTGAGCTGGAATGAGTGCCGGTTTTCATTTGCAAGCTTAGCAATAACTACAGTGTCATGGATTTTACCGATGATCTTCATCTTGATGTTAGCTAGCATGTGCATATCAAATTTTGCATTATGGAAGATGAATTCAATTTCAGGGTCGAGGAACCAGCAGTTAAGCTTTCTGAACTCAGCGTAGTTATTTTCGATTGAGTCGTACAGCGTCACTGAGTTGATACCATCACAGAAGCTCACACAGAATGGAAGATCTACAGGCACTGCTTTCCTGCCTGTACCAATCCAACGTCGGACATGCGTCACTGGTATATCGTGGTTCTTCATCTTGATTGCGTAATCCTCGGTGTCACATACCAGGAACTTACGGCCCATGAATTCAAATGGCTTGATAAGCTTCAGCACATCCTCAGCTTTATCTGTGTCATAGAAGTTAGGTAGCATGTGCTCTTTAAAGGTTGGCGCATGGTACGTCATGTTCGCGCCCTTCTTAATGACTGCTTGCTTCTTTGGTTTTATGACCGGGGCCATTATATCACTCCTTCATTACTTAAATGGTGCAATAGCTTAAGGCACATGCGGTTAATCAATGTTTGCTCAAGGTTTACGATAGAAGTATCAAGACCTAGTCTGCTTACTGGTTCTTCAGCACCATACCTTACGTCGTTAATTGCTACAGTAAGCCTCAGTCTGTAGATACTGCCTGTTGTAAACACGTACATTACACGTTCAGTTTCACCGTTAACCTTTGGCAGTACTTTGTATGACTCCTCAATGGCCTTAATCATTTAATCACCTCATATCTGTACCGAATGTAATTGGCGTTAAAAGCTTTTGTAGTTTCCCGTTTTATGGTGCCTTCCTCAATCATTTCCTCGAGGATAAAGCGAGCGCGGTTTGGATTAATGCCGGCTTCTTTAGCTATCTTAGACACAGCTACAGTCTGGCCCTCAAGCGTCTTGACCGCTTTCTTTAAATCAAGCTTTTCTTGTGGGTCAACTTTCAATTTCATTCCAGCCATTATTTAGCCTCCTTAACTACAAAGTCTGTACGAGTATGATATTCAATAATTTCTTCAATCATTTCTTTAGGCACTTGGATTAGCGTCAGTGTAGGTATAGTCTGGTTGTTTGTGCCTATAAATTTCTTACCGTGCATCATGTGTTTAATGGCCTCAATTGATACATACATACTAATAAACATTGATAAATCACCCCCAATTTAACTTGTTACGCGTGTACAACCTTTAACACAGGCCCGTGATAGCTAACCAAGGTGTTTATAAGGGCCTAATAATCACGAACCCGTATACAAGGCTTTTACGCGTCCGGGATTTTTCAGTTTTTCTTAAGGGACCCTCCAAAAAGGTCCCTTTAGTATATTATACCACAAATATTTCACCACGTATACAGCCAATTTCAATTATTTACCATCAGGTTTAAATAAGGTCTTCGTAAGTTCAAGCGCTATAAACATCGAATCTTGATGATTAAATCCGGCAGCCTTATGTGCGTCGTAGGTTGCCTTAGTTACTTTGGCGATATCCTTAATAGCTTCGAACATTTGATCAAAGTCGCCCGTGTTCATTTCTTACCATCTCCTAGGTCAGGTCTTGGGTAATAGAAGTGTATCTCGAATGTCATAGCAGCTGGGTCGCTGCAGCGCATGCGTGCTCTCATGTACTTAATAGCTTTATGCTCTACAGGTACGTCCCATACATACAGTACTTGAACATCATACGCGGCGGCCCTAGCTACATCAAACTCTGGTATATCCTCTTTGTACAGCATAGTTACATTAGCGTTAGACGAGTCGTACGCACCAAGCACCATGATCTTGTGTTTGTGGATAAACTCCATGGTACCTTTGGATAGGCCCCTAAGGGAGGGCACTACAACGGCCGCCCCGTCCCTGTGTCTGGCTTCATCTAGCACTTGAATCAGCCGAATGTTATTCATACTTTAATCACCTGAATCCCTGCATGACGTAACAGCGTGGTACCAGTATCTTCTTTCCAGTCAGTCATATAGTACACAGTCTTAAATCCGCCTGGTGCATTGATAATCGCTGCGGCGCAGACATTACAGGGAGCCAGTGTAGTTATCATCACTTTGTCTGCACCTGTGTAGCTATTCTTGATTAAGCAATTAATCTCTGCATGAACACAACCGTACTTGGTATCAATCTTGCACATGCAATCTACAAGGTTTTTAGGCCCACCATTAATACCGATGCTGTGCACCTGGCTAAAGTCGGCATCCGCGATAATCGCTGCGACACCGCGTTCACAGCATTTAGATAACCCTGCTAAGCTCTTGGTGAAGTTGATAAACACCGCAAGCTTTTGGTCTTTAGACATTCCCATCACGCACCTTCTCTATTTGCATTATGAAGTATTCAATCAATCGTTCCTTGCGCTCTGGTTTTATGAAGTGCTGCTTGTCAATCCACACAAAAGGATTTGTAGTAGAACGTTCATGATTCATACAAGGACCACATACGGGGTACATATTCCATGGAGCATAACGTCCGCCATCCTGGAAGTGAATAAAGAATTGGCGGGCTTCAATATGCGGGTTACCACACAAGGCACATCCATTAAAGAATGCGCATGCTTCTAGCCATTGATCTTCTGTCAACATTTTGAAGGGCAGTTGTGTAGTAGCTTTCCATTCCTCGTAGATGCGTTCAGCCTCAGCGCGGCGCTTAGCGTGGTACTGCCTGTTGTATTGCAGGTCCCATGCTGGGTTTGCCTTCTTAAAAGCATTGCCGCGTACCGATCTACAAAGCTTACAGATGGCATCCTTGCTGCTGTCTTTTCTTACATAAAAGCTGTCTAAGGGTTTCCATTCCTTACAGTCCAGACACTGATGAACATCGATGAACGATTTGCAGAATCGGCATTTACTAAGATTGTAGCTGAGAGGGAACTCCCAGCCACATTCTGGATTAGTACATCTTCTTACTGATGGCATATCTGAACACTGGCAAGATGTGTTTCTCTTGGTGCATCAGCATCTCATAATGAAGTGTGATGTCAGCAAGTTTATGAAAGTCTGTGATATAATCTTCGCCGCGGCTCTGCAACCGTTCCCACAGTGTTTCAATCTTATCAGTGCAATGGATAATCATGCCACCACCAAAAGACTTAATACCATCTTCGAAGTATAGCATCTGATTAGAGTCGATGTATGACTGGTCACGCATTACTTTGCCATACACCATTTCAGAGTACCAGCAACGATCTACAATGAGGTCTGTATAGCTGTGGCACATCTCTTCATACTCGAAGTACATCAGTTGCTTTTCTTCTTCAGTCTCAGGTTTGCTGCGGTGCTGGATTGGATAGCCGGTCATCAAGCTAAGCTGTAGAGCCAATGTAGTCTTGCCAGCACCGTCAGGCCCCTCAAGAATTATTTTCATTTGGTTTCGCTCCCCATACAAGATTACGCACTTCTTCTTTAATGTCTGGTTCCAAGGCATTAAAAGCTTCTGTGGCGGCTTGTTGTAGGAGTACCAGAGCCTTAAGCAGCGTAAGTGCATCGGCATTAAAAGCAAATTTTACTTCGCCTGTATGTTCTTCATAACCGAACGCTACAAACTCTTCATATCTTGAAGCTGTGTTTCCTACACGTACTTCACAGCGAGGCGGCAAGTCAACTTGCTTGTTATCCGATGAGATTACCTGTAGCATTAAGCACCTGTACTTCCGAAGCCTTGAGCGCCTCTGGTAGTATCTACAGATTCAGCAGGTACTGCATAGGTTACGGGGTATACAACCAATTGACCGAATCTTGTGTGTGCTGGGTATTCAATAATGTCATCCGATAGGTTGATTACAATTGCATTGATGTTACCCGTGTAACCAGGGTCGATCGGCGGACTCTGAGCCAGCAGCGCGACGCCGCGTGGATACTTGTCACTGACCTTAATATCGTCAGGATCATTTGGATGCTTGCGAGGATTGTGAATAACCAAGTCCATAGTTTTTTCTCCTGATGCCATACCAGTCCGTGGCCGAATTTCCGCACTGTAACCGATAGGAACATCAATAGAAACACCGAGATCAATCTTATTTGGACCAGGGTACAGTATACCGTTTGTAGGACAGAATACATCCAAGCCCACATCAATATCGTGGCCGCGTTCCGGCAGCTTAGCACCAGGTAGAGTAAGTCTAGTTACAAGTTTCATGTATGATTGCCTCCTAAATAGAAATGATTTCTTCGTTAGTAATATTGGCTAAAGCAATGTTGCCACCAACATAAAGTATGCCGTCTTTAACAGTTACTTCTTGCTCAGTAAGAATAGCACCGATGCACACAATAGCTACAATGGCGGTTGTCTTACCTTCATTGAACAATGTGTTGAGCTGACTAATCTTATTCATCTTTTCTTCTGTGGTCATCTTACTTCACCGTCAGCTTTCTGAATTTAATTTCCTTCGTGCATTTGCTATACACATCAGGATAGTCTTCCTTAAGCTTAGCAGTGTCGACGCGAACCTGAGACTGTTGGGCCCATTTAATGGTATGAGATAATGTATGGCCGATTTCAAAGTCACCAACAGCTTCTTTCATTTTATTGCCGAGTGCGTCTACTTCTTTCTCAAGTGCCTTAAGCTCCGCTTTCTTTTCAACGAACACATCTGCAATGTTATCCAGCTCAAGGTTATCAGATAGAATAACTTCTGAGCCTTTCTTAGGGTCGTCGTATTTGCCTTTGATGTAGTCGCTATCCGCGTCGCTGCCGCTAAGCGGAGGTTCTACGAGGTTACGAACGTGATGGTTCCAGAAGGCATCTGCCTGTGGAATCATTGTTTCATTCAGTAGTTCATCGTTGCGGAACATCTCAATCATGATAAACCGGTTACCACCGATGAGACAAGCAAACGCACCAAAGGTTAGATCACAAATCCATAGATACCAGTTAAGCTGGTAGATGTATGAGATAGGAATGTCTCCGTCTTCCCAGTCAGACCAGTTACGAGCATCTGTAGTTTTGCACTCAAGGATGCCGTATGGTTTACCTTCATCGTCGACAATGAATCTGTCAACATTTGCTAACGCCCAAGGGAAGTCTTTGTGTGCCATTGTAGCCGGTGATTCTACAACCTTATTACCGGAGCGCAGTGCATATTCATCGGCAACAATTGGCTCAAGCAAGTGACCGAAGCGCATACGGTCTTTAGAAGCATCTGAAATCTCGTCGCTATCATACTGGCCGGTCTTCTTCAAATAAATAAGACGAGCTGTGGCATAATTGCTTACACCACAGATCGCTCCAATATCAGAACCGCCAATACCACGCGTACGAGCCTTCAGCCAACCGTCTTCGTCATCCTCCTGTTTAATCGTTGAGAGGATGGTTACGTTAGGCAAGTAGTCAAGTACACTCATTGGTATTCCTCCTAAAATTCACTTTTGTATAATGCGTTCCGCGCTTCGTCGATGCGCTCCTTCGTCAAGCGGTTAGCTCTGAGATACTCCAGGAACTCAGTACCAAGTGGTTGGCGTCTGTAGTCTCCGCGAACCTTCTCAACCAGATGATTGTTAATAAGGAATTTGGTGAGAAGCTTCAAGTCATCACGAGGCATACCAGTTGCATCATCAAGCGTATTACGACTGAAGTAAGGGAACATGTATAAAGTATCTACAAGTTCATTGAAGTCCATAACCGGCAAGAGCAAGAACTTATTAACTAGGTCATCAATGCGTACATCTGACGAGTCACTGTTGACGGCCTCAATCTCACTCAGCTTGTCATAGCCGAAACTCTTGGAGCTGTAAATCTTGTGCATGAAGTTAACGACAAACTCAACATGATCTTCTTCAACCAGCACGTTCTGACCGTCCTCTGTAGAAAACATGCAACAAGCGCAACTGACCGCAAGACGAGCAATCGTGATACGTTGGTCTGCAGATTCTACAATCGGTATCTCTGACGTGTACTTACGTCCCATCAGGGTAGCGTGCTTTAGAATAGCTTTCGTTGCTGCTTCAGAGAATGTAACGTTCTCAGGACGCCGGCTCCATGCCCACATGACTCTTGTGTTGCATAGATCAGAGTCATACTTGTGTAGAACCTCTGGCATACTGTCAACGTTCACGTTAATCAGCTCTTCATCCACGTCCCCAGACGCAACGGACATGGCCATGTCGAGTCGTCGTACGTCTTCTGTCTTTCCAAAGAGCTTAAGCACAGCGGATACTCCATGAGTCTCTGTCTTAAGCTTTCGGCCATTTCTTGGGTTACTGATATAAATTGCCCTGGTTCTTGCAGTTGTTTCAGCTGTGACAACGCCTGTTGCCTTTGCAACTCCAGATGATCTGACATCTGACATGACAGCAAGATCATCTTCCGAGATACCTGAGAGCTCGTCAAGAGTTATCAATCCTCCATCGTTCAGTGGGAAAGCACCCCATACAAGGAACCAGCGTTTGTTACTCTGCTGTATGCTATACACCAAACCTGTTCTTCTGGATGATTCACCTGAGTGCATCTCACCCAGTCTATAGTGCGCCATCATGCGTTCTACAAGGGTTGATTTCGCTTGACCAGAGTCTCCAATGATTAGAAGCTCACCCCAACCACGTTTAACGAATTGACCCTGGAAGTACCAGTTAAGAACAGTATGATAAATAAGGTCAACTGCAATTGAAACGTCGCGGCGTTCCCACACATAAGTGACATTGCGTTCAAAGTCACGGTGTATTTCTTCCATCTTATCTTCTATGCTTTGGCCAGGCGCTGGTTGGAATATCTTAAGCTGTTCGAACATATCATCTGTCATATCGAAGTCACTGATCAAGTCTTTCTCAGGATACGCTTCGTCAAACAGATAATGTGCATATTGCGTATGTGGGTCTGGATACATAAAGCCAACCATGCTGTAACGCTTGTTAGCCTTAGTTTTATCACCGATGTAATAACCATTGCGGACAACGTATTCATGTTCTTTACTGAAACTAAAGTTAGCCTCAGCCTGTGGAATCATACGCAGCTCTTCAATGTTCATGTATTCTTCAACTTTAAGATCGAATAAAGGGCATTTGTTGTTTAAGCCAAGCATACCTACAAGCGTATCAAACTGCTGCTTCTCAGTACATTTGATGAGCTTCATAAGGTCTTTGTCTAACGACGTAAGTTCCTTTGTCATCTCACCACCGCACTTAAGCAGCGAACAGTTCTGACAAGCTTTCTTCTCGGAATCAGCATTCTCACCACAGGACGCCCTTAGCTTCTTAGGTGCTATGTAAGGTGTGCTGTCCTTTCCTGAAACCATGATCGGTATCTCAACGCGTTTACCATAAAGATCAGCTCTAGCAGACTCTGCAAGATGCACGTTCTTTGCTTCAATTGTAGCTGCGTTTACATGCTCCATACGAGGGTCTACATACTTCACAGCATTGTCAAGCAATTGTTGAAAGTCTGCTGCTGACATCTTAGATTTAACAAAGAAGTCAGTGATGTCACCTTTCTCAGGGAATCCTTCAGGCCATGTAATGATATACACGTCCGTTGCCTTATTCATTTTCTCAGCCAACTTCTTAGTGGCCGTGCGTCCAGCGTCATCGTTATCTTGCGCTAGGTAGACACGCTTTTTGCTTCTGAAATAGCGCAACCATTCAGGTTTCCAAGAACCTGCACCACTTGTAGGACACGCCGCAGGGAAGCCGTATTGCTCAGCGATTATGCGGTCAGTTTCACCTTCAGACCATACTACATATTCGATGTCGTCATTGATAAGGTTCTCAATGCCGAAGATACGCACTTCACCATAAGTATTTCCATACTCATCAGTGTAGTTGATTAATTTGTACTGGTCATTGTCTGAGTTCCATTTGTACTTACGGAAGTTAACGACGTTGTTGAACTCATCATAGATAGGGATTGTGACTCGCTCTCCGTCCCAACCAAGTTGGAAGCGATTAAGCGTTTCATCTGTGAAGCCTCGTTTAGTGCGTAAGACTTTTCTAATAGGCCCAGTCAGTTCCATGAGATCTTTATGATATTTATAAATAAGATCTGTGTCTATCTCAGGTCTGGCTGGCTTGGTGCTTTCTGGCCGTTCGATCTTAAGGGCATCTCCTAGGTCAAACCAAGCTTGCTCATTAGACAGCTTGTAGAGATTCTTATAAAGGGTATGAGCGTTGCCCTTGCTTCTACACGTTTGACAGAAGTACACGCCCTTGCTAAGGTTCACTGTTAACGACGGCGTCTTGTCTTCACCAGCTTCATGGAGTTCTCTGTACGGACACTCGGCCTTTATCTCAGTCCCCCGTCGATCTACGTTTTTCAGTTCGCTAAGAAAGAAAGATTCATTGTCGAGTTCCGCAAGGATCTTGTTCCGATAATCGGACCATTTAATAGGACTCACCCCTTACGGTATTAAAAGGAGAGCCGAAGCTCCCCCGAAACAATGATGACAGGTATATTAAAATTCTGCGTCCTTAAGCTGCTCGTCAGTCGCACCAGGCTGTGGTTCAGAAGCGCCGCTAGTATCTTCAACGTCGAAGTTAAGCTGCGAGTTGCGGAACATTTTGTACATTTCCAAAGCGAAGGCTTGATCTTCAACAGATGTTGGGCCGTTAGGAACAACTACAATGTTGAACCATTCGTTAGCCGCTTTCTTCATCAGCTTAGACTCAAGCTTGTAGCCGTTAGCCCACATGTTCTTCATGGACACCTTAGCCAAGCTGTACATGCGTTTACCTTCAGCATAGTTGGTCTTGGCAAAGCTCAAGATGATCGGCATACGTTCTCCTTCAATGAAGCCGAAGAAGTTGATGTACTTGACGTGAGTAGGTTGAGCGTCTTTACCAGTCTTCGTATTGTCGAAGTCAGCCAGCTTACCTACAGGATACGGTGCGGAGCCATCGGTCGGTACCATGATCTTGCCGTCATGCGAGATAGCCGCGATGCCGCCACCGTCTGCACGATCTTTCCAAAGGATAACGTTTGTGAATTTGTAGATTGGAATGAAGATCTTGCCGTTGAGCTTGTCTTTAGTCAAGGAGTTGATGATATCTCCCTCATCAGCAAGCTTGTCTTTACGCTCAGGGCTCAGTGCATTGATGACTTTGATGCGAGGAATAATAAGGTCAGAGGCGTCTTCGTCTTCAAATCCCATGGGAGCTTCAACCTGGGTTTGAATCTGTGTTTCGGTTTCCTGTACTTCTGCGACTTGTTTAGCTTGTTCTTCTTTGCTCACTTGAATTCCACCTTCACTTTGTAGTTTGTATATTAACAGTTGCCTGTTAACAATGTTCCAAGGTCCTTGCAACGTACTTCTGTTCTTTTGCATCATAGATCAGAACAGTGATCTTGTGCGTAGACTTTCTAGATAAGATGATGGCGGCCAACATATTGGCAATTGATGGCCCGCTGATTAACAGCACATCATTCTTATGGTCGAAGTCTACAAGCTTTTCTTTGAGTTCATCCATCAACGTCGCAGTCTTAAATACTGGGATAATACCCTCAGTAAGATATACTAACTGACCGTACTTCTCAGCACTGCTAAAGTCATGGTGTCTGTTATTTACTACATACACTTTTGGCACGGCATGTTAGCCTCCTTTGTAATTTGCTCACCCTTAATTATACGGCTCATGCCGTGCACTTGTAAACGTTTAAATTAACAAATATTACCTTGTTATAATATACCATGGAAAGTGGTCGTTGTATACCAGTTCTTTTATAATCGTTTGGTTACTTCTCGAGATTGTCGATCGTATACCCGGCTACAACGTCAGCGACTGTGTTGCATGCGATAAGTTCTACAAGGACGTCATCCTCTGGAAGGAATCCATGGTTCTTCTCAAATGTATCGAGTGCTTTGATAAGTTCTTCGTCATAACCGCGTTCAATAACCAGCTTAGTCGCTGCGTCCTTAGCAAAAGCGTACAATTCCTGGCAGTTGTCAAACTTCTCAATCAGCTTGCGTCCCTGCGCTTTGGTGATATTAACCAGGTGGCCTTTGATATGGTACATAGGTAATTCAATATCCTGAGCGTCGATCTCACCAAGCAGCTTGGTTGCAGCTTCCCATTGATCTTGGTTCTTAACCGCGTTACCTTCCGCAGTAACCCAACCCTTGTTGGCCCAGTTATCATACCACTGCTTGGTCACTGTGTTGTAGATGTATTCAGAATCGGACACCATGATGAGGTTGCTTACACGGGAGCCGTTCTTATTGATGCGGTCCAGCGCAGATAGCAGGGCGTTAATTTCACCGCGTTGGCTTGTAGATTCAGGTTCTACAGTGTTGATAAATTGGTTGGAACCGGAAACAGTGTTACGAATGAACACAGTTCCTACAGATACACAGTCTGGTTTTCCGTTGCGACGCGACGCGCCATCGATTGCTACAATAATTGCCATTAGATATTTCCTCCTTTTATTGGGCCTTGCCGTATGTCAAACTTATCACCGGTAGCTTTGTCTGTCAGTACTATGCTAGGACCTAATGGGCGTTGCTCTACAGCTATCGCTATATTGTTCTGCATCAATAGGTCCATCATCTTTGCACTTACACGCTCAAGATGCATCACAGAATAATGAAGGCTTGAATCTGGATTTTAGGATTGCGGATGAGCCGCATGTCGTCATCATAATTAGCAATGATGTATTGAATCTTGGTGCTTAAGAACTCGGTGTTGATCTGCGTTTCCAGGGCACCAGTGTCAAGCTGCGTCACCGTGACTACGATGCGCGGCGTTGTTACTTTGCTCGCCAGATCTTTAAACGCTTCCATGCCTACCATTTAGCGAACGTCCCTTCCAGGAGTTCCTTAGCGTAGTTGCTCATAGGAACTGGTTTAGTTTTCAATTGTCCTTTGTAGTACCGCATCCGATCTGTAATCACCCAGGTATACATGAAGCGATTGAAGCCGCGGTTCTTGTAACCCATTGGAACGATGCCGAACTTACCTACAGGAGTTGGCTTCTTGTACTCAGGCTCTGGGTCTTTCAGCTGTGACCGTAGCGTCTGCACTTCTTCAGGCTGAGGCTTCTTACGATCATTTGCTCTCATTACTCTTCACCTACAAAGCGTTTGAAGATTGGTACGTTCAATGATATCTTTCCTGATTTATCAGTTGATTCGCCGAATGTATCAATCTCCATCTGACGGCCGATATACTTAGCAGGGTCAGCCCAGATGCTGCGGCGCTGCGCCACCGATAAACCAGACCCAGCCTTCACTTGGTTTCCTTTGTAGTCGAATGTAAGAGCTCCAGCCATGCCCTCAAACTCCCCCTCTCCAGGAGTAAAGCCAGTTACAGTTACTACCAGCTCTTCGACTTTCTTAACCTTGAGGATGTCGCGGCTGCGATCTACAATGTAATCGTACTTTCCGTCGAATGTGTTAAGCATTACGCCCTCATAGTGGCGGGCCCATATTGGCTCAGCGAATGACAGTACTTCATCCTCAGTTGTCGCGATGCCGAGGATAGGCGCCGGACGAAGATACTTGAAGTTGTAGTCAATGCCCAGCGAGTCAATTAACTGTTGATAGTCGTCGGGTCTAAGCAACTTCAGTGACGGGTCTTTGAACATCGCAGCGATCAAGATCTTACGGGTTGCCGCATCTTGTACAGACCGGCCAGTTTCGAACTCACTCAGCGGCAGCGCGTCGAAGATTACAAGCTCAACACCGCGTTTTGTGCCCTTGGAATTGAAGAGTCCATTAGAGGCTTGGCGAAGCGCGATTGAATCTGGGAAGTCACCGATCTTCAATCCTTCAGTATCAATGACGAAGTTATCAGGTAAGTACTTCAGCTCTTCAGCGATTTCAGGGTACATTGCAAGATCATCTTCATGACCTGACCGAGTGAACATATTCGGCCAACCTGCTTTCTTAACTACAACCCGTCTTGCTCCATCAAACTTCTCAGTGACTATGAATGGCCCTTTGACTTTGTTCTTATAGTCCTTGTACTTCTCAGCCTTCATAATACCGAGCATCGGGATAAAGTCGTCGCCGTAAGCTTTGTTGAGCGAAGTGGCAGTTACACCGATCTTAAGGGTTTTCGTTACAAGGGCTTCTGCCAGCGCCGTTGCGTCCTCTGTCTGTTGTGCTTGGATAAACCCTTTTGCCAGAGACACATCTTCATCGCGGCCAGTTTGATGCTTGGTGTAGTATTCAATGATCTGTTGCCATGTGAACTCAATAGCAGCGATGTGAGGCTTTGCTTTCTTAAGCTTCGCCGCCGCGATGCCGGTACGAAGGTACGGATTGTAGATGTATTGCAGGATTTCTTTGAAGCCAGGCACATCCTTGTAATACTCCAGTAAACCCATTTTGTCATTGCGCCCGGGTGTTCTGCCTACCGTCATTATAGCTCTTGCCACATCGTTCATTATTATCCAGCCTCCCATATTTGCTTCATCGACGCCTTGAACCACTTTATAGTTTGGCTGACATAAGACTGCGCACAACCAAGCTCCTCCGCAATTCTGGCATGCGTCATTGTGAAGTTTGATTCATACCATAAGCTTATGATCTGCTTATGTAATTCACTGCGTACCAGTTCCTTTAAGCAGTATTCGAATACCTTATGAAAGTACTCAATACCAGCTTCAGACAATATGTTTTCATCTACAGAGCCTGGTGCTTCAAGTGTGTCAATCAGTCTTAGATCTTCAAACGCTACCTCTTCATAAGAGCCGGTGTTTGTTGCAATCTTCGTATTGAGACTGCGAACATGACATCCAAGTTGGTTGTAGATACAGACTGTTGCATACGTTGAGAACGCGGACTTACCTGGAGTGAAAGTCAGTATAGCTTTGTACAGTGCTTCATATCCAAGGCTTATTGCGTCAGGGTCGTTTATCAAGTAAAACTTCTTGAGCTGTTTGTAAAGTAGTCCATAGTTAAGTTGCACCAGCTCATTGAGAACATCAGCCGTCTTTTCCTGTGTTAGAAGGAAAAGTACTCGTTCCTTGTCGTACTTCACCGTTATACACCGTCCTTTGTCGAGCTTGATCTACAAGGGCTTTTACATCTCCCAATGTAAAGCAAACGCCAGCTATTCCATTCATACGAACTACTTGTTTTATGAACAGATTTTGTTGCTGCGACGGTGCACCATCATCTGCTTTCAGTTCCACACCTACAAACCAACCGTTGACACACAGTATAAGATCACTTACACCCTTCGTGTATCTATCAGACGCTTTCCAGTAAAATATGTCACCTTGACAGTCTAGCCAGTCTTTTACCTTTGAGGTGAGGGTAGCTTCCAGTCGATACCTTACATGGTCTAACGACGATTGATTGGCTTTCTTCATTGTAAAGCACCTCCAACTTACTGTCCTGGTTCAGCCCCCATTTACTGGCGATGAAGCCCGGTATTTGAACCAGGACATTTTTGGGGTTTGTCACGTTAACGTTCTTCACGTGCATTCTAAATACCGCCTTTCAAGTGAGCTAGAATAGCGGCACTCATGTCTCCTTTGTTT
>RCUP01000161.1_pt1 | contig 64394 bp, 50 predicted proteins | sample 2166341 | NCBI WGS metagenome assembly RCUP01 (sample SAMN09932325, study PRJNA488358) | compost metagenome | isolation source: compost soil in succinonitrile-enriched | place: Germany: Experimental Botanical Garden | reverse complement strand
TGCCCGAAGGCTACACGGGCCGCTGGGAAGTGGACCAGTTCGTCAAGAAGATCTATTTCATTACGCGCATGGCGTAAGCGCCGGCTGCATTCAAGGCGGTGGCTGTGGCAGCGGCTAGGGCAGCCGCTGTGGCCAGGGCAAAGGCCTTGGCTAGGGCTGCGGGCGTTGCGGGAAGGCGGACGTGCCGAAGGTATTGCCCATGCGGTTGCCGATGGTGGCCGGGGTGGGCAGACCCATCTGATTGGGCGGACGCTGCGTGATGGCTTCGGATTCCAGGCCGGCCGGCGGCTTGGCCGACGCCGCGGGCGCCATCTTCTGGTTCAGGCAGTCATAGGACAAGGCCCGGTAGCCGTTCACCTCGGTCTCGATGCACGCGCCATCCGGCGTTGACGGCTTGCGGGCCGCTGCGGCGCCAGCGCGGGTCTCCGTCTTGGCCTCGGCCGCTGCGGCGCCAGCACCGGCTTCGGCCGTTGCACCGCCAGCACCGCCTTCAGCCGCAGCGGCCGCAAGCGGCGCGGCCGCCACCGCCGCCAGCCACAGCAGGCAGGCGCGGCCCGCGTATAGACACCTCTTGCGCATGCGCATCCTTGAGTTGCGCCCGGCGATGGACAGCCGGCGCGATGGGGTCAGTATAGGGATGCGCGGGGCCCGGCAGGTGACGATTGCGTGGCGGCCGGCGGCGCCGTTTGGCCGGCGTGTCACGAATGCGTCATTCGACGGCTCTAGCATGGCGGCTTTTGCACAGGGCTGCCGCCCATTGCCATTGCCATGCCAGGCGCTTTCCACTTGTTTACGCGTTCATGATCGGCGTCCTTCCGGGGTTGGGCGCCGCGCTGCGCGCCTGTCTGGCGCTGGGGCTGTGCACGCTTCCCGTGCCCGGACTGACCGAACCGCCGCCCAGGCCGATCGCTTTCGCCATCGCGGCGCAACCCCTGGCGCAGGCGCTTGCCGAATACAGCCTTGCCAGCGGCCTGACGGTATTGGTGGACAGCGCGCTGACCGAGGGCAGGCAGGCGCCTGCCGTGATCGGCAACTATGCGCCGGGCGAGGCCTTGCGCAAACTGCTGACGGGAACGTCGCTGGCCATCCGCTACGCCAGCGCGCAGTCGTTCACGCTGGTGGCCGAGCCGCACTCCGCCGCCGGGCGCAATGTCCAGCAGGCCAAGCGCCTGCGCGACACGCAGTATGCCGCGGCGCTGCAGGGCGCCTTGAAGCGGGCGCTGTGCGGGTCCGCCGGCGCGGAACCGGGCAATTACCGGGCCTTGATGCAGCTATGGTTCGACAAGGCATGGCGGGTCAGCCGCGTGAGCTGGGTGGCGACGACCGGATCGCCGTCGCTGGACCGGCGGCTGGAAGCGGCGCTGCGAGGCGTGGCCGTGGGCCCGCTGCCTGCGGGCATGCCGCAGCCGGTCACGGTGCTGCTTGAACCCAGGATCGCGGACGATTGCGCGGGCGCGCCGGGAGCCAGCCGTGCGCGATAGCAAGCCGGACGGTTCCCTGGTGTCCATCTTTCTGGAGCGCTACAACGACTTCCGCAGCCAGCTCAAGCGCAGGCTGGGGTCGGAGGACCTGGCGCACGACGCCATGCAGGAGGCCTTTCTGAAGGTGAACGACCTGCCCGCCAGTTCCTCGATCCAGCAGCCGGCGGCATATCTGTTCCGAGTGGCGCTGAACATTGCCGAAGACCAGCGGCGCAGGGACTCCCGCCTGCTGACGGGCGTGGAAATCAGCGAACTCATCAACATGACGGACGAGGCGGCCGACCCCGCGCGCATCGCGCAGGGCCGCAGCCAGATCGACGCGTTTCGCCGCGCGTTGCGCGGCTTGCCCGAGCGCACGCAGCAGATGGTGCTGGCGGCGCGCGTGCACGAGCTGCCGCACGCGGAGATCGCGCGGCGCTACGGCGTATCCGAACGCATCGTGTCCAAGGAACTCAAACGGGCGCTGGAGCACTGCGCGCGGGAACTGGACGCGTCGGGCGGGGCGAACGCCGCGCCGCGCCATTCCGGCCGGCATGCATCGAATCAGGACGAAGGACCATGGCGCTGACGATGATCATGCCCGGAAAGCACAAGAACCAGGACACGCAGGCGCGCGAGGCGCGCGCGTGGCTGCTGACACTGACGTCGGGCAGGGCGACGCAGGGCGACGCGGATGCGTTCCGCGATTGGCTGCGCGCCAGTCCCGGACACGAGGCAGCCTTTGCCGACCAGAAGCGGCTCTGGCAGGGGCTGGGGCCGGCGGTGCGCGAAGAGCTGGCGGCGGGGGCCGGCGCGAGCCGCCGCAGGGCGGCGGTCAACGGCCGGCGGGCATTCCTGGGCGGCGCGTTGGCGGCATCGGCGGCCTACCTGGCATTCCGGCCGCCGCTGGGCCTGTGGCCGGCGCTGGACGATCTGGGGGCCGACTATCGGACGGCGGCGGGCGAGCAGCGGCGGCTGGCCCTGAGCGGCGCGCTGGAAGTCGAGATGAACACGCAGACCCGCATCAATGTGTCGGCCACGCCGGGCGGGGGCTCCCTCATCGAGCTTGCCGATGGCGAGGCCGAGATCCGCAGCGGGGCGACGGCGGCGGAGGTGGTGGCCGGGAAGGGGCGCATCACCGCCCGGGACGCCGTGTTCAACCTGCGCTACATCGACGGCGAGGCGCGGCTGTGCTGCCTGGCGGGAACGGCGCGGCTGGTGCATGCGCAAGGGGTTTTCGACGTGGGACCCGGCCGGGAACTGCGTTATGACGATGCGCGCGTGCAGCCGCCGGTCAAGGTGGACCCGGACATCGTGACGGCCTGGCGGCAGGGGTGGCTGGTGTTCGACCAGCAGCCGCTGGTCCAGGTGGTCGACGAACTGAACCGCTACCGCCGCGGACGCCTGGTGCTGATGAACGAGCAATTGGGCAAGCGGCTGGTGCAGGCGCGCATTTCGCTGGCGCAGGTGGCGGACGCCGAGCGCCTGATCCGCGATGCGTATGGCGCGCGCGTCACCCATTTGCCGGCGGGCGTCGTGCTGTTGTCCTGACCGGCATTTCCTCCATCGATTCGATGAATTATTTGTGACAGCGTTCTGGTCGGCATTTTTCCAACCGTCTGTCTTGTTCTAGGTGACGAACACCCGCGATTGGAACAAGGAAAGGCGATCATGCAGGCACGGATGTCGGAGACGGGCGGAAACAGGAACATGGCGCGCAAGGCGCGGCGCGGGCGCATGAACTGGCGGCCGACGCCGCTGTCCCAGGCCGTGACGGCGCTGCTGATCGCCGGCAGCGCCGCCAGCACGGCCCATGCGCAGACCCGGGCCTTCAGCCCTGGCTGGTTCTCCGACAAGAACGCGGTGCAGTCCACCGCGCAGCGCACCGGCCGGCTGCCCAACGGCAGCCCGGCGGGCATCGGCGGCAGCGCCCGCCAGCAGCAGCAGGCGCGCCAGACGCTGCAGAAGTCGCTGGACAACCTGAACCGCACGGCGGCGGCCGTGGCCGCGCAACAGGCGGCGCAGTCCGCCGCGCGCGCGGCAGCCGCGGCGGGCAACGGCGGCGGTGTGCCCGACGGGCTCGTCGAAGGGGGGCTGTGGGCGGCGGAAGGGGCGCTTGCCAAATGGGAAGGCGCCAAGGCCGCCAGTTCTGGCGTGGAAAACGGCCGGCAGGTCGTCACCATCGAGCAGACCCAGTCGCGGGCGATCTTGAACTGGGACACGTTCAACGTGGGCCGCAACACCACGGTGCAGTTCAAGCAGGGCGTGGACGACGCGGTGCTGAACCGCGTGGTGGGCGCGTCGGCCAAGCCCAGCCAGATCCACGGCGCGATCAAGGCCGACGGCACGGTGCTGGTGGTGAACCAGAACGGCGTGATCTTCACCGGCACCAGCCAGGTCAATGTGCGCAACCTGGTGGCGGCGGCGGCCGACATCGGCGACCAGCAGTTCCGCGACAAGGGCCTGTACGCGGACAACGGCGCGCAGCCGACGTTCACGGACGCGCTGGGGCGCATCGAGGTGCAGGCCGGCGCGGTCATCCAGACCGCGGCGTCCAAGACGTCCACCTCGGGCGGCGGCTATGTGCTGCTGCTGGGCAAGGACGCGTCGAACGCGGGCACCATAGACACGCCGGGCGGCCAGGCGCTGCTGGCGGCGGGCGACAGCTTTGTGATCAAGCGGGGCCAGGGCACGTCCGGCAACGTGGCGTCCACCACCAAGGGCAACGAAGTGACGCCGGCCGGCACGCCCGGCCGCGTCGAGAACACGGGCCTTATCCAGGCGTCCCTGGGCGACGTGACGCTGACGGGCGGCGATGTCGTGCAGGGCGGTGTGCTGCTGTCCAGCACGTCCGTGGATACCCGCGGCACGGTTCATCTGAATGCGGCGGGCACGGACGGCAGGATCACCCTGGCCGCCGGCAGCTCCACCGCGATCCTTCTGGACCGCAGCGGCGCCCTGGCGCTGGACAGCCAGCGCGACGGCCTGCGCGTGCCCGTGACGCCGCAGACCGGCTCGCCGTTGACGGCAGCCGGCGCCGACCGCCGCGAGCTGTCGCGCGTCGAGATCAGCAGTTCGGGAACCGTGGATTTCGCGTCCGGGTCCATCACCCTGGCCACCGGCGGCCAGATCGCGGTGCAGGCCACGCGGCGCACCCTGCTGCGGGACGGCGCGATCCTGGACGTTGCGGGCGCGGTGGGCGTGCCCGTGGCGATGGAAAACAACAACGTCAAGATCAATGTGCAGGGCAGCGAGCAGCGCGATTCGCCGGTCAACCGGGACAGCGCCAAGCTGAACAACAACGACATCTGGGTGGACGCGCGCGATCTGGTGCTGGTGCCGGCGGGCACCAACGGCTACGCCACGGACCGCTGGTATACGGCCGGCGGCCTGCTGGAAGTCAGTGGCTACCTGGGCACGCAGGGACACGCCATCAACGAATGGATGGCTCAGGGCGGCAACGTGGAGTTCACGGGCGGCGACGTCGTGACGCGCGCCGGTTCGCAGATCAACGTGTCGGGCGGCACGCTGGACGTGCAGGACGGCATGATCCGGCAGACCTGGCTGCGCGGCGCGGACGGCCGGCTGTATCAGGCATCGCGCGCGCCGGGCGACCTGGCCTACACGGGCCTGTACAAAGGGTACGAGGCGCAAAGCCAGCGCTGGGGCCATACGCGCTACTTCTACAATCCGCTGATTGCGCCGCGCGAACGCTTCGAGACCGGCTATACCGTCGGCCGTGACGCGGGCAGGGTGCTCATCAGCACCAAGAGCGCCGTGCTGGAAGGAGAGCTCGTCGGCCAGACCTTCCAGGGAGACCGCCAGAGCAGCGCGCCGCAGGCCGGCCTGGACGGCTATCAGCAATCGCAACGCGCCGCGGCGCGCGGCGCGCAACTGGTCGTGGGCGTCTATCGGCCCTTTTACGTCAAGGCCACCGGCGCGCTGCAATACGTCCTGGGACCGAACGACGATACGGTCGAGCAGGTCGTGCTGTCCGACCGCGCGGCGGCGATCGCCGCCGGCCTGGACCTGAATACCGCGCTGCCCGAGGACCGCGTGGGGATCCTGCATCTGGACACGGCGCGGCTGAACGGCTTTGGGCTGGGCGCCATCAGGATCGCCGCCGACGAAATTGCGGTGCAGTCCGATCTGACCGTGGCGCCGGCGGGCGACATCACGCTGTACGCGGGCAAGGTGTCGGTGGACGCGACGCTCACCGCGCGCGCGGGCACCATCCGTCTGGGCAATGCGCTGATGCAGGCCTCCTCGGCCGGACCGGCCGATATGTACTCCGGGGCAACCGCCGCGGGTGATGGGATTGCGCTGAGCGCGCGTGCGCGGCTGAATGCCGCGGGCCTGTGGTCGAACCTGGCGATGTCGCCCGAACAGACCGGCGGCATGCCCTACCTGAACGGTGGAACGGTGTCCCTGCGCAGCACCGGGGATATCCTGCTGGAAGCCGGCAGCGTGATCGACGTGAGCTCGGGGGCTTTGCTGCGCACGAATGGCAAGCTGGCGGGCGGCAAGGGCGGCAACACGACGGTGGAATCCATCGCCGACGGCACGGACGCCGGCGGCCGTCTGGTCCTGGGCTCGACGTTGCGCGGCTATGGCGTGGAAGGCGGCGGCACCCTGGCGGTGACGGCGGGCAAGGTCGTGCTTGGCGCGCCGCAAACGGGCGTTGCAGCGGCCGTTGAAGCGAGCCTCAAGGCAGACGATAAGGCCGGCGTGCTGACGCTGGATGCGCCGTTCTTTCAGCAAGGCTATGCGCGCTACGAAGTGATCGGCCGCAACGGCGTGGAGGTGGCGGAAGACGCGCGCATCGACGTGCTGATGCCGGTGTACCGCCCCGTGGCCGGCGCGGACAGGCTGCCGGCCGGCACGGATCCGTCCGCCGTCCTGGAAACCTGGCTGCCCTCCGTTTATCAGCACGATCCGCTGGCGGGAACGGTCACGCAGCGGCGTGGCGCCAGCCTGTCGTTGCAAAGCGGCCGCAGCCTCTCGCTGGTGGGCGTCGATGTCGACGCGGCGCTGGTCATCGGCCGCGGCGCGCGGGTAAACGTGGACCCCGGGCAGACCATCCAGTTGCGCGGCGCGGGCCAGATCACGGTGCTGGGCGCCCTGACGGCCGCGGGCGGCAAGATCGATATCCGCCAGCTTCGCCTGGGCGAGATCGATGTGGCCGAATCCGGGGAAATCGCCAACGGCGAGGTGCATGACCGGTCGATCTGGATCGGCGAACAGGCGGTGCTGGACGTGGCCGGGCGCGCGGAAACGGGCGTGGACACGCGTGGCCGCCGTTACGGCGTGGCGGACGCGGGCGGGGTCATCGTGATCGGCGGCGAGATCGATCACGACCGGGCCACCGCGACGTCCGCCGATGCCTACGTGATCGTGCGTCCCGGCGCGGTGCTGGACGCGTCCGGCGCGGGGGCGACCGTGGACGTGAACGGGGTCGGCCCGGTACAACTGAACCGCGATGGCGGCCGCATTTCGCTCAGCTCGTATAACGGGCTGCACCTGGACGGGACGTTCATCGCGCGCGCGGGCGGCGCGAACGCCTCGGGCGGCGCGCTGGACATCGCGCTGGAGACGCCGTTGTACCGGACCTGGGGCGAGGGCGTGGCGGGCCAGGCGGTGCAGGTGCCGCGCGAGCTGGTGCTGGCGGCGGGCGTTGGCAGCGCCTTGGGCGCCGACCTGCAGCCGGGCGAGGCCGCCGAGGGCCTGCGCTATGGGCAAACGCGCCTGGACGCGGCGCGCCTGCTGGCGGGCGGGGGCTTCGATCATCTGGGGCTGCTGTCCAATGGCCTGATGTCATTCGACGGCGACGTCGACATTGCCGTGGGCCAGAGCCTGCGGCTGTATGCCGGCGCCTACTCGCTGGCGCCGCAGGCCGACGCGCAGACTCGCGTGAACCTGGCGGCGTCGTATGTGCGCCTGTCCGGCCCGGGGGAATACTTCTCCACCAATGGCGTGATCCGGCCGCGCGTGATGTTTGGCGACGCGATCGACGTCGGCGAAGGCACCTTCACCGTGCGCGCCGGCAACCTGCTGGAAATGGGCAACAGCCTGTCTTTCGGCACGCAGGGTTCCATCAACCGTAGCGTGGGCGGCGCGTTGGCCGTGCAGCGTTCCGGCTTTGACCGCGTCGTGCTGGACAGCGGCGGCGATATGCGCTTTCTGGCCCACAACGATAACGAGCCGCGCACGCGCGTCTGGACCCGCGGCGACCTGGAACTGATCGCCGCGCAGATCTACCCGGACACGGGCGCCGAGGCCGAGGTGATGGCCGGGTACACGCGCAACCCGGTGTCCGGCACCCAGATTCACGATCCGGACCGCGTACTGCGTGTCGGGCGGCACGAGAACGCGCCGCTGGCTACCCCTTATTCGGCGTTCGGCACGCTGCGCCTGTCGGCCGCCAATGTGGAACAGGGCGGCGTGTTGCGCGCGCCGCTGGGGGCCATCGAGCTGGGAGACATGGGCGCCACCCGGGGCACGCAACGCCTGGTCCTGCTGCCGGGCAGCATCACGTCGGTCAGCGGCGCCGGTCTGGTCATGCCTTACGGCGGCACGACCGACGGCGTGTCATACAAGTTCAAGGGCTCGGAGGTCTCGCTGGTGGGCGTGGGGGGAGGAACCGGCCTGCAGTCGGGCGCCACGCTGCGCACCGGCATCACGTTCGGGTTCCGCGACGTGGATGCGCTGCCGGGGTCCGTGCTGGACCTGTCCGGCGGCGGTGAACTGACGGGCGCGGGCTTCGTCTCCGGTCGCGGCGGCTCCACCGACGCGCGCTATGCGCCGCTGGTCCGCATGAATCCGAACGGCGGCTTTACGCTGCCTGGCTTGGCCAGCAATCCCGTCTACGCGATCGTGCCGGGCGTGCAGCCGGGCTACGCGCCGGCAGGCGGCGAGGCCGGCGCGTCGACGCCGGGCGTGGGTCGGCAGATCACGCTGGGGGCGGGCGTGCCCGGTCTGGCGGCGGGCACCTACACGCTGATGCCGTCCACCTATGCCTTGCTGCCGGGCGCGTTCCGCGTCGAGCTCAATGGCGGGGCGGCCGCGGGCGCGGCCATTGCGCCCATGCGGATGCGCAATCAGTCGTGGGCGGCCAGCGGCACGCTCTCCACGGCCGGCACGGGCGTGGCGGACAGCCTGGCCCGTTCGGTGATCCTGACGCCGGCGAACGTGCTGCGCACCTATTCGCAATACAACGAGATGAGCTACGCCGGCTTTGTGCGCGCGGATGCCGTGACGCGCGGCGTGCCGCGCGCCATGCTGCCGGCCGACGCGCGCACCCTTCGCCTTGCGATTCACGCGGGTTCGGAGGACGGGCAGGCGCTCAGCTTCGAGGGCCTGGCGAACTTCAAGGCCGCGCAGGGCGGCTTCGGCGGCGCCGCCGCGCTCAACGGCGGCAGCACCCTGGTTGAAATCCTGGCGGCGGGGCAGGCGCCTACCGCGGGCTTTGCCGGCGTGTCGGTGGGCGCGGATGCGCTGACGGCGCTGGGCGCCAGCCGCCTGGTGATCGGGGCCCTGCCGGTGGTGCAGTATGGGCAGGGCGGACGCTTCTATACGTTCCAGGGCGTCGCCACCGAGGCAGTGCTGCGGGCCGGCGCGCAACTGGCCGCGCCGGAAGTGATGATCTCGTCGCGGACGATCGAGATCGAGGCGGGCGCTGGCATTTCCACGCTGGGCCGAGGCGCGCCATCGGTGGATTCGGCCAGCGGCTATGCCTTCCAGCCTGGCCTGGGCGGCTTGCTGGCCGTGTCGAACGGCCGATTGGACGTGCTGGCGCCGGATGCGCTGGCATCGGGCGGCATCCGTATCGGCACTTGCGCGGCGCAGCCGTGCGCGGGTGTGACGCGTCTGTATTCCGAGGGCACGATCGCCGCCGCCACCAACGGCGCGTTCGACCTGGGCGAACAGGTGCGTTACGGCACCCGCAACCTGACGCTGGCTGTCGGCGCGGTCAATGTGGGCACGACGGACGCGCTGGCGCGCGCCGCCGCAGGCGGGCTTTTGCCTGGCGGGCTGACGCTGAACCAGGACATCCTGACCCGTCTGCTGCGCGGCGACACCAGCGCCGGCGCGCCCGCGCTGGAAGTCCTGACGCTGACCGCGCGCGACGCCATGAACTTCTACGGCACCGCCGCGCTGGATACGCGCGATCCGGTCACGGGCAAGTACAGCCTGGCCACGCTGGCGTTGGGCACGCCCGCCATTTATGGCTATGGCGAAGCCGGGGACGAGGCCAGCATCCGCACGCAGAACCTGATCTGGAACGGCGCGACGCAAGCGCCGGGCGCGGTGGTGACGGGCGGCGCGGGCACGGGCGCGGGAACGCTGCGCGTGGACGCGGAGCGCATCGAGTTCGGCTACGGCCAGGGTGCGCAGCCGAGCGGCACGGAGGACAACGCCCGCCTGGCGCTGGGCTTCGCCAATGTGAATTTGAACGCCACCGAACGCATTACCTCGAATCATCGGGGCAGCCTGACCGTGTACCAGTCGCAGGGCGCCTATGTCAGTGGCAGCGGCTACACCTACAGCGGCGGCAATTTGACGCTGAACACGCCCCTGCTGACCGGAGAGGCGGGTTCCGTCAACCGCATCACTGCGGGGGGCGGGCTGCGCGTATCGGGGGCCGCGGGCGCCCCGGTGGCGGCCGTGCAGGACCTGGGTGCGGAGCTGACGCTGACCGCGTCGAACGTGCTGGTCGACGGCAGGATCGTGCTGCCCAGCGGCAAGCTGACGCTGGCCGGCCGCGACGGCGTGCTGCTGACGGGCGCGTCGCACGTCGACGTGGCGGGCCGCGCCGTCGCATTCAACGATGTGACGCGCTATAGCTGGGGCGGCGATGTGATCCTGGAAAGCAGCCTGGGCAATATCCGCCAGGAAGCCGGATCGCTTATCGACATTTCCGCGCAGGAAAACAAGGCCGGCCAACTGCGGGCCGACGCCCTGGCCGTGGCGGCGGGCACGGTGGATCTGCAGGGCCGCATCGCCGGCACCGCCACCGGCCGCTACGACGCGGGCGGCACCCTGGTTCCGTACCGCGCGGGCAGCGTCGACGTCCGCGCCCAGCACTTGGGCGCCGCCGGCGCGCTGAACGCGGATTTCGACGCGTTCAATCAGCGGCTGAACGACGGCGGCGTGCTGGGCGCGCGCAGCTTCCAGATCAAGCAGGGCAGCCTGACCATCGGCAACGCGCTGCGCGCCAACGACATCAACCTGTCGATCGACGGCGGCAGCCTGACCGTGGCCGGCCTGGTGGACGCCAGCGGCGAACGCGTGGGCCGCATCCGCCTGGCCGCGCGCGACGGCCTGACACTGGCGGCGACGTCGGTGCTGGACGCGCACGGCACGGTGCTGCGCGTGGACAGCTACGGCAAGATCATCGACGCGCCCAACCGCGCCGTGGTCGAACTGAATTCCGGCCGTGGCGTGCTGACGCTGGCCGGCGGCGCGCGCATCGACCTGCGCCACGGCACGTCCGCCGTGCCGGGCGCGGCGGCGGGGCAGCACGACGGCGCTTCGCGTGGCACGCTGGATTTGCTGGCGCCGCGCATCGACGCGGCGGGCAATGCGGGGATCAATGGCGGCGCCGTCCCGGGTTCCGCGGCCACCTATGGCGACATCGCCATCGAGGCGCGCGGACCACTCGTCATCGACGGCGCCAAGTCCATCGCGCTGGTCGCGATGCAGCGCTATGACGATGCCCGGCCGGGCGACCCGGCGGACCGGGCCAGCGGCCGCGACTATCAGATCATCGACCAGGCCTACCTGGATGCCAAGCATGCCAACAGCGTGCTGTTTATCGGCAATGCGCTGGCCAACGGCAACCTGCTGAGCGGCAAGCTGGCGGGCCTGAACAATGCGGCCTATCGCGATGTGTTTCATCTGCGTCCGGGCGTGGAAATCGTCAGCAATTCCGCCGATGGCGACCTGGTGGTGCAGGGCGACCTGGACCTGTCGGGCCACCGCTATGCCAGCCTGAATCCCCGCTTTCCGATAACGGGGGCGTACGGTTCCGGCGAGGTCGGCGCGCTGACGATGCGCGCCAAGGGCAACCTGGATGTCTATGGCAGCATCAACGACGGCTTCGCGCCGCCGGCCGCGACGCCGGACGACGAGAGCGGCTGGGTCCTGACGCCGGGGGCGCAGCCCTTCGGCGGCGACGTGGTGCTGCCGCGTGGCGGTGTGGAACTGGCCGAGGGCACGGAGTTTCCGGGCGGCAAGACCTTGAACTATCCCTTGCCCCTGCAGGCGACGACGCTGGCGGCGGGCACCCGCCTGCCGGTCGAGGCCGCGCTGAACCAGGTGCTGTCGCTGGCCGCCGGCACGGTGCTGTCCGGTGACGTGCGCGATGCGTCCGGCCAACTGCTGTATGCCGCCGGCAGCATCCTCAAGCAGGCGGTGGATCTGCCCGTCAATACGCGCCTGGGCGCCGGCACCTTGCTGACCAGCGGCACGGCGATGAAGGCATTCACGTGGCCGGCGAACCTGGCCCTGCCCAATCTGCACACCACGCAGGCCTACGAGCCCAACGTGCTGCTGATGGCGGGCACCATCACGCTCAAGCAGGGCGCGTTGATTCCGTCGGAGGCCAAGCTGGTGTTCCCCGCCGGCACGGACTATGTGGAACTGCGCCCCGGCACCGCGGCGGACCAGCGGCGCAACTGGGCGCTGGCCCAGATGCTGCCCGCCGGCAGCCAGTCGTGGTCGGTGCAACTGGTGGCGGGCGCCGACCTGGACGCCGCCGATCCGCGCCGCGTCCTGCCGGGACCGGCCGCGGGCAAGCTGACGCTGGCCGACTCCCACTACAGCGCCAGCCTGCAGAAGGGCGCGTCCCTGGTGTGGGGTCCCGAAGGGGAACAGTCCGGCTTTGAGCCGGGCAAGCCGGTGCCGGACGATCTGCTCTGGCTGTGCGATGCCGTGCCGGGATTGTGCCTGCCGCCGCCGCCCTGGTTGTGGGCCAAGGACAATTGGTGGGGGTACCCCGAGGGCACGCCCGTGTCGGATGCGGACCTCAGCGTCTGCACCGACATCCCGGACCAGTGCGTGGCGAACAAGCAGACGACCTCCGTCCTGGCGCACTCGCAGAATTTCAGCGTGCTGCGCACCGGCACGGGCGATCTGGAACTGGCGGCGGGCGGGGATATCAGCCTGATGTCCGCCTATGGCGTCTACACGGCCGGCACGCAGGCCGCCAATGTTGCGCCCGGCTATCAGTTGGCGCGCGGCCGCTTCGGCGCCACGGTGCTGGGCGATGACCACGCAACGACGTACGAACCGTTCGTGACGGCCGGCGCCGGCTACCAGGCGTGGTATCCGGAAGCGGGCGGCAACCTGAGCCTGTACACGGGCGGCGCGCTGCGCGGCGACGTGTGGGGCAGGACCGTGGCCGGCGCCTATGACGGACGGGTAATCGACCCCAGCGTGGGAATCGGCAACTGGCTGTGGCGCCAGGGGACGGGCACCGCCAATGGCGGCGACACCGATACCGCATGGTGGATCAACTTCGGCAGCTACGCGCGCGCACCCTCTGCCTTCAAGGACAACACGCCCTTGCTGGTGGGCTTCACGGGATTCGGCGCGTTGGGCGGCGGCAATGTGAGCGTGCGCGTGGACGGCGACGCCGGCAACATCGAGTCGCGCGGAACCGCCAGCAATCCGCGCGGCCAGGGCCTGGTCGTGGCGGTGGGCAGCACCGGCCGCGTGGCGGCCGACGGCGGCATGACGCTGACGGGCGGCGGCGATATCGACATCCGCATCGGCGGGGGGCTGAACCCCACGCAGAGCGCGCGCGGCCGCGTGTCGTTCACCGGGGGGACGACGCCTTACTACGGCGATCCCGCCATCGACCTGCAAGGCGCGCTGATCAATCTGCGCGGCCATGTCCAATTGGCGGGCGGCGCGGTCGGCGGGCTGGACCTGCAATACGGCAACCTGGCCAACCAGCAGGACGCCAAGGACAGCCGCGGCTACGACCCCTACGTGTCCACGCTGGCCAGCGCCACGGGCGGCCTCGCGCTGATACCGGGCGATGCGGTCATCCGCCTGGATACGCGCGGCGACCTGGTCGTGGGCGGGGCCAGCGATCCGGGCCGCGTCGCGTTGCCGAACAGCACGCCATTCCGGCTGCGCGACGGCACGCTGCAAAATGGCGGCGGCTATAGCTGGTTCTCGATGTGGACGGAGAACACGGCTATTGAATTGTCCAGCGCCGGGGGCAACCTGACGCCCAGCCGCCAGACCTCGCACAGCGCGCAGGGCCTGGCGCTGCAGACGGGGCGCAATACGTCGGCGTCGGACGCGCGCTATCTCTACCCTTCGATCCTGCGGGCAACGGCTTACGACGGCAGCATTTACGCCGGCTTGTCGGCGGGCTACCTGAACAGCGAGACGAATGGCTTGCCGTACGCGCTGATGCTGGCGCCCGGCGCGCGCGGGCAGCTTGAAATCCTGGCGGGCGACTCGATCTACGCGGGCGGCTATGCCATCAACCGGTCGGGGGCAAACCCCGCCAGCGTGGCCACGGTGCTGTCGCCGGCCTTTGCGGGGTACAGCTCGGAAGCCATGCAGGTTCCGTCCCTGAGCAACCAGGGCGTCAACGGTTTTTCCGGCAGCCGCAACACCTACTTTCCGCTGTTCTACTTCGACACCCCCACGGCAAGCGCGGGCGGCACGGGCGGCGTGACGCGCTTCTACGCCCGCGACGGCGATATCGTGGGACTGCGCAGCGGCGAGACGATTTCCGTCTTGAAGGGGGTGAACCTGGGGCAGACCTGGTACGAGGGCGCGGGGCCGGTCTGGATGATGGCGGGACGCGACATCGTGGCCTCGGGCACCGACATCGGTACGGTCACGGAGGTTCCCAGCACCAACGGATACAACTTCGGCGGTAGCGGCGCCTCAGCGACCTCCACTGGCAATCTGTTCCTGCACCGCGATGCGCGCGACGTGTCGCGGGTGTCGGCGGGCCGCGACATCCTGTACAGCTCGTTCCAGGTCGCCGGGCCCGGCACGCTGGAGATCTCGGCAGGCCGTAATGTGCTGATGGCCGATCGCGCATCGGTGTCGAGCCTGGGCGCGGTCATGCCCGGCGACCATCGCGCCGGCGCATCCATCGCCGTGCAGGCGGGCGTGGGCGCCAAGGGGCCGGACTACGCGGGCTTCCTGGCGCACTACCTGGATCCGTCCAAGGCGGCCGATCCCGGCCGTCCGCTGGTGGACCAGGGCCTGGCCTTCAAGACCTACGAGGCCGAACTGCTGCTGTGGCTGACGCAGCGCTACGGCTTTGCCGGCAGCACGGACGATGCGCGGGCCTACTTCGCGGCCTTGCCCGCCGAGCAGCAGCGCATCTTCGCCCGCGAGGTGTACTTCGCCGAGCTGCGGTCGGGCGGCCGCGAATACAACGACAAGGCCAGTCCGCGCAACGGCAGCTACCTGCGCGCCCGGCAGGCCATCGCCGCCCTGTTCCCGGATACGGCGCCTGGCGCCTACCAGGGCGACATCACCCTGTATGGCGGGGCGGGCGTGCGCAGCATCTTCGGCGGCGACATCCAGATGATGACGCCGGGCGGCCAGCAGGTCTTCGGCGTGGAAGGCGTGGCGCCGCCAGCCAGCGCCGGCATCATCACGCAGGGCGAGGGCAGCATCCAGCTCTATGCGCTGGGCAATATCCTGCTGGGCCAGAGCCGGGTGATGACGACCTTCGGCGGCGACATCATCGCCTGGTCGTCGCAAGGCGACATCAACGCGGGCCGGGGATCGAAGACCACCGTGCTCTACACCCCGCCCAAGCGCGTCTACGACGCGTTCGGCAACGTGACGCTGTCGCCCAACGCGCCCAGCACTGGCGCGGGCATCGCCACGCTGGCGCCGCTGCCGGAAGTGCCGGCCGGCGACGTCGACCTGTACGCCCCGCTGGGCACCATCGATGCGGGCGAGGCCGGCATCCGCGTGTCGGGCAGCGTGAACATCAGCGCCCTGCATGTGGCGAACGCGGCCAACATCCAGGTCCAGGGCGAAAGCACCGGCGTGCCGGTGACGGCGTCGGTGAATACCGGGGCGCTCTCGTCGGCCAGCGCCGCCGCGACCTCCGCGGTCAATGCGGCGCAGGACTCGGCGCAGCGGGCGCAGAACGCGGCGCGCCAGAACCAGCCTTCGGTGATCAATGTGCAGATCCTGGGGTATGGCGAGGAACCCGTGGCCGGAGCCGCCCCGGCGCCGCAGACAGGCGCGGCCGCCGCCATTCCGAGGTACGACGCCGCCAGCGCTGTGCAGGTGCTGGGCGCGGGTGCGCTCGATGCGAGCGAAACCGCGAAGCTCAGCGTGGAGGAACAGCGCAAGCTGGCGATGTAGCGGGGCCGCCGGGCGGTCCCGCCGGCAGTCACACCCATGTCATGCGCAAGGCCGGCGGATTCGCCGGCCTTTTTTTATTGCGCGGCCGCTGCGGTACGGCCGTCATGTCGCCCGGCCAGAATCCCCGCTGGGTCGCGCCGCGATTCTTTTTCATGAAGTTTTTCTTACAACGCGCGGTCTTCGCCTTCCCAGTACGTCTAGTAACAAGCAGAAGCTGTAGTCGCGGGGTTGCGGGGAAAAGCCGTAACGAAATTGTCGCAAGCGAACTGCACGGTAGCGGCCGGTGCCAGACCGGTTTTCACACAAGGAACTGAGTGCATCGCTATGCATGATTTCGAAAGTAGGGGTAGCGCGTTGCGCGCCATATTGCGCCGCGCGCCGGAAGCGATTGTCCTGGCCGTCGCCATCAACACCGCCTGGGCTCAGGAAGGCGCTCCGGCGGCCGGCGCTCCGGCGGCCAGCCCGGCGGCCGCGGAAGCGGCCCCGGCCGACGCCCGCCGCGTCAACATCAATGAATACATCGTGCGCGGCAACACCGTGCTGGAAGCGCGCGACATCGAGCGCGCCGTCTACCCGTACCTGGGACCGGAACGCACCCTGGCCGACATCGAGTCGGCGCGCGAGGCCTTGCAGGCCATCTACCAGGAACGCGGCTATCAGTCCGTGTACGTGGACCTGCCCGAGCAGCAGGTGGCCGACGGCATCGTGTTCCTGCAGGTGTCCGAGACCAAGGTCGGCCGTGTGCGCGTCGTGGGCGCCAAGCACTATTCGCCGCTGGCGATCCGCGACGAAGTGCCGGCCCTGAAGGAAGGCGAGGTGCCCAACTTCAATCAGGCGCAGGCCGAGCTGACCGGCCTGAACAAGGGCGCCAGCCGCCAGGTGGTGCCGCTGGTCAAGGAAGGCCGCATGCCCGGCACCATGGACGTGGACCTGAAGGTCGAGGACAAGAGCCCCTGGAACGCCAGCCTGGGCCTGAACAACGACTACAGCGCCGACACCACGCGCCTGCGCAGTACCGCGTCGCTGGGCTACGACAACCTGTGGCAGCTTGGCCATTCGGTCAGCCTGACCTTCTTCACGGCGCCGCAGGAAACCGACAACGCCAAGGTCTGGTCCGGGTCGTATTCCCTGCCGCTGTCCGGCCGCTGGAGCCTGCAGTTCTCGGGCTATCAGAGCGACAGCAACGTGGCCACCATCGGCGGCACCAACGTGCTGGGCAAGGGCCATTCGTTTGGCGTGTCCGCCACCTACTCGATGGAGCCGCAAGGCGACTGGAGCAACTCGCTGTCGGTCGGCCTGGACTACAAGAAGTTCGACGAAGCCACCCGCTTCGGCGGCAACGAAGACCAGATCCCCATCAAGTACCTGCCGTTCACGCTGGGCTACAACGGCTACCGCTATTCCGAGTCCTCGCAAAGCAGTCTGGGCCTGTCGATCGTCGGCGCCAGCGGCTCCTTCTTCAACCAGGGCAGCGATTGGCAGGACTTCGACAACAAGCGCTACATGGCCAGCCCCAGTTTCGCGTTGCTGCGCGGTGACGGCAGCCACACGCAGAACGCGTTCGGCGACTGGCAGCTGGGCCTGCGCGGCTCGTTCCAGCTTGCCTCGGGCGCGCTGGTGTCCAACGAACAGTTCTCGGCCGGCGGCGCCACCAGCGTGCGCGGCTACCTGGCCGCCGAACGCACCGGCGACGACGGCCTCCTGGGTTCGGTCGAATGGCGCACGCCGTCGCTCGCGCGCTGGCTGGGCAGCAACGTCAACGAATGGCGCTTCTACGCCTTTGCCGACGCCGCCACGCTGCGCCTGCGCGATCCGCTGCCCGAACAGGACGCGAGCTACTCGCTGGCCAGCGTCGGCCTGGGCACCCGCCTGCAAGTGCTGGACTGGCTGTCCGGTTCATTCGACTGGGGCTATCCGCTCAAGGACGGCCCCAACACCCGCAAACACGATCCCCGCCTGAACTTCAGCGTCCGCGCCAGCTTCTGAGCGCACGCGAAACCGTATTTACCCCGGAGTCTTGACCATGCAACGCTTATTGATGCTCCTACTGACCGTGCTGGCCGGCGTCTTGCCGTCCGCCGCCCATGCCTGGTGGCAGCCGGACTGGCAGTACCGCAAGCAAATCACCGTCGACAGCACCGCGCAGGGCATGCCGCTGGGCGGCCCCGCCGGCCGCACGCCGCTGCTGGTGCGCCTGCACACAGGCAACTTCACCTTCGACGGCATCAACGAGAAGGGCGCCGACATCCGCTTCGTGGCGGCCGACGACCAGACCGTGCTGAACCATCAGCTCGAAGCCTTCGATCCCCTGCTGGGCATGGCGCTGGTGTGGGTGGACGTGCCTGAAGTGGCCGACGGCCAGCGTCAGGACATCTGGATGTACTACGGCAACCAGAAGGCGCCGGCATCCGCCAACGGCCAACTGACCTTCGATCCCAACTACACGCTGGTCTACCACTTCGACGGCGCGGCCGGGGCGCCGCCGCGCGACACCACCGCCTACAGCAACCACGCCCAGACCCCGGCGGGCGGCCTTGTTGACGGCGTGATCGGCCGCGCGGCCCAGTTCGCCGGCACGGCACCGCTGATGCTGCCCGCCAGTCCCTCGCTGGCGCTTCCCGCCGCGGGCGCCTTCACGTTCAGCGCCTGGGTGCGCGCCGACCAGCCGGCCGGCGAACAGCTCGTCTATGCGCGCCGCGACGCCGGCAACGCCTTGCTGATCGGCATCAGCCAGGGCGTGCCCTTCGTGGAGGTCAACGGCCAGCGCAGCCAGCCCGGTCAGCCCCTGACCCCGGCCGCGTGGCAGCACCTGGCCGTGACGGCCGACGGCAGCCAGGTCAACCTGTACGTCAATGGCCGCGCGTCCGCGTCGCTGGCCGTCAGCCTGCCCCCGCTGAACACTGTCGCAGCCTTGGGCGGCGACGTGCCCGCGCCCGCCGCCGCGTCCGTCCCGGCTGCCGCCTCCGCAGCGGGCGCCGCTGCCCCCGCGACGGGCGCCGAGGCAGCAGGCCCGGCCGAAGCCGCCGTTCCGGCGCAGCCGGTCTACGCGCCTTTCGTGGGCGCCATCGACGAAGTGCGCCTGTCCAAGGTGGCCCGTCCCGCCGCGCTGATCTATGCCGACGCCGCCTCGCAAGGCGCGGAATCGCGCCTGGTCGCCTACGGCGCCGACGAAGAGCAATCGGGCTTCGGCTTCGGCGGCATGGGCTTCCTGCTCAAGGCGGTGCCGATCGACGCCTGGATCATCATTGGCGTGCTGGTGCTGATGATGGTGCAGTCCTGGATCATCATGATCAAGAAGAGCCGCCACGTGGCTCGCCTGGCGCGCGCCAACGAAACCTTCCGCGAGTCCTTCGCCAAGGTCGGCCAGCGCCTGGAACTGCTGGCCGACGACGCCGCGCTGGCCAGCCGCCTGGAACATGCCTCGCTGTGGCGCCTGTACCGCGTGGCCATCAATGAAATCCGTACGCGCCGCGCGCAGGGCGCCGACACCAGCTCGATCTCGGCGGCCACCATCGAAGCCATCCGCGCATCCATGGACGCCGTGCGCACCAAGGAAAATCAGGTGCTGGGCTCGAAGCTGGGCTCGCTGTCCAACGCCATCGCGGGCGGGCCGTACATCGGCCTGCTGGGCACGGTGCTGGGCATCATGGTGGTGTTCCTGGGCACGGCCATGGCCGGCGATGTGAACATCAACGCCATCGCGCCGGGCATGGCCGCCGCCCTGCTGGCCACGGCCATGGGCCTGTTCGTCGCGATCCCCGCGCTGTTTGGCTACAACCGCCTGGTCTCGCGCAACAAGGAAGTCAGCGCCGACATGCGCGTCTTCGTCGACGAATTCGTCACCCGGCTGGCCGAAGTGCATGGCGAAACGCAGGCGCAGGAAGCCGCCCACCACCCCGCGGCACGCGCGCAGGCGGGCAGCCGCCCGGCCGTGCGCGATGCGCAACCCGCGCCCGCCGAGGCATAAGGAGGATCCATGGCTTCCGTATCCGCATCCCAGGACGATGACGACGACGCACCCGTGGACGGCATCAATATCACGCCGCTGGTCGACGTGCTGATGGTCGTGCTGGTCATGTTCATCCTGACCGCCACCGCGCAGATCGCCGGCATCAAGGTCAACCTGCCCAAAGCCAGCTCCACCATGGCCTTGTCGCAGCCCAAGACCAAGGCGATCTCCGTCAACGACGCCGGCCAGGTCTTCCTGGACGCCTACCCCGTCACCTTGCCCGAGCTGGAAGACCGGCTGCGCACGGAGAAGGCGCTGAACCCCGACTTTCCGGTGATCGTGCGCGGCGACGCCGCCGTGCAATACCAGAAGGTCGTGGAAGTGCTGGACCTGCTGCGCCGCCTGGAGCTTGCGCAGGTCGGGCTGGTCACCGGCAAGCCGCAATAGGGGCCGAGGCTAACGTCATGCCGCAACACGCATCCGAATCCTCGCGCACGCAGCATCCGGCGCGCCGCTGGCTGAAGCTGGCGGCCATCGCGGTGGCCGCGGCTGTCGCTGCCTATGCGCTCTGGCGCTGGGCCAACGACATGTCCGGTGTCCGGCGCGATGCGCCCAAGGTCACCGCCATCATTCCGCTGCCCCCGCCGCCTCCGCCGCCGCCCGAGCCCGAAAAGCCGCCGGAACAGGAGCAGCCCAAGGAAGAACCCGTGGCGACGCCGGAGCCCGAGCCGCAGCCCACGCCCGAACCCCCCAAGCCGCAGGACGAGGCGCCGCCGCGCCCGGCCGACGACCTGGCCAATCCGATGCAGATCGACGGCGATGCGCAGGCCGGCAGCGACGCCTTCAACATCGGCGCCGGCCAGGGCAAGGGCATGGCCGGCGGCGGCGGCGGCCGCGCGGGCAATGCCACCTACAGCCAGTACCTGGCCTACGCGCTGCAAAAGATCCTGCGCGAAGACGAGCGCACCCGCAATCTGACCTTCCGCCTGCAAGCCAACATCTGGCTCACGGCGTCCGGGCAGATCACGCGGGTGGAGCTGACGCGCGGCAGCGGCGATCCCGACGTCGACGCCCGAGTGGTCGCGGCCCTGCGCGCCGTGCCGGGGCTGGACGAGCGTCCCCCGGCGTCGGCCAACATGCCGATCCGCGCGTCGCTGACCGGCCGCCGCCCCTCCTGAACCCACGAATCCAACCGATCCCGGAGTGATTACAGAATGAAGTTCCAATTGAACCGGCTGGCGGCATCGCTGGCGCTGGCCGCGGGCGCCGTCGCGTTGCCCGCGCACGCCGCGCCCGCGCCGTCCGAGAACGCCACCATCAACCTGATCCGCCTGCTGGTGCAGCAAGGCGTGCTCAAGCCCGAACAGGCCGACGCGCTGGTCGCGCAGGCCGAGGCCGAAGCCAAGACCGCGCGCCAGGCCACGCCCGACCGCGGCGCGGCCGTGGCGCAGGCGGGCGACGTGCGCGTGCCCTACATTCCCCAGACGGTGCGGGACCAGATCCGTGACGAGGTCAAGGCCGAAGTCATGGTGCAGGCCAAGGAAGAGAACTGGGCGCAACCCAATACCTTCCCGGACTGGGTGTCGCGGATCACGGTCGAAGGCGACGTGCGGGTGCGCGACGAATCGCGCTTCTACAACGGCAACAACAGCAACGAGATGACCGATTTCGCCAAGCTCAATGCGAACGGGCCGTACGACGTCAACCCCGACACCAGTACCGCCTACCCGCCGATGCTGAACACGCGGCAGGACCGCCGCAACCAGCTTCGCATCCGCGCCCGCCTGGGCGTGCGCGCCGATATCTCCGAAGCCTGGACGGCCGGCATCCGGCTGGCCACCGGCAGCGACGACAGCCCGGTGTCGACCACCCAGACCCTGGGCGGCGGCATGGGCAAGAAGGATATCTGGCTGGACCAGGCCTACCTGACGTACCGCCCGGCCAAGTGGGCCACCGTCACGGGCGGACGCATCGCCAATCCCTTCGAATCCACCGACACGCTGTTCTCCAACGACCTGAACTTCGACGGTGTCGCGGCGATCTTCAAGCATCCGCTGCAAGGCCGCGACGTCACGCTGTTCGGCACCCTGGGCGCCTTCGCGACCGAATACGCGAACAACGGCTGGAACTCGGGTTCGATGTCCGAAGGCAGCAGCGAGAACAAGTGGCTGCTGGGCGCGCAGGTGGGCGCCGACTGGAAGGTGAACAGCCAGAACAGCCTGCGCGGCGCGGTTGCCTACTACCATTTCGACAACATCGCGGGCCAGCGGTCCAGCTCCTGCTCGCCCTGGGCGGGCGACGAGAACTGCGACACCGACTGGTCGCGTCCCGCCTTCATGCAGAAGGGCAACACGCTGTTCCTGTTGCGCAACATCGCGCCGAACCCGCTGGATCCCGCCAACACGCCGCAACCGCAGTTCGTGGGCCTGGCGTCGAAATTCGACCTGCTGGACCTGAACATGCGCTGGGACACCCGTGTGTTCGACGGCCTGGGCCTGCGCCTGAACGGCAACTACATCCGCAACCTGGCCTACAGCAAGAGCAAGATGATGAGCCGGTCGCAAGGCTACATCGTCAACAACTTCGGCGAGAACGGCGACATCGAAAGCGGCCCCAATGCCTGGATGCTGCAAGCCACGCTGGGCCGTTCGTACGACCTGAAAGAGAAGGGCGACTGGCTGGCCTTCGTCGGCTACAAGTACATCCAGCCGGACGCGCTGCCCGATGCGTTCAATGATTCCTCGTTCCACCAGGGCGGCACCAATGCGCGCGGCTACTACATCGGCGGCGGCTATGCCTTCGACAAGAACGTCTACGGCGTCTTCCGCTGGATGAGCACCAAGGAAATCTACGGTCCGCCCCTGGCCATCGACACCATGCAGTTCGAGATCAACGCCAGGTTCTGAGGCCATGGACATGCACATCGTATGGGATGAATCCCGTCACCCGTCTTCGGCGGGGCGCAACCGGCGGCTTGCCGCCGCCGTGGCCCTGTGCGCGGCCGGCCTGACGCTGACCAGCGGCGCGCAGGCGGAAAGCATGGAGGAACGCCTGCGCGCTCAACTGCGCAGCACCACCCAGCAGCTTTCCCAACTGCAGAGCGAGCAGGCGCAGGTCAACGCGGCCAAGGCGGCCGCCGAGGCGCAGCGCGACACCGCGCAGAAAGAGCTGGAAACCTTGCGCGCGCAGTTGGCCCAGGCCCGCGGGCAGGCCGACAAGCTGGCCGGCCAACAGGAGGCCGTGATGGAAAGCGCGCAGGCGCAGGTCGCGGCGACCCACGCGCAGCTCGGCAAGTTCAAGGGCGCGTACGACGAGCTCCTGACCCTGGCGCGCGCCAAGGATACCGAGCGCCAGGCCCTGGCCCGCAACCTTGCGCAGCGCGACGAAGAGGTCAAGGTCTGCGTGGCCAGGAACCGCGACATGTATGAGGCCGGCAAGGAAATCCTGCACGCCTACGAAAGCATCAGCACGGGGGACATCCTGGCCATCAAGCAGCCTTTCGCGGGCAAGGCCCGGGTCCGGTTCGAGGAACAGGCGCAAGCGTACGGCGACAAGCTGTATGACGCGCAGGTTCCGCGGAGTCAAGCTGCTGCAACCTCCAAACCCTAATCTGACAAGACTGTTTCATCTCTTTTTCCAGGAATACCAGAATGACCGAATCCAGCCTGATTCTTGATGTGAACGCCGAGCGCCTGCAGGAATTGCTGCAATCGATGGGCTACCGCGTGACCCTGTCCGAACAGAACGGCATGGTGCAGCTGCTGAGCGCCAGCCAGGGCGTGGGCTTCGCGACCCGCATGGGCAATCCCGGCCAGCAGGACGGCCAGTATCTGGACTACACGCTGAGCTGCGCGCTGCGCGTGCAGGGCGAGCTGCCGGCGGGCCTGGCCGAGCGCTGGAACGTGGAAAAGCGCTTCGCGCGCCTGTCCGTGCAAGGCGCCTTCCTGGTGCTGGAACTGGATGTGATCGTGGCCGGCGGCGTGTCGGAGACCTACCTGCGCGCCACCACCGAACTGTGGGACCGGCTGTTGCAGGAGTTCCTGCTGTTCCTGCGCGCCAACGCCGCCACGCAAGCGGAAGACGATGCCTCCGCGGCTGAAGCGGGCGATCCCGCCGAGGCGCGCGTGGAAGAAGCCGCCGCCGACGCGGTGGCGAACTAGGCGGGTTCCGACTATGTCTACGATCCTGAAATCCCCCACGGCCCTGCGCGTGGCCGGCGCCGTCCTGACGGTCACCGTGCTGGCCGGCGCGGTGGCGCTGATGCGCGGCAACGACGCGCAAAGCAGCGTGGCGGCGCCGGTCCCGGCCGCCGCCAAGCCCGTTGCGGCCGCGCCCGCGCCGTCGGCCGCGCCCCCCAAGGCGCCCGCCATCGCGACGCTGGGCGCCGTGCAGGTGGATCGCGATGAGTTGCTGCGCCAGTTGCAGGCCCTGCCGCCGCAGTCGCTGGCCCAGCTCAAGGACAACCGCGCCGGGCTGGACCAGTGGCTGCGCGCCAGGCTGGCCGAAAAGGCGCTGATCGAACAGGCGCGCGCGCAAGGCTGGCAGGACCAGCCGGAGCAGAAGCGCGCATTCCAGGCGGCGCAAGAGCGGATCCTGTTGCAGGGCTATCTGGAATCCGTCAGCCGCGCGCCGGACGACTACCCGGGCCAGGCCGATCTGCAGGCGGCCTATGAGCGCGCCAAGCCCCAACTGGCGCAGCCCGCGATGTACCGGATCAGCCAGATCTTCCTGCCGGCCGCGCTGGGCGACGCCGACGCCGTGGCCGCCGCGCGCAAGCAGGCGCTGGATCTGGTCAAGCGCGCGCAAGCGCCCAAGGGCGATTTCGCCGCGCTGGCGCGCGACTTCTCGCAGGACGCGACCACGCGCGGGCAGGGCGGCGACATCGGCTACACGCCCTTGGCCCAACTGACGCCCGAGATGCGGCCGGCGGTCGAGCAGTTGAAGGCCGGCGAGGTCTCCGCGCCGGTGCAATCCGCGGCGGGCTTCCACATCCTGAAGCTGGCGGATGTGCGCCCCGCCAGCGTGGCGCCGTTCGAGCAGGTCAAGGAAGAGCTGCGCATGGCGCTGCGCACCCAACGTCAGGAACTGGCCGCGCGGGCCTATCTGGAGGGCTTGTTGAATGCCGGCACCGTCAGCATCGATGGCGCGGCGCTCAATGCCGCGTTCGAACAAACCGCGGCCGCCCAGGCGGCCAACCCGGCTGTCGCGCGCGCGCCCTGAGGCTGGCGTCAGGGCCGCCGCCAGCGCGGCGCTTCCGGTCACGCAGGCGCTGGATGCCAGGTTGCATCAGGCGCTGGGGTGGATGGGGCCGCCCAACACCGTGCAGTGCGCGGCGGCGCTGTTGCAGGCCCTGCGCATCACCTTTGCCGGCGAAATCCGGCGCTGGTTTCCGCTGGTGCCGGAGAACGGCTCCGGACGGGGGCGCGATCCGGGCCGCGAGCACGGCCTGGATCTGGCGGACCTGCGCGTGCTGCACCGGGCGCTGCGGGTCGCGTGGCTGGCCGAACTGGTGTTCGGCGACCGCGACCTTGCCCATCTTTGGCTGTGCCAGCCCAAGCGCCGCCTGCACGGGCGCGAGCCGCTGCTGCTCAGCCAATTCGGACGGTATGCCCCGATGATCGAGCAATGGCTCGTCGACATAGATGAAGGAAACGGTCCATGATCGCGCTCTGGCGCTTGAGCAACAGCCAGGACCTGCAGCCGCGGGCCCGGCCGGCGGGCCGCTGGCATGGCGCCGGCGCGCCCGTCGTCGTCCTGGACGCCACGCCCGCCGCCGCCGTGTTCGCGCGGCTGGCGCAGTCCGAGGTCGGGCATCCTGGCGCCTTGCCGCGCCACTACTTCCTGCTTGAGGTCGCCGTGCCCGCGCAGGCAGTGAGCGAGGTCCGCGCGCCGGCCCATTGGCAGACCGATGCGCCGGCCACGCGGGCCTTGGGCAATGCCTGGCTGGCGCGGGGCGATACGCTGCTGCTGCGCGTGCCGTCGCCGGCGGGCGGGGTCCAGTACCTGTTGAACGCCGGGCATCCGCAACTGGTGCAATGCCAGATCGTGTCGGCGGTGGCGTATCCCTTCGACCCGCATCTGGCGGGCGTCGCCGGCGCGGTGCAGGAGGGCGCGGGCTGGCTGGTGGCGGGACGCGGACTAGAATAATGCGGACCCGGCGCCAGGCCGGCACCGCAACCCGCGTTCCTTCCAGGAGCAAGCCGTATGACCGCAATTCCCGCTGCCGCCGTGCCGGGCGCAGCGCTGCCCGCCCGCACCGCGCAGGTGGACATCGTCTCCATCCAATCCCAGGTCGTCTACGGCTATGTCGGCAACAACGCCGCCATGCCGGTTTTCCGCAAGGCGGGCTTGCGGGCGATCGCGGTGCCCACCGTGGTCCTGAGCAATACGCCGCACTATCCCACCCTGCACGGGGGCGCGGTGCCGCTGGAATGGTTCGAAGGCCTGCTGCAGGGCTTGAACGAGCGCGGCGTGAGCCGGTTGGCGCGCGCCGTCGTTTGCGGCTATCTGGGCCAGCCCGGCCAGGCCGGGCTGCTGGCCGCCTGGCTCTCGGCGGTGCGCGCGTCCCGGCCCGGCCTGCGGGTGCATATCGACCCCGTCATGGGCGACCGCAACGACGGGCTGTACGTGAACGAAGGGCTGGTGGCGCAGTATCGGGACCTGCTGGTGCCGCTGGCCGACGGCATGACGCCCAACCACTTCGAACTGGAACTGCTGGCGGGGCGGCAACTGTCGTCGATGGAAGAAGTCGTGGCCGCGGCGCGCGAATTGATCGCGCGCGGGCCGGGCTGGATCGTCGTGACCAGCGCGGCGCCGATGGCCGCCGCGCCCGGCACGCTTCAGTTGGCGGTGGTGACGCAAGACGACGCCACCGTGGTCACGCACCCTGAAATCGCCATTCCGCCGTCGGTGCACGGCACGGGCGATGTGTTCATGGCCAGCGTTACCGCCCGGCTGCTGAATGGGCAGGCCCTGGTGGAGGCGGTGCGCGAGGCCGCGGCCGAGGTCACCGTGGCGCTGGAGCGCACCCGCGAACTGGCCTGGGAAGAGCTGGCCGTCGAGGGCTGAGCGGGCCCGCGCGAGGGCGCGGACCGGCGGCGGTCTCCGGCGTAGCCCGCTTCAGTACGTCTTGTACGGCAGGAACTTTCCGCTCATCACGATCTGCACGCGGTCGCCCTTGGGATCGGGCTCGCGCGACAGGTCCATCTTGAAGTCGATGGCGCTCATGATGCCGTCGCCGAACTCTTCGTTGATCAGCGCCTTGAAGGTCGTGCCGTAGACGTTGATCAGTTCATAGAAACGGTAGATCAGCGGATCCGTCGGCACGGACGTGGGCAGCGAGCCCTTGTACGGCACCACCTGCAGCTGCACGACGGCGTCCGCCGGCAGGTCCAGCACGCGGGCCGCGGCCAGCGCCTGTTCCTCGGTCAGGGTCATCTGGCCCAGCAGCGCGGCGGTGGTCCATTCCTTGCTCTGGCCCACGGCCTCGGCGATGGCGGTCCAGGTGAGCTTTTTTTCAAGCTTGCGGGTCACGACCAGTTCGGTGACTTCAGCGCGGGACATCATGATGGGGTTCACTCCTTGTGGGATGCCTTGTCGACCAGGAAGTCGACGAGATGGTTGCGGATTTCGTAGTAGCGGGGTTCGTGGTGCAGGCTGGCGCGGGTCCGGTCGCGCGGCAGGTCCACGGCAACGGATTCGGCGATGCGGGCATAGGGGCCCGCGCTCATGAGCAGGATGCGGTCAGACAGCAGGATGGCTTCGTCCACGTCGTGCGTGATCATGAATACGGTCTGGCGGGTTTCCTGGACGATGCCGCGCAACTCGTCCTGGATGGTGCCGCGGGTCAGCGCGTCGAGCGCGCCGAAGGGCTCGTCCAGCAAGAGCATCTTGGGCTGGATCGCGAAGGCGCGCGCGATGCCTACCCGCTGCTTCATGCCGCCCGACAGTTCGCAGGGCTTCTTGTTGGCGGCCTGGCCCAGGCCCACCATGTCCAGGTAGCGCTGGCTGTGCGCGCGCACCTGATCGCGGCTGTAGGCGGGCCAGCGCGAACGCACGCCGAACTCCACGTTCTGCAGCGCCGTCAGCCAGGGCAGCAGCGCATGCGCCTGGAACACGACGCCGCGTTCAAGGGACGGCCCGGCAATCTGGCGGCCGTCCATGATGACCACGCCTTCGTTCGTTTCGTCGATGCCGGCCAGCACGTTCAGGATGGTGGTCTTGCCGCAGCCGGAATGGCCGATCACGCAGACGAACTGGCCTTGCTCGATGTTGAAGTCGATGTTCTCGAAGACGGGCGGCTGGGGCTGGCCGTTGCGTCCCGGGTAGCGCTTGCCCAGGCCTTGCACCTGCAGGAAGGATTGGCTCATGGGGTTACTCGCGGTAGCTGACCAGCCGCGCGGCGCGCGCCAGCAGGTTGTCCAGCAGCATGCCGATCAGGCCGATGAAGAAAATGGCGCAGATGATGTTGGCGATGGACAGGTTGTTCCATTCGTTCCAGACGAAGTAGCCGATGCCGGTGCCGCCGATCAGCATTTCCGCCGCCACGATCACCAGCCAGGCGATGCCGACCGAAATCCGCATGCCCGTCATGATGGTGGGCGCGGCCGCCGGCAGGATCACCTGCAGCGCGGTGCGCAGGCGCGACACCTCCAGCGTGCGCGCCACGTTCAGCCAGTCCTGGCGCACGGCGCCCACGCCAAAGGCCGTGTTCACCAGCATGGGCCACAGCGAGCAGATGAAGATCACGAAGATGGCGGAGGTGTCGGCGTCCTTGATGGTGTAGAGCGCCAGCGGCATCCACGCCAGCGGCGAGATGGGCTTGAGGACCTGGATGAAGGGGTCGAACGCCCGGTACACGGTTTTGGACATGCCGATCAGAAAGCCCAGCGGAATGGCCACCAGCGCCGCCAGGCCGAAGCCCGTCAGCACCCGCGCCACGGAATAGGCAAGCTGCACGCCGATGCCCTTGTCGTTGGGGCCACGGTCGTAGAGGGGATCCTTCAGATGCTGCCATAGCTGCGCGCCGACCTCGGCCGGGCCGGGGAAGGGCGTCTTGGACCCGCTGGCGGCGGCGTTGCCGACCAGGGCGGCGTAGGCCGGGTCCACGGTCTGTCCGCCCGCGTCGGGGCGGGTGGCGGCGTGCCACAGCAGCAGGAACGCCAGGAACAGCGCCACGGACAGAAACGTGGCCCGCCAATATTGCACGGACCGCATCAGGTCCTCCGGATCTTGAAGCCGGCCAGGTAGGCGTCGGGCTGGCTGGGATCGAAGGGCTTGCCCATGATGCTGAAGGTCTTGCCGGTGTCGGCGGGCGGGGTCAGGCCGGCCTCGCGCATCAGACGCACGGCGTCGGTCGCCAGGAAGACCTCGCTGGCCACCTTCTGGTAGTCCACGTCGCCCTTGATCTGGCCCCAGCGCTTCATCTGCGTCAGGATCCACACCGCGAACGACTGCCAGGGCATGGGATCGAAGTCGATGCGGTTGGGATCGGTCAGCACCTTGCCCAGGCCGTCGGCATAGGTGCCGGTCAGCACCTGCTCTACGACGGTGACGGGCTGGTTCAGGTAGTTGGGCGCGGCGATGGCGGTGGCGATTTCCTTGCGGTGCGCGGGGTCGCGGGCGTAGGCGGTGGCTTCGATGATGGCTTTCAGCAGCGCCTGATAGGTGTTGGGCATGCCGGTGACGAACTCCTTGCTGGCAGAAAACGCGCAGCAGGGGTGGCCGTCCCAGATGGCCTTGGACAGGATGTGGATGAAGCCCACGCCGTCATAGACGGCGCGCTGGTTGACGGGGTCCGGCGCGAGGAAACCGTCGATGTTGTCGGCGCGCAGGTTGGCCACCATCTCGGGCGGCGGCACGGAACGGATCTGCACGTCGGTGTCGGGATCCAGGCCGTGTTCGGCCAGGTAATAGCGCAACAGGTAGTTGTGCATGGAGTAGTCGAAGGGGACGGCGAACTTGAAGCCTTTCCAGTCCTTCGGGTCGCGCCGGTCCTTGTGCTTCATGGACAGGGTGATGGCCTGGCCGTTGATGTTCTCGACGGCGGGCATGGTCCACGGCACGGCGCGGCTGGCGCCCACGCCCATCGAGATGGCCAGCGGCATCGGCGACAGCATGTGCGCGGCGTCGTATTCGCCGGACATGGCCTTGTCACGGATGAGCGCCCAGCCGGCGGTCTTGACGACTTCGACGTCCAGGCCCTGTTTGGCATAGAAGCCCATGGGGTGCGCCATGATGATGGGCGTGGCGCAGGTGATGGGAATGAAGCCGACCTTGAGTTTCTGTTTTTCCAGCGGCCCGGCGGTTTGGGCGAAGGCTTCCTTGGCGGCGGCCAGCGGGAAGATCGACGCGATGGCCGCCATGGCGGTGCCGCTGCCGACGGCGCGCAGGAAGCGGCGGCGCAGGGCGTCCTGCGGGAACAGGGCGCGCATGACGGCGTTTTCCACCGCGCTGTCCACGGCGCTGGCGCGCGCCGGGTCCTGCAGGGCGCGCTCGTGTTCGGCCTGAGAGGCGTGGCGGCCGCAGCCGCAAGCCAGGCGGCTGTTGGCGTCGAACGGATTGCTGAATAGGGACATGGTGGCTCCATCGGGCGGGAATGGAGCCATCATGGGGCCGGGGGCGGGCGGCCGGTATCGCCGGTTCAACGATACGCGTGTAGTGCGTCTACTACGTGGTGCGGGCGCTGCGCCGTCGCGGTGCGCGGGGGTTCAGATGGCACCCAACTGGTGCGTGTTGGCGTAGGCGACCAGTTCCACGAGCGTGCGTACGTTGAGCTTTTCGAAGATGCGGCTGCGGTAGGTGGAGATGGTGTTCACGGACAGGGCGAGCTGTTCGCCGATGGCCGATACGGAGCGGCCGGCCACCAGTAGCTGCAGGACCTGGAATTCGCGGTTGGAGAGCAGTTCGTGGGGAGGGCGGGAGCTGTCCTGGCGGACGGTGTGGGCCAGCAGTTCGGCGACGGCGGGTGTGACGTACATCTTGCCGGCGGCGGCGTTGATCAGGGCGGCCAGCAGTTCTTCGGGTTCGCAGCCTTTGTTCAGGTAGGCATGGGCGCCGGCGCGCAGGGCCCGCACGGCAAACTGGGATTCGGGGTAGACGGACAGCATGACGACGCCGAGCGCGGGGTGATCGGCGCGCACGCTTTTCAGGACGTCGAGGCCGTCGCGTTCGCCCAGGGCGACGTCCAGGACGATGGCGTCGTAATGGGTCTGGCGCAGGGCGCGCAGCGCGGAGGGGCCGTCGGCGGCGTCGTGCACGAGGGCGATGCGGGGGTCTTCTTCCAGGATGCGGGCGAGTCCGCGGCGGATGATGAGGTGGTCGTCGATGATCAGGAGGTTCAGCGGCATGGGGCCGTTTCCTTATGCGGCGAGCGGGTTGAGCCGCAGGCGGGCGCGCATGCCGGCGCCGGGGGCGCTGTCCAGCGCGAGGTCGCCGCCGATGGCGCGGGCGCGTTCGCGCATGCCGAGGATGCCGAAGGTGTGGCGGTCTTCGGGCAGTTGCATGCCGACGCCGTCGTCTTCGACGGTGAGCACGAGGCCGTCGGGGCCGCAGACGGCGCTGACGCTGACGCTGCGGGCGCGGGCGTGGCGCTGCACGTTGGTGAGCAGTTCCTGGACGATGCGGTAGATGGCGATTTCGGCGTTGCGGTCGAGCCGGAGGCTTTCGGTGTCGGGTGGGCAGAGGTAGCGGCATTGGAGGCCGCCGCGCGTCTGCAGGTCTTGCAGCAGGGCTTCGAGGGCGGCCCACAGGCCCAGGTGGTCGAGGACGACGGGGCGCAGGTCGTTGAGGATGCGCCGGGTGGCGCCCATGGCGGTCTGGGTGACTTCGAGCATGCGGTCCAGGTGGGTCTGGAGTTCGGGGGCGGCGCTCAGCTGGCGGCGCAGCCAGTTCAGGTCGAGCTGGAGGGCGGTGAAGGAGGCGCCGAGGTCGTCGTGGATGTTGCGGGCGATGTGGGCGCGTTCTTCTTCGCGCAGGGTGCTCAGGTGGGAGGAGAGCCTGCGCAGGGATTCGTGGGCGGCGCTGAGTTCGGCGGTGCGTTCGCCGACGCGGCGTTCTAGCAGGGCCTGGGTGCTGTGGAGTTCGCGTTCGATGCGTTTGCGGCTGGTGATATCCGAGAACGTGACGACGGCACCGACGATTTCCTGTTCGTTGCGGATGGGGTAGGAGGCGTATTGGGCGTCGAAGCAGGAGCCGTCGCGACGCCAGAGCACTTCGTCGTCGGCGCGTTCGCCACGGCCGTCGCGGAAGGCTTTGAAGATGCGGCAGTCGTGGACGGGCATCAATTGGCGGTCGGCGTGGGAGTGGTGGATGAGGTAGTGCATGTTGCGGCCGACGACTTCGTCGGGGGTGTAGCCGAGCATGTCGGCGCCTGCGCTGTTGATGAAGATGCAGCGGCCGCGCAGGTCGATGCCGTAGATGCCTTCGCCGGCGGCTTCCAGCAGCATTTCCAGTTGACGGCGCCAGGCGGCGTGGTGCGATAGGTGCTTGAGGTCGGCGAACATGGCTTGCCCGGTGTGTGCTTTTGCCGGGCGTTGCTGGCCCGGATCCCCTTGCGCGGGTTTTTGGTTGCGCTTTTGGGCGGGAGTGTACGGGACGGGGAGGCGGTTGCGGACGGGATTGAGGGAAATCCCTTTGAGGTTTGCTTCGTTGCTTCGTTGCTGCGGTGGTTTGGTGCTTCGTTGCTGCGGTGTTGGTTCTTTAGGCGCCCGGTGCGGCGGCGCTGTCTGAAGCTTGGCGGGTGGCGGGCCATCGCTCTCGCGCAAAAAAGCAAATCGCCGGGGGGTGAGGCCGGCGATTTCCATGTGAAGTCGAGTGCCGCGTTGGGCGCTTACGGGATCAGCGACAGTCCTATGCGGAACTGGCTTTCGTTGCGCTGGTTGTAGCCCAGCAGGGTTTCGCCGTAACCGTTGAAGTACTGCAGGTACAGATATCCGTTCCAGTTCAGGAACGTGCGGCGCAGCGGCCAGGCGAAGTCCAGCTGGGTGGTGCGGCGCTTCTGGTCGCCCTGGCGGTACATCGCGGTGACCACGGCGCCGTTGTCCTGGGCCCAGCGCAGTTGCCAGTCGACGTGACCGGCATAGTCGGAGTAGTCGCTGTTTTCGTTGGCGACGGCGAAGTAGGCCTTGACCTTGGGGGCGAAGGTCAGGGTGCTGCCGCCGTCGAAGCGGTAGTGGAAGCGGGGCTCGATGTAGCCGTCGTTGAGCGAGCGGGAGTCTTCGCCGTCCTTGCCGTTGGAGTTGTGCTCGACGCCGGTGTTCATGCCGAAGCGCCAGTTCTGGTTTTCGGATTTCCAGATGTCGTCGGACAGCCAGAAGAGGCTGGGGTTGAAGGTGGTGTCGATGAAAGGCTTGGAGTCGCTTTCCAGGTCCCACAGCGAGGTCTGGGTGTAGCCCAGGTAGAAGTCGTCGTGCCAGGTGTCGGGGCCGCCTCGGGGGCTCAGCAGGCGGTATTTGGCGCTGATCTGGAAGCGGGCGGTGGTCATGCCGCGCGTGCCGACGGCGAAGTACACGGGCTTGTAGGCCGAGAAGGCGCTGCGGAACTGTTCGAAGGCCGCCTGTTCCACGGTCTGTTCGACGGACGCGGCGGGCGCGGGGCCGGCTTCGGGCGATGCGCCGGCGGCGGCGACGGCGGCGGCCGGGACGGGCTTGCCGCTGCGGGCATCGACGACGGGTGTCTGGGCGGGCGTGCTGGCGAGGGTGCCGCTGTCGCGGCCGGTTGCGTCCAGCGCCATCATCGAGGGCTGGCCTTCGATGGAGACGGCCTGCAGGCCGTTCGCGGTGCTGGGCACGATGGCGGTCCACGACATGCGCGCGAAGTTGTTGACGGGCACGCTGTAGTTGTCGCGGCCGCTTTTCAGTTTGGCCAGGCTGCGCACGATCTGGCCGTCCTGGCCGCGCCATTGCAGCACCAGTTCGGGGGGCGCCTGCCAGTCGACACGGGCGCTGCCTTCATTGAAGTACACGGCCTCGAGGGTGACGGTTTCGCCGGGGGCGGCGGACGGGCGGTCCAGCCGGTATGACACGCCTGCCGCCGCGGAACCGGCTGAGCCCAGGGCCAGGGCGGCCACCAGGAGGCGGTAAGTGGGGGTGCGGCGGAATCGGCGGTTGGAGGTCATTGAGGACGTGTATGGTTTTTGTGATCAGGCAATGTAGCACCGTCCATGGCAACAGTTTGTAAGGCAGGCTAATCGTATGTAGTGGGTGTAATGCGCCACTCTCGTAGGCAGGAGTGGGCTGGAAACGAGGGCGGGGATTGCTTCGCCAACGAACAAGGCCCCGCGGATCGCTGGCGGTCCGCGGGGCCTTGGTGAGGGGGGTGCGAGGGGTTATTCGCCGAACTTGATGCCCTGCGCCAGCGGCAGGCTGCGCGAGTAGTTGATGGTGTTGGTGGCGCGGCGCATGTAGTTGCGCCACGAATCCGAGCCCGATTCGCGGCCGCCGCCGGTTTCCTTTTCTCCGCCGAACGCGCCGCCGATTTCGGCGCCGGAGGTGCCGATGTTGACGTTGGCGATGCCGCAGTCCGAGCCGGCCGCGGACAGGAAGGTCTCGGCTTCGCGCAGGTCGTTGGTGAAGATGGCGGAAGACAGGCCTTGGGGCACGCCGTTCTGCATGGCCAGCGCGTCGTCGAATTCCCGGTAGCGCATGACGTACAGAATGGGCGCGAAGGTTTCGTGGCACACGACGTCGGTCTGGCTAGGCATTTCGGCGATGGCCGGGCGCGCGTACCAGGCGTCGGGGTACTGGTCGGCCAGTACGCGTTCGCCGCCGGTCACCTTGCCGCCTTGTTCGCGGGCGGCCGTCAGCGCGGCTTGCATTGCGTCGAAGGACACGCGGTCGATCAGCGGACCGACCAGGTTGCCGCTATCCAGCGGGTTGCCGATGGCGGCGCTGGCATAGGCCTTGTGCAGGCGCTGGACCAGTTGGTCGGCGATGCTTTCGTGGACGATCAGGCGGCGCGTGGTGGTGCAGCGCTGGCCGGCCGTGCCGATGGCGCCGAACACGATGCCGCGCGCGGCCATGTCCAGGTCGGCCGTGGGGCCGACGATGATGGCGTTGTTGCCGCCCAGTTCCAGCAGGACGCGGCCGAAGCGCTGCGCGACGCGCGGGCCCACCTGGCGGCCCATGCGGGTGGAGCCGGTGGCCGATATCAGCGCGACGGTGTGCGAATCGACCAGGGCCTCGCCGACTTCGCGTCCGCCGATCAGGACTTCGGACAGGCCGGCGGGGGCATCGCCGAAGCGCTGCGCGGCCTGGGCGAACAGCGCCTGGCAGGCCAGGGCGGTCAGCGGGGTTTTTTCCGATGGCTTCCAGACCACGGCGTTGCCGCATACCAGCGCCAGCGCGGCATTCCACGACCACACGGCGACGGGGAAGTTGAAGGCGCTGATGACGCCCACCACGCCCAGCGGATGCCAGGTTTCCATCATGCGGTGGCCCGGGCGCTCCGAGGCGATGGTCAGGCCGTACAACTGGCGCGACAGGCCCACTGCGAAGTCGCAGATGTCGATCATTTCCTGAACTTCGCCTTCGCCTTCGGCGACGATCTTGCCGGCCTCCAGGCTGACCAGGCGGCCCAGTTCGGCCTTGTGCTCGCGCAGCGTTTCGCCGAGCAGGCGGATCAGTTCGCCCCGGCGCGGGGCGGGGACGTCGCGCCACGCAAGGCTGGCCTGGCGGGCGCGGGTGATGGCGGCATGGGCCTGGGCCACGGTGTGCTCATGCACCTGGGCGAGTTCGGCGCCATCGATCGGGCTACGCGCGATCAGGGTGCCGCCGGTGAGCGAGCTCGGATTGAGTCCGAGATTGCGCAGGATGTCTTGGGGAGTGTCCATGCCGGTTCCTTGGATGGCCGCGAAGGGTAACGCTTCGCTTAAGGGTTATGCCTAAGTGGCGATTCTGGAAAAAAATTTACTATACGAAACTATGGCGTGAAATGCGAAATATTTCTTATCAGGGTGCATCCGTGACCGAAGCGACCGAAGCGCTGCTCGTTGTCCAGGCAGTCTCCAAGACTTACCAGCGCGAAGGCCAGCCCCCGCATCTGGCGCTGGACGCCATCGATTGCCAACTGGGCCGCGGCGAAGTCATGGTCGTGGTCGGGCCGTCCGGTTCAGGCAAGAGCACGTTGCTGCGCACCCTGAATGGACTCGAAAGCATCGACAGCGGCACCATCCGCGTGAACGGCGTGTCGCTCACGGATCCGGCCACCGACGTCAACCGCTGGCGCACCGAGGTCGGCATGGTGTTCCAGCACTTCAACCTCTTCCAACACCGTACTGCGCTGGATAACGTGGCGCTACCCCAGCGCGTGGTGCGCGGGCGCAACCGCGCCGACGCCGAGCGCTACGCCCGCGAGCTGCTGGGCCGTGTCGGCATGGCCGAATACGGTGATCGCTATCCCAGCCAGTTGTCGGGCGGCCAGCAGCAGCGCGTGGCGATCGCCCGCGCGCTCGCCATGGACCCCAAGCTGATGCTGTTCGACGAGGCCACGTCGGCGCTCGACCCCGAAACCGTGGGCGGCATTCTTGAATTGATGCGCGCGCTGGCGCGCGACGGCATGACCATGGCGGTGGTGACCCACGAAATGGGCTTTGCCCGCGATGTCGGCGACCGGGCGCTCTTCATGGACGCCGGCCGCATCGTGGAAATGGGCACGCCGGACGAGGTGTTCGGCCATCCCAAGGAAGCGCGCACCCGCGCCTTCCTGGAAAAGATCCTGTAATCGCCGGCCCGGCTATCCGGGCGCTGCCGGCGTGATGTGCCTTGCCCGGAATGACAAGAGTCCAATCACCAAAGGGGTGTGAAATGCTGAAAATCAAACAATGGCTGGGCGTGGCCGGCGTCGCCCTGGCGGCCGCCACGGTTGCCTTGCCGGCACAGGCGGACGAACTCGGAGACATCATCAAGCGCGGTGAATTCCGGGTGGCGGTGCAGACCTCTGGGCCGCTCATGAGCTTCATGGACAAGACGGGCAAGCGCACCGGGCTGGCCGTGGAAGTGGCCAAGCGCATGGCCGATGACCTGGGCGTGAAGCTGGTGCTGCAGGACTACGAGTGGAAAGGCCTGCTGCCGGCTCTGCTGTCCGGCAAGGCCGACATGGTGGCCGCCGACATGACGCCGACGCCGCAGCGCGCCGCGCAGGTGCTGTTCTCGGCGCCGATGTTCTATGCCGACACCGTCGCCGTCGTGCCCAAGGATTCTCCGTACAAGTCGTACGAAGAACTGAACAAGGCCGGCGTGAACGTCGGCGTGCTGGGCGCCAGCACGTACGCGGAAGTCGGCAAGAAGATGCTGCCCCAGGCCACGATGAAGGAATTCTCGGGCGGCAGCGCCCCGGTCGGCCAGGCATTGTCCAGCGGCCGCCTGGACGCCGGCATCATGTCGCTGTCCACCGCCAACCAGTTCCTGGTCGACTTCGGCAACCTGCGCGTGCTGGACGGCGTCATGGTGCGCGAACCGCTGGCCTTCGCCGTCGGCCCCAACGCCTTCCGCCTGAAGTTCTGGCTGGACAACTGGCAGACGCTGAAGACGGCGGACAACACGCTGCCCGAGCAGGTGAAGTACTGGTATTCCACCGATTGGAAAAAAGACCACTGATAGGCGGCCACGAAGCCCATGGACTGGTTGATCGATTTCTATAACTGGCGCATCGTCAGCCAGTACACGGGCCAATTCGCCACGGGCCTGGCCAACACCCTCATCGCGGCGGGCGCAAGCCTCGTGCTGTCGGTGCTGGCCGGCATCCCGCTGGCGCTTGCCCATATGTCGCCTCGCGCGCTGGTGTGGCGCCCGGTGGCGGCCTATGTGCAGTTCATCCGTTCCACCCCCTTGCTGGTGCAGATCTACCTGGTCTACTACGCCGTACCCATGCTGGTGCCGGGTGCCAAGGGCTGGAGCGAAATGGTGCTGGGCATCATGGCCATGACGCTGCACCACGCGGCCTACATGAGCGAGATCATCCGGGTCGGCATCGAATCCGTGCCGCGCGGGCAGGTCGAAGGCGCCAAGGCCTGCGGCATGAACTACCACCAGCGCCTGCGCTACGTCGTGCTGCCGCAGGCCTTCGTCAACACGCTGCCGCCGTTGCTGGGGCAGACGGCCGTGCTGATCAAGGACACGTCGCTGCTGTCGTTGATCACGGTGTTCGAACTGGTCGCGGCGGGCGTGCAGATGAACAGCGATCGCATCGTGCCCAACGAGGCCTTCCTGACCATCGCGGCGGGCTATCTGCTGATCTATGGCGTCATGCTGTTGTTGTCCCGGGGCGTGAGCCTCTGGCTGGCGGGTCCCGCCTGGAACGCGAGGTAAGCATGCTGGATTCCTATCTTTCCACCGCCGGCGTCGTGCTGCCCTTCTTGCTGAAAGGCTTCTGGGAGACGCTGAAGATCTCCTTCGTGGCGATCATCGCGGGGTCGCTGCTGGGCTTTGTCATCGGCGTGATCCGCAGCTACCGCATCCGTGGCGTGCATCAGGTCCTGGGCCTGTACATCCATATCCTGCGCGGCACGCCATTCCTGGTGCAGCTCTATATCTTTTACTTCGTGCTGCCCAGTTCCGGCATCGAGCTGCTGCACTGGGATTCCGGCACGGCGGCCTTCGTATCGCTGTCGGTCTACACGTCCTGCTATGTCGCCGAAATCGTCATGGGCGCCATCCAGGCGGTGCCGCGCGGGCAGACGGAAGGCGCGATGACGCTGGGGCTGCGTCCGTTGCAGATCCTGCGGCTGGTCGTTCTGCCGCAGGCCATGCGCCTGATCGTGCAACCCATGAGCGGCGTCTACGTGATGCTGATCAAAAGCACGGCCATCCTGTCGGTGGTCGGCATCACGGAACTGACACGCCAGGGCGAAGTCTTCATCATCACCTTCCCGGCCAAATCGCTGTTCATCTACGGCATGATCGCCGCCATCTATTTCATCTACTGCTACCCGCTCCTGCGCCTGGCCAACTGGCTGGAGAAGCGCCTGACCGGGGGCCTGCAGGGCGCAAGCCTACACTGAGCCGACGTCATGGTCTCCGAGTACATCGACAGCTATTACCGGCGCACGCTCGCCGACAGCGAAACCTACTATCCACCGCTGGCGGGCGCGGCCAGCGCCGATGTCTGCGTGGTGGGGGCCGGCCTGGCGGGCCTGTCCACCGCGCTGGAACTGGCGCGCCGGGGGCGCAATGTCGTCTTGCTGGAAGGGCGGCGCATCGCGTGGGGCGCGTCGGGGCGCAACGGCGGCTCGGTGTCGCCGGCCTTCTCCGCGGGCGCGGACGCCATCCGGAAGAAGGTCGGCGAAGACCACTACCGCCAGCTCTACCGCCTGTCGATGGAGGGCGTCGAGATCATCCGCGACAACATCCGGAATCTCCGTATCGCCGACGCGCATCAGGTCGATGGGCGGCTGCGGGTTGTCCGCTACGAAGCCACCGACGCGCTGCGCCAATGGTGCGACGGCCAGCAACGCGACTTCAGCCGTGATGTACGCCTGCTGACGCGCGACCAGGTGCGCGAAAGGCTCGTGTCGGACCTCTATTTCCAGGGTATCGAGGACCCGTCGTCCTTTCATTTCCATCCATTGAATTACGCGCGGGCGCTGGCCCGCGAGTGCGTCCGGCTGGGCGTGCGCATCCACGAAGACTCCGCCGTCGAGCAAGCCACGCTGGACGGCGCGGTCAAGCACCTGAAAACCGGACAGGGGCAGATCGACGCCAGCACCGTGGTGCTGGCCACCGGCGGCTATACCGGCGATACCGTGCCCGCGCTGCGCCGCGCGATGCTGCCCATCGCCACCTACATCATGCTGACCGAGCCCCTGGGCGACCGCGTGCACGAAGCCATCCGCACCACCGCCGCCATCGGCGACGACCGGCGCGCCGGCAACTATTACCGCGTCCTCGATGGCGGGCGCATCGGCTGGGGCAGTAGAATCACCACCCGTGTCGATGACCCGCCCGATCTGGCCGAGTCCCTGCGCCGTGAATTGCTCAGCGTCTATCCCCAATTGGAAGGGGTGCGCGTCGAGGCGGCGTGGTCGGGGCGCATGGCCTACGCGCGGCACCTGATGCCGCAGATTGGCCGGCTGGCGCCCGATGTCTGGTACTGCACGGCGTTCGGCGGGCATGGCATGAACACCACCTCCGTCGGCGGGCGGGTCGTGGCCGAAGGGATCACCGGCGACACCCAGCGCTACAAGCTGTTCGAACCTTTCGGCCTGGCCTGGAACGGCGGCGGCTTGGGCACGGCAGCCGTTCAACTGACTTATTGGACTTACCAGGCGCGCGATTGGTGGCGGGAGCGTCAATCGCGGGCATGACAGGGCATACAGATGCAAGGCAACAAACAGAGCGCATTGGCACAACGGCTGCGAGCCTTGCGCCAGGCGCGCGAATGGACTCTGAAGCAGGCGGCCGCGGCCACCGGCGTGTCCGCATCCACCCTGTCAAAAATAGAAAACAGCCTGCTGTCTCCCACCTATGACAACCTGATCAAGATCGCGGCCGGCCTGGACCTGGACGTGGCCGAACTCTTCACCGCGTCCGACGCCCATATGGGAACCGGACGCCGCAGCCTGAGCCGCCAGGGAGAAGGGCGCCAGTACGAAACCCCGTATTACGACCACCGCCTGCTGTGCACCGCCCTGTCGCACAAGCGCATGATGCCGTTCCATACCCGCGTCAAGGCGCGTTCCTTCGACGAATTCCAGGACTGGAGCCGCCATGGCGGCGAGGAATTCGTCTATGTGCTGGAAGGCGAGGTCCAGCTCTACACTGAATTCTACGAACCGGCCCGCCTCAAGGCGGGCGAAAGCTTCTATATAGACAGCCGCATGGGGCACCGGGTGATCAGCCTGAGCCCGGAGGACGCCGTGGTGCTGTGGGTGTCCACGCACACCGATATCGGCGAAGAATAGCCCTCGGCCCCGCTTTCGCCGCAACAAGGTAAAATGCTGCGCCCGGACAGGTTCCGGGCATTGTTGCACCGCGCGGCAGTAGCTCAGCTGGATAGAGCACGGGCCTTCTAAGCCCGGGGTCGGGGGTTCGAGCCCCTCCTGCCGCGCCAGGAATTAACGCAGAATCAACACCTTAGCCGCAACAAAACAATTTTATGGGGCCGTTGTTGATTTGCACTCGCACTTCTGAGTTCAGCCCTCCAGCCCCACACGCTTCCCCTTATGAACCTTGACCGACTGCGTCGCGAATTTCCCGACTACGACATAACCACCCTGCCGACCCTGCCCGCAGGTTACTTCGACGCGTCGGAGCGCATCGATGCAGCTCCGTCGTTCGTGAACGAGGAGCGTGGCTTGAAAGTGTATGTCGACTACGCCAATTACGCCGACCGCGAATCCGGCAGGAGCCAGCGCTTCTGTGTCTCGCGCTACGATGAGGAAGCGGGCGACTTCGAGGATGTCGCGCTGTCGACGAATGATTGGGCTGAAGTCACGCGCTTCCTGACCGCCTGAATTCCCCGCCCAGGGCTTCGGTTTCCGCCACGATCGCCGGATGATCGGCCTCCTGGGCTCCCGTCTTCCTTCTTGAATTCGACGGCATCCTGCGCTGCTTCGGAGAGAAGGCGTTTGACGATATTTTCGGCTGCTGCGGAACCGGAACCTGCTGTCATGGACGCCTGAATGCAGTCGGCGCCTTCGATGTCAAACGACAGCTCCTGTCCGGGAGCCGCCTTTGATGACCGGCCAACCTCGGCCCCAAGCGGGGCCCGGACCAGAGCTCGAAGTTGATCAGTCTCGATACGGAGTCGGCGCGCCGCATCGGTTGACGAACGTCCGCCGGGCTTAAAACGTCCAGCGCAAATTAACCGAAGCCGTCTGATCCCGATTGCCCCCGCCAAACTGCCCGGCATAAGCGAGCCCCAGCGTGGCGGTACGGGAGATCCGCGCGTCAAGGCCTGCCTCGATCAGCGCCGCATCGCGCGCGATCGGTGAGCCCGTCACGGTGAAGGATTCGCCGGCATCGAACGCAAGACGGCTTTCAGGGCGGACGTCGCCGAAGGCATGGCGCCAGCCCAGGCCGCCCGACACGGCGCCGGCCAGGGAACCCAGCGTCACTTCCTGGGTGGCACGCAGACCCAGCGTGGTGGTCGTGGTGTTGTTGCGGGTGGAGTCGCCCGACAGCGCGGCGCTGCCGCCGGATTCGCTGAAGCTGCGCGTGCGCTGGCCAGCCCAGGCCAGCCCGGCATAGGGTTCGAGCGTGAGGCCGCGTGCGGCCGCAAAGGCGTAGCCCACTTCGCTGAACAACTGCGTCGTGTTGCCGCCGTAGTTCGCATCCAGGGTTTGATTCAGGCCGCCGGCATCGATGTGGCGTTCAGTGCCGATGTCGTGCCAGGTGTATGACGCGCCTGCCATCACGTTGAACCTGCCTGCGCCCAGCGCGATGGCTTTGCCGCCATAGAGCACGGCGCTGTAGCTCGACACATCGGCCTTGCTGGCCAGGTCATCGACGCGCTGCTTCGAGTCGGTGTAGCCCAGCGCGCCGCCCAGGCGCCAGCCATTGCCCACGCCGTGGTCGGCGCCCACGAACACACCGCCGGTGTGCTGGCGCACGGCCGACGTGTCGCCGGTGGCGCCGATGCGCTGCCAGTTGCCCACGATCTGGGCCCAGGCGGGGCGGGCGAGGGACGAGGGCAGGGTCGCCGCCGAGGGCGCGGCGTCGCTGGTGCCGGCGGCAGCCGTGGGTGCGCCCGGGGCGAAGCCGGCATTCAGATTGCCGCGCAACTGGTTGAGCGGCGTATTGCGCACGGTGGACGACAGATTCCACAGGCCCGAACTCACGCCCGCATGCATCTCGCCGGACAGGCCGGCGAAAAAGCCCTGGGGCGCGCCTTGCGGCAGGCCGATGGCGGCATCGTAGACGGCGTGGCCGGCGCCCAGGGTTTCGGCGGCGTCGGCGACCGCGCGGGCGTTGCCGCCGCTCACTAGATCGGCGAAGCGGATCTTGGCAGGCGGGGCTGCCGGGGTGTCGGGCGGCGCGACAGGCGGGGCTTCGGGCGTGACGGGCGGGGTGACGGGCGGTGTGACGGGGGACGGAGCGCGGGCGAGCGTCAGGGTCACGTCGCGATCATCCGCGGAGTAGCTGAGCGTCGGCGTCAGGTAGGCAAGGTTGCTGGTGACGCCGGTGAACCGGGTGCCAGTCAAGGTGCCATCGGCGTGCAGGACGATCTGGCTGAACGTTTCGCTGTAGGCGCCCGGGCTAGCCTGAACCTCGACGCGGGCCTGATTGACCACGGCGTTGCCGGTGACATTGAGGCGGTCGAAGGCGGCCGGGGTGGCGCGGACCTGGAACACACCGCCCGAGCCCAGCGATACCGAGCCGCCGATGACGGCCGTTCCCGTGCTGCCGGTGCCGATCTGCAGCCGGTTGCCGGCGCCGTTGAAGAGCACGTTGCCGGCGGTGGTCGACGTCGGATGGAGTGTGAGGGTATTGCCTTGACCATTGATCAGCACCGCTTCGCGGAGGGTGACGCCGTCGCTATCCAAACCGGCTGCAATGGCGCCGTCCTGGATGATGTGGCCGAGATCGCCGCTTACGCGCACGCCATTGCCACCGAAGCTCAGTGCGGAACCGAGGCCGGCATTGCCGCCCTGGATCGTCCCGGTGTTGGTCACGGTGGCGCCGTTGCTGGTCACGGCCAGACCGGTGCCGCCGGAACCGCTGTATCCAGCGATGATCTCCCCATTTGTCGCATCAAACAGCTCACCCGCGGAACCACCGCCGCCGCCCCAGATGGTGCCGGTGTTGGTGAAGATCATGTTGGCGCCCGTCAATTCCGCACCGGTGCCGCCATTACCTCCCCGCACCGACGCCGCGATGGCCCCGGCGGGCGTGCCAAGTTGCCAGTTTATGACTCCCCCCGCGCCTCCGCCTCCACCGATGAGCAAGCCGGCATTGGAGCTAGGAATGCTGTTGGGAAACGTCGCGCCTTTGCCGCCATTGCCCCCGATGCTGACCAAGGTCGAATTGGTCACGGCAATGGTCGTTCCGCCGCCCCCTCCCCCGCCGCCGATCCTGACGGCGATTGCTCCAATGCTGATGAGTCTGTCCTCGCCGCTCTCGGTGCCGTCGGTGCCCGAAGTGGACGCGTCGACGAGCAGGGGCGAGGTTGTACCGCCCACGCCAAAGTTCGTTCCGTACAAACCGGCCGCGCCTTGGGCGCCGCCATCGCCGGAGGCGAGATAGCCGGTGTAAGAGGTCCCTCCGTGTAGCCCGCCGCCAGTGCCGGCTGCGTACCCGGTCAGCGGAAGAAGGGTCAAGCTGGCTGCGAACAGGCTGAGTTTGCTTCTGGTTGGGCGGAAATGGCGGCGGATTGTCATGTCCGGTCAGTAACCGCACATGGCAAGAGGTTCCATTCAAATCAACGAACGCCACCTCGGTCTTGAGCATATCCCGAGCGCGGGTGCCGGTTCTTCTACAATCGCGACCGGTCCCTGGCGGGCACTCCGCCCGCGTCTGAAGACGGACCTCCCCCAAAAATAGGATGTAGCAGTAATGGCAACACAGCACTCTCAGCCCTCGACAGGCGAACTGATCAAGACTTTTCGACACGGCAAGTTCTTTGTCTACTTCCTTGTGATACTGGGCATAGCGTGCCTCGCACTGGCCGGTTTCGTCGTCTATCTGAGCACCATCGTGCCTCAGAAAAATCCCCCGCTTTTCTTCGGCACCAGCGGTTTTCTGGCCTTTTGCGGACTCTGCGCGCTTGGCGCCAGCGTGTGGCAGAAGAAGTTACGCCAGCCAAGCTACGAGATCTATGAAAACGGCGTCGCCCGGATCGTCGGCGCGCAGAAGACGTACACGCCTTTTTCCGAAATCGAAGATCTGTACCTGTTCAGTTCCGGACAGACCGTGATGAGCGGCCTGGCCACTAACCTTGCCTATCGCCGCAATGCGGGGGAATCCTTCAACTGGATCAGCCAGCACCTGTCGGGCTACATGGATTTCCAACAGTTGTTCCGCGAGCTCTACCTGCGCGAGCGCCAGCCTGTCGTCCTCGAGACCCTGGCGGCCGGCGGCGCTGTCGTCTTCAACTACATCAGTACGGGACAGGTCTGGCGCAAGCGCATGAGCGGCAAGTTCCTGAGCGTTACCACCCAGCCCATCGTCATCACCCGCGACGCGCTTGAAGTGCAGGGGCAGAGGGTGCCGGTATCCAGCCTGCGCAACGTCGACCTGAACGCCTGGACCGAGAAGGTTGTCATCAAGGATGCGGCGGGCAATACCGTGCTTTCAACCATCGGCTTGGGCATCCTCGGCCTGGACCTGTTCCTCAATACCTTGAGCTTGGTTCTCGAGCAAAACCGCGAGATTGCCGCGGACCGCGAATGTGTTAATCCGTAACAGCTATATCTTTGTTGTGGCTTATCACCCATAGTGGCCCCGGGAACATTTTCCCGGCAAATCTAGGACTTACATTGAAGATTGAAACTGGTATCGTGAAGTGGTTCAACAACGACAAGGGCTTCGGCTTTATCATGCCGGAGCTGGGTGGCAAAGACCTCTTCGCCCATTACTCTGAAATTCAGGGTGACGGACACAAATCTCTTGAAGAGAACCAGCGCGTTTCGTTCGTCGCCGGCCAGGGCCAAAAAGGTCCCACGGCGACCATGATCAAATCGATTTAATTGCTGAGCTGCTTGCGCTAAGGCAAGCAGCTTGGTAGCAGGATGTGGGGCCGGATCCTTTGAAACATTGGATTCGGCCCTTTGGTTTTGGACGAGGGCGGGCTTGCTGCTGCTGAAGACGACGATCCGTTCCTCGATGAATCGCAGGAATGCTGCAGGCATCTTGACTCCGTCTGCGGCGTCCTCATCTCCTACGCCGATTTCGTCCGTGCCATTCCGAGGCCAATAGCAGTCGATCAGTGACTTGAGGCCCGACATGAATTTGTACACCGGCTGAGGCGGAAAATGAGCGCGCGATTGACGCTTCCCCGACGAAAATCGCCGAACGTGCCCCCAGCCGCCCGTGTCTGAAAAAATGGGCCGGCCATCGCCCGACTAGGCCGGCGCGCGCGCAAAAACGCTATAACTGGGCACTATTCAATTTCTTGACGAAAATGATGGGCCTGCGCCGGGAGGGCGCTTCAATGCCTCTCCCCGCCAGCCAGCGCCCACCCTTTGTCCACTCAACCCAGGATTTCGCCATGACACAACTCCAGGTCAACGGCCAGGCCAAGGAAGTTTCCGTTCCCGACGATATGCCCCTGCTTTGGGTGCTGCGCGATGAGCTCGGCATGACGGGCACCAAGTTCGGCTGCGGCATGGCCTTGTGCGGGGCCTGTACCACCCATATGGACGGCCAGCCGATACGCGCCTGTGTCACGCCCGTCTCGGCGGTGGCGGGGCATGCGATCACGACCATCGAAGGCATGGAGGCCGATCGCGTCGGCCGGGTGGTGCAGCGTGCCTGGGTCGAGAACAATGTTGCGCAATGCGGCTATTGCCAGGCGGGGCAGATCATGACGGCGGTCGGGCTGCTGAAGGCGACGCCCGCGCCCACCGAACAGCAGATCGAAGACGCCATGAGCGGCAACATCTGCCGTTGCGGCACCTATCCGCGCATACGCGCCGCGATCAAGCAGGCCGCTGCCCAACTGGCGCAGGGAGGTCAATGATGACAACCACTCTGCACATGACTCGGCGGGGCTTTCTGCAAGGCGGCCTGGGGGCCCTGACGCTGGCCGTGACGGCCAATGGCCTGGTCAGCGCCGTGTGGGCGGCGGACGCGGCGCCCCAGAAATATGGCGCGGACGGCATGCCCGGCGGCACGGTCGACGACCCGCTGGCCTTCGTCTCCATCGCGCCGGATGGCACGGTCACCATCGTGGCGCACCGCGCCGAGATGGGAACCGGCGTGCGCACCAGCCTGCCCATGGTGGTGGCCGACGAACTGGAAGCCGACTGGGCGCGGGTGAAGGTCGTGCAGGCCGAGGCCAACGAGGCCCGCTACGGCAACCAGAACGTGGACGGCTCGCGCAGCATGCGCCACTTCCTGATGCCGATGCGCCGCGTGGGCGCCTCGGCCCGCCAGATGCTCGAAGCGGCGGCCGCCGCCCGCTGGTCGGTGCCGGTGGCCGAGGTCCGCGCGGTGCAGCACGAGATCGTGCACACACCCACCGGACGCCGGCTGGGCTATGGCGAGGTGGCGGCCGATGCGGCCGGGCTGCCCGTGCCCAAGGGCGACGCGCTCAAGCTCAAGACACCCGCCGAGTTCCGCTTCATCGGCAAGAGCCAGGTGCGGATGGTGGACCTGGCCGACATCGGCAAGGGCCAGGCTATTTACGGCATGGACATGCGCCTGCCCGGCATGGTCTACGCCGTGGTGGCGCGTCCGCCGGTGGTGGGCGGCAAGCTTCGCCGCGTGGACAGCGCCAAGGCATTGGCCATACCCGGCGTGATCAAGGTGGTGCAGATTCCGGCCATGAGCGGCGCGCCGGCGTTTCAACCGCTGGGCGGCGTGGCGGTGGTGGCGCGCAATACGTGGTCGGCGATGCAGGGCCGCGCGGCGCTGGAATTGGAATGGGACGACGGCCCCAACGGCGCTTATGACTCGGCGGCCTACCGGCAGACCCTGGAGGCGGCCTCACGCAAGCCGGGCAAGGTGATGCGCGATGAAGGCGATGCGCCGCAAGCCTGGGCGCAGGCGCCCGAGGCCGAGCGATACGCCGCGGAATACTACGTGCCGCACCTGGCGCATGCGTCGATGGAGACGCCGGTGGCCACGGTGCGGATCCAGGCCGGGCGCGCCGAGGTCTGGACGTCTATCCAGAATCCCGTGGCGGCGCAGGGCGCCGTGGCCGGGCGGTTGAAGCTCAAGCCCGAGGACGTCAAGGTAAACGTGCTGCTGCTTGGCGGCGGCTTTGGCCGGAAGTCCAAACCCGACTTCGTCGACGAGGCCGCCATCGTGGCGCAGGCCATGCCCGAAGGCACGCCCGTCAAGCTCGTTTGGACCCGCGAGGACGACATCCACCACGATTACCTGCACACCGTGTCGGTAGAGCGCCTGGAGTCGGTCATCGGCCAGGACGGCAAGATGCGGTCCTGGCTGCATCGCAGCGCGTCGCCCACGATCGCCTCGCTGTTCTCCGACGGGGCGAAGGGGCAGCAGATGTTCGAGTCCGCGATGTCGGCCATCAACATGCCCTACGTGGTCCAGAATGTGCGGGTGGAAACGGCGGAGGTTGCCGCCCATGCGCGCATCGGCTGGTTCCGTTCGGTCGCCAATATTCCCCATGCCTTCGCCGCGCAGTGCTTCATCGCGGAACTCGCGCACCGCGCGGGCCAGGACCACAAGCAGTTCGCGCTGGATCTGATCGGGCCCGCGCGCAAGATCGACCCGGGCACGATGGGCGATTCCTGGAACTACACCGAATCGCCCGAACGCTATCCCTATGACACCGGCCGCCTGCGCGGCGTGATCGAAGCCGCCGCGCGCGGGGCGGGCTGGGGCCGCGAGCTGCCCAAGGGGCACGGGCTGGGCCTGGCGTTCTGCTACAGCTTCATGAGCTATACGGCGACCGTGGTCGAAGTGGCGGTCGACGCCAAAGGAGAAGTGCGGGTAGTGGCGGTGGACATGGCGATGGACTGCGGTCCGCAGATCAATCCGGAGCGCATCCGCGCCCAGATGGAAGGCGGCGCCATCATGGGACTGAGCCTGGCGCTGGTGGGCGAGATCACGTTCGAAAAGGGCCAGGTTAAGCAAAGCAATTTCCACGACTATGAAGTGCTGCGCCACCATGCCTCGCCGCGCGAGATCCGCACGCATCTGGTGAATGACGACCACGCCTTGCCGCCGGGCGGGGTGGGCGAGCCGCCCGTGCCACCCGTGGCGCCGGCGCTGTGCAACGCGATTTTTGCGGCCACGGGCAAGCGCGTGCGCAGCCTGCCCGTGCGCACGGTGGCGTAGGCCGGCCATGCAGCAAGCGGCATTACCCACCGTGATCGTGCTGGCCGCGGGCAGGGGCGAGCGCTTCCGGGAATCGGGCGGCGCCACGCACAAGCTCGATGCCCAACTGGGCGGCGTGACGGTGCTGGAGCGCGTGCTGCGCACTGTGGCCGGATCCGGGCTGCCGTGGCATGTCGTGCGCCCCGATGGCGTCACGTCGGGCGCCACGTCGGGCGCCAATCCGGGGATGGGCGATTCCATCGCAAGCGGCGTGCGGGGCACGCCGCTTGCGGCGGGGTGGCTGATCCTGCCCGGCGATCTGCCGCTGGTCCGCGCGGACAGCCTGCGGGAAGTGGCGGGCGAACTGGCTTCGAATCCCGTCGTGGTGCCGTTCTGGAACGGCCGTCAAGGTCATCCGGTTGGTTTTGGCGCGGGCTGCTACGCGGCGCTGGCAGCGCTGAGCGGCGACACGGGGGCGGCGTCCATCGTGCGCGCGCACCGCCAGGCCGGCACGGCGCGGATGCTGTCTTTGAACGATCCGGGCGTCGTGGCGGACATCGACACGCTGGAAGACCTGGCGCGGGCCGAAGCGCTGCTTGCGGACCGCCATTCATGATAGGGAGTCCATTGCATGGAAAGCGTTGATGTGCGCGTGTTGCGCGCCGCCCGGGACTGGTGCGGCAATGGGGACGCGTTGCTGCTCGCCACCGTGGTGAAAACCTGGGGCTCGTCGCCCCGGCCCGTCGGTTCCATGATGGCGTTGCGGGAAGATGGGCGTTGCGTGGGGTCGGTTTCGGGCGGCTGCATCGAGGACGATCTGATATACCGCCATACGCGGCTGCATGGCGGCGCGGGCATTCCGGTGGCGGCGCCCCAGTTGGTGCGTTACGGCGTCAATGCGGACGAAGCGCACCGTTTTGGCCTGCCCTGCGGCGGCACGCTGGAGTTGCTGCTGGAGTTCCGTCCCGGCTTTGCCGCGCTGGATGCGCTGGTGCGGCAGCTGGAATCGGGCCGGCTTGTCCAGCGCACGGTGGATTGCGTTACCGGGGCCGTGACACTGGAGCCCGCCCAGGCGCCTGAAGCCCTGCGCTTTGACGGCGCAACCCTGTCCAGCACGCTGGGTCCCCAATTCCGGATGCTGCTCATCGGCGCGGGCGCGCTGGCCGAGTACGTCGCCACCATGGCCCTGTTCAACGATTTCGCGGTCACGGTCTGCGACCCGCGCGACGAGTATCTGAGCGCCTGGTCGGTGCCGGGCGTGCAGATCACGACGGAGATGCCCGACGATGCCGTCCGCGCCCTGCGCGCCGACAGCCGAACCTGCATCGTGGCCCTCAGCCACGACCCAAAGCTCGACGATCTGGCCCTGCTGGAGGCGCTGCACAGTCCGGCGTTCTACGTGGGCGCCATCGGTTCGCGCCGCAACACCGATAGCCGCAGGCAGCGGCTGATCGAGCATTTCAATGAAACCGAGCAGTCGCTGGAACGTCTGCACGCTCCGGTCGGGCTCTACATCGGCAGCAAGACGCCCGCCGAAATCGCCGTAAGCGTGATGGCCGAGATCCTGGCGGTGAAGAATGGCGTGGCGCTGCCGCGCGAAGCCTCGGTTGCGGCCGCCAAGTCGCAGCAGGGGGACGCGGCATAGAAGAGGTCTTGCCAATCTTCGCCTGCTACCACTTGGAACGTCTTTTCCCTCGAAGGTTTGCTATAAAAAAGCTATAGCACTATGCAAGGGTTAGGAAAATGTCCATACGAACGCTGAGCCGCTGCGGTGCGGTGCTGTTGCTGACCGCGATTGCCGCCGGCTGCTCGTCGACATCGAGCAAGCCGGAGGCGTCTACCAGCCCCAAGGTAACTTCCGCCGCCAAGAGCCAGGAATGCAAGGCCAATCGCAGCAAATGCCTGTACAAGGGCGCCTACGAGAGCGGCGAACGGGACTATGCCGAACAGGAAGCGAAACGCCTGAATCTGGCCGAACTCGAACGCTTGCGCCGCGCCTTCGGAAAATGACCCGCCATTGCGTTCAGGCCGGCGGCACCGTCCGGACCGGGAACACGGCATGCACGCTGCGGCCACGCGCGTCGACCGCCACAGTTACCGGCATGTCCTGAACTTCGAATTCATAGATGGCCTCCATGCCCAGATCGGCAAAGGCCACCACGCGCGCCGACCGCACCGTGCGGGCCACCAGATAGGCGGCGCCGCCCACCGCGCTGAGATACGCAGCGCCATGTTGCTTGATGGCGTCAATGGCCTGGGGACCGCGTTCGGCCTTGCCGATGGTTGCCAGCAGCCCGGTTTGCGCCAGCAACTGCGGCAGGAACTTGTCCATGCGGGTGGCGGTGGTGGGGCCTGCCGGACCGACGGCTTCGCCGTCCACGGGGTCCACCGGTCCAACGTAATACAGCGTGCGTCCGCGCAGCGGCACCGGCAAGGGCTGACCCCGGTCCAGGAGGTCGGCCATGCGCTTGTGGGCGGCATCGCGTCCGGTCAGCAGCTTGCCGGACAGGAGCAGCGTGTCGCCGGCGGCCCACGCCGAGACCTCGGCTTGGGTGAGGGCGTCCAGGTTCACCCGGATACCCTCCTGCGCGGGCAGGGCGTCCGGGATGCCGTCCCACGTCGCGGGGTCCGGAGGCGGGAGCGCGGCGGGTCCCGCGGCGGGCATGTCGAAGGTTACGAAGCGGGTGGCGGCGCAGTTGGGCACCAGCGCCACGGGCAGCAATGCCGCGTGCGAGGCCGCGGTGGCGACTTTCACATCGAGCACCGTCGTGTCGCCGCCCAGGCCCTGCGCACCGATGCCCAGCGCGTTGACGCGTTGGTAGACGTCGATCCGCAGCCGTTCTTCCGCCGTGACCGCGCCGCGTTCCAGCAGGGCCGGCATATCGATGGGATGGAATAGCGCGCGCTTGGCCAGGGCGACGGCCTGTTCCGGCGAGCCGCCGACGCCCAGGCCGAGTACGCCGGGCGGGCACCATCCCGCGCCCATGCCGGGCAGTTGCGACAAGACCCAGTCCGCCACGGAGTCGCTGGGATTGAGCATGGCGTAGCGCGTTTTGACATCGCCGCCGCCGCCCTTGGCGACGACGGTCAACGTGAGCCCATCGCCTTCGACCATCTCCACTTGCACGATGGCTGGCGTGTTGTCGCCGGTGTTGCGCCGGGCGTCCAGCGGATCCCGGATCATGGACGCGCGCAAGGGGTTCCCAGGACAGCCGTAGGCGCGCGCCACGGCGCGGTTGGCCAGCGTCTGCAAGCTGGGCGTGGGCCCCGGTCCGTCGTGGCGGATGCGCAGATCCATGCCTATCCTGGCGTAGACGTGCACGACGCCGGTATCTTGGCAGACCGGGCGCCGTGCCTGCGCGCTGAGCCGGCTGTTGACCAGCAATTGCAGCAGCGCATGGCGGGCGGGCCCCTTGCTCTCGCGGGCATGCGCCGCTTTCAAGGCCTGCACGAAGTCCGCCGGATGCGTGTGGCTGATGGACTGCAACGCATCGGCGATGCTGGTTTCGATGTCAGCGGCTAGCACGGCGCGCATGATCGTCTGTCCTTATTGAAGGGTGATGCCCGCGTCCTTGATCACCTTCGCCCAGCGTTGCCCTTCATCGGCGGTGAACTGCTGGAACGCGGCGGGCGCGTATTGCGCGGCTGGCAGCATCTGTATGCCTTGCTCGGCCATCTTGCCGGTGAAGGCCTGGTCGGCCAGCGCCTTTTGCCACGCCTGGTACATGGTCTGCACCACCGCGTCCGGCGTGGCCTTGGGGGCATACAGGCCGTACCAGGTAGAGACCTGGAAGCCGGGAATGGCTTTCTCCGCCATCGTGGGCACGCCGGGGAATTGGTCCATCCGGCCAGACGAGGTCAATCCCAGCGCGCGGACTTTGCCGCCCTTGGTCTGGGGCAGGGCGGTATTGGTCTGGTCAAACATGGCGTCCACCTGATTGCCCATCAGATCGTTCAGCGCGGGGCCGGCGCCCTTGTAGGCGACGGGGGTGATGTTCATGCTGGCCTGGCTGGCGAACATGGCAGCCACCAGGTGCGAGGTCGAGCCCACGCCGGCATTGCTGAAGTTCAGCTTGCCGGGGTTCTGCTTGCCGAAGGCGATCAGGTCGGTCACCGATTTGTAGGGGGACGATTCGCCCACCAACAGCACCAGCGGCGTGTCGGGAAAGCGGAACACGGCCCGGAAGTCCTTGACCGGATCGTACGGCAGGCGCGCATACAGGGAAGGCGCCGCCGCCATGTAGCCGATGTGGCCGACCAGGAATGTGTAGCCGTCGGGCGCGGACTTCGCGGCCTTGGCCGCGCCGATGGTGCCGCCCGCTCCGCCCACGTTCTCGATCAGGATAGTCTGCTTCAGTTCCTGCGCGACGCGGTTGGCGACGTTGCGCGCCATGGCATCCGTCGGGCCGCCCGCGGCGAAGGGGACGATCCAGGTGATGGCCCGAGTGGGGTAGCTGTCTTGCGCGTAAGCGCCCATCGGCAGGGCGCACGCGCCCGCCACGGCCAGTGCCGGCATCCAGTGCTTCATGATTAGTCTCCGTCCTGTATTTTTTGTGAGTCAAGGGTGGGCTGCCGTTCAGGCCGGCCCGGTAAAGGGGCGGGCCCGCATGCGGTCCACCATTGCGGGGGCGGCCCCGAGGTAATTGCCGGGATCGCACAGGCGCTCGATGGCTTCGCCGTCAAGGCGCTGCATTACCCGCGCATCTTCTTTCAGGACGTCCGCCAGGCCGCGGCGCGAGGTGGCCGCCGCGCGGCAGGCGTCGTACACGACGTCGTGCGCGGTCTGCCGGCCGATATGCGGGGCCAGCCCCATCATGACGGCCTCGGCCACGATCAGTCCGCCGGACAGGTCCAGGTTGCGCGCCATGCGCGCGGTATCCACTTCCAGTCCGCCCAGCATGAAGCGGGCCTGGTGCAAGGCGCCCGCCGTCAGCACGAAGGCTTCCGGCACGGCCGACCATTCCACATGCCACGGGCCCGTGGCGCGTTCGAAGTCCTGCAGCATGGCGTCCAGCGCCAGTCCCGCGTGCTGGCGCACGGTCTTGGACGCGCTCCACATCAGCTCGCAAGAAATCGGATTGCGCTTTTGCGGCATGGTGCTGGAGGCGCCGCGGCCCTTCACGAAGGGCTCGAAGGCTTCGCCCAGTTCGTTGGTCATCATCAGCATGATGTCCACGGCGATCTTGCCCAGCGATCCCGCCACCAGCGCCAGGAATTGCACCGTTTCCGCAAGGCCGTCGCGCGCCACGTGCCAGGTGATGGGCGTGGCGCCCAGGTCCAGCTCCTGCATCAAGGCGGCATGGACCGCCAGCCCCTGGTCTCCCAACGATGCCAGGGTGCCGGCGGCGCCGCCGAACTGTCCGATCAGCACGCGCGGGCGCAACTGCGCCAGGCGCTCGCGATGCCGGCGCACCATCAGCAGCCACACGGCGGCCTTGTAGCCAAACGTGATCGGCAAGGCGTGCTGAAGATGCGTCCGGCCTGCCATCGGCGCGTCGCGGTACCGCAGCGCCAGGTTGTCCAGGATGCCGTCCAGCGCGGCCAGGTCGTCCTCGATGATCCGCAGCGCATCGCGCACCTGCAGCACCGTGGCGGTGTCCATGATGTCTTGCGTGGTGGCGCCCCAGTGCAGGTATTCGCCTTCCGCTCCGCACATCCGTGACAGTTGGTGCACCAGCGGCAGAATGGGGTAGCCGACGATTTCGGTTTCGGCGCGCAATTCGTCCATGTCGATGGCGGCCGCGTCGGCGCGGGCCTCGATCGCGCCGGCCGCCGCGGGCGGGATGACGCCCAGCCGGCCCTGCACGCGGGCCAGCGCCACTTCGGTGTCCACATAGCGCCGCACGGTGGCGGCGTCATCGAACACGGCGCGCATGGCGGCGGTGCCGAACATGTCTTTGAACAGGCTGGATTCGAGCACGGAGACTGGCATAGATGTACGCTCTTAAAAAGTTGTACGTACATTTAAGCAGGCAAGAATGGGGACGTCAACGCCGGGGATTACCCGTAGATGGAGCCATCGGGAAGCCAGCAGATAGAATGGAGGGCGTCGCCAACTGTCCCCATGCCATGTCCATCACGCTGTACACCCGCATCTCGGAAGAACTGGCGCGACGGATCGCGAGCGATGTGTATCCCGTGGGTAGCGTGCTGCCCGCCGAGAACGCGCTGGCAGAGGAGTTCGACGCCAGCCGCCATACCGTCCGCGCCGCCCTGCGGCAGTTGCAGGACCTGGGCCTTATCGCCCGTCGCCGCGGCAGCGGCACGGTCGTCATGGCGGCCCGGCCCAAGTCGGGCTTCAGCCAATCCCTGCGTTCACTGGAAGACCTGGTCCAGTTGGCGGCGCGTACCCCGCGCAGCATCCGGCAGATCCAGGAAGTGGTGGTGGATGTCGAGCTCGCGGTCCGCCTGGGCGTTGGACCCGGCACGCGTTGGCTGAAGTTTTCGTCCACACGAGGCGCCGAAGGCCAGCCGCCGGTGGTGTGGACGGAGCTGTATGTCGATGCGCATTACAAAGGCGTGCGCAAACTGGCTCGCGACCATCCGGATCGCCTGGTTTCCGAATTGATCGAAGAACACTACGGGCGGCGCATCGCGTCGGTCGAGCAGACGATATCCGCTTGCGCATTGCCCGCCGCCGCGGCGCGCGAACTTGAAGTGGCGCCCGAGTCGCCAGGCTTGTTCATTTTGCGCCATTACAAGGATCAGGCGGGCCAGATCGTCGAAGTCTCGTGCTCGCACCATCCGGCGGGCCGCTACGAATTTTCCACCACGCTCATCCGGGAGCACTGACGCGCCGGGCGCGATTTGACGCGGCGTATTGCGCGCCGGTCTTTCCCCTCCTTGATAGCACAGCAAAATTACGCGCCTTCGGGCGCGTATTTTTTTCCCCGCTTTGTCGGCCACGCGCCACAAATGGCCCCTTATTTCCAGGCGGCGACACGATTTCGCGCCTGGCCCGAAAACTGACATATTGCGTCCCTAGAATCCGTTCCTGCCATGCGCCGCGTGCGCCGCTTGTGATGCGTGCCAAGCCACATGCGCATGTCTGTTCAATCAATGGGAATCTGTAATGAAAAAGACTCTGTTCGTCACCGCTCTCTTCGCCGCGCTGTCTGGCACCGCGCAGGCGGAAACCTCGGTGACGCTGTACGGCCTGATCGATACCGGCTTGGGCTACCAACGCATCAAGGGCGACAACTACCACGAGTCCAAGGTCGGCATGAGCAACGGCGTGTCCAGCGGTTCGCGCTGGGGCCTGCGCGGTGCGGAAGACCTGGGCGATGGCTTGAGCGCCGTCTTCACGCTTGAAAGCGGCTTCAATTCCGCCAACGGCCAGTCGGGCCAGAGCGGCCGCCTGTTCGGTCGCCAGGCCACCGTCGGCCTGAAGAGCAGTTCGTGGGGCCTGCTGGAATTCGGCCGCCAGACCAACATCGCGTCGAAGTACCTGGGCGCGATCGATCCGTTCGGCGCCAGCTACGGCCAGGCGAACGTCGGCGTGGCCTTCAGCGCCGCGAACACCGTCCGCTACGACAACATGGTCCAGTACTCGACCCCGTCCTTCGGCGGCTTCCAGGCTGGCATCGGTTACTCGTTCAACGTTGCCGACACGACCGCCGCCCAGACCGGTTTCGCCACCGCCGACAACACCCGCGCCATCACGGCCGGCGTGCGTTACGTGAATGGCCCGCTGAATGTGGCCCTGACGTACGACCAGTTGAACCCCGCGAACCAGTTGGGCAACGACGCCACGCCGAAGTCCTGGAGCATCGGCGGCGCGTATGACTTTGAAGTGCTGAAGCTGGCGCTGGCCTACGGCCAGACGCGCGACGGCTGGTTCACCGGCCAGAGCATCAACGCTTTCGGCAGCGGCACCGCTACCGCCAAGAGCTTTGGCTCCAACGCGGCTGTCGACGGCTTCAAGGCTGATTCGTACCTGGTCGGCCTGACGGTGCCGCTGGGCGCCAGCAGCATCATGGCCTCGTGGCAGCGCGCCGATCCGGACAGCAACGCGCTGACCGGCGGTGATTCCGCCATGAACGTGTACAGCGTGGGCTACACGTACAACCTGTCCAAGCGCACCAATCTGTACGCGCTGGGTTCGTACGCAACGGACTTCGCGTTCATCGACGGCGTGAAGAGCACCGTCGGCATGGTGGGCGTGCGTCACCGCTTCTAAGCGCCTGATGTGAACGGGCGGCGCGCAGGGTGCGCGCCGCCCGCTCCCCGCACCGCGGTTGCACTGAGCGGATTGGGCGTCTTACCCGGCCACAGACGCGAAAAAATCGGCCACCTCCCTAGCTCCACTCCCAGTCCGCTCACCCGAACTCCGATCATGGCAAACTGAAGGGCCCGCGCAATGCGTTGCGCGGGCCCTGTCCGTTCTGGAGGGCGGCATGAAATTCGATATCTATGGGCGTTTCCAGTTGGAGGTCCGCCGCAGCGGCGCCGGTTGGCGGGTCTATCGCGTCGCGGCCGGCAAGCTCGTGGAAGCCGAGGACATCGTGATTCCGGCCGACGTGGCGGCGGAGGATGTCGCGGCGTATATCGATGATATCTACCACGAGATCTCGCCACCCGGCGGCGCCGTTGTGGCGTTGTAGTATTGGACGATCATGCCTATTCATCGGAATCCTATGTACATGCGCAACCGGTTGCTCGCGGGAATGGTATTGACGACGACGCTGATCGCGGGCCCGCCCGCCCTGGCGCAGGGTGTCGCGGCACCAGATGCCAAGGCACAGGAAGCCAAGGCACAGGAGGCCAAGGCGCAGGAAGCCAAGGCACAGGAGGCCAAGGCGCAGGAGGCCAAGGCGCAGGAGACCAAGGCACAGGAGGCCAAGGCACAGGAGGCCAAGGCGCCGGATGCCGCGGTGCAGGACGCCGCCGCTGCAAAGCCCGCGCCCCAGATCCTGCAGGTGCTGGACGGCAAGCTGCGGGTCGCCATCCCTGCGGGATTCACCGAAACCGAGTTCCCGCCAGATCCCGCCGCGCCGGACATCACCGGCAAGATCTATCTGAACACCGATACCAAGCAGGCAATCATCGTGGTCATCGTTCCCATGGAATCGACGTTCGGCGACGACGACGCGTTCGTGCTCGGCAGCATGGCCGCGGGGTTTCAAGCGCAGCAGCAGGAATCCGTGTCCACGTTCAAGAAGACCGGGCAAAGCACGTTCAAGGTGGGCAGCATGGGGGTTTTGCAGTTGGACGCCACTAGCAAGCTCTCTGACCGGCCCGCCGTATTGACCGCGCTGTTCGCGGCATCCGGTGCGAAGGTGGTCACGTTCTCGGCCTACACCCTGATCCAGGAACAGGCCCGGCACGCGGGGCTGGTCAAGGAACTGACGCAAGGCATGACGGCGGCGCCCTGACGCTTGCGCAAGTCCGGGCCGCCCGTCTGATGGGCGGCGGGGTCAGTCCGCCAGGCGGTGCTTGCCCGGCATTGCCCGGCCATTCAGTTAGGTTTCCAGAACACGTAGTCGGCTTGGTATTTCACCGGCTCCCGCTCGCCTTTGCTGGCGGCAGTGCAGGGGGCTTGCGGGGCGCCGCCGCCCGCCTTGACGATGCGCTGGATGTAGGTGACGCCGGTCAGCACGCCCACGCCCGAGGACGGATTGGCCAGCACGAGCTGGTCATACAGGCGGTCCGGCCCTGAGTAGGCGCGCACCATTTCCATCCCGGTCAATGTCGATCCATCGGATGCCCGCCAGGTTTCCGGAGGGCTTTTGTAGGTGCCGGTCTGGCCGGATTGGCCCGCGCCCAGCGTGGCTGTCGCGCCGGCGATGACCCAGGCGGGCCTGGCGCCATCCGTCTGCGTCATCCGGCATTCATAGGTGATGACGCCTTCAGCTGGGGCCTGCCAGGCCACGGCGTTGTCGGCGGGCACCTGCATGATCTGCGGGATTTTGTCCTGAGCCGCGGCGCTTGCCACGGTTGCCGCCAGGCATCCCGCCAGCAGCAGGCCGGGTAGGTGCGAACGCAGGTGCATCGAGGTGATTTTCATGCGAGCTCCTTTCAAGATTGCATGCCCAGGTTCTTCACTTCTTCGTACAGCGCGCGATTGACCCAGACGCCTTCCTGTTCGCTCTGGGCGCGGGCCTTGAAGCGGCGCTCGGACGGCAGGCGCGCGCCCTGGCCGCTGATCGCGTCCAGCATGGCTTCCGCGCCGCCCAGGTTCGCGGCCAGCTGGCCGCGCCCGAGGATGGCGGGGTCCAGCGCGATCACGAGCTCGCCGTGCAGCGGGGTGCCGCCCGCGCCCGCGTCGAAGGCCTGCGACTGCAGGCTGGTCCAGTCGCCGATCAGCGGGCCGGCCAGCAATTCGATCATGGTCGACAGCGCCGAGCCCTTGTACGAGCCAAAGGTAAGCATGGCGCCGTCCATCGCGGCCGCCGCGTCGGTGGTGGGCTGGCCGTCGCGGTCGATGGCCCAGCCTTCCGGGATGGACCTGCCCGTGCGCCGGTGCAGCTCGATTTCTCCGCGCGCCACCATGCTGGTGGCGAAGTCGAAGACATAGGGGTAGGCGCCCGGACGGGGCCACGCAAAGGCAAACGGGTTGGTGCCGAACACGGGCCGGGTGCCGCCGGCGGGGGCAACCCAGCTATGGCTGATCGTCATGGCCATGCCGGCCAGGTCGTGGGCGGCGATGGCCTCGACCTCGGGCCACAGCGCCGAGAAGTGGAAACAGTTGTTGATGGCCAGCACGGCCACGCCATTGCGCTTGGCCTTTTCCGCCAGATGGGGCAGGCCTTCTTCGAACGCGAGCAGCGAGTAGGCCCGCCCGGCATCGACCTGCACCACGGCGGGCGCGGGGTGCGTCAGCGCCGGCAGCGCGGCGGGGTCCACCAGGCCGGCCTGCATGGTCTGCACGCATGCGATCAGGCGGTACATGCCGTGCGACTGGCAGTCATCGCGTTGCCCGGCGGTGATCGCCTTCGCGATAACGGCCGCGTGCGGCGCTGAAAAGCCGTTCCTGCTCAACACGTCGACGGACAGGTTGTAGACCTGGTCGATCGAAAGATTGATCCTGTCGTTGCTGTTCACATTGCCTCCGGTACTGCGTTGCAGGGTCCCGCCTCAGTGTAGCTGCACGCGCCGCCTCAGTTGACCTGCAAGGTGTAGGCGGCCCGGCCGCGCAACAGGGTCAGCACCAGCGGCTGCGAGGCCGCGCCGGCCAGAAGGTCGCGCAGGTCGGCCAGCTTGCTGACGGGTCGCCGGTTCACGCCGATGACGATGTCGCCGCGCTGCAGGCGTGCGGCCACGGGCCCGCGATCGGGAAAGGTGGCGCTGACGGCCGCGCCGTCGTTGCCCTGCAGGCGCTGCGCGCGCCCGACCTCCGAGAACTCCACGCCCGCCAGGCGCGCATCCAGGGAGCCCGCATGGAAGCGTTCGTTCTGTTCCGGTTCGATGCGCAGCAGGACTTCCGAGGTGGCGCCGGCCCGGCGCAAGGTCAGGCGCACCTGCTGGCCCACCGGCAGCAGGCCTTCGGCATTGCGCAGCTGCGCGCTGGTGCTCAGCGCCTTGCCGTCCATCGACAGGATCTGGTCGCGGGCCTGCACGCCGGCCTTCTGGGCGGGCGAGCCATCCGCCACGCGCGCCACCACGATGCCCGTCGATCCCGGCGCCAGGCCCAATTGGCGCGCATTGCGCGGCGTGATGTCCAGGGTGTCCAGGCCCAGGCCGCCGCGTTGCACCTGTCCGTGCTGCAGCAATTGCCGCATGACCTCGCCGGCAAGGTTGGAGGGAATGGCGAAGCCGATGCCCACGTTGCCACCGGATGGCGTGTAGATCATGGTGTTGATGCCCACCAGCTCGCCGTTCAGGTTCACCAGCGCGCCGCCCGAGTTGCCGGGGTTGATGGAGGCGTCGGTCTGGATGAAGTTCTGATAACCGGCGGCGCGCAGGCTGGAGCGGTCCAGGGCGGACACGATGCCGGACGAGGCGGATTGGCCCAGTCCGTAGGGGTCGCCGATGGCCACGACGAAGTCGCCCACGCGCAGATCGCTGGAATCCGACAGCGACAGCGCTTGCAGGTTCTGGGCCGGAATGCGCAGCACCGCCAGGTCGGTGTCGGGGTCGCTGCCCACGACGGTGGCATTGAAGGCGCGTCCGTCCTGCAGGGACACGCGTATGGCGGTGGCGCCGCGCACCACATGGTGGTTGGTGAGGATATTGCCCTGGCTGGCGTCCACGATGACACCCGAGCCCACGTTCTGCCGGACGGCTTCCGGCGACTGCATCCGGCTCGTGCCCGGCGCCTGCCGCGGGTCCGCCTGCGACGAGATGTTGACGACGGCCGGCGTAACGCGTTCGAGCATGGGCGCAAGCGATGGCAGGGGCTGGCCGTCGACGGCCAGGGGCAGGGCGGCGCCGGCGGACAGGGGCGCCAGGGCCAGCAGCAGGGCGCAGGCGGCGGCGCTCAGGGCGGCGTGCATGCGCCGACGGGTTCGCGGCGGCATGCGTGGGGCGGGGTGGCGCTTTCCCGGGGGTGGCGGGGCCAGGTGGGGCATTTCGGTCCTTCGTGCGGCAACGCGGCAGTATCTGCTGGCGTCGCTGCAGGGATGTGACGGCGCGCATGGCGGCTTGCAGCCGGCGCGCATGCGCGCGCCAGATCATCCCGGATTTTCGCCGAACTTCCGCTGGAAGTCCGGCGTGCCCCGCTTTGCGTCAGAAGCCGACGGCTTGGCCGTCCCGGCGCGAATCGGATGCCGCGACGTAGCCGCCTTGAGGCAGGCGGCAGATCAGTTGTGCCGAACCGAATTCGAGGCTGTCGGCGGGCGCGACCGCCACGTTGTGGCCGCGTGCGCGCAGCGTGTCGACCACATCCGCCGGCAGGTGCGATTCCACATTGACCACCGGACCGTTTTCCACGCGGAAGCGCGGCGCATCGCTCATGGCCTGCGGATTCTGGCCGAACGCGGCCAGGCGCGTGACCATCTGAAGATGGCCTTGGGCCTGCATGGATCCGCCCATCACGCCGAAGGACATGACCGGCTGGCCGCCGCGCGTCACGAACGCGGGGATGATGGTGTGCATGGGCTTCTTGCGCGGCGCGACCTGGTTGGCGTGGCCGGGCTTGAGCACGAAGTTCAGGCCGCGGTTGTGCAGGCTGATGCCGGTGCCGGGCACGACCACGCCGGACCCAAAGCCGTGGTAGTTGGACTGGATGAAGGACACCATCGTGCCGCCGGCGTCGGCCGCGGTCAGGTAGACCGTGCCGCCGGTGGCGGGCGTGCCGGCCGTGGGAACGCTGGCGCGGTCCATGGAGATCAGGCGTGCGCGCTCGGCCAGATAGGCGCGGTCCAGCAGCGCACGCGCGTCGGTGCGCATATGGCGCGGGTCGGCGACGTGATGGTGCAGGTCCGCGAACGCCAGCTTCATGGCTTCGATGCTGACGTGGTAGTAGTCGGCGCTGTCGCGGCCCATGCCTTCCAGGTCGAATTGTTCGAGCATGCCCAGCGCCATCAGCGCCGAGATGCCCTGGCCGTTCGGCGGGATCTCGTGCAGCTCGTAGTCGCGGAACGACTGGGAAATGGGCGTGACCCATTCGGCCTGGTGTTCGGCCAGATCGACGGCGCTGAGCGCGCCGCCCGTCTGGCTGGCGAAGTCGGTGATCTTCCTGGCGAGCTCACCGCGGTAGAAGCTTTCGCCGCCGGTTTCGGCGATCTCGCGCAGCGTCTTGGCCTGGTCCGGAAAGCGCCACCATTCGCCGGCTTGCGGCGCGCGGCCTTGCGGCAGGAAGGCGTCGGCAAAGCCGGGTTCCGCCGCCAGCTTGGGCGCCTGCGTGGCCCATTGGCGGGCAATGGTGGGCGACACCGCGAAGCCGTCTTCGGCGTAGGCAATGGCGGGTTCGAACAGCTTGGCGAAAGGCAGCTTGCCGAAGCGTTCGGACAGGGCCTTCCAGCCGGCGACCTGGCCCGGCACGGTGACCGTACCCCAGCCGGTGCCCGGCATGGCATCGCGCCCATTGAAGTATTCCGGCGTCCATGCGGCCGGGGCGCAGCCGCTGGAGTTCAGGCCATACAGTTGGCCGTCGTGCCAGATCAGCGCGAACATGTCGCCGCCGATCCCGTTCATGACGGGTTCGACGACGGTCAGGGCAATCGCGGTGGCAATGGCGCTGTCAACGGCATTGCCACCGGCCAGCAGCATGCGTAGTCCCGCCTGCGCAGCCAACGGCTGGCTGGTCGCGACCGCGTTGGCGGCCAGGACCGGCATTTTTCGGGAAGCGTACGGAAAAGACCAATCGAAGGGGGAGGACATGGATGCTGGAACTCGTATGGAAAATTACTGCGGGGTGATGCCGGCTTGGTCGATCAGCTGCTTGGTGCGGGGAATCTCGGCCTTGATGAAGGCGGCGAATTCCTCGCGGCTGCCGCCGCGCGGCTCGGCGCCGGCTTCGGCGAGCTTACCGCGCAATGCGGGATCGGCCAGCACTTTGTTGACGGCTTTGTTGAGCTTATCGAGGATCGGAGCGGGCGTGCCTTCCGGGGCGACCAGGCCGTACCACGGGGCGATGTCGTAGCCCGAGTAGCCTTGTTCGGCGATGGTGGGAATGTCCGGGGCCAGCGCAGAACGCTGCGAATTGGACATGCCCAGCGCCAGCAGCGCGCCGCTCTTGGCCTGGGGCAGGCCGGTCATGATGGTGTCGAAGTACATCGACACCTGGCCGCTCAGCAGGGCGGGAATGGCTTCGCCCGCGCCCTTGTACGGCACATGCAGGATGTCGATCTTGGCGATGGACTTGAGCATTTCGCCAGCCATGTGGGACGTCGTGCCCGTGCCGAACGAGGCATAGGTCAGCTTGCCCGGATTGGCGCGGGCGTAGGCCACCATTTCCGGCAGGGTCTTGAACGGCTGCGACGGATTGGCCAGCAGGATGTTGGGCGTGTAGGCCACCATGGACACCAGCGCGAACGCGTCGGGATCATAGGCCAGGCGCTTTTGCAGGAAGCGGTTGGTGACGACGGCGGCCGGGCCGCCCATCAGCAACGTGTAGCCGTCGGGGGCGGACCGGGCAACGGAGGCGCTGCCGATGGCTGCCGCGGCGCCGGGACGGGCCTCGATGACGAAGGGCTGGCCCAGTTCGGTGGACAGCGCGGCGCCGAGCTGGCGCGAGATCAGGTCCGTGGCGGAGCCTGCCTGGAAGGGCACGACGATGCGCACGGGATGCTGCGGCCAGTCGGTGGCCTGGGCGCCGGCCTGGGCGGCAAAGGCCATCGCGGCGGCGCCTGCCAGCGTCCGGATGAGACGAAATTTCATGGGTTCCCCTTGATCGCGTTATGGAAAGCATAGGCACGGGCGGGTCTGTTGCCCGTTCCGGCCAGGCGGGCGCGGCGGCCGCGTCCCGGACTGGATTAGACGCAAGCTTCCGTTCCGGGACTATTGGTGTTTGCATCCATGGATCATTGGATCCAGTTTGTGTTATTTTTGCGGTTATCTATCATGGCGGCTTTCCAAGCCCGGGGACGTCAGTGCTGCAATTTCAGAAGACAGCCATCAGCGCCGAAGACGAGGCGTACCTGCACCTGCAGCGCGAGATCCGGCTGGGCCGCTATGCGCCCGGCCAGCGCCTGGTGCCGGACGTCGTCGCCGCCGAGATCGGCACCAGCCGCATGCCGGTGCGCGGCGCGCTGCGCCGGCTGGCCTCGGAAGGCCTGGTCGAGATCCGCGCCAACCGTGGCGCCGTGGTGCGCGGCCTGAACCAGCAGGAAATGCTGGAAGTGTTTGAAATGCGCT
>RCUP01000160.1_pt1 | contig 64843 bp, 42 predicted proteins | sample 2166341 | NCBI WGS metagenome assembly RCUP01 (sample SAMN09932325, study PRJNA488358) | compost metagenome | isolation source: compost soil in succinonitrile-enriched | place: Germany: Experimental Botanical Garden | reverse complement strand
CGATGATAGTGCTGCAACCAGTGTGAAAGTAGGTTATCGTCAGGCTTGTTATTCGCAGTAGAGAAAAACCCGTCAAGCAATTGGCGGGTTTTTTTTCGTCTGGTGGTTTGATACGCCGCGGTTGGTGTCGGATTACGCGCGTAGCGCTAATCCGACCTACGCTCATAGAACGCCGGGTAGGTCGGATTAGCGTAGCGTAATCCGACAACTCAGCAGCCAATGCAACAGACAAAAAAAGGCAGCGCTACGCGCTGCCTTTTACCCTTTTATTGACCGGCCACCGCCTGCGTGGCGCCGCTCCTGGCGACCCACTCGATCAGCGCATCGACAGCCGCGCGGCCGTTGCCGTTACCGACCAGGTCGCTATTGATCATGGCGACCACCACGCACAGCTGGTTGTTGGCGTCGGGGACATAGCCTGCGATGGCCACCACATTCTTCAATGTTCCCGTCTTGATGCGGGCCCGCGCGGCAGCCGGACTGTTCAACAGGCGCTTGCGCATGGTGCCGTCCAGCGCGACGATGGGCAGGCTGGACTGGAACTCGGGCGCCCACGGGCTTTGCTGCATGGCCTGCAGGACACCGGCCATTTGCGCAGGCGCAATGCGTCCCGTGCGCGACAAGCCGGAACCGTTGTCGACCAGCATGCCCTGGGTGTCGATCTGATGCCGCTGGAACCATTCCTGTATCACTTGCCGCGCACGCGTGGCCGTGTCTTCCGGCAGCGCCATGGCGACGGGGCGGCTACCCAGCCAGCCATCGCTTTGCAAGCTGCCCAGGCTCAGGAACAGGGTGCGGGCCAGGGTATTGTCGGACGTCTTGTTGATATCGCGTAGCACTTCCGGCAAGGCGCGCGCCACGTGGTCGGCCAGCATGCGCGTGCCGACCGGTTCGGCCGTCGGCGGCAAGCCTGTTGCCGGCGCTTCGCGCACCGTGCCCGTGATCGTGCCGCCCAGGCGTTTCCAGGTCGCACGGAACAAGCGGTCTGCGTAATCGTTGCGATCAAGCACATTGATGCTGGTAGCCTTGCTGCAATTTTGCGGGAAGGTGCCATGCAGTATCACTTGCAGCTTGCCGCTCGCATCGCGCCGGTATTCGGGCGGGCGCCAGCCGTCTTCCCATCTGGCGCAACTGCCCTTGATGAGTTTCATGTCACTCGTGATGCTGACGTTCTCGAGCGCCGGTTGCATCAGGATGCTCAATTGCCGCTCCGTCGAGTTCATATTGATATCGAGCAGATTGGTGTTCAGCAGCAAGGCATCGGGGATGACGTTGTAGCGGAACTCGGCCGATTCGTCGAACGGCGGCGCACCAATGTCGGGCCGGGCCGGCTGAAACAGCTGGCGGTCGAGGATCAGGTCGCCCTTGATTTTCACGATGCCTTGCGTGCGAAGGGTTTGCAACATGTGCTCCAGCACGTCCGCATTGAAATCCGTGTCGGCGCCGCCGCGCAGGATCAAGTCGCCCTTCAGTACGCCATTGATGACGTCGGCGCTGGTGCGCAATTCCGTGCGGCCGCGAAAGATGGGCCCCAGCTGCTCCAGGCCCACGGCCGTCGTCACCAGTTTCATGGTGGAGGCCGGCTGCATGCTGCGCTCGGCCCCATGCGACAACACGGTGGTGTTGCCGCGCAAGACGATGGCGCCCATGGCGTCTTCGGGAATATTCGCGCTGCGCAACAGCAGGCTGACGGATTCGGGCAATTGCGCCTGGGCAGCCGACAGGCCAAGACCCGCCAACAGTGCCGCCATCAGAACAGGACGTAACATGGTGCTCCTTAGTGGAAAAAGACGTAGGCGACAAAGACGGCGGTGATCACGCCAGCCAGATCCGCGATCAGGCCGGCCGTGATGGCATAGCGCGTCTTGCGGATGCCCACCGAGCCGAAATACAGGGCCACGATATAGAAGGTGGTGTCGGCCGAGCCCTGGAAGACGCAAGCCAGGCGGCCGACGAAGGAGTCGACGCCGTAGGTATTCATGGCGTCGATCATCATGGCTTTCGAGCCGGAGCCGCTGAGCGGCTTCATCATGGCCGTCGGCAGCGCGGGCACGAAGTCCGTATTGATGCCCAGGTTGGCGAAGAACCAGTTCATGCCGCTCATCAGGAAATTGAACACGCCCGCGTTGCGGATGACGCTGATGGCCACCAGCATGCCGACCAGGTAGGGAATCACGGTGATCGAGGTCTGGATGCCACCTTTCGCCCCCTCGATGAAGGCGTCATATACGTTCACTTTCTTGCGCAGCGCGCCAATAATAAATATGGCGATCACGCTGATCAGCACCAGGTTGCTGACCACTTTCGAGACCAGCTCGATTTCCTGTTTCGTCAGGTATTGCGTGAAGTACCAGATCATGGCGACGATGGCGCTCGTCATGCCGCCCATCCAGCCCAGCACGACCCGGTTGAGCAAGTTGATGCGCTGCTTGATGGACACCGTGATGATGCCGACCATGGTGGCCACATAGGTGGCGATCATGCACGGGATAAAGATGTCGGACGGGTCGGCCGCGCCGAGGATGGAGCGCTGCGCCATGATGGCCAGCGGAATCAGGGTCAGGCCCGAGGTGTGCAGCACCAGAAACATGATTTGCGCATTCGTCGCCTCTTCCTTGTTCGGGTTCAAGGTTTGCAGGCTTTCCATGGCCTTCAAGCCGAACGGTGTGGCCGCATTGTCCAGGCCCAGCAGGTTGGCCGAGAAATTCATCACCATGTGGCCCGTGGCCGGATGGTCTTTCGGAATTTCCGGGAAGATGCGCGAAAAGAACGGTGCGATCACTTTCGCCAGCCAGCCGACGATGCCCGCCTTTTCGCCGATGTTCATGATGCCGAGCCACAAGGTCATCACACCCGCCAGCGGCAGGGCGATATCCATCACGCCCATACGCGCCGTCTCGAACGTGCCATCGATGATGCGCTTGAAGATATCGGTATCGCCGAGAAACAGCCACTGCAGCACTGCGGCCAGGAAGCCAACGAGGAAAAAGCCGGACCAGATGTAATTAAGTGCCATATGCGATCAGTTCTGTGTGTCGGGAGTGAAAAATGTCTGCAAACAAAGTATAGGGGCAGCCCGATACGAGTTGATGAAAGAATGCAGCAATCGCATGCCAAAAAGTTATAAGCTGGCAGCCTGTTTTCATTGGCGCCCCGCAGCGTGCCCGCGTAGTGTGGGGGATGCCTGTTGCTTACTGCTGTTCCTTACCCTTGTCTGCACTGGATTACTGATGATGTTTTTACGCAAAACCGCCTGCGCCGCCGGCCTGGCCCTGTTGACGCTTTTTACCGTACCGGCCCACGCCGCCGCCGATGCCCGCGCGAACAAGACCTTGCACCTGTTCCTCAGCACCAGCGAGACGGGCCTGGACCCGGCCGTGGCATCGGACCTGGCCAGCCTGAATTTGATGGAAAACATTTTCGATCCCTTGCTGCGCTATGACTACCTGGCGCGCCCTGTGCAGCTGCAGGGCAATACGGCGCGCGCCATGCCGACCGTGGAAGATGGCGGGCGCACCTATACCTTTCACTTACAGCCTGGCATTTTCTTTACGCCCGATCCCGCCTTCAAGGGCAAGCCGCGCGAAGTGACGGCGCAGGATTATGTCTACAGCCTGACGCGGCTGTATGACCCCAGCCTGAAGTCGCCGTGGCTGTTCCTTCTGGAAGACAAGCTGGTGGGCGATGCGGCCCTGAAAACAAAATTCAGTTACGACACGCCGATCGCCGGCTTGCAGGCGCTGGACAAATACACCTTGCGCATCCGCCTGAACGGCGTCGACCCGAACTTCCTGTTTTACCTGGCCATGCCGGCGACCGCTGTGGTGGCGCGCGAAGTGGCCGAAGCGTATCCGGCGGCAGGGCAGATCGGCAACCATCCCGTGGGCACGGGGCCGTTCCTGGTGAAGGAATGGAAACGCAGCGACAAGATCGTGCTGCAGGCCAATTCGACTTTCCGTGCCACCGTGTTCCATACGGAAACCAAGGCGCTGGCCGCCTTGCCCGTCGACGCGCGCGCCATCGCCACAGCGCTGGAAGGCAAGCAATTACCGCTGGTCGAACGCATCGAGGTGCGTATCGTCGAGGAATATCAATCGCGCATGCTGGGTTTTTTGAAAGGCGAGTTCGATTACCTGGAGCAAGTGCCGGAATCGATGACGGATATGGTGCTGGAAAACGGCGCGCTGAAACCGGCGCTGGCCGCCAAGGGCATGCAGCTGACGCGCTTTCCCGTGCTGCAGACGTATTACATGTGGATGAATATGGACGACCCCGTGCTGGGCGGCACGAGCAAGGACAAGCTGGCCCTGCGGCGTGCCATCGCCCTCAGCTACAACAGCCGCGAAGACATCGCGCTGCTGAAAAAGGGGCTGGCTTTGCCGGCCCAGTCGCCGTTGCCACCCAATGTGCTCGGTTACGACAAGAGCTACCGCAGCCCCGTCGGCTACGATCCGGCCCTGGCGCGCGCCCTGCTCGACCGCTTTGGCTACAAGGCGGGTCCAGATGGTTTCCGCACCCAGCCGGACGGCACGCCCTTGATCCTGACCATGCATACGGAGCCGAGCACGGTAGGACGCTTGCGCGACGAATTGTGGCGGCGTAACCTGAATGCCATCGGCGTGCGCGTGGAATTTAAAAGCGACAAGAAGACGGAAATCATCAAGGCCTCGCGTCTGGGCAAGGTGCAGATGTTCGAGACCAACTGGATCGCCGACTTCCCCGATGGTGATAACTTTATGCAATTGTTGTACGGTCCCAACAGTGGCCGCGCCAACTATGCCCGCTTCAACTTGCCCGATTACAATAAACGCTATGAGGAGGCGCGCCTGCTATCCGATACGCCGCGCCGACGCAGTCTGTACTTCGACCTGTTTCAGCTGATCCACGCTTACACGCCGTGGGTGCTGCTGACGCATCCCATCTCTGCCGACCTGCAGCAACCGTGGCTAAAAAACTACAGGCGCCACCCCGTGGAATTCACGTCCTGGCGCTATCTGGACGTGGATAAAGCCAAGGGTAGCCCCGCAGACAAGTGACCATGTCGCTGAAAAGGGCATTCATTCCAAAAAGTTATGGTTAGGAAAGCATTTTTCATTGGCTGGCCGCGGATGCATCGCGCTACTCTGAAAATGAAAACAAATAAAGTCATGCGCAATTGTCATAAAAAAATGTACCGCGAGACAGACGTTGCGACATATCTATACAGCCTGACTTGAGAACTCAAGTTTCGATTGCCCAACAAGGAGAAGACCTGTGAAATTGAAAAAGCTAGCGCAGTTGGTGGCATTGATGGGGGTGGTGGGGCCGGTCGTCGCACAGGAAGCGGCGCCGCCATCGATGCAACGGGTCGAAGTGACGGGCAGCAGCATCAAGCGGGTGGCCAAGGAAGGCGCGTTGCCCGTGCAAGTCATCACCTTTGACCAGATCGAAAAACAGGGCATTACGACGACCGAGCAACTGGTGCGCACCTTGTCAGCGAATGGCACGGGTGCCGATAACATGACTTCGGGCAATAACGTGTTTGGCGCCGATGCCGACAGGGTCAGCGGCGGCGCTTCGTTCGCCTCGCTGCGCGGCCTGGGACCGTCGAGCACGCTGGTGCTGTTGAATGGCCGCCGCATCGCCACGCATGGCGCCAGCGGCAAGTCGGTCGACCTGAACTCGATCCCGCTGGGCGCGATTTCGCGCGTGGAAATTCTCAAGGACGGCGCCTCGGCCATCTATGGCACGGACGCCATCGGCGGCGTGATCAATTTCATTCTGAAAACCAATTACAGCGGTGTGGAAGCGTCCGTCTCCACCAACGACACGCAAGCAGGCGGCGGCGCCACGCGCCGTGCCTCGCTCCTGGCCGGCACGGGTTCGCTCGAAAGCGACCGCTACAACATCATGGCCAGCCTGACCGTCGACAAGGCGCAGCAGCTCAATGGCCGCGACCGCTCTTTCGTCAACGGCTACCAGCCGGGCCGCGGCCTGTCGCCCGATACCACGGGCACGCCGTTTGCCAATCAGATGGCGGGTACCGGAACGGCGCTGGGCACCTCGTTCCAGCTGCCAGGCGATGCGAATAAATACCTGCAAGCCAATCCGCTGAGCTTCCAGGGCAAGTGCGACACCATCGCCGGCATGTCGCAGTACCAGACGGCACTGTGGAAAGACGTGACCTCGCCGCTGCGCACCACGTATTCCTGCGCCTATGACTATGGCGCCGACTATGTGCTGCAATTCCCCGTTGAACGGGCCAATCTGTTGTCGCGCGGTACGTTCCAGCTGGCGCCCGACCACCGCATGTTTGTCGAAGTGCTCGGTTCGCGCACCAAGGCCACGGCCATTTTGACGCCGATGCAGGTGCAGGCGACCGTTGCCAACAAGAATTTGTATCCGGTCGGCGGCGCGTATTACCAGGACCTGTCCGCCTACATCCCCTCGTTCGACAAGACCAAGCCGATTTCCTACAAATGGCGCGCCAATGACGTGGGCAACCGCACGCAGGAAAACACGACCGACAATGCCCGCGTGCTGGTCGGCTTTGAAGGTAACTTTGGCAAGTGGGATTACAAGGCCGGCATTTCGCGCGCCGAAAGCAGCACCAAGACCAAGCTGACGGATGGCTATTCCTACACGGACAAGCTGTACGCGGCATTGGCCAGCGGCATCATCAATCCATGGGTGGGCGCCGGCCAGAGCCAGACGGAAGCGGCCAAGCAATTGATCGAATCGACCAAGTTCCGTGGCGACTTCCAGCACGGCAAGACGACCCTGACGCAGATCGACGGTTCCGTTTCGGGCGAGCTGTTCCAGCTGCCGGCCGGTGCCTTGGCCATGGCGGCCGGTTTTGACTTGCGCCGCGAAGGTTACAGCTTTGCGCAAGACGTCGATGCCACGCAGATTTTGCTGTCGCCAGGCAATGCCGCACTCAAAGATGCCAGCCGTACCGTCAAGGCCGTGTATGCCGAGCTGCTGGTGCCGGTCACGAAGGACCTGGAGATGCAGCTGGCCATCCGCCGCGACGATTACAGCCTGGTGGGCGCGACGACGAATCCGAAAGTGGCCTTCCGCTACCAGCCGACCGACTTCCTGCTGTTCCGTGGTTCGGCCAGCAAGGGTTTCCTCGCACCAAGCTTCCAGCAACTGTATTCCGGTTCGTTGAGCCAGGAATTGCCGAACGGCGTGATCGATCAGGAAGGCTGCGCCAAGCATCCGGGCGTGCCCGAGTACTGTGCCATCGACCGCCTCGACTACAGGACGGGCGGCAACACGAACCTGAAGCCGGAAACGTCGAAGCAGGGCAGCGTCGGTTTTGTCATTGAGCCATTCAAGGGCTATTCGGCCTCGTTCGACTACTGGGCCATCAATACCAAGGACCGCATCCTGAACCGCACGCCGCAAATCGTGCTGGCCAACTACCAGGCGCTGAACCAGTACATCCACCGCAATCCGGACGGCACCATCGAGTACGTGCAGGCGGGCTGGATCAATGCGGCAGGCAGCCGCGTGCGCGGCCTCGACGTGGGCTTGCGTGGCGAAGGCAAGATCCAGGACGCGAAATGGACGGCGACCCTGGACGGTACGTATATGGACAGCTTCAAGTTTGCGGAATACCAGGGCCAGGAATATCAGGAACTGGTCGGCAAGTTTTACACGCGCGATCTGTACCTGCGCTGGAAACACAATGCCAGCTTTGGCGTGTCGCGCGGCGACTGGAGCGGTTTGCTGATCCAGAGTTTTTCATCGGGCTACAAGGACCAGTTGCCGAACGGCGGCAAGGGGGCGCCGCCACCGGGCTTCAAGCCGGACGTGTCCAGCTACACCACGTATAACTTGTCGGGCACGTACACGGGCTTCAAAAATACGACGATTACCGTGGGCATCCAGAACTTGTTCGACCGCGATCCGCCATTCACCGCGCACAACGTGGATGAAGTGGTGGGCGCCGGCTGGGACCCGCGCGTGGCCGATCCTCGCGGCCGTTCGCTGTCGTTCCAGCTGAAGTACAAGTTCATGTAAGGCAACCATGCCGGCGGCGATCCCGCTGGCGTGCTAACCTCGTGCGGCGGCGCCTGGCGTCGCCGTTTTTATTCCAGGAAAGGGCCGCATGTCCAGTCAGACCAATCTCAGCCGGCGCCGCTTCGGCGGCTTGCTGGCCGCCACTCTGGGGGCGGCAGGCACACCGGCGTGGGCGGCGGCCACGCAAGGGAAGGGCAAACGCATGCAACAGCAACACGCATTGATCAAGCCGGCGCGTTTGCGCCAGGGCGACCTCGTCGCCATCATCGCACCGGGCGGTTTTACGGATGAAGACGCCATCGCCAAGGCTGTACGCAATATCGAATCGCTGGGATTGCGCGCCAGCCTGGGCGCCAATATCCGCGCCGTGCACGGCAATTATGCGGGCACGGTGCAGCAGCGCCTCGACGACTTGCACGCCGCGTTCCGCGACCCGGACGTCAAGGCCGTGTGGGCGATACGCGGCGGCTCCGGCTGCATTTCGCTGCTGGCGCTGCTCGACTACGCCTTGATCCGCGCCAACCCGAAAGTGCTGATCGGCTATTCCGATATCACGGCCCTGCACCTGGCCATCGCCCGCCAGACGGGTCTGGTGACCTTCCACGGCCCCGTGGCCTCGTCCACGTTTTCCGAGTACACGGTGACGCAGCTGCAAAACGTGCTGATGACGCCGCAAGAGCAGTACACGATCCCGATGGCGCTCGACAACCACCGCCGCGCGCAGACGCATGCCAACTTCGCCATCCGCACCGTGCACGGCGGCCAGGCGACGGGGCGCTTGACGGGTGGCAACCTGTGCATGGTCAGCGCGCTGGCCGGCACGCCGTATGCGGCCGATTTCCGCCAGCATATTTTGTTCCTCGAAGAAATCAACGAAGTGCCCTACCGCATCGACCGAATGCTGTGCCAGCTCGACCTGTCCGTGGGGTTCAACAAGGCGGCGGCCTTGATGCTGGGCATCTTCGAGCATTGCGAGGCAGCCGAAGGCGATACCGCGCTGACCCTCGATGCCACCGTGGACCAGCATTTGCAGCCTTTACGCGTGCCGGCCGTCAGCGGCTACTCGTTTGGCCACATCCGCCACCAGTTCACGATACCGATGGGCATCCTCGCCACCCTGGATGCGGACCGGCAAACCTTGACCTTATTGGAGCCGGCCGTCTGTTAGCGTACGGTGCAGCGGGGCGATTGTCAGTATGCTAGTGTGAATGCAGGCGTGGCACGAGGCCGCGCCGCCTTCTTCACCGTACCCGACATGATCAACCGCCACGCCAGTACCTACATCCTCATCCACCCGCTGGCCTTCGTGCTGCAGGTGCTGAAGGGTTTCCGCGCCAATCAGGGCTTGCTGCTGGCGGGCGCCGTCGCGTATTACTCGCTGCTGTCCATCGTGCCCCTGCTGATGCTGGTGGTGGTGGCCCTGTCGCACGTGATCGCGCAGGACGAATTGCTGCAAACCATAGGCCATTACCTGGAATGGCTGGTACCCGGGCAATCGAAAGCCATCGTGGCCGAGGTCGCGCATTTCCTCAACAACCGCGGCGTGATCGGCTGGCTGCTGCTGCTGACCATGCTGTTTTTCAGTTCCTTGGCGTTTACCGTGCTGGAAAACGCCATGAGCGTGATCTTCATCCACCGCGTGGCCATCCGCCGCCGCCATTTCCTTATTTCCGCCGTGCTGCCGTACTGCTACATCCTGTGCCTGGGTATCGGTATCTTGCTGATCACCCTGGTGGCGGGCAGTTTGCAAGTGATGGGGGAGGAAAGCGTGCGCTTCCTGCGCCACGACTGGGGCCTGGAAGGGGTGTCGGGCGTGCTGCTGTATTTGCTGGGGCTGGCTGGCGAAATCCTGGTGCTCAGTTCGATCTACCTGGTCATGCCGGTGGGGCGATTATCGATCACGCATGCGCTGATCGGCGGCGTGACGGCGGCCCTGCTGTGGGAAATCGCGCGACACGTGCTGGTCTGGTATTTCTCCACCTTGTCGCAGGTCAATATCGTGTATGGCTCGATGACGACGGCCATCGTCGTCATGTTCAGCCTGGAAATCGGCGCCACCTTGCTGCTGCTGGGCGCGCAAGTGATTTCCGAATACGAAAGAGTGGCCCGTGGCGGCGAAGAGGACAAGCCGCTGGCGCTAAGGACTTGATTTAAAAAGATTATTGCACCGCACAAAAAGCTGTGCTATACTCCGTTCAGTGATTGAGATTTGGCAGCAAATTATCTCACCATCCAGTTTCAGCGCGGCGACCGACAGGTGTAATGTCGATGGCGTGACAGTGCGAAGAAATGGATTTTGTAATTCCGGATACGATGGTCGATTTACACTTGGAGTCACCATGCAGATAGCATGGGAGTCCGAAAATCAGGAGGCACTTTGCAGATAGCACTGGCGTCCATGACACGATTAAAGCATTGGTAATACATTGGAACAAGCCCGCGTTTTAGCGGGCTTTTTTTCGTCTATTGAAAACCCAACGGCGTAACCCCGGGGTCGTACCCTGCAGGGTACGACCCCAGCATCTGCCCTGGGGTTTATAGGGCCCGCGCAATCAAAATCTTCTGAATATCGCTGGTCCCCTCATAAATCTGGCACACGCGCACGTCGCGGTAGATGCGTTCGACGGGGAAGTCGGACACATAACCATAGCCGCCGTGCACCTGGATGGCGTCCGAGCACACTTTTTCCGCCATTTCCGACGCAAACAGCTTGGCCATGGCCGCTTCCTTCAGGCACGGCAAGCCCGCATCCTTCATGGCCGCCGCGTGGCGTATCAGCTGGCGCGCCGCTTCGATCTGCGTCGCCATGTCGGCCAGGCGGAACTGCACGGCCTGGTGTTCATAGATGGGCTTGCCGAAACTTTCGCGCTCGCGCGCATAGCTCAGGGCCGCTTCATACGCGGCGCGCGCCATGCCCACGGCTTGCGAGGCGATGCCGATGCGTCCGCCTTCCAGGCCGGACAGGGCGATCTTGTAGCCTTGTCCTTCTTCGCCGATCAGATTTTCCGCAGGGATGCGGCAATTGTCGAACAAGATTTGCGCCGTGTCCGACGAGTGCTGGCCCATCTTCTGTTCCAGTCCCGCCACGATGTAGCCAGGCGTGTTCGTCGGTACCCAGAAGGCGCTGATGCCGCGCTTGCTGGCCGCCTTGTCGGTGACGGCCATGACGATGGCCACGTCCGCATATTTTCCACTGGTAATGAACTGCTTGGTGCCGTTGATTACATACTCATTGCCGTCGCGCGTGGCCGTCGTGCGCAGGGCCGAGGCATCGCTGCCCGTGTGCGGTTCCGTCAGGCAAAACGCGCCGAGCATCGTGCCTTGCGCCAGCGGACGCAGCCATTGTTCCTTTTGCGCGTCGTTGGCGTACATCATGGCGATGCTGCACACGGGGCAATTGTTGACGGAAATGATGGTCGAGGTGCCGCCATCGCCGGCGGCGATTTCTTCCAGCACCAGGGCCAGCGACACATAGTCGAGGCCGGCGCCACCGAGCGCTTCCGGCACGGCCACGCCAAAGGCGCCCAGCGCGGCCAGTTCCTGCAATTCTTCTTTCGGGAAATGATGTTCCTTGTCCCAGCGGGCCGCATTGGGCGCCAGGCGCTCGCGCGAAAAACTGCGCAGCGCTTCCTGGATCATCGATTGTTCTTCATTGAGTATCATGGGACGTCGTCTCGTTTGTTTTTATGGTGTGTGGTGGAATTACCAGGCGATGGGCTTGCCATCGTAGTTGCGGAACACGGCCTTGTCCGTGGCAGGCAGGCTGGCCAGGGTGGCGCAGATGCCGGCAGCGCTTTCCTCTGGCGAAATATCGGCGCCGGCGCCACCCATGTCCGTGCGCACCCAGCCCGGGTGGAAGGCGACGCAACTGACGCCTTGCGGGCCATGCACGAGGCTAATATCGATCAGCACGGAATTCAGGGCCGCCTTGCTGGCGCGGTACAACGAACCGCTGGGGTTGCCCCGCTCGCTCAAGGAGCCCATGTGCGAGGACAGCACGGCCAGTTTCCCTTTGGCATTGCCTACCAGCGGCGCCAGGATCGGCAGCAGCCGCATGGCCGCCAGCACGTTTGTGTGCATGACGGCATCGAAATCTTCTTGCGTGGGGGTACCATCGTGGCGCGGGCCATACACGCCCGCGTTGAGGATGGCCACGTCGAGCTTTTCATCGTCGAGTTTCCAGCCCAGGCCGGCACAGCCGTCCACATCCGTCACGTCGAGCCGGTGCGCTTCCGCGCCCAGTTGCGTGAGGGCGTCGCAAGCGTCTTGCGTGCGCGCCGTGGCAATCACTCGCCAGCCGTCGTGGCGGTATTGACGGACGATTTCGTGGCCGATGCCGCGCGAGGCACCGATGATCAATGCGGTAGGCATGTCTTTCTCCCTGAGTAATCAATGAAAAGGCGCGCAGCGAACGTGACCACGCCGCGCGCGCCTGTCGTCAACAGAGCAGCTTATACCAGTTCGATCGCCATCGCCGTCGCTTCGCCGCCGCCGATGCACAGGGCTGCCACGCCGCGCTTGCCACCGGTTTTTTTCAAGGCACCCAGCAGGGTGACGATGATGCGCGCGCCCGAGGCGCCGATCGGGTGGCCCAGCGCGCACGCGCCGCCGTGGATGTTGATCTTGCTGTGCGGAATGTCGAGGTCATGCATGGCAGCCATCGGTACGGCCGCGAACGCTTCATTGATCTCGAACAAGTCGACATTGCTGCTGCTCCAGCCCGTCTTGGCGTACAGTTTTTTCACCGCGCCGATGGGGGCCGTGGTGAATTCGTTCGGCGCCTGCGCATGCGTGGCGTGGCCGTGGATTTTCGCGATGACGGTGCAGCCGAGTTTTTTCGCCGTCGATTCGCGCATCAGCACCAAGGCTGCCGCGCCATCGTTGATCGATGAAGACGAGGCGGCCGTGATCGTGCCATCCTTCTTGAACGCCGCTTTCAAGGTCGGAATTTTTTCCAGGCGGGCTTTTTGCGGGCCTTCATCGATGCTGACGATGGTGTCGCCGCCGCGACCGGAAACGGTCACGGGGGCGATTTCCCACTCGAAACTGCCATCCTTGGTGGCCGCCTGCGCGCGCTTCACGGATTCGATGGCGAACGCATCCTGCGCTTCGCGCGTGAAGTGGTACTGGCTGGCGCACTCTTCGGCAAACGTGCCCATCGAGCGGGCATTGCCCTTTTCATCGCGGCTGTAGGCGTCTTCCAGGCCATCCATCATCATGTGGTCATAGATCATGCCATGGCCGATACGGTAGCCGCCGCGCGCCTTCGGCACCAGGTAAGGGGCGTTGGTCATCGATTCCATGCCGCCCGCCACCACCACGTCGGCGCTGCCGGCCAGCAAGGTGTCATGCGCGAACATGGTCGTCTGCATGGCCGAGCCGCACATTTTCGACAGGGTCACGGCGCCCGTGGAATCGGGCAAGCCGGCCTTGCGCAAGGCTTGGCGCGCGGGCGCCTGGCCTTGGCCTGCCATCAGGCAATTGCCGAAATACACGTGTTCAACGGCGTCCGGCGCCACGCCGGCCCGTTCGACGGCGGCGCGGATGGCCACGGCGCCCAGATCGCTGGCGGTGACGTTGGCAAAGTCGCCCTGGAAGGCGCCCATGGGGGTGCGCGCGGCACCGACGATTACGACTGGATCATTCATGTTGGATCTCCGGTTAAGGGTGGGGAGGGTGACTGCATACAAAAACGCAGGTGCTGCGGATACGGGAAGACGTCCTCGATATGGCCGTCTTCGATGCGCTGCTTGCGCGCCTGCCAATATTGCGCCGTCAGCAGGTCGGCATGGTGCTGCATGAAATAGCGGCGGATGCGGGGATTGCCCAGCAGGAAGGTGCCGAATTGTTCGGGAAACACGTCGTGCTTGCCGATGGGATACCACGGTTCGGCCGACATTTCTTCCTCCTCCGTGCGCGCCTCGGGGATGACGCGGAACTGGCAATCGGTGATGTACTCGATTTCATCGTAATCGTAAAAAACGACGCGCTGATGACGGGTCACGCCAAAGTTTTTATACAGCATGTCGCCGGGAAAAATATTCGCCGCCACCAATTCCTTGATGGCGTTGCCGTACTCGACGATGGCGTGTTCGACCAAGTCATCGCGGCCGTCCTTTTCGGCATTGCTCAGCCACATGTTCAGCGGCACCATGCGCCGCTCGATGTACAGGTGGCGGATGATGATCTGCTCGTGGTCTTCTTCAATCAGCGAGGGGGCGAACTGTTTCAGCTCGGCCAGCAATTCCTCGGCAAAACGCGCGCGGGGAAAGGCCACGTTGGAATACTCGAGCGTGTCGGCCATGCGGCCCACCCGGTCGTGGTGTTTCACCAGCAAATACTTTTGCTGGACTTGCGCGCGCGTGGTTTCCTTGGGCGGCGGGAAAAAATCCTTGATGACCTTGAAAACATACGGAAACGAGGGCAGGGCAAACACCAGCATCACGAGGCCGCGGATGCCGGGCGCGCTTTCGAAGTGGTCGGACGAATGTTTCAGATGCTGCAGGTAGTCGCGGTAAAACAAGGTCTTGCCCTGTTTTTGCAAACCCAATATCGTATAGATTTCGCTGCGCGGTTTGCGCGGCAGCAAGCTGCGCAGGAATTGCACATAGGCCGACGGCACTTCCATATCGACCAGGAAATACGCGCGCGTAAATGAAAACAGCACGGCGATCTGCTGGTGCTCGAACAGCACCGTGTCGAGCACGAGCTTGCCGTGGCGGTTGTGCAGGATGGGCACGACGAACGGGTATTCGCGGTTGCCGTTGATGCCCTTGCCGACCAGATAGGCGCCCTTGTTGCGGTAGAACAAACTGGTCAAGACCTGGATCTGGTGGTTCGGCTCGATCCGGTCGCCGCCGAACAGCTGCTGCAGCCGCGCTTCCACCTGGGCCACGTCACGCTCGAGGTTGGCAAATGCGCAGTCGAGCTGGAAGTTGCTCACCATGCGCGTCAGGGTGTGGCGCAAGCCATCCTTGCCCGGGTAGTACACGCGGTAGGTGGGGGCGGGATCCTGCGTTTCGATGTATTCGGTGGAAACGACAGGGCGCACGAAAATATAGTCGTTATTGAAATACGTGCGGTGCAGGATGTTGCAACAGACGGAATTGAAGAAGGTTTCCGCCAGTTCCGGCTGCTTGTGTTCCGTCAGCATGCCGATGTAGTGCAACTTGAGTTCGCGCCACACTTCGTCGCTCAACTCCGACTCTTCGTACTCATCTTCGAGCATCTGCACGCATTCCTGCACGCGCTTGTCATAATAATCGATGCGTTCGCGGGCCGCCGTCTGCGCCGCGGCCCAGGCGCCTTGTTCGAAATACTGCTTGGCTTGCTGGCTTGTTTCGCGGAACAAGCGGTAATGCTTGTCGAAGCCGTCGCGGATGGTGCGCGCGATATCGAATGCAATCTGGGAAGAGAGCAATTTGGGGAAGGCAATGTGCGTCATGTCTGTGCTCGCATAAATGGCTCATCACCCAGTCGATCGTCGCGCGCCCGTGCTTACTTGGTTTCCGCAAACAGTTCGCGGCCTATCAGCATGCGGCGGATTTCGCTGGTCCCGGCGCCGATTTCATACAGCTTGGCATCGCGCCACAGGCGGCCGGCCGGATACTCGTTGATGTAGCCGTTGCCGCCCAGGGCCTGGATCGCTTCACCCGCCATCCAGGTCGCCTTCTCCGCACTATACAGAATGGCGCCGGCCGCATCCTTGCGCAACTGGCGCACGGCTTCCGGCGTGGTGGCGCGGTCGCAGGCCTGGCCCACGGCGTAGACATAGGCCTTGCACGCCATCATGGTCGAATACATATCGGCCAGCTTACCTTGCATCAACTGGAATTCACCGATGGCCTGGCCGAATTGCTTGCGGTCATGCACGTAAGGTACGACCAGGTCCATACAGGCTTGCATGATGCCCAGCGGGCCGCCGGACAGCACGGTGCGCTCGAAATCGAGGCCCGACATCAGCACGTTGACGCCCTTGCCCAGGCCGCCCAACACGTTTTCGGCCGGCACTTCGCAATCCTGGAACACCAGTTCGCCCGTGTGCGAGCCGCGCATGCCCAGCTTGTCGAGCTTTTGTGCGATGGAAAAGCCCTTGAAATTCTTTTCGATCAGGAAAGCCGTCATGCCGCGCGGACCCGCTTCCAGGTCGTTTTTCGCGTACACCACCAGCACGTCCGCGTCGGGGCCGTTGGTGATCCACATCTTGGTGCCGTTCAAGACCCAGCGGTCGCCCTTGAAGTCGGCGCGCAGCTTCATGCTGACGACGTCCGAGCCCGCGTTCGGTTCCGACATGGCCAGGGCGCCGATGTGTTCGCCCGTGATCAGTTTCGGCAGGTACTTGGCTTTTTGCTCGGCCGTGCCGTTGCGCTTGATCTGGTTCACGCACAGGTTCGAGTGGGCGCCGTAGGACAGGCCGACGGAAGCCGAGGCGCGCGAGATCTCTTCCATGGCAATGATATGCGCCAGGTAACCCATGCCGGCGCCGCCGTATTCTTCGCTGACGGTGATGCCGAGCAAGCCCATGTCGCCCATCTTGCGCCACAGGTCCATGGGGAACTGGTCCGTACGGTCGATTTCGGCCGCGCGCGGCGCGATTTCGGCGGCGGCGAATTGTTGGATCGCTTCGCGCAGGGAGGCGATGTCGTCGCCGTGGTCAAAGGTCAAGCCTGGGAGATGGAGCATGTCGTCCTCGTCGTCGTTATAAGTGTGGCGGTCATGGGTGCCGGGTCAGTGAAGCTATGATACTCAGTTGTGACGTTTACGTAAACGTAAAGTGAGGCGTGTAAAGCGCTGTGCGTGGCAAGCGCCGCCACATCGATTTAGTTTGTTTGCGCCTTATCAAGGTTCAAGTCCGCCAGCATGCGCGCGCACGCGTCTTCATGCGCGCTGATTTCCGCCAGCGCCATTTCGATATCGATGCGTTGCTGCTCCAGGGTCTGCCGGTGCTGCGCCAGCACGCCCAGGAAGCGGTCCATCTGCGCGCGCGTGTCCTTCGGCGACTCGTACATATCGACCAGGCTCTTGATCTCCGACAATGCCAGGCCCAGGCGCTTGCCGCGCAGGGTCAGTTTCAAGCGTGTGCGGTCGCGCGGCGTGTAGACGCGGCTGCGTCCGCCAGCGCCTTCGCGTTTCGGGCTGAGCAAGCCCTGGTCTTCATAGAAACGGATGGCGCGCGCCGTGATGTCGAATTCCCGCGCCAGTTCGGTAATCGTATAGGTCGTCATGGGTGCGGGCGGTGTCGGTTGCATGGGTGGTCGGTCGCTGGAAGAGTGCTGCGAGGCAATGGGGGCAAAGTGCCGTTTACGTCAACGTCAATACTATTGTAGCGTGCCCTGCCCGTGCTGCAACAAAGAAAAAAGAAGGCATGAACGGGAGAATTTGGCGATTCAGGCAACAATTACTGAAAATAAATTGATTCTTCTCGCACAAACGCGCTTAAGATCGAGAGTTGGTGGCCAAGATGACACCAAAAAGAGCTTTCCTGGCATAACGGCGACATTCTTTTCGCTGCGATGGCAGTAGAATTTTTAGGCGCAGATTCTTTCCAATAGGCACGGTCAAAAAACAACGTTTCACCATGAGCACGTTGTTGATGTCGTTTCTATATTGGAAACAAAATGGCCCTTCTGAAAACTTTGTCTACAAGAAATTGTATGACATGGGCATTGCATGTATCGGTAGAGGAGGGCATTATCCGATACCGTACGTTGTAATGCCAAACCGAGGCTTTGAATCGTGCTGCAGTGCGAAAATCAAGGCTAGCCGCGAATTTGACCCGAAGCCACGCAGAATCGCAAGAGAAAATTCGGCCCACTTTTTGACCTGAAAAGCCCGGCCGGAGTGTTAATTGTTAATTGATGCTCTTTTCAAATGTAACAATCTGTATGGTCATTCAAGAAACTGACTTTCATGTTACAACATGAAATAGTACACCTATGAATTCTTCTAACGAACGCGAAAGCTTCAGCCAGCGACTTCAGTTGGCTCTCAAAAACGCCCATTATTCTCCAGACAGCCCGACCAGACTGGCCCGGGAATTCAATATCCGTTTCGACGGGCGCCCGATTACCGTGCATGCAGCTAGGAAATGGTTAGTAGGTGAAGCAATTCCGACGCAAGAGAAATTGCGCATGATTGCCCAATGGTTGGGCGTTCCGGCGGAATGGTTGCGTTTTGGCGGCCCGGAAAGCGCCACGCCGAATGGCGAAGCGGGCAGCGCTTTGTCGCGTTTTGAGTCCGCCGATGTGAAATTGATTGCCGATTTGCAAAGATTAGATGAACATCATCGTCAAATCGCGCGAGAATTTATTCGCATGCTGGTCCGCGTCAACTACCAAAAGTAAGCATCCAGGCCCTCCCCGGCCGGCGCCGTCCGCCTTTCGCTGGCGGTGCTCCCCCTGTCCTTTTATTTGCGCAAGGTCATACTGGAGACATGATTTTGCCGCACAATAAGACCTCGCATGTTGCGCTGCAGCGGAATTATTTGACAATAATCCCGCGTGCGGCGGCGCAGCGGCCAATACCAGCGCATAATCACATCAGAAGCAGCCAGTTCATCCACTACGGAGCCGAGCATTTGAGCCGTCTTATGAAAAGTAACTACAGCAATACCGCGCAGCTGAAGGACTTGATGACCGTGCCCCCCATGACTGCCGCGCAACATGCGGAAGTGATGCGCAAACGGATCGCCCACCGCAGGATGGTTGAAGAAGCCAGGGATTTGAAGCAGGCAAGTGCCCATCAATTCGACAAGAGATGAGGAATGCCTGACCAAAGCTACTGCGCGTCGGCATAGGCGGCCTGCGATGCTCACCGTACTAGAGTACGGTTGCGCTTCTCGACCACCTCCTTCCGCTCGCTACGCTTTTGTCAGGCATCGTGACGCCAGAGTTACATCGTGACGCCAACTACAGAATAGGGGTGTCGCTTGCAGACTTGAGACCATTCCACCGCGGCGCCAGGCTGTGCTCGATGCCGAGCAGGTCGATGACGCGCGCCACCGTATGGTCGACCATCTCCGCAATGCTTTGCGGGTGGTGATAGAAGCTCGGTAAGGGCGGGAAGATGATGCCGCCCATTTCGGTCACGGCCGTCATATTGCGCAGGTGCGCCAGGTTGAACGGCGTTTCGCGCACCATCAGGATCAGGCGGCGGCGCTCCTTGAGCACGACATCGGCTGCCCGCGTGATCAAATTATCCGACAAGCCATGCGCCACGGCCGCCAGGGTCTTCATCGAGCACGGTGCGACGACCATGCCATCCGATTGAAACGAGCCGCTGGCGATAGAGGCGCCGATGTCGCGCAGCTTGTGCACCACGTGCGCCTGCGCTTCGATTTCCTTGCGCCCCACGCCTGTTTCCTGGTGCAGGGTCAATACGGCCGCATCCGACAAGACCAGATGCGTCTCGACGCCGGGAGTGGCGCCCAGCAATTGCAGCAGCCGCAAGCCATACACGGCGCCCGTGGCGCCCGTGATGGCCACGACGATACGGCGCGGCCGCTGCGTTTGGCTATCAGGCATCCAGCAGGGACTTCAGTTCGCCCGATTCAAACATTTCATTCATGATATCGGAACCACCGATGAACTCGCCTTTGACATACAGCTGTGGAATGGTTGGCCAGTTCGAGTAATCCTTGATGCCCTGGCGAACTTCCGGGTCATCCAGCACGTTGACAGTGGCGATGTTTTCCACGCCGCACGCTTTCAGGATCTGGATGGCGCGGCCGGAAAAGCCGCACTGCGGGAACTGGGCGGTGCCCTTCATGAACAGCACGACTGGCGTGTTCGTCACGGTTTCTTTGATCCAGGTTTGTACGTCGCTCATAGCTGCCTCTGATGGGGTAAATAAATAGATGCCGTCATTTTATAAGAAAACGCCGGCACGGGTATGCGCTCAAGTCATAAATTGGGCAAGTCAGCCACGTTGACGCTTATAAGGTCTTGCCCAGGCAGGTCGATTGTGCCGCGCCCACGTATTTGCCCCAGGCAATGACGGGTGCATAGCCGTGTTTCGCATAAAACGCCACGGCGCGGGTATTCGCCACGCGGGTGGACAGGTGCAGGGCCTGGTAGCCGTGCCGGCGCGCCTGAGCTTCCACATGGGCCAGCAGGGCCGCGCCCACGCCAGCGGAACCCGGGCGCGCATACATACGCTTGAGTTCGCCTATGGCGCTGTCCGCTTCGCCCAGCGGACGCAGGGCGGCGCAGCCCAGCAGTTCTCCAGCCGCATCGCGGGCCAGGTAAAAGCCGCCGCGCGGCGTTGCCGCTTCGACATCGAAGGAAGAACGGCCACTGTCGCCATTGATGCGCAGCAGCGCGTCCGACAATGCGTCGAGCAGCAGCTGCGCCTCCACGCTGGCGGCGTCCACCGCCAGGATGACGAAATCATGCCTGGCGGCCATGGACTTAGCCGCGCAGCTTGGCGAACGCGGCGGCCATGCTGCCGGCCGGCTCGGGCGCGTTGCGCGATTGCGACTGGTGCTGCGCCATGCTGCGGCGGTCGTTGCGGTCGCCACGTTGCTCGGGCTTGCTGCCCGCTTGCGGCGCACTGTCCGTCAAACGCATGGTCAGCGCGATACGCTTGCGCTTCTCATCGACTTCCAGCACTTTCACGCGCACGACCTGGCCAGCCTTGACCACCGTGTGCGGATCTTTCACAAACGTGTTCGACAGGGCCGAGATGTGCACGAGGCCATCCTGGTGCACGCCGATGTCGACAAACGCGCCAAAGGCGGCCACGTTGGTGACCACGCCCTCGAGTATCATGTCCGGGCGCAAGTCGCGGATTTCTTCCACGCCTTCCTTGAAGGTGGCGGTGGTGAACTCCGGACGCGGATCGCGGCCCGGCTTTTCCAGTTCCTTCAGGATGTCGGAAATGGTCGGCACGCCGAACGTTTCATCCGCGTACTTTGCCGGGCTCAAGGTTTTCAGCAAGGCCGTTTCGCCGATGACGGCCTTGATATCCTTCTTGATGTCCGCCAGGATTTTTTCCACCAGCGGGTACGATTCCGGGTGGACGGCCGAGGCGTCCAGCGGATTCTCGCCACCCATCACGCGCAGGAAGCCGGCTGCCTGCTCATACGTTTTGTCGCCCAGCCGCGGCACGGCTTTCAAGGCTGCGCGCGAAGTGAACGCGCCCTTCATGTCGCGGTAGGTGACGATGCTTTGCGCCACGCTGGCCGACAGGCCGGACACGCGCGCCAGCAGGGGAGCGGATGCCGTATTGACGTCCACGCCGACGGCATTCACGCAATCTTCCACCACCGCATCGAGCGAGCGGGCCAGCTGGCTTTGGCTCACGTCATGCTGGTACTGGCCCACGCCGATCGATTTCGGGTCAATCTTGACCAGTTCGGCCAGCGGGTCTTGCAGGCGGCGCGCGATCGAGACGGCGCCGCGCAGCGACACATCCATGTCCGGCAATTCTTTCGAGGCGAACTCGGACGCGGAATACACCGACGCGCCCGCTTCCGAAACGACGATCTTCGTCATCTTCGCTTCCGGATGCTGCTTGATCAGGTCCTGCGCCAGTTTATCGGTTTCGCGCGACGCGGTGCCATTGCCAATCGAAATCAAGGACACATTGTGCTTGGCGGCCAGGCGGCCCAGGGTGTGCAGCGAACCGTCCCAGTCGTTCTTCGGCTGGTGCGGGTAGATCACGGCCGTGTCGACCACTTTACCGGTGGCATCAACGACAGCGACCTTGACGCCCGTGCGCAGGCCAGGATCGAGGCCCATGGTGGCGCGCTGGCCGGCCGGCGCGGCCAGCAGCAGCGCCTTCAGATTGGTGGCAAAGACGTTGATCGCGTCGAGTTCCGAGCGTTCGCGCAGCGCGCCCATCAGTTCCGTTTCCAAATGCATGAAGCTTTTCACGCGCCAGGTCCAGCGCGCCGTGTCCGCCAGCCATTTGTCGGCCGGGCGGCCTTGTTGCTTGATGCCGAAGCGGGCGGCGATGCGGCCTTCGCACGGATTGTGCGGCGCATCCCATTTCGGTTTTTCCGCTTCCGTATCCAGGCGCAGGGTGACGTCGAGGATGCCTTCGCGGCGGCCGCGCAGCAGCGCCAGCGCGCGGTGCGAGGGGACGGTCGAGATGGTTTCCGAGTAATCGAAGTAATCGGCGAATTTTTCGCCTTCGTCCTGCTTGCCTTCCACCACTTTCGATTCCACGATGCCATGTTCCTGCACGTATTCGCGCAAGGTTTGCAGCAGGGTCGCATCTTCGGCGAAACGTTCCATCAGGATCTGGCGCGCGCCGTCGAGGGCTGCCTTGGTGTCAAGCACGCCCGGGTTGTTGCCGTCGGCACTCGTAAACGCGTCGCGCAGGAATTTGCCCGCTTCCGTTTCCGGCGTCAGTTCCGGGTTCTCCAGCAAGCCGTCGGCCAGCGGCATCAGGCCCGCTTCGATGGCGATCTGCGCCTTCGTGCGGCGCTTCTGTTTGTACGGCAAATACAGGTCTTCCAGGCGCGTCTTGTCTTCCGCGTGCATGACGGCGTCCAGCAGCTCGGGCGTCATCTTGTTCTGTTCCGTGATCGACGCCACGATGGCGGCGCGCCGCTCTTCCAGCTCGCGCAGGTAGCGCAGGCGCTCTTCCAGCAGGCGCAGCTGGATATCGTCGAGGCCGCCGGTCGCTTCCTTGCGGTAACGGGCGATGAAGGGCACGGTGGCGCCTTCGTCGAGCAGTTCGATGGCGGCGGCAACCTGCACCGGTTTGGCGGCAAGTTCAAGGGCAAGGCGTTGTTCGATAGTGGGCAGCATGGTTGTTTCCAGAGCGATCAAGCCTGGAATGATACGCAATCGGCGCGATTGCGCAATCTTGACAGCGCAAATGGACTGTGCGTTGACAAGCCGCCTAGCGCGCCGGCAGCAGCGGGCTGGCGGGCGCGGGAGCTGGCGGCCTCTGCGGCGTGACGGACTTGCCAAAGGCATTGCCCATGCGGTGTTCGAGGGCGGCGCGGTTGTACAGGCCCAGCTGGTTCGACGGGCGCTGCATGACCGCTTCCGCGCCGGACAGGGCGGGTGGCTGCCGGTTCATGGTGTTGCTATTCGGCAATAATTTTTCATTCAAGCATGACATCGATTGCGCGCGCTGGCCATTGACTTCCACTTCCACGCAGCCCTTATCCGGTGCGGCGGCCTTCACGACAACGGTGTGCTCGTCCGCCTGCGCGGGCAGGGCGGCGCAAGCGAATAAAACAGTCAAGAACAGGCGTGCCATGGCGGCTCCTGGAACGGTGGAATCAGCGTCCAGCATAGCAAAGTCATGTGTCGCGGCGATGACACAGGCCGGGGTGCGGGCTGATGCCATGTCATGCAGTTGTCATTTTACGAAGCTACCATCTTGCCATTCTGCTTGAACTATTGCAGTCAAGACACTTCATGAGCAGGACTTTTCGTTGCGTCCCCTGGAAAATGACACTAAGCCACCGCCGCGCCGCAAAGGGCAATGCCCTGTCCGCCTGCTTGCTGATGACATTGATGACGTTGATGACATTCGTGCGGCCGGCTGCGGGCGCGGACGGTGCTGATGCCGCCGCGCACGCAACCCTGCGCTTCGACTTGCCCGCCCAGCCGCTCGACGCGGCCCTGGTGGCGTTTGGCGAAGTGACCGGGTATTCCGTGCTCGTCAGCAGCGAGCTGGCGGCCGGCAGGGTGACTGCGCCCGTGCGCGGCGACTACACGCCTGCCGAAGCGCTGCAGCGTTTGCTGGCGGGCACCCAGCTGGGCGCGCGCTTCAGCGGCAGCAATGCGTTCACCTTGCTGGCGCTGGCCGATGCACCCGTGGCGCCGGCGCCCGTGCCGGCCGAAGCTGCCCCCGCCACCGCACCATTGCAAGGCTATGCGGCCGTCCTGCAGCGCTCGCTCACGCGCGCCCTGTGCCGTTTGCATCCGGACGCCTTCGGCCGCTACCGCCTGGCCTTCCAGCTATGGCTCGACGAGCGGGGCAAGGTGCGCGCCGTGCATGTGCTGGAACCGAGCGGCGTGGAACAGCGCGACCGTGCCGTGCTGCAGCGCCTGCGCAGCCTGCTGATGGATGGCGCGCCGCCGGCGGGCTTGCCGCAGCCGCTGACGATTTTACTGACGCCGCGGCCCGATCCCGATGCCGATTGCGCGCCCTACCTCTTGCCTGGGGTGCCCTGACCATGTCGGATTTGCTGAAAGCCACTTTGCGCAAGCTGTTCCTGGAACGCTACGGACAGTTTCGCCGCCATTTGCAGCGCCGCCTGGGCTCGGAAGACCTGGCCAATGACGCGCTGCATGAAACGTATTTGCGGGTGGAGCGGATGACGGCGCCCGAGGCGATCAGCTATCCGTCCGCCTATCTGATGCGCATCGCCATCAACATTGCGGAAGATCAACGCCGCGACAATGCGCGCCTGCTCAGCTTGCCCGATATCGACGACCTGTACGAGATGGCCGATGAGCTGGCCGACCCGGCCCGCACCTTCAGCGCGCGCGCCGAGCTCGAGGAACTGGAACGGGCCTTGCAGGAGTTGCCGAAACGCCGGCGCGCCATCGTCATCGCCGCCCGCGTCGACCAGTTGCCGCACCGCGACATCGCCGAGCGCTTCGGCATTTCCGCCCGTACCGTGGAGAAGGAATTGCGCGCCGGACTCGAACATTGCTGCGAACGCATGGGACGCGATTTCATCCAGCGCTTCGGTCCTGGCGCGGGAAAAACGTCTAAACATCATGATTGAACAAACGGAAGACGACATGGGTGTCATCCAGAAGGAAGCGCAGGCGTGGGTCGTGCGCCTGGCCTCGGGCCAGGTCAGCGAGCGCGACGCGCAAGTGTTCCGTCACTGGTGCGCGCGCAGCCGCAGGCATGCGACGGCGTTTGCCGAAGCGCGCGCCGTGTGGGGCGCCATGGCGCCGGCTGCGCGCGCCGTCAAGCGGGCGCAGGCGCCTGTCAACGTGGCGCGGCGCGCCTGGCTCGGCGGCGCCGTCGCTGCTTCGCTGGGCTTGCTGGTGCTGCGCCCGCCGACGGACCTGTGGCCGGCCGTGGCGGGCCTGGCCGCCGACTACGCCACGGGCACGGGCGAGCAGCGCGAAGTGGCGCTCGATGGCGGCGTGCTGGTGCAGATGAATACGCAGACGCGCCTCGACGCGGCGCCCGTGCAGGACGGCGCCGCGTCGCTGGTGCTGCTGGCCGGTGAAGCGGAATTCCAGGCCGGCTTGCGCGGCGCGGCCAGCGTGCGCGTGCAGGCGGGCGACGGCACGGTGTCAGCCGGCAGCGCGCGTTTCAATATCCGCCTGTTCGGCCAGGAAGTGTGCGTGACGTGCCTGGCTGGCCGCCTGCGCGTGGCGCAAGCCGGCAACGATGCGGAACTGGCCGCCGGCCAGCAGCTGCGTTACCGGCCCGAGCATTTCGGCATCGCCCGCGCCGTGGCCAAGGGCGACGTCAGCGCGTGGCGCCAGCGCCTGCTGGTCTTCAAACAAAGCACCCTGGCCGAGGTGGTGGATGAAGTGAACCGCTACCGTCCCGGCAAGCTGATCCTCAATGGCGACGCCTTGAAACACACGCGCGTGCAAGCGAGCTTTTCGCTCGACCGCCTCGACGACGTGATCGCCCTGATCCAGGACGCGTATGGCGCACGCGTGACGCGTTTGCCGGGCGGCATCGTGCTGTTTGGTTGAGCGCAAAGGCCTGGCGCCAATTATGACATTTTCATGACCTTTTGCAGTCCCGGACCTTGTTCCCTGTCAATGCTGCTGGAAGCCGCGAATCAGTGCCTGCCGCCCGCCCCCGTGCGTGCCGCGCGCCGCCTCGCGATATCGGTCAGCAACGGAACATGAAAAGGGAATGTCGCCATGCAGCGAAGCAAGTCGGTCACGAAACACGCATCCTCCTCCGCCATGGCGGGCAGCCACAACGGGCGCCCGGTGCGCTTGAAACCGCTGGCACTGGCCATCGCCATGCTGCTGCAGGCGGGCGGCGCGCAGGCGCAGCAGCCGTTCAGCGGCGCCTGGTTCGCGGGCAAGGGCGCGCAGCAGGGCACGGCCGCCGCCACGGGACGCTTGCCGAATGGCCAGCCGGCCACAGCGCTGAACAACCCTTTGTTGCAGCAGCAAAAGGCCGAAGGCAAGCTGCAGCAATCGCTGAACAATCTTTTGCTGACCGCGCGCGGCATCGCCGCCGAACAGGCGGTACAGGCGGCCGCGCGCCAGGCGGCGCTGGCGGCCGGCGGCGCGCCCGATGGCCTCGTCAAGGGCGGCTTGCAGGTCGACAGCAACAGCCTGACGGCGGGCTGGCTCAACGCCCAGGCGCCCGTGCAAACCCAGGCCGATGGCAAGACCGTCGTGAAGGTCGTGCAGACGGACGACAAGGCAATCCTGAACTGGGAAAGTTTTAACGTCGGCAAGAACACCACCTTGCAGTTCGACCAGAAATCGCACTGGTCCGTGTTGAACCGCGTCAACGATCCGCTGGCGCGCCCCAGCCAGATCCAGGGCCAGATCAAGGCCGACGGCACGGTGATGATCGTCAACCGCAACGGTATCGTGTTTACGGGCAGCAGCCAGGTCGATACGCGCAACCTGGCAGCGGCCGCCATGGGCATGAGCGACAGCCAGTTCAAAAGCGGCTTGTACGGCAAGGCGCAGGGCACGGGCGCCGTGCCGACCTTCGCGAATGATTTGTTGCTGGACCAGAATACCTTTACGCATGCGGCGGCCGAAGCGGACGTCGTCGTCGCCGCCGGCGCGCGCATCGACACGCGCAAGCCGCAAACGGTGACGGAAGGCGGCGGCTACGTGCTGCTGGCTGGCCGCGCCGTCGAGAATGCGGGCGCCATCACCACGCCGAATGGCCAGACCATCCTGGCGGCCGGCGACGCCATCGTCGTGCGCCAGGGCATGGGCACGGACAAGAACCAGTATTCGAGCACGCGCGGCAATGAAGTCGAGATGCTGCGCGTGGCCGACAGCGGCGCCGGCAGCGTCGTCAACAACGGCCTGATCCAGGCGGCCACGGGCGACATCACGCTCAGCGGCAATAGCGTGCGCCAGGATGGCGTGCTGTTGTCGAGCACGACCGTCAATGGCCGCGGCACGATCCACCTGGCGGCGGCGGGCGAGAACGCCGGCGTGACCCTGGCGCGCGGCAGCGTCAGCGCCATCGTCATCGACGACAATGGCGCCACGGCGCTCGACGTGCAGCGCGACACCTTGCTGAAAGACACGGGCAAGGGCACGGACACGCCGCAGGACCGGCGCGACCAGTCGCTGGTGCGCATTGTTTCCGCCGGCAACATCGAGTTCGAAGGCGATTCGCTGACTCTGGCCACGGGCGGCCAGGTACTGGCCGATGCGGCCCGCCGCAGCCACGTGGCGCGCGGCGCCGCCATCGACGTGTCCGGCGCCGTCGGCGTGAAGGTCGACATGAGCAGCAACAATGTGCTGATCAATGTGCAGGGCAACGAACAGCGCGACGCGCCCGGCAGCCGCGACGCCAAATACCTGAACAACAGCGACGTGTGGGTCGACCGCCGCGACCTGGTGCTGGTGCCGGCCGGCACCAACGGCTACGCCACGGACCGCTGGTACACGGCGGGCGGCCTGCTGGAAGTGAGCGGCTACCTCAATACCAGCGGCCACGGCATCGGCGAATGGGCGGCCCAGGGTGGCACCGTCGGCTTTGGCGGCGGCGAAGTGGTGACGCAGGCCGGTTCGCGCATCAATATCGCCGGCGGTTCGCTGGACGTGCAGACGGGCATGGTCAAGCAGACGTGGCTGAAGGGCGCCGATGGCGCGATGTACAAGCTGAGCACTGCCCCTGGCGACAATCTGTACACGGGCTTGTACCGCGGTTATGAAAGCACGCATGCGCGCTGGGGCGCGAACACGACGGAAACCCATGCGAATGCCTTGATCGGTCCCCGCGAGCGCCTGGAAAACGGCTACACGGTGGGCCGCGATGCGGGCCGCCTGATCGTTTCCACGGGCGCCGCCGTGCTGGAAGGCGATATCGACACCTCCGTATTTCAGGGCGAACGCCAGCAGCGCAAGCGCGACGACGGCGTCGATAGCTACAAGCAGTCGCAGACGTCGGCCGCGCGCGCCGGTCAATTGATCGTCGGCAAAATGACGCCCGTCTTCGATACGAAGGCGGGCCAGTTGCGCGACAGCCCGCAAGCCGTGCTGGAAAACGTCGAGATCGGCAAGGTGGCATCCGTCGCCGATGGCCAGCTGCTGAACGAGGCCTTGCCGGCCGCGCGCGGCAAGACCTTGCAGCTCGATGCGGACTGGCTCAATGGCCTGGAACTGGGCGTCCTGAATATCTACGCCTACGACAAGCTCGACGTCAACGCGGACGTGCGCGTGGCCGATGGCGGCGACATTGCCCTGCACGCCACCGACGTGGCCATCAAGGCGAACGTGAGCGCGCGCAGCGGCAGCATCGCCGCCGGTGACATCATCTCGCGTTACCTGGCGAACGCGGGCGCCGTGTGGGTGGAAGGGCCCGTGTCGCCGGAAGGACGAGCCACGGGCCCGGCCGGCGTGCGCGTGGCGCCGGGCGTGCGTCTCGATGCGCGGGGGCTGTGGAGCAATTTGGAACTGGACCCGGGCGCGGTCGCCGGCCTGCCGTACGTGAATGGCGGCAAGGTCACATTGAAGAGTTCGGGCGGCATCGAACTGGCCGGCGGCAGCGTCATTGACGTTTCGTCGGGCGCTGCCTTGATGAGCAATGGCAGCCTGCAGGGCGGGCGCGGCGGCGACATCGCCCTGGCCGTCGACTTGCCGCGCGAAAAAACGCCGACGGGCGCCTTGCTCAAGCTTGACGGCGAGTTGCGCGGCCATGGCGTGAAGGGCGGCGGACGCCTGACGATCGACAGCGGCACGGCCGTCAGCATCGGCGGCAAGCTGCAGGACGGCGACGTGCTGCCAGGAGGAAGCAGCGCCCCCGTCGGCTTGCGCCTGGCCGATGAATTTTTGATTGCCAAGGGCGAGAAGATTCCCTTCGATTTTGCGCTTACCAGCAGCCTGATCAAGCCGGGCCAGATCCTGGACCAGCCCGTGACGGTCGACGTGTCGGCGCAGAAACCGCTGGTGCTGGGGAGTGATTTGCTGGTGCCACCGGGCGCGAACGTCGTCATCGACGGCACGGCATATGTCTGGGGCGGCTCCATCGCGCCCGCCGGCAGCGTGGTGACGGCCATCAACGGCCTTGCTACGGGCTTCGAGGTCTCGGCGGCGGCTTTCCCGAACGGCCTGCCCATCTTGCCGATGACGACGCAGTATGCGGCCGGCAGCATCGCCGCCGACGACGTGCGCGCGCCGCGCGGCGCGCTGCTGCCGACCGGCACCATGCTGGGCCGTGACGTTGCCGTGCAGCCCATGCTGGCGCTGGACGCCAGCCTGTTCCAGAGCGGCTTTGCCGACTACGCCGTCACCGGCCGCGACGGCGTCGTGGTGGTCAAGGATGCGCGGATCGATGTGAAAATGCCCGTGCTGCGCTTCAATCCCGCTACCGGCCACACGGTGGCGAGCGGCACGGATCCGGCTGCCGCGCTGGAAGTGTGGACGCCAGAGCTGTACCAGGAAGATGCGCGCAAGGGGCGCTTGACGCAGCGCGCCGGCGCCGACCTGACGCTGACGGCCGGCAGCCCGTACGTGAAGGGTGCCCTGGCGGTGGCGCAAGGCGCCGTCGTCACGGTCGATCCGGGCCGCCAGATCAGCATGACGAGCAATGGCCAGGTCAGCATCGACGGCCGCCTCGATGCCTGGGGCGGCAAGATCGCCATCCTGCCCGGCACGTTGGGCACGGGCAGCGATGCCGATGTGCCGAACGGCAAGGGACAAGCCACGTCGATCTGGATCGGCGAACACGCGGTGCTCGACGTCGCCGGCCGCGCCACCGTCGCCACCGACATGCGCGGCGGCCGTTATGGCCGCGCCGACAAGGGCGGCAGCATCGAAATCGGCGCCCGCTACAAGGCCGACGCGGCCAGCGTCGACGCGGCCGATGCCTTTGTCGTCGTGCGCCCGGGCGCGCTGCTCGACGCCAGCGGCGCGCAAGCCACGCTGGACTTGCCGAACCAGGGCGCCGTCAACGTGGCCGGCAGCGGCGGTTTGATTTCGCTCAGTTCGTACAACGGCATCTTTGCCGATGGCACGCTGCGCGCGGTGGCCGGTGGCGCCGGGGCGGCCGGCGGCACCCTGGCGATGGCGCTCGACACGCCCAATTATGGCCAGGTGAACCGCCAGACGCTGGAAGGCGATAGCGTCGACAATGCGGTGCGCGTACCGCGCGAATTCGTGCTGGCGCAAGTGCAGGGCGACAGCGTATTGCCGGTTGATTTGCGCGCCGGCCAGCAGGATGAAGCCTTGCGCTACGGCAGTGCGCGCCTGGGCGTCGACCGCGTGCAGGCAGGCGGCTTCGATAACCTGGCCATGCATGTGAACGGCATGCTCAGCGTCGATGGCGACGTCAGCCTGGCGCTGGGCCAGAGCCTGCGCCTGAGCGCCAGTTCGCTGGGCCTGGCGCAGCAGCCTCCGCAGACGCCACAGCCCGATGCGGACGGCCAGGACAAGTTGGCTAGCCTTGCCAGCCAGGTGCGCCTGGCGGCGCCGTATGTGCGCCTGGGAACGGCCGCGCGCGCGCAGAAAGACAATTACATCGTGCCCAATGCCGTGAAAGGCTCGAAAAACTCGGGCAAGGGGCGCGGCATGCTGGGCGTGCCGCTGGTGGCCGACGGCTCGCTGCTGCAGATCGATGCGGGCATGCTCGACCTCGCTGGCGAGGTCAACATGGGTACGCGCGGCGAGATCGTGCAGAGCAGCGGCACGCCGCTGGCCGTCGAACGCGATGCCTTCGAGCAGCTGACCCTGAATAGCCGCGGCGACTTGCGCATGTCGAACAACGCCGCCCTGTACCAGCCCGGCAACGCCACCCTGGTCGCCGCGCAAATCTATCCGGCCACGGGCGATAGCGGCATGGTCACGGTGGGGCAGAGCAGCCGGGTCGATGAATACGGCAATATCCGCGTCACGCTCGATCCGCTGCGCACGCTCACTGTCGAGCGCAGCGCCGGCAGCGCCACGCCGAACCAGCCGTTTTCCGTGTTCGGCAGCCTGAGCCTGGTCGCGCCCACGATCAACCAGCACGGCGTGCTGCGCGCGCCGCTGGGCCAGATCACACTGGGGGCCGAAGGCTTTGAAGCCAATACGGGCCATGTCAATCTGCTGCCGGGCAGCCTGACGTCCGTCAGCGCAAAAGGCTTGACGATGCCGTACGGCGGCACGCTCGATGGCCTCAGCTACCTGTATGACGGCAACGACGTCGTCTTCAAGGGCGTGGGCAACGGCCCCGAGATCGCCTTGGTCGGCGCCGCCGTCGACGTGCAAGCCGGCGCCGTGCTCGACCTGTCGGGCGGCGGCACCTTGACGGGCGCGGCCTTCCTGGCCGGACGGGGCGGCTCCACCGATGCGCGCCTCAATCCGCTGGTGCAGATGAAGCCGAATGGCGGCTTTACCTTGCCCGGCCTGAATACCAACCCCGTGTACGCCATCATTCCCGGCGTGCAGCCGGACGTGGCGCCTTTGACGGCCGAGCAGGGCGCGGGCAAGCCGGCCGTGGGACGCCAGATCACCATCGCCGCGGGCGTGCCCGGCCTGGCGGCCGGTACCTACACCCTGCTGCCATCGAATTTCGCCTTGCTGCCGGGCGCCTTCCGCGTGGAATTGAATGGCCTGGCCGGCGCCGTCGAGGCGGGCGGCACGGTGGCCATGCGCAATGGTTCGTATGCGACGGCGGCGCAGACGGGCATCGCCGGCACGACCATCCGCGACGCCGTGCCGAGCCAGGCCATCCTGACGCCGGCCGACGTGCTGCGTACCTACTCGCAATACAATGAAACGGGCTATGCCGCCTTTGCCGTGGCGCAAGCCACGCGCGACGGCGTGCCGCGCGCCACGCTGGAACGCGACGCCAAGGGCGTGCGGGTGCAACTGATCGCCCCGTCGCTGCACAGCGTTGAAAATAACCACACGCCATTGATGATGGATGGCAGCGCCCTGTACACGCCGGCCGAGGGCGGCTTCGGTGGCTCGCTGCTGCTGGGCACGGGTGGCCATGCGGGTACCCGCTATCAAGTGCTGGCCGACGGCACGGCAGCGCAGGCGGACTTCGATGGCGTCTCCGTGCACGCTTCGCAGATCAACGCCTTCGGCGCCCAGCGCCTGGGCATCGGCGGCTTGCCGCGCGTCACCTACAGCGATTTCGCCACGGGTACCAATCAGCGTGCCAATATCGCCGCCATCAACGAATCGGCGGGCGGCATCGTGCTGCGCGACGGTGCCGTGCTGAAGGCGGCCGAAGTGTTCCTGGTGACCACGAAAACCGACGACGGCATCTTCCTCGAGCAAGGTTCCGGCATCAATACGCTGGGCCGCGGCAAGGCGGCCTGGGATTCGCGCGACGGCTTTGTGTACCAGCCGATGGGCAGCGTGCTGGCCGTCTCGAACGGCTGGCTGGACATGCTGCCGGCCGTGCGCACGCCGTCCGATTCGAGTGGCCCCGGCATCATCGATATCGGCACATGCGCCAAGGCGGGCGGCGCCTGCGCGGGCACCACTTCGCTGTATTCGGAAGGCACCATCGCCGCCGTCACGGAGCGCGCGTTTACCCTGCGCGACAACGTGCGCTACGGCACGCGCAACCTGGTGCTGGGGATGGGTTCGATCAATATCGGCAGCGCAGCGTCGCTGGCGGACGCCCGCGCCCGCGGTGCCCTGCCGGACGGCCTGGCGCTGAACCAGGACGTGCTCGACCGCCTGCTGCGCGGCGATACCAGCACGGGCGCGCCTGCACTGGAAAGCCTGGGCTTGACGGCGCGCAATTCCTTCAATTTCTATGATTCGTCGCAGCTGTCGACCATCGATGCGGCGACGGGCAAGTCGTCGCTGTCGCGCCTGGTGCTCAACACGCCCGCCATCTACGGCTATGGCGGCACGGACGCGCTGGCGCGCATCCACACGGACACCCTTGTGTGGCAGGGCGCGACGAATGCGCCTGGCGCCGTCGTTGCCAACGGCCCCGGCACGGGCACCGGCCGCTTGCAGATCGACGCCAAGCGCATCGAGTTCGGCTTCACGCCGGACAGCCGCCCCGACACCATCCACAACCTCGACCGTTTGATACTGGGCTTCGGCCAGGTGGCGCTCAATGCCAGCGAGCAGCTGACCGCCAACAACAAGGGCAGCCTGAACGTCTACCAGTCGCAAAGCGCGTGGGATACGGCCACCAATGGCTACCGCTACAGCGGCGGCGATCTGCTGATCAACACGCCGCTGCTGACGGGCGCGGCCGGTTCCGTCAACCGCATCACGGCGGGCGGCGACCTCAAGGTGAGCGCGCCGGCCGGCGCTACCCCCGCCACCCCCGCCACGCCGACGAACGCGGCGCTGGCCGGCGCCCTGGGCGCGGAAGTGGCGCTGAGCGGCAATAGTGTCAGCGTGGATACGTCGGTGGTTCTGCCAAGCGGAAAACTGACCCTGTCGGCCGAGCGCGATGTGCTGCTGGGCGACAAGGCCAAGCTGGACCTGGCGGGCCGCAAGATCGATTTCTACGACACCAGCAAGTACAGCTGGGGCGGCGACGTGATCCTCGACAGCCGCGCAGGCGACGTGCGCCAGGCGGCCGCTTCCGTGATCGACGTGTCGGCCGTGAACAACCGTGCCGGCAAGCTGAGCGTGATCGCCACGGGCGACGCGGCGGGTACTGCCGACTTGCGCGGCAGCTTGCTGGGCGGCGCCAGCGGCCATTATGACGCGGGCGGCACCCTCGTGCCGTACGCGGCCGGCGGCGTGGAGGTACGCGCCCAACAGATCGGCGACTTCGCCGGCCTGAACCAGCGCCTGACCACGGGCAAGGTGTTCGGCAGCCGCAGCTTCCAGCTCAAGCAGGGCAATCTGACCATCGGCGACGAGGTCAAGGCGCGCGAAGTGAGCGTCTCCGTCGATGGCGGCAGCTTGAGCGTGAGTGGCCGTATCGACGCCAGCGGCGAGCAGGTGGGCAGCATCCGCCTGGCCGGCCGCGACGGCGTCACCATCCAATCGGGCGCCGTGCTCGACGCGCATGGCACGGTGCTGCGCACGGACAGCTACGGGCAAGCGATCGAGGCGCCGAACCGCGCCGTCATCGAACTGGCCGCGCCTGGTGGACGCCTGAGCCTGGAAAACGGCGCGCGGTTCGACCTGCGCAGCGGAGACAAGGGCGGCAACTATGGCAGCATCGACCTGAACGCGCGCCGCCTGGGCGGCGCCACGGGCAACGATGTCGACATCGATGCGGCTGGCGCGCTGAACATCGCTGGCGCGCGCACCATCAACGTCAACGCTTTCTGGCAATACAAGGATGCGCCGGCCGGTACAGGCAAGGATGCGGACGGCCGCAGCTACCAGGGTATCAACCAGGCCTATCTGGACGAGAAACACGGGGACAGCCAGCTCTTCATGGCCCACGCGCTGGCCAACGGCAACTTGATGAACAACAAATTGCGCGGCTTGCGCGGCGATGCCAACGCTTTCCACCTGCGCCCTGGCGTCGAGATCGTCAGCGCCACGCCGGGCGGCGACTTGCACATCGATGGCGACATCGACCTGTCGGGCCACCGCTACGACGGCGTCAATCCGCTGGCGCGCCTGAGCGGCGTGTACGGCTCGGGCGAGGCGGGCGCGCTGGTCGTGCGCGCCGGTGGCAAGCTCAGCGTCTTTGGCAGTATCACGGATGGCTTCGATACCCGCACCTTGCCCGTCACGCCGGACGACAAGGGCTGGCAACTGGTGAAGGGCCGCTTGCCGTGGGGCGGCGAGGTCGTCGTACCGCAAGCGGGCCTCGTGACCCTGGCCGAAGACACGTATTTCCAATCGGGCACGAGCGTCAATTTCGCCGTGCCGATGAAGGCCATGCAGCTGCGCGGCGGCACCTTGCTGGCGGCGCGCGCCACCTTGACGGCGGAGTTGAACTTGCCTGCCGGTAGTGTGCTGGGCGGCGCCGTGCGCGATGCCGACGGCAAGGTGCTGTACGCGGCCGGTACGGTCTTGCCGAAGGCGCTGGCCTTATCGAGCGGCATGCAGCTCGATCCCGGCCTGCGCCTGCCCGGCGCGGCCAGCGTGGCGGCCATGCTGTGGCCGGCGAATGTGGCCTTGCCTTTCCCGGAAGGCAAGCCGCGGGACACGGGCGATAGCGTCAATCCCGTCAACGGCGTGGTGCTGGCGGCGGCGCTGGCGCTGGACAAGGGCAGCGTGCTGCCGGCCGGCACGCTGGTCAAGCTGCCTGGCGACGCGACCGTGGTGGCGCTGCGCGCCGAGGATGGCGCGGGCAAGCAGGGCCGCAACCTGGCGCTGGCGCCCATGCTGGCCCAGGGGTCGCAAGCGTGGTCGCTGCGCCTGGTGGGCGGCGCCGATACGGCCGCCGCCGATACGCGCGCGCTGCGGCCCCATGCGAAGGACGCCCATCTGATGCTGGCCGATACGCATTACGGCATGGAAGAACGGACGTCGGTCAAGCCGGGCACGGGCTTGCCAAGCACCTATATTTTCAACGAGTACGCCACCATGTTGGGGTACCCGGAAGGCGAGGTCGATATCACAATGTGGTTTGGTACCGAAGCGAACATGCTGGAGAGTTATGCGGATCTGGTGACCAAGATTGCCGACGGCACGCCGCCCGAAATGGTGACCAAGGATGAGCCGGCGCGCCAGCTCCTGTTCAGCGTGCTGCGCACGGGCACGGGCGACCTCGATTTGCTCGCTGCCGGCGATTTCGACATGCGTTCGCTGTATGGCGTCTACACGGCGGGCACGCAGTCGGCCTCGCCGCTGGTCGATGGCAAGGATCTGTTCAATCTGCCGCGCGGCCTGAACGCCAAGGGCAAACTGCTCGGCGCGCTGGGCGACGACAAGTTGACGCGTTTCGTCGATGGCGGCAGCGAGAGCCTGTACCGCGCCTGGTATCCCGAGCACGGCGGTAACCTGCTGCTGCGCGCCCAGGGCGACGTCAAGGGCGACACTGTGGGCACCGCCCTGCAGCGCCGCGAGGATGCCATCGGCACCCTGAGCGCGCAGCAGGATACCAGCGATATCGGCGCCTGGTTGTGGCGCCAGGGCAGCGGCAGCACGGGGGCGGGCGTGCCGACGGCATGGTGGATCAATTTCGGCACCTATGTCGCGCGTCCCGAAGGCGGCGACCTGTTTGCGGGTCTGCCGGTCGTGTCGGGCTTTACGGGCATCGGCACCCTCGGCGGCGGCAATGTGCTGCTGCAGGCGGGCGGCAACGCCGGCATGCTGACCTCGCGCGCCGATCCGGGCGGCGTGTTCGCGCCGCGCAGCCAGGGCCTGAACGTGGCCGTGGGCAGCACGGGCAGGGTCACGCCGGACGGCAAGCTGCTGCTGACGGGCGGTGGCGACCTCGACATCCGCATAGGCGGCGGGCTCAACCCTGTCGCCGAGGTGCGCAGCTTCGATGCCAACAGCGATGCCCCGAATGCCGACACGCGCTTCGAGCGCCAGTATCCGACGCTCAACAGCACCTTCACCAATCTGCGCGGCGCGCTGCGCATGGAGGCGGGCGCCGTGGGCGGCGTCGAACTGCGCTTCGACCGCGCCGATCCGAAGGAATCGCGGCCGTATGAAACCTATGCGGCGGGCACGGCCATTGCCAGCGGCGGGCCCATCCTCGTGCCGGGCGACAGCGGCGTGCGCATCGATGCGCGCGGCGACCTGGTACTGGGCGGCACGGCCGATGCGGGCCGCGTCAAGCAGATGGGCAATGGTTCGCCGTTCAACTACCAGGGCGTCGAGCGCCAGGGCGAAGGCTGGAGCTGGTTCTCGCTGTGGACGCCGGCCACGGCCATCGATCTGTTCAGCGCCGGCGGCAACCTGACGCCGACATCCGCCTGGATACAATCGGACATGGGCGATAACCACGCGCCAACGGATGCACGCTTCGTCATGCCATCCGTGCTGCGCGCCGTGGCCGCCAGCGGCAGCCTGTATTACGGCAATGCCAGCCTGGGCAGGCTGGGTGAGGGTGGCAAGGTCGACATGCCGCAAAACGGCGTGATCCTGGCGCCGTCGCCTGTGGCGCCGCAATTTGTCAAGACGGGCACGGGCCAGCTGGAAATGCTGGCGGCCGACTCCATCCATGCGGCCGGCTATCCGATCACCGCATCGGGCGCCGATCCGCGCCTGTTGCCAAGTCCATTCAACCCGGGCTTCGTCGGCGCACTGGACCCGGTCTGGTTCGGCCTGCTGCCCTTGCATAACGTCAGCGCCAACGGGCTGGCGCCCGGGGCGCTGAAATGGTTCGGCTTGACGCCGAATGGCGCCAGCGATTCTTCGCAGCAACTGTATCCGCTGTTCAGCATGACGGCGCCGACGGTGTCGGACTACGTGCCGGTGGGTCAGCAGCCCGCACATTTCTATGCCAACAGCGGCGACATCGTTGGCTTGCGCACGGGCGGCATCGTGTACCGGGGAACACTGAAGGGCGAAACGGGCCCGCTGGGCGTGTGGTACGAAGGCGGCGGCGCCGTGGCCGTGCGGGCCGGGCGCGATATCGTCAATTCGGGCACGCCGCTCGGCAGCGTCGAAGGCGTGCCGGAAGGCGCGGCCGGATGGACCAGCCAGGGCTTTGTCGGCCGGCCCGATTTTCCGGACAAGCCGGTGGTCTCCGGCGTCTCGTCCGCGCGCGGTAATCTGTTCGTGCACCGCAATGCCGACGACGTTTCCGTCGTCAGCGCCGGGCGCGACATCCGCTACAGCACCTTCTATGTGGCGGGACCGGGCCAGCTGAACGTGAGCGCCGGGCGCGACCTGTACATGGCCGACAAGGCGGAATTGCGCAGCCTCGGCGCCATCGTCAACACGGGCCCCGGCGAGCGCGGCAATGGCGCCGGCATCAGCGTGGCCGCCGGCGTGGGCCGCAATGGTCCCGACTATGCGGCTTTTGCGGCGCGCTACCTGGACCCGGCCAAGCTGGCCGACCCAGGCCGCCCGCTGGCCGACCAGGCCGGCAGCGCCGTGTACGTCTACGGCGGCAAGCTGACCCTGGCCGACTGGCTGCGCGGCCAGTTCGCCTACAGCGGCGACGAGGCGGGCGCGTCCGCCTTCCTCGGCACGAAGCAGGCGGAACTGGAAAAGGCCGGCCAGGCGACGGGCGCCGTGCGGCGCGACCTGGCGCGCGAGTATGCGCAGGTCAGCCAGCTGCACCTGGTGAACTGGCTGACGACGCGCTTTGGCGGCGACAGCGGCCTGGGCATCCGCTACGACCCGGCCACCGATGCGCGCAGCTTCTTTGCCGCCTTGCCGAAGGAACAGCAGCAGGTCTACCTGAGCAATGTCTACTTTGCCGAACTGAAGGCGGCCGGGCGCGAGTACAACGATCCGGACGGCATGCGCCGCGGCAGCTACCTGCGCGGCCGCGAAGCCATCGCCACCCTGTTCCCGGCGCAGGACAAGGCGGGCCAGAAGATCGAGTACAAGGGCGACCTGACGATGTTCAGCAGCGCGCTGTACACGATTAACGACTACGACGGCGTGTACACCAAGCGGCCGGTGGCGGGCGTGCGCTACCTGAGTCCGCAGGAGTGGGCCGAAGCGGGCCGTCCGACGGTCAACGTGCCGCACGTGATCGTCAACGACGCGGGCATCCATACGGATGTCGGCGGCGATATCGGCATCACGGTGCCGGGCGGACGGGCGCTGATCGGCGTCGATGGCGGCTATGCGCCGGGCGAAGGCTCGGGCGTGCTGACGCAGGGCGCGGGCGAGATCCAGATGTATGCAAAGGACAGCATCCTGCTGGGCCAGAGCCGCATCTTCACCACCTTCGGCGGCAACATCCTGGCCTGGTCGGCCACGGGCGACATCAATGCGGGCCGCGGTACCAAGTCCACCGTCGTCTACACGCCGCAGCGCCGTACCTACGACAGCATCGGCCTCGTCAGCCTGTCGCCGAGCACGCCGGCCACGGGCGCCGGCATCGCCACCCTGAACCCGATCCCGGAGGTGCCGCCTGGCGACATCGACCTGATCGCCCCGCTGGGCAGCATTGACGCGGGCGAGGCGGGTATCCGCGTCTCGGGCAACGTCAACCTGGCGGCCTTGCAAGTGATCAATGCGGAAAACGTCCAGGTGCAGGGCAAGTCGGCGGGCCTTCCCGTGATCGCTACCGTGAACGTGGGCGCGCTCAGCAATGCCAGCGCGGCCGCCACGCAAGCCGTCACGGCGGCGCAAGACGTGCTGCAACGGGAACGGGCCGCCACGCGCCAGGCGCTGCCGTCGCTGTTCACGGTGAAGGTGCTGGGCTTTGGCAACGAGCAGGCGGACGAAGCCGGTGTTGGCAAGGGCAACGGCGGCGAGCCGCAGGCGTCCAGCTACCAGCCGGCCGGCGTGGTGCAGGTGCTGGGCGCGGGACCGTTGACGGCGCCGCAGTTGCAGGCGCTCACGCCGAACGAGCGGCGCGGCTTGCAGCCATGAGTTTTATGAACATTTGATGACATTCGGCAGTCGTCGCGCGCGGCGGCTGTCTAGGCATCAGTAGATCAGCATTAACAGAAAAAACGCCGGCCCAGCGCCGCAACACAGGGCAACCGTTTGATTTTAAGGTGAATGGAAGATGCGTGAAATGACAACCAAGGGCAGGGGCGTGCCGCCAGCGGCGCCTGCAAGGGCCTTGACGATGCTGTGCCTGGCCATGCTGGCGCTGCCCGGCATGGCGCGCGCGCAGGACGCGGTGCCGGCAGCCGCCCCCGTGGCCGCGCCGGAACGGCAGGTGACGATCGAGGAATACCTGGTGCGCGGCAATACCGTGCTCGACGCGCGTGCCATCGAAGAAGCGGTCACGCCCTTCCTGGGGCCGGGCCGCACCCTGAAGGACGTGGAAGGGGCGCGCGACGCCCTCGTAGCCGCATATCAAGCCCGCGGCTACCAGTCCGTCTACGTGGACTTGCCCGAGCAGCAGGTGGAGCAGGGCGTGGTGGTGCTGCAGGTGAGCGAAACAAAGGTGGGGCGCTTGCGCGTGGTCGGTGCGCAATACAACTCGCCGCTCGACGTGCGCCAGCAAGTGCCGGCCCTGACGGAAGGCAAGGTGCCCGATTTTACGCAGGCGCAAGTGGAATTGACGGCCCTGAACCGGGGGCCCAAGCGCCAGGTGATGCCCTTGGTCAAGCAGGGCAGCCTGCCCGGCACCATGGACGTGGACTTGAAAGTCGAGGACAGCAGCCCGTGGCGCGCCAGCGTGGGCTTGAACAACGATTACAGCGCCGATACCAAGAAGCTGCGCAGCAGCATCTCGCTCGGCCACGACAACCTGTGGCAGATGGGCCATAGCGCCACCATCAGCTTTTTCGGCACGCCGGGCGACCTGAACCAGACCAAGGTGTGGTCGGCCTCGTACGTGGCGCCGATCGGCACGCAGGGCTGGAGCGTGGAAGCGACCGGCTACCAGTCGAACAGCAACGTGGCCAGCACGGGCGGCACCAGCGTGCTGGGCAAAGGCCATGCGCTGGGCATGAAGCTCAATTACACGGTGCCCAACAGCGGCATCTGGTGGCACAGCTTTAGCGGCGGCATCGATTTCAAGGATAACCAGGAAGCGCTGCAGCTGAATGGCGCCGGTTCCAGCGTGCCCTTGAAATACGTGCCGCTCAGCGTGGCCTACAACGGCTTTGCACAGACGGAGACGGCGACCTACGGCCTGGGCCTGTCGCTGGTGGCCGGCACGCGCGCCGCGTTCGGCTATGGCAGCAACAGCGCCGCCTATGACAACAAGCGCTACAAGGCTTCGCCCAGCTTTCTCGTCCTGAAGGGCGACGCCAACGCCACCACTACCCTGAGCAGCGGCGCGCAGCTGTACGGCAAGCTGGCGGGCCAGCTGGCTGACGCGGCGCTCGTGTCGGGCGAGCAGATGGCCGCCGGCGGCGCCAATTCCGTGCGCGGCTACCTGTCGGCCGAAGCGACGGGCGACTACGGCGTCTCCGGCACCGTCGAGTGGCGCACGCCCCAGCTGACGTACTTCAGCCGCCTGGAGAACTGGCGTCTGTTTGCCTTTGCCGATGGCGCGCGCCTGCGTCTGCGCGACCCGCTGCCGGAACAGAAAGACCTGTTCGGCCTGGCTTCGGTGGGCGTGGGCAGCAGCTTCCAGTTCCTGCGCTACCTGAATGGCCGCATCGATTTCGCTTACCCGCTGCGCGATGGCCCGCGCACGCACAAGCACGTGCGCCGCATCAATTTCAACCTGTCGGCCAGCTACTGACGGGCCAGCTCACCAGCACCGCACTTTTTTGGACTTTTCTTCGGAGAATCACTGTCATGCAACGTTTTCTTTTCCTGCTCACGATCCTGGGCACGCTCGTTCCCGGCCTGGCGCATGCCTGGTGGCAGCCCGACTGGGCTTACCGCAAACCCGTCACCGTCGACGCCGGCCCGAAGGCGGGCGCCGTGGGCGGCGATCCCGGCCGCATTCCCGTGCTGCTGCGCTTGCATTCGGGTAACTTCAACTTCGAAGGCGTCAGCGACAACGGCGCCGACCTGCGCTTCGTGGCGGGCGACGATAAAACGGTGCTGAACCACCAGATCGAGCAATTCAACCCGCTGCTGGGCATCGCCCTGATCTGGGTCGACGTGCCGGCCCTGACGGCCGGTACGCCGCAGCAGTTGTGGATGTACTACGGCAATCCGAAGGCGCCCGCTTCCGGCAATGGCCAGCGCACTTTCGACCCCGACTACAGCCTCGTGTACCACTTCACCGAGCCTGGCGTCCCCTCGCGCGACAGCACCGCCTACGGCAACCATGCGCAGACGGCCGTGCCGTCGCTCGACGGTTCCGTCATCGGTGCCGGCGCCCGCCTGGGCACCACGCCGTTGATGCTGCCCGCCTCGCCATCGCTGGCGCTGGCCGCCGGTGCGCCGTTCACGTTTTCCGCCTGGGTGCGTCCTGACAGCCTGGGCGCGCAGCAAGTGCTGTATGCACGCCGCGACGGCGCCAATGAATTGCTGATCGGCATAGACCAGGGCGTGCCCTTCGTGCAGGTGAATGGCCAGCGCAGCAAGCCGGGCCAGCCTATCCAGGCCGCGCAATGGTCGCACCTGGCTGTCAAGGCCGACAAAGCCAACGTGGCCTTGTACGTGGGCGGCCGCCCGGCCGTGTCGCTGGCCACCGCGCTGCCAGCGTTCAGCACGGCAGCCTCGGTCGGCGCCGATGCGCCGCCGGTCGCTTCCGGTACCGCCACCCTGGCCAACTTCACGGGCGCCATCGACGAGCTGCGCCTGTCGCGTACGGCCCGTCCCGATGCCCTGTTGCTGGCCGACGCCGTCTCGCAAGGTTCCGAATCGCGCCTGGCCGTGTTTGGCGCCGACGAACAGCAAGCAGGCAAGAGCCATTTCGGCTTCATCATCGCCGCCATGCCGCTCGACGCGTGGATCGTCGTCGGTGTGCTGGGCCTGATGATGGTCTTGTCGTGGATCATCATGATCGGCAAGGGCCGCAGCTATGGCGCCATCTCGCGCGCCAATGCGCAATTCATGCAGTCGTTCCACGAAGCGGCCGGCGCACCGCTCGACCACCTGTCGCGCAACGGCAAGCTCAGTGCTTCCGTGAAGACGGATTCCTCGCTGTGGCGTTTGTATGACGTGGCCATCGACGAGATGCGCCGCCGCCATGACCGCGGCTACGACTTGAACGCCGTCTCGAACGCGACCATCGGCGCCATCCGCGCCGCCATGGATGGCGTGATGGTGCGCGAAAGCGAACGCATGTCCAAACGCATGATCTGGCTGTCGACCACCATCGAAGGCGCGCCGTATGTCGGCCTGTTCGGCACCGTGATCGGCATCATGCTGGTGTTCGTCGTGGCGGCCATGGCGGGCGCCGTGGACATCAACTCGGTGGCGCCGGGCATGGCGGCAGCGCTGCTGTGTACGGCCGCCGGCCTGGGCGTGGCGATTCCCGCCCTGTTCGGCTACAACTGGCTGTCCTCGCGTTCGGACGCCATCGTTGCCGACATGGCCGTCTTCGTCGACGAGTTCGCCACGCGCCTGGCCGAAGAGCAGGGCGACGGACGCCAGATGCGTCCTGTGCTGCAACAGGCGTGAGGGGGGCATAGCCATGGCCACCTCCGCCAAGTTTACCCCCCGCAAGCGTAGCGGCGGCATCAACATCACGCCCTTCGTCGACGTGTTGCTGGTGGTGCTGGTGATCTTCATTTTGACCAGCAACGCCAGCATTCCCGGCATCAAGGTCGACCTGCCCAAGGCCAGCTCGGCCATGGCGCTGGAAAAACCGAAGACCAAGGCCATCACCATCGACAACGCGGGCCAGGTCTTTCTCGACGCCTATCCCGTCACCCTGCCCGAGCTGGAAGAGCGCTTGCGCACGGAAAAGGCCCTGACGCCCGACTTTCCCGTGATCGTGCGCGGCGATGCCGCCGTGCAGTACGCGAAAGTGGTCGAAGTGCTCGATTTGCTGCGCCGCATCGACCTGAACCAGGTGGGCCTGGTGACCGGCAAGCCGGCATGAGGAGCGCAAGGTGAAGCGTGACGACATGATGAAGATGGCCGCCCCGGAATCGTCGGGTGCGGCGCAGTGGTGGCGCCGCTGGGGCGGCGTGGCCGGCGGCGTGCTGCTGGCCGCTGCGCTGGCCGCGCTGGTCTGGTATTTGCTGTCGGACACGGCCGCCACCAAGCGCGAAGTGGCGGCCCCGCCGATGCTGATGCTGCCCCCTCCGCCGCCACCGCCGCCGGAACCGGAAAAACTGCCGGAACCGACACCGGACAAGGTGGTGCCGGAAGTGTCGGAGCCGGAACCGACACCGGCCGACAAGCCCATGGATGACGCGCCGGAAAGCCCGTCGCCGGACAAGGGCGACCCTGTCACCATCGATGGCGCGGCGCAGGCTGGCAGCGACGCCTTCGGCATCCAGGCCGGACGCGGCGGCGGCATGACGGGCGGCGGCGGTGGCGGTGGGCTCGGCGCGGGATCGTATGGCCGCTATGTGGCCAACGCGCTGCAGCTGGCCTTTGCCCGCGATCCGCGCACGCGCCAGCTGGCGTTTAGCGACATCCGCGTCGACCTGTGGCTCGATGCGGAAGGCAAGACGACGAAAGTGCAGCTGGTGCAAGGCACGGGCAATGCGCAGACGGATGAGCAGGTACTGGCCATGGTGCGCGATTTCCGCGCCGATGAGCGGCCACCGGCATCCCTGCGTTTCCCGGCCCGCGTTTCCATTAAAGGTCGGCGCCCGTAAGCGCATGAACTAATTCCTCATTTACCGAAAGAAGCGATGAATTCCTTATTTTCTTCCCCACAGCGTGCGCGCCGCCTTCCGCTGGCGCTGGCTGCCCTGGCCCTGAGTGTGGCGGCAGGCGCGGTACAAGCCCAGACGGCACCGGCCGACAGCACCATGGTCAAGCTGATCCGCGGCCTGATCCAGAGCGGCGCCCTGAACAAGGATGCCGGCGAAGCGCTGCTGGCGCAGGCGCAGAGCGAAGCGCTGGCACAAGCGCAAGCCCGTCCGGCCGCCGCGCCGGCCGCCCTGGCGCAAGTGCAGCCGGGCGACGTGCGCGTGCCGTATATTTCGCAAACCGTGCGCGAACAGATCCGTGACGAAATCAAGGGCCAGGTCATGGCCGAGGCAAAAGCGAGCGGCTGGGCGGCGCCGAATGAAACGCCGGCCTGGACCAAGCGCATCCGCCTGGAAGGCGACGTGCGCGCGCGCTACGAATCGCGCTACTACGACATGGCCAACAGCAATATCGAGATCGACTGGCGCTCGCTCAACAGCGGCAGCGGCTACGACGTCAACTCGAACACCAACCTGACCCTGCCGGCGTTGCTGAACACGCGCGAAGACCGCAAGCACTTGCTGCGCGCGCGTGCGCGCCTGGGCATCCTGGCCGATATTTCCGACACCACGCAGGCAGGCATCCGCCTGGCCAGCGGCAATGACGACAGCCCTGTGTCCACCACGCAAACCCTCGGTGGCGGCCTGGGCAAGAAAAACATCTGGCTGGACCAGGCCTGGCTGTCCTACCAGCCCGCTTCCTGGCTGAAACTGACGGCGGGCCGCTTCGACAATCCCTTCGTCTCTGGCGACGAACTGTTTTCCAGCGAACTCAATTTCGACGGCATCGCCGCCAAGGTGCAGCAGCCGGTCGGCGAGAGCAAGGCCGTCACCGTCTTCGGTACCCTGGGCCTGATTCCGCTCGAGTATTCATCCGACAATGCGCCTAGCCGCAGCCAGGCAAAAATGGCCAGCGAAAACAAATGGCTGCTGGGTGCGCAAGTGGGCGCGTCGTGGAAGATCAATAGCGACCATCAGCTGCGTGGCGCCTTGGCCTACTACAACTTCCGCAACATCAGCGGAGAGTACTCGCAGCCGTGTGCGCTGTACGCGGGCGCCGATGGCTGCGGCACGGACTGGTCGCGTCCGTCGAGCATGCAAAAAGGCAATAGCTTGATGCTGCTGCGCAATATCGCTCTGAACCCGCTGGACCCGGCCAATACGCCGCAGCCGCAATTCGTGGGGCTGGCGTCGAAATTCCGCCTGGCCAACCTGAATGCGCGCTGGGATAGCAAGGTCGCCGGCGGCACGGACTTGCGCATCGAAGGCGATTATGTGCGCAACATGGCTTACGACAAGAACGAGATGTGGGCGCGCGCCAAGGGCGGCATCATGAACAATTTCGGCGGCACGGGCGGCGTCTCGCAAGCCGATTTCAAGAGCGGCGGCAATGCCTACATGCTGCAAGCGACCTTGGGCAAGGCCAGCCCGGCCGCGCGCGGCGACTGGAACGTCTTACTGGGCTACAAGCGCATCGAACCGGACGCCTTGCCTGACGCCTACAACGATTCGACTTTCCACCTGGGCGGCACGAATGCGCGCGGCTACTACCTGGGCGGCGCGTATGCGCTCGACAAGAATACCTGGCTGAACGGCCGCTGGACGTCGAGTCGCGAAGTGTTCGGTTCGGCACTGTCGATCGACACCCTGCAAATCGAACTGAACGCGCGTTTCTAAGGAGCCATGATGTTGATATCCAACAAAATGCGCCTGCCTTTGCTGTTACTGAGCTTGCTGGCTACCGGCACGGCCCAGGCGCAGGCGCAAAAGGGGCAAAGCATGGAAGATCGCTTGCGGGCCGAGTTGCGTAACGTGACGGCGCAATTGCAGCAGACGCGCGGCGAACTGGAAATGCTCAAAGCCAAGGGCGTGCCTGCCGCGAAGGCGGTGCCCGTTGCGGCCGAACCTGCCAGCGATGGCTTGAAAAAGGAGCTGGCGCGCAGCCAGTCGCAACTGGCGCACGAGCGCGCGCAGCGGGAAAAGCTGGGCGAGCAGCAACAGCGCAGCACGGCCGCCGCGCAAGAGGCAGCCGCCAGCCTGGCGCAGTACCGCCAGGCCAGCGAGCAATTGACTGCCACGGGCAAGCGACTGGAAGCGGAGCGTGCGCGCCTGGATGGCGAAGTGACGGCCCAGCGGGGCGCTCTGGCGCGCTGCGAAAGCAAGAATGCCCAGCTGTATGCGGCCGGGCAGGACATCCTGCAAGCGTATGAAGGTCTCGGCGTGCTTGACGTCATGAAGGCGCGCCAGCCGTTCGCCGCGCAAAGCAGAGTGAAACTCGAGCAAATCGCGCAGCAGTACGGCGACCAGCTGTACCAGGGCCGCTTTGATGCGCGTCAAACAGAAACGCCGGCCCCCCAATAATTTTTTTGAAATGAATGGAATGACGATGGAAAACACCAACAACTTGCTGACCACCCTGAATGCGGAACAAACGGCCGACGCCATCAAGGCGGCCGGCTGCGCCGTGACCAGCATCGAACACGACGGCGTCGTGCGCCTGCACAGTGCCAGCCATGGCATCGGCTTCCAGGTGCTGTGGGGCAATGAAGCAGCGCCTGGCCAGTACGCCGATCTGACCCTGAGCTGCCCGCTGCGCGTGCAGGGCGGCGACTTGCCGGCCGGCTTGCTGGCCGAATGGCACCGCAGCAAGCGTTTCGCCCGCGTGGCCCAGCATGGCGATTTCGTTGTGCTGGAAATGGATGTGCTGGTCGCCGGTGGCGTCAGCAAGGACTACCTGAATATCAATCTGCAACTGTGGACGCAGATGATGGGCCAGTTCTTCTTGTTTTTGCGCAACTTTACGCCGGCCGATACAAGCACCGCACCGGTAGTCGAGGCCGCCAGCGTGGCAGAAGAAGAAACTGTGCCGGCCTGATAAGCCGTCCAGTGGTGGCAAAAATGGCCCGCGACGGGCCATTTTTGCCGTCTGCGGGTCTCAAGTGTCGTATTAAATACTTATTTTTTAGGCATCGCGCATTAAAACTGCTCAAAGAGCGTGTGTGAATCAAGCCAGCAACGGCTGTATGGCGGATAATATTGCCTGTTGCCGATTTGGATACGACCTTTACACAAAAATGCGCCCCATGGATTTTACCCGCGACGAAACCAGTGAAACCCCAGTTGCCCCGGCCAGCGCGCCGGGAGCGCCTTTGCCGTATGCCGTCGCCACCTGGCTGCAGCGGGTGGAGGCTGCCGCCCATCCGAAGGCCGTGCTGACGATTGCCGAGCCTGATCCCAAACTCAACCAGCACCGATTGATCTACGTGCTGGCGCCCACCAGCGGCGGCCGCCACGTGGCCCTGTGCCTGTACAAGGCGCGGCTGCGGCCGAACGGCGACGTGGCGGCGGCGTCGCCCATCAGCGAAATCTTCTCGCTGCTGTCTGCGCCCCCCACGTTTTTGACGCCGGCCGACGAAGACCTCGTGCGTTTCTTCGTGGCCATGCGCAGCGGGCAGAATTCGCAGACGGGCAGCGCCACGGAGCCGAAGGGCAAGGTGGGCGCTGCCCTGCTGAAAATGCTGGCCGAGCAGGATAAACTGTTGTGGGCCAATTCCTGGGCCGATGTCGGCAATGGCCTCGTGTACCCGTTGAAGGAAGGTCCCGTGCGTCCCGCCCGCCTGTTCTGGCGCGACGAGGGCAAGACCATGCGCCTGGGCTGGCAAGTGGACCCGCCGGAAGGCGCGAAGCACCATGGCGCCGACCAGATCGACTACATGCTGCCTACCGATCCGCCGTGGTACATCGACAATCTGTCGTGCGGCGTGCTGGAACTGAACCAGGGCGGCTCCGACATTTCCCTGGCCGACTTGCAGGCGCTGGTGGCGCAGGCGCCGCCCCTGAACGCGAACGACAAGGTACGCGTGTCGCAACTGCTGCTGGCGCAGGGCTTGCAGCATTTGATGCCGCTGCCGCAGCCGTTGCCGCAGCGCTTGCGCAAGGACGTGCCCGCGCAACCGGTTTTGCTGCTCGATAGCGCCATGCTGGCCGATGGCAGCATCCAGCGCTGGAGCGATTTTGCCGTGCTGTCCTACGACTACGATGGCGAGCGCGTCTCGTTCGACCCGTCGCAGCGTGTGGTGCGGCAAGTGGGCGACGTGACGGAAATCATCCAGAGAAACACGGTCGACGAAGCGCGCGCGCTGGCCACCCTGGCCGAGCTGCAATTCAAGAAGCCGGGCTCGGCCCCCTTGAGCGGCTTGAAGGGTGCCTTGCAACTGCCGTCCCAGGCGGAATGGCTGCGTTTTGCCGAGTCCGGCATCGACGCCTTGCTGGAGCAGGGCTGGATCGTGGAAAAGACGGCCAAGTACCGCTACGACGTAAACGACGTGGGCGACTGGTACGCGGAAATCGACGACCAGGACCCGGACAGCGGCAACGCCTGGTTCGAGCTGGAACTGGGCATCGTCGTCAATCACGAAAGAGTTCCCCTGCTGCCCGTGCTGGTGCAGCTGATCCGCAACGCGCCCAACGATTTCAACCCGAAAGTCATCGAAGCGCACGCGGACGATGACCAGATGCTGGCAACCTTGCCGGACGGCACGCGCGTGGCCCTGCCGTGGGGCCGTGTACGCCCCATCCTGAACACCCTGGGCGAACTGTATTTCAGCGACAAGATCAAACATGCCGTGCGCATGTCGACCCTGGACGCGGCGCGCCTGGAAGAGCTAGCGCGGGGCCTGGAGATGCAATGGACGGGTGGCGAGCAATTGCGCGCCATGGGCCGCAAGCTGAGCCAGTTCGGTTCCGTGCAAAAAGTGGCGGCGCCAGCCGGCTTGCAGGCGACCTTGCGCGACTACCAGGCCGATGGCCTGGCGTGGATGCAATTCCTGCGCGACCATGACCTGGCGGGCATCCTGGCCGATGACATGGGCTTAGGTAAAACCGTGCAAACTCTGGCGCATATCCTGGTGGAAAAGGAAGCGGGCCGTCTCACGCATCCGGCCTTGGTGATTGCACCGACGAGTTTGATGGGCAACTGGCAGGACGAGGCGGCCAAGTTTGCACCTTCCCTGAAAGTGCTGCTGCTGCAAGGCAAGGACCGCGCCCAGCAGTTCGACCAGATCGATCAATGCGACCTGGTGCTGACGACCTACGCCCTGTTGCCGCGCGACGAGGAAACTTTGCGCGAGCACGATTTCCACCTGGTCATCCTCGACGAATCGCACTACATCAAGAATACGCGCAGCAAGGCGGCGCAAAGCGCGGGCCTGCTGCGCGCGCGCCACCGCCTGTGCTTGTCCGGCACGCCGCTGGAAAATCACTTGGGAGAACTGTGGTCGCAATTCCACTTCCTGCTGCCGGGCTTGCTGGGCGACGAGAAGACGTTCAATACGCAGTTCCGCCATCCGATCGAGCGCCAGGACGACCCGCTGCGCCGCATGCTGCTGAACCGCCGCATCAAGCCCTTCCTGCTGCGCCGCACGAAGGACAATGTCGCCAAGGAGCTGCCGCCGAAGACGGAGATGGTGCGCAAGGTGGAATTGACGGGGCCGCAGCGCGACTTGTATGAAACCGTGCGTCTTGCGATGGATCAAAAAGTACGCGAAGAAATCGACAAGAAGGGCGTGGCGCGCAGCCAGATCGTCATCCTCGAAGCGCTGCTGAAATTGCGCCAGGTGTGCTGTGACCCCCGTCTCGTGAAATCCTTGCCGGCGAAAAAGCAGTCGGCCGGTTCGGCCAAGCTGCTCGATCTGATGCAGATGGTGGAAGACTTGCTCGACGAAGGGCGCAAGATCCTCGTTTTCTCGCAATTTACCAGCATGCTGGAATTGATCGAGGAAGAGCTCGAGTCGCGCGACATCCCGTACGCGCTGTTGACGGGCGAAACGAAGGACCGGGGTGCGCAAGTGGCGGCCTTCCAGCAGGGCGCCGTGCCGATTTTCCTGATCAGCCTGAAAGCGGGCGGCGTGGGCCTGAACCTGACGGCGGCCGACACGGTGATCCACTACGACCCGTGGTGGAATCCGGCGGCGGAAAACCAGGCCACGGACCGCGCCTGGCGCATCGGCCAGGACAAGCCCGTGTTCGTCTACAAGCTGATCGCGAAGGGCACGCTGGAAGAAAAAATCCAGCTGCTGCAGCAAAAGAAATCGGAACTGGCGCAATCGATCCTGGCCGAAGGCGAATCGCAGAAGATGGCCCTCACGCAGGAAGACTTGCAGCAGATTTTCGCCCCGCTGGAAGATTAACGCTGCCGCACGCTTATACTTGGCGATTCTTTCTTGCCAGGTATAACGCATGCTGCCAATTTTCTTACTGCTGCTTGCCGGCGCCATCCTCATGGCGCTGCGTTTCGTCCAGTTGCGCCGCGCCCTGCTGCGCGCGCGGGCGGGCGAAGCGCAGTTCCGCCTGCTGGCCGAGCACGGGCGCGACGCGGCCTTCCTGCTCGACGCCACCACCCTGGAATTGCTCTACATCAGCCCCGCCGCGCAGCGCCTGACGGGCCATGACATGCCTGCCTTGCGCGCGCATGCGGCGCGCCTGGCGGCCGACGTGCCGGCCCGTCTGCAGCGCTGGCGCGATGGCGACACCAGCCGCCTGACCCTGCTGCGCGAAGTGGAATTGCCGCACGCCGACGGCCACCTGCTGGCGCTGGAAATCAGCTCGACCATCGTGCCCGCGGCGGCCGGGCGGGGTGTCACCGTCGTGGGCACGGTACGCGACGTCAGCGCGGCCCAGGCGCAGGAAGCGGAACGGGAAAAGGAGCAAAAGCGCTTCGCCTCGATGCTGTCGCATGAATTCCGCACGCCGCTGGCCACCATCGACGGCGCCATCCAGCGCCTCGTCTCGACATCGAAAGATGCCGATGAGGCCACGCGCAAGCGCTACGTAAAAATCCAGACGGCCGTCGACCGCCTGCTGGCCATGATCGACGATTATCTGTCGCCCGAACGCATGGCGGCCATCGGCCGCGAGCGGGCCGCCGACGGCATCGCGCCGCTGGCCTTGCTGCAGCAGGCGGCCGCCACCGTGCCGGCCAGCCACCGTGTGCAGCTGGAGCTCGATGAAGACTTGCCGGCCCGGCTGCGCTGCGACGTGCCCGGCATGGCCCTGTGCCTGAAAATCTTGTTAGATAACGCCGTCAAGTTCAGCCCGCCGGGTAGCGCCATCACCGTGTCGGCCAGGCTGGTCCCCGAAGGCGGCGTGGCGCTGTCCGTGCGTGATGCGGGGCCTGGCTTGCGGGAAGAAGAACTGGCCCGACTGTTCGAAAAAGGAAGCCGAGGAATCGAGGCCACGCATCCCGGCGCGGGCCTGGGCCTGTACATGGCACGCGCCGTCGTCGAGGTGCATGGCGGGAGTTTGCAGGGGCATAATCTGCCCGAAGGCGGCGCTATTTTCCGGATTTGGCTGCCGCTTCCCGGCTAGACTAGAAAAAAGTTGCTTCCGCTGAAGGCAACCGTGATAATTCCTTGACGTAAACCTATTGTGCCGTCCATCATGGTGCAGAAGTGAATGGCATGGTTTGCCCACGGTAGCTCACTAACGGAAGAATGGCGTTGCAATGACGAAAATACTGATCGTCGAAGACAATCTGGACTACGCCGAGGACATGGCGGAGTTTCTCGTTGAGCTCGAACACGAAGTTCATATCACCAGCTCCGCTGGCGGGATGTGGACGGCGTTGAGCCATGGCAATGTTGGCGTGGTCGTGCTGGACCTGGGCTTGCCCGATGAGGACGGCTTCAACGTCATCCCCCGCATGCGCCAGCTGTATCCGCAAATCGGCGTGCTGGTGCTGACGGGGCGCGTCGCCTTCGACAGCCGCATCCTGGGCTTGCGTCTGGGCGCCGACCACTATCTGACCAAGCCGATCAAATTCCCCGAACTGGCCGCCCACATCGAGGCGCTCGACCGCCGCGTCGGTCCGCAAGACCCCGTGCCCGAGCCGGGCAAGTGGACCTTGAAAGTAAGCGCTCGCCAACTGGAGCTGATGGGGGCCGTCATCGCCCTGACGGAAAAGGAATTCAACTTCCTGCACCTGCTCACCATCAACACCCGTCCCGTGCCGCGCGACGTCATCGTGGCCGGCATGGGCGGCGAAGATCCCGATGCGGGCCGCCGGGTCGACATGCTCGTGTACCGCCTGCGCAAGAAAGCCAAGACGGGCCTGGGCCAGGACTTGCCGCTGCGCAGCGCGTATGGCGAGGGTTATAGCCTCTCGGCCAGCTTTAACCTGTCCTGATTGCCGTATTGCGCCGTCCGCAAGTGGCCGGTGCAATAAAAGGGACAGAGTCAAGCGCTTTTTCCAGCATTCTAAATAAAACAGGGTCAGAGTCGCGTCTTGTGCTCGCAAGTGTGTAAAATCAAGGCCTTAGCCTTTATTTACAGACTCTGCCATGGCCCGTTTGCCCCGCCTTATCATTCCAGCACTGCCCCATTACGTGATCCAGCGCGGCAGCAACCGCCAGCCCGTGTTTCAGGACGCGCTTGATTACGCGCAATTCCTGTCCTGGCTGAAAACGGGCGCGAAAATGTTCAAGGTGGCCATCCACGCCTACGTTTTATTGCCTGATCAGCTACATTTGTTGGCCACGCCCAGCGATGCAACGGGCCTGGGGCAGCTGATGCAGTGGCTGGGACGCTATTACGTGCCATATTTCAACCAAAAATACGACCGTGTAGGGGCATTGTGGCAGGGACGCTACAAAACTTCCGTCATCGATCCCGACAATTTCTTCCTCACTTGCTGCCGCTACCTCGAATGCGTGCCCGTGCAAACGGGGCTGGTGGCACATGCCCTCGACCATACGTGGTCCAGCTATGCCCACCATGCCGGTGTGCGGCCCGATCCCGTCATCACCGACCACGCGCTGTACTGGGCGCTCGGCAACACGCCGTTCGACCGCGAGGCGGCCTATCTGCGCCTGTTCGAGCAAGGCCTGGGCAGCAGCCAGGTGAAAGTGGTGGAAGAGGCTGTATTGAAGGGCTGGCCGCTCGGTTCCGACGTTTTCAAGCAGGCGCTGGAGCAGAAAATGCAGCGGCAAGTGCTGCCGGCCAAGCGGGGCCGTCCCCGCAAAATCGTGGCCGAAGTGGACGCCGTGAAACACATTCGCATTTAAAACAAAAAATGATTCTTTTATGACGTTTTATTGGAATCACTTTGACTATGTCCCTATTAAATTTTTAGGGAGGCGGAATCGAATTTAATTCGACTCCGACCCTAATTGTTCTGGTTGAGTTTTTTGTTGCGTTGCACTACTCTAGTTTTTCGATAGTCATATGCAGCGGAGAAGCCCATGAAAGCGCAAGGCCTGTACGACCCAGCCAATGAACACGATGCCTGCGGCGTCGGTTTCGTCGCCCATATCAAGGGCAACAAGACCCATTCGATCGTCGAACAGGGTTTGCTGATACTGAAAAACCTCGATCACCGGGGCGCCGTGGGCGCCGATGCGCTGATGGGCGATGGCGCCGGCATCCTGATCCAGATTCCCGACCAGTACTACCGCGAAGAAATGGCCAAGCAGGGCGTGGAATTGCCGCCGCCTGGCGAATACGGCGTGGGCATGGTCTTCCTGCCGAAGGAACACGCATCGCGCATCGCTTGCGAACAGGAAATCGAACGCGCCGTGCGCATCGAGGGACAAGTCGTACTGGGCTGGCGCAACGTGCCCATCGATACGGACATGCCGATGTCGCCTACCGTGCGCGCCAAGGAACCCGTCATTCGCCAGATCTTCATCGGCCGCGGCCCGGATATCATGGTCACCGACGCGCTCGAGCGCAAACTGTATGTGATCCGCAAATCGTCGGGCCACGCCATCCAGGCCTTGAAACTGCTGCACGGCAAAGAATTCTTCGTGCCATCGATGTCGGCCCGCACCATCGTCTATAAAGGCTTGCTGCTGGCCGACCAGGTGGGCGTATACTACAAGGACTTGCAGGACGCGCGCTGCATCTCGGCCCTGGCCCTGGTCCACCAGCGTTTCTCGACGAATACCTTCCCCGAATGGCCGCTGGCCCACCCGTACCGCCTGATCGCCCACAACGGCGAGATCAACACGGTCAAAGGCAACTTCAACTGGATGCGCGCGCGCGAAGGCGTGATGAAGTCGGCCGTGCTGGGCGACGACCTGCAAAAGCTGTTCCCCCTGATCTATGAAGGCCAGTCCGACACGGCGTGCTTCGACAATGCGCTCGAACTGCTGCTGATGGCCGGCTATCCGATCGCCCAGGCGATGATGATGATGATTCCGGAAGCGTGGGAAAACCACACGACGATGGATGACAACCGCCGCGCCTTCTACGAATACCACGCCGCCATGATGGAACCGTGGGACGGCCCGGCCGCCATGGCGTTCACGGATGGCCGCCACATCGGCGGCACCCTGGACCGCAACGGCTTGCGTCCGGCCCGCTACATCGTCACGGACGACGACCTCGTGGTGATGGCGTCGGAATCGGGCGTATTGCCGATTCCCGAATCGAAAATCATCCAGAAATGGCGCTTGCAGCCTGGCAAAATGTTCCTGATCGACCTGGAAGCGGGCCGCATCATCGACGACCAGGAACTGAAAAACACCTACGCCAACGCCAAGCCCTATAAAGCGTGGATCAACTCCGTGCGCATCAAGCTCGACGAGATCAAGCTGGCCGAAGGCCAGGCAAAGCTGGACCGCGCTCAGGGCGAAAAAGCCCAGCCGTCCTTGCTCGACCGCCAGCAGGCGTTCGGCTATACGCAGGAAGACTTGAAATTCCTCATGGCGCCAATGGCCGTGGCCGGCGAAGAAGCGACGGGCTCGATGGGCAATGACTCGCCGCTGGCCGTCATGTCGAACAAACTGAAGCCTTTGTACAATTACTTCAAGCAGCTGTTTGCGCAAGTGACGAACCCGCCGATCGACCCGATCCGCGAAGCGATGGTGATGTCGCTCGTGTCCTTCATCGGCCCGAAACCGAACTTGCTCGATACCAACAACGTCAATCCGCCGATGCGGCTGGAAGTGGCGCAGCCCGTGCTGGGCTTTGACGACATGGCCCGTCTGCGCAACATCAGCGCCCACACGGGCGGCAAGTTCAAATCGTATGAACTGGACATTTGCTACCCGCTGGCCTGGGGCAAGGAAGGTGTGGAAGCATGCCTGGCCTCGCTGTGCGCGGAAGCCGTCGATGCCGTGAAATCGGGCCATAACATCCTGATCGTCTCGGACCGCGCCATTTGCGCCGACCAGGTGGCGATCCCTGCGCTGCTGGCCACGTCCACCGTGCACCAGCACCTGGTGAGCAAGGGCTTGCGCGCGTCCACCGGCCTCGTCGTGGAAACGGGCTCGGCCCGCGAAACGCACCACTTCGCTTTGCTCGCGGGCTATGGCGCGGAGGCCGTCCACCCGTATCTGGCCATGGAAACCCTGGCCGACATGGCGCACGGCTTGCCGGGCGATTTGTCGGGCGACAAAGCCATCTATAACTACACCAAGGCCGTCGGCAAGGGCTTGATGAAGGTCATGTCGAAGATGGGTATTTCGACCTACATGTCCTACTGCGGCGCGCAAATCTTCGAAGCGATCGGCTTGAACAAGTCGCTGGTCGACAAATACTTCAAGGGCACGGCGTCCAACGTGGAAGGCATCGGCGTGTTTGAAGTGGCGGAAGAAGCGCTGCGCCTGCATGCGCTGGCCTTCGGCAACGACCCCGTGCTGTCCGACAAGCTCGACGCGGGCGGCGAGTATGCGTTCCGCGTGCGCGGCGAAGACCACATGTGGACGCCGGACGCGATTGCCAAGCTGCAGCATTCCACGCGCAGCAACAATTTCTCCAGCTATAAAGAGTACGCGCAAATCATCAACGACCAGAGCCGTCGCCACCTGACCTTGCGCGGCCTGTTCGAGTTCAAGCTCGACCCGACCAAGGCCATCCCGCTCGATGAAGTGGAGCCGGCCAAGGAAATCGTCAAGCGTTTCGCCACGGGCGCCATGTCGCTCGGTTCCATCAGCACGGAAGCGCACGCAACGCTTGCGGTTGCCATGAACCGCATCGGCGGCAAGTCGAACACGGGCGAGGGCGGCGAAGATCCGAACCGCTACACGCAGGAATTGAAGGGCATCCCGATCCGCCAGGGCGACACCATGGCCTCCGTCGTGGGCGCCGAGCAGATCGTCGTCGACATTCCGCTGCAGGAAGGCGATTCCATGCGTTCGCGCATCAAGCAGGTGGCGTCCGGACGTTTTGGCGTCACGGCCGCCTATCTGAACTCGGCCGACCAGATCCAGATCAAGATGGCGCAGGGCGCCAAACCAGGCGAAGGCGGCCAGTTGCCGGGCCATAAAGTATCGGAATACATCGCCAGCCTGCGCTTTTCCGTGCCGGGCGTGGGCCTGATTTCGCCGCCGCCGCACCACGATATCTATTCGATCGAGGATCTGGCACAGCTGATCCATGACTTGAAGAACGCCAATCCGCGTGCCTCGATTTCCGTGAAGCTGGTGTCGGAAGTGGGTATCGGCACGGTCGCCGCCGGCGTCACCAAGGCGAAAGCCGACCACGTCGTCGTTGCCGGCCATGACGGCGGCACGGGCGCGTCGCCACTGTCGTCCGTGAAGCATGCCGGCACGCCATGGGAGCTGGGTCTGGCTGAAACGCAACAAACGCTGGTCTTGAACGGCTTGCGCAGCCGCATCCGCGTACAGGCCGATGGCCAGATGAAAACGGGCCGCGACGTGGTCATCGCTGCCCTGCTGGGCGCCGACGAGATCGGTTTCGCCACGGCGCCGCTGGTGGTCGAAGGCTGCATCATGATGCGCAAATGCCACTTGAATACCTGCCCGGTGGGCGTGGCCACGCAAGATCCGGTGCTGCGCGCCAAGTTCTCGGGCAAACCCGAGTATGTCGTCAATTACTTCTTCTTCGTGGCCGAAGAAGCCCGTCAATTGATGGCGCAGCTGGGCATCCGTACGTATGACGAGCTGATCGGCCGTGTCGACTTGCTCGATAAATCGAAGGCGATTTCGCACTGGAAGGCGCAAGGTCTGGACTTCTCGGCCATCTTCCACAAGCCGGAAACACCAAGCGGCCAAGCCTGCCGCCACGTGGAATTCCAGGACCATGCGCTGGAAAAAGCGCTCGATCACAAGCTGATCGCGCAAGCGCGCGCGGCGCTGGAAAAGGGCGAGCGCGTCTCGTTCATCTCGCCCGTACGCAACTTGAACCGCACGGTGGGCACCATGCTGTCCGGCGAAGTGGCGAAGAAATACGGCCATGCCGGCTTGCCGGACGACACCATCCACATCCAGCTGCAAGGCACGGCGGGCCAGTCGGCCTGCGCCTTCCTGGCGCACGGCATCACGATCGACCTGGTGGGTGAAGGCAACGATTACGTCGGTAAGGGCTTGTCGGGCGGGCGCATCATCGTGCGGCCGAATACCGAGTTCCGCGGCTGGGCCGTGGACAACATCATCATCGGCAACACGGTGCTGTACGGCGCCATCGCCGGCGAAGCCTTCTTCAATGGTGTGGCAGGCGAACGCTTTGCCGTGCGCAACTCGGGCGCCACCACGGTGGTCGAGGGCCTGGGCGACCATGGCTGCGAATACATGACGGGCGGCACGGTGGTGGTGCTGGGTAACACGGGACGCAACTTCGCGGCCGGCATGTCGGGCGGCATCGCCTATGTGTATGACCCAGCCGGCGACTTTGCCAGCAAGTGCAACACGGCCATGGTCAGCCTGGACAAGGTCGTGTCGGCAGCGGAACAGCACGTCGACCGCGATGCCTGGCATACGCAGCACCGCGATGGCGTGCCGGAAGCGGACGAGGTCATCCTCAAGCGCCTGATCGAGCGTCATTTCAAGCACACGGGCAGTACCCGCGCCCGCGTCTTGCTCGACGACTGGGCTGCGGCGCGCGGCAAGTTCGTGAAAGTCTTCCCGAACGAATACAAGCGTGCGCTGATTGAAATGGCCGCTGACGCCGCCATGGAAGTCCAAGCCGTCGCCGCCTGAGCCAGCCAAGCTCATTGCCAAATGAATGACCAGGGAGCGGCCCGGCCGCTCCCCGCCAGCCAAATACAAAGGAACTATCGTGGGTAAAATTACCGGCTTCATGGAATTCAAGCGCCAGGACGAACACTATCTGGAGCCTGCCGCGCGTCTGAAGAACTACAAGGAATTCGTGCTGCACCTGTCGGATGCGCAAGCGACCGTGCAAGGCGCGCGCTGCATGGACTGCGGCATCCCGTTCTGCACCACGGGTTGTCCCGTGAATAACATCATTCCCGACTGGAATGACCTGGTGTACCGCGGTAACTACCGCGAAGCGCTCGACGTCTTGCATTCGACGAATAACTTTCCGGAATTTACGGGCCGCATCTGCCCGGCGCCGTGTGAATCGGCCTGCACCCTGGGCATCCACGAAGATCCGGTCGGCATCAAGTCGATCGAACATAAAATCATCGACATGGGCTGGGAGCACGGCTGGGTCACGCCGCAGCCGGCGGGATTCAGCACGGGCAAGAAAGTGGCCATCGTCGGTTCCGGTCCTGCCGGCCTGGCGGCGGCGCAGCAGCTGGCGCGCGCCGGCCATGCCGTCACCGTGTTTGAAAAGAGCGACCGGGTCGGTGGCTTGCTGCGCTACGGCATCCCCGACTTCAAGATGGAAAAATCGCACATCGACCTGCGCGTGAAACAGATGGAAGCCGAAGGCGTGGTCTTCCGCACCAGCGTGCTGGTTGGCAAGGATTTCCCTGCCCACGTGAACAACTGGGCCAAGGAAACCATTTTCCCCGAAGACCTGGAAAAAGAATTTGACGCCGTCATCATGGCCGGCGGCGCCGAGCAGCCGCGCGACTTGCCCGTGCCGGGCCGCGAACTGAAAGGCGTGCATTTCGCCATGGATTTCCTGCCGCTGCAAAACAAGGTCAACGCGGGCGACAAGCTCAAGGACCAGATCAAGGCGACGGGCAAGCACGTGGTGGTGATCGGCGGCGGCGACACGGGTTCCGACTGCGTCGGCACCTCGAACCGCCATGGCGCCGCCTCGGTGGCGCAGTTCGAACTGATGCCGCAGCCGCCGGAACAGGAAAACAAGCCGCTCGTCTGGCCGTACTGGCCGACCAAGCTGCGTACCTCGTCCTCGCACGAGGAAGGCTGCGAGCGCGACTGGGCCGTGGCCACCAAGCGTTTCGAAGGCAAGGGCGGCAAGGTGGAAAAGCTGATCGCCTGCCGAGTCGAGTGGAAAGACGGCAAGATGAGCGAAGTGCCGAACTCGGAATTCGAGATGAAGGCCGACCTGGTCTTCCTGGCCATGGGTTTTGTTTCACCTGTACAACAAGTGCTGGAAGCATTCGGCGTCGATACAGATGCGCGCGGCAATGTCAAGGCGACAACGGATGGCGCCGGCTGCTACCAGACGTCGGTGGCCAAGGTGTTTGCGGCCGGCGACATGCGCCGTGGCCAGTCGCTGGTGGTGTGGGCCATCCGCGAAGGGCGCCAGTGCGCGCGCTCCGTCGATGAGTTCCTGATGGGGGCATCGCTGCTGCCACGCTAAAAAACGAGCAATTGTTCGTTTTTTGACAGGGCCACGGCGCGGATCGCGACGTGGCTTTTGTTATTTTTGCCTGTCAGGTCAATGGCCGTGAACGCGGCTCGATGGGGACGCGATATGGCGGCCGAATTTCCACTACAATATCTGACTTTCGATTCATTAGTGTTGTATTCTTCCCCTGTCCGGGGCTGTAAGCAGGGGTGTCTCAGCAGAGGTTGGCGTTTCTGCACTACAATACGCCATTAAAATAGTGAGCTTCGTCGTGCCAAATCTTGTTGAGATCCGTGATTTACACTTTGCCTATGGAGAACGTTCGATTTTATCGGGCCTTCAAATGGATTTCCCACGTGGAAAAGTTGTGGCCGTCATGGGTGGCTCCGGCAGTGGCAAGACGACCGTATTGCGCCTGATCGGCGGGCAGCTGCGCCCCAGTTCCGGTTCCGTGAATGTGGACGGCCAGATCGTGCATACGCTGGGCACCGACGAGTTATACCAGCTGCGCCGCAAGATGGGCATGCTGTTCCAGCACGGCGCGCTGTTTACGGACTTGACGGCGTTCGAGAACGTGGCGTTCCCCCTGCGCGAACACACGGACTTGAATGAAGAGCTGATCCGCACCCTGGTGCTGATGAAGCTGCACGCCGTGGGACTGCGCAATGCGGCGCAGTTGAAGCCGGCCGAGATCTCGGGCGGCATGGGCCGCCGCGTCGCGCTGGCGCGCGCCATCGCGCTCGACCCCGAATTGATCATGTACGACGAGCCGTTCGCCGGCCTGGACCCGATTTCCATGGGCGTGACGGCCAATTTGATCCGCAATTTGAACGATGCGCTGGGCTCCACGTCTATCCTGGTATCGCACGATGTGAAGGAGTGTTTCGCCATCGCTGATTACGTCTATTTTCTGTCATCGGGCAAGATCGTGGCGCACGGCACGCCGGCCGAGATGGCCGTGTCGACGCATCCGTACGTCAAGCAGTTCGTCAATGCCGAGGCCGATGGCCCCGTCCCGTTCCATTATCCGGGCAAGTCGCTGGCCGACGACCTGGGTCTGCAGGCGGGGGGCGGCCGATGATCGCGCGTTTCCTGGCGTCGATCGGAGCGTGGTTGCGTCGTTCGGTACAAGACCTCGGCTTTGCCGTGCGTTCGTTTTTCATCATCATCGCTTCGTCGGGCGGCCTGTGGCGCCGTCCGCGCCTGGTGATTGAGCAACTGTTTTTTATCGGTAACCGCTCGCTGGTGATTACCGCCGTCTCCGGCCTGTTCGTCGGCATGGTGCTGGGTTTGCAAGGCTATTACACCCTGACCACGTATGGCGCCGAGCAGTCGCTGGGCTTGCTGGTCGCGCTGTCCCTGACGCGCGAACTGGGCCCCGTTGTGACGGCGCTGCTGTTCGCCGGTCGTGCCGGCACGTCGCTGACGGCGGAAATCGGCTTGATGAAGGCGGGCGAGCAACTGTCGGCCATGGAAATGATGGCCGTGAACCCGATCCAGCGCGTGCTGGCGCCCCGTTTCTGGGCCGGCGTGATCGCCATGCCGATCCTGGGCGCCATCTTCACGGCCGTCGGCATCATCGGCAGCTACCTGGTCGGCGTGGTGCTGATCGGTGTCGATGAAGGCTCGTTCTGGTCGCAGATGCAAGGCGGTGTGGATGTCTGGAAAGAAGTGGGCAACGGCACCATCAAGAGCCTGGTGTTCGGCATCGCGGTGACCTTCATCGCGCTGTTCCAGGGGTACCAGGCACAGCCGACGCCGGAAGACGTATCCGGCGCCACCACGCGCACGGTGGTCATTTCGTCGTTGATGGTGTGGTGGCTCGACTTCATGATGACGGCTTTGATGTTTAGCAAGTAATTGCCGATAGGCGACAAAATTATCGGCCTGGGCAGTGTTCTGCGCAGGTGGCGGCAAGTAAAAATTATTTAGGATTGTTTATGCAACGTAAATCTTTGGATGTCTGGGTCGGCTTGTTTGTCTTGCTCGGTGTGGCGGCATTGATGTTTCTGGCGCTCAAGGCCGGCAATATGAGCTCGCTGTCTTTCAGCAAGACGTATACCATTAGTGCGAAGTTCGACAATATTGGCGGCCTCAAGCCGCAGGCGCCCGTCAAGGGCGCTGGCGTGGTGGTGGGCCGGGTCTCGGAAATCGTCTTTGACGACAAGACCTACCAGGCGCTGGTGAAACTCGACATCGAAGATGGCTACAAATTTCCGAAAGACAGCTCGGCCAAGATTTTGACGGCCGGTTTGCTGGGTGAGCAATATATCGGCCTGGAAGCAGGCGGCGATTTGGCCAACCTGGCAGAGGGCGACAAGATCGCCCGTACTCAATCGGCCACAGTGCTGGAAGACCTGATCAATCAGTTCATCTACAGCAAGGCAGCGGAAGGAAAGGACAGCAAATGAGCGAGTCGAACAAGCAATCCCAAGGCAGTCTGGTACGTATCGGCCTGGCCATGGCCATCGCCGCCAGCGTGAGCGCTTGCGCCACCGGCACCAATCCGCGCGACCCGCTGGAAGGGTATAACCGCGCCATGTTCAAGTTCAACGACACCGTCGACCAGGTGGCCTTGAAGCCGGTCGCCACGGCCTACAAGAAGGTCACGCCATCGTTCGTGCAAACAGGCGTGGGCAACTTCTTCGGCAACTTGTCCGATGTGTGGAGCGCCATGAATAACTTGCTGCAAGGCAAGGGCGAAGCGGGCTTGCAAGATGTCGTGCGCGTCAGCATGAACTCGACTTTCGGTATCTTCGGCCTGATCGACATCGCCTCGCAGGCCGGCATTCCCAAGCATAACGAAGACTTTGGCCAGACCCTGGGCTGGTATGGCGTCCAGTCCGGTCCGTACGTGATGCTGCCGCTGCTGGGCCCATCGACCGTGCGCGACACGGCGGCCCTGCCGCTCGATATCGCGGGCGACCCATGGCGCTACAAGGATCCGGCTTATGTGCGCAATATCGGCACGGTGACGCGCGTGGTTGACAAGCGCGCCGCGCTGCTCGACGCGACGAACCTGATGGAAGCGGCTGCACTGGACCGTTATGAGTTCATCCGCGACGGCTTCCTGCAGGCGCGCGAAAGCAAGGTGTTCGATGGCGATACGGACCGCCGCGACCGCAAAGTGCCAAAAAACGACACCAGCGATTACGAGCCGGAGTACGAGGCAAAACCGCAGCCTGCCAATGACGCGCCTGCGGCCACGGCCGCCGCCGATGTGGCGCCAGCGGACCTCGTAACATCTGGTAGCAATACCGTTGCTTCCCAGGCCAGGCCGCAGGAGTAAACTGGACGCAAGAACACCACGGCTGCGATGAACGCCAGCCGGTGCATAGCAACATCATGAAAGGTAGAACCATGAAATTGATGAAACAACTGCTGGCGATGGCCACCATCGCCTTTGCCACCGCCGCCCAGGCCGCCCCTGCTGTCGAAGCACCGGATGTCCTGGTCAAACGCATCAGCCAGGACGTGATCGACACGGCCAAGGCCGACAAGGCCATCCAGGCTGGCGATATCAAGCGCGTCACCGAATTGGTGGAAAGCAAGATCCTGCCGTACGTGGATTTCCAGCGCATGACGTCGCTGGCCGCCGGCCGCCACTGGCGCGATGCCACGCCCGACCAGCAAAAGCAGCTGGCCGCGGAGTTCCGCACCTTGCTGATCTACACGTACTCGGGCGCCCTGTCGCAGATCAAGAACGAAACCGTGGAATTCAAGCCGCTGCGCGCCGACCCGGCCGACACGGAAGTGGAAGTACGTTCGCAAGTGAACGTGGCGCGCGGCGAACCCGTGCCCCTGAACTACCGCGTGGCGAAAACCCCGTCCGGCTGGAAGATCTATGACATCAACGTGCTGGGCGCGTGGCTGGTGGAAACGTACAAAAGCAGCTTCGCCAGCGAGATCAGCAAGGGCGGCATCGATGGCCTGATCAAGACCCTGGCTGCGAAAAACAAGGCCCTTGCCAGCCGTCCCGCTGCCAAAGCCAAATAATCGGCTATCATATAGCTCCTGACCCAGCTCCAGACCAGCGCAGCCCGACGCCATGCCCGACTCTCTCGACACCTTGCAGTCCCTGACTTCCCTGACCGTGCACAATGCCACTTCGGCATTGGAGCAGGGTCTGGACGCCATCCGCTCGGGTCAGACGAAGTTTGACTTGCGCAACGTCAAGGCCGTCGATTCGGCCGCCGTTTCCGTCATGCTGACGTGGCAGCGCGCCGCGCAGGATGCCGGCGGCGTGCTGGAGCTGAAAAACCTGCCGAACAACCTGAAAAACCTCACCAAGCTGTATGGCGTCTGCTCGCTCGTCTCGAGCACGCTGACGGCTGACGACTGCGCCAGCGCCGGCGGCCACGCCGAACGCAGCCCGTCCGATCTGCATCATCATTGATCCTGTCCCACTCCCCGCATCAGCAGTAGCTTTCAAGCCGGCAGGCCAGCAGCGCCGCCGGATTGATCTCCAAGTGTTCCACGAATTTTCCAACTATAATTGACTGTTGCGCCGTCCTCGCCTGAAGGTGGCGCCCTGCACCGGCCTGCCGGCCTCGATGTCTCCGGCAACTGGCGCATCACACCAGACGCATTACACTTGAAACAAGCACATGACCGCAATTCAAATAACGAATGTAGAAAAGAGCTATAAATCGCTCAAGGCGCTGGGCGGCGTGTCGCTGGCCATCGAAGAAGGCGAGTTTTTCGGCCTGCTCGGTCCCAACGGCGCCGGCAAGACCACCCTCATTTCCATCATCGCCGGCCTGATACGTCCCGATGCGGGCACCGTCAAGATCCATGGCCACGACGTGGTCAAGGATTTCCGCAACGCGCGCCGCAACCTGGGCGTGGTGCCGCAGGAACTGGTGTTCGACCCGTTTTTCACCGTGCGCGAAACCCTGCGCCTGCAGTCCGGCTATTTCGGCCTGCCGAACAACGACAAGTGGATCGACGAGGTCATGGAAAACCTCGACCTCACCGGCAAGGCCGACACCAACATGCGCGCGCTGTCCGGCGGCATGAAGC
>RCUP01000158.1_pt1 | contig 65221 bp, 90 predicted proteins | sample 2166341 | NCBI WGS metagenome assembly RCUP01 (sample SAMN09932325, study PRJNA488358) | compost metagenome | isolation source: compost soil in succinonitrile-enriched | place: Germany: Experimental Botanical Garden | reverse complement strand
GAACGTCAGCTTCCCAAGCTGAATGTCGCGGGTTCGATTCCCGCCGGCCGCTCCAAAAATCTTCATATTTTCAATGCGGCATAGGCGCTGAATGTCGTCTCGTAGAGGGGTGTTTACAGCGTGTTTACAGGCGATGTTCTGACGTTGTTCATGCGGCGGCGTTCATCGGAAGATTTTGGCGGCTAGTTTGAACCCTTTGGCACCGTCAGCGTTTCGGCCCCAGTTCGAGCTAGTTTTAATGAAACGTAGGGAAATTCGACGAGGCGTCATCGGACTTTGCGAAAGTCAACAAGTCTGATAACGCTGATTTTGGCCGTCGCGGGAAACTGTGCCGGCCGTAGTGAATTCGGGCTCTGGGCAACCGCTCGGAGCGGTTGGGGGAACCGAAGGACATATGATGCAAGCGCAAATCTCAACTACAGAACTGTTCTCCATGGCTCGCGGCCACAAGATGACGCCGGGTGAGCGTCGCGCCCAGCGGGTGAGCATGATCATGGGTCTGCGCGGCAGCACCTCCACCCTGACCTATGAGAAGGTTGAAGAGGTTCTTGATGAAGTCGAGGGACACGACGAGGACTAGTTCCTTGACGACTCGGTAACATTGGTTGATGAGGTTTTGAGGCCCGCCGTTATCCGGCGGGCCTTTTCGTTAGAGAGCGGGCATGTTCGACAACAACTGGGAACTCATCAACGGGGGGGATGCTCATGATATTGAGGTCCTTAACCAGTCGAGCGTTGCCAATCTGATCGAGTCCCTCGTGCGGTTCCTGCGCCATCACGACAAGACGCCGGGCGTCGAGTGTGCGATCTGTCCAGATCAAGGGTTCCTTAAGGAACTTCACCGGACGGGCACGCTTCTCTTGCTGGCTGCCCCCGGGAGCTATCGCGAGTGTGAAGTGTACGTGAGGCGGCGGGACGGAGCGATCTTCGCGCCCCCTCTCCCGGCTGAGGTTCCTTCGCATATGAATCAGTTAGAGAGCCGCTTGAAGGAGCTGTGGGGGGAAGCCGACGCTATCGGGATCGCGGCATACGCTCTCTGGCGGATTAACTGGGTTCATCCGTTCAAAAACGGAAACGGTCGCACGGCCCGAGCTTTTGCCTACGCCTGTGTCTGCCTGAAGTTTGGGGGGATGTTGCCGGGTTCGGTGACGATGATCGACCTTATCACAACCTCTCGTGACGAATATGAAGCGGCTCTTGGCCACGCAGACACGACGTTCGCTTCGACCGGCGAGCCTGATATGGGCCCTCTCAACGCATACGTGGATCAACTAATCCGTAAGCAGTTGCTCTCCGCCCTGAATGGGGCTGAACAGCCTGCTCTTGAGGCCGCCAACGGCTGACGACGGGCTAGTCCTTTGGCGCGGACAGCCGGGCGGCTAGAAGTAGAGCCACCCGATCCCGGTCGACATACCGCCGCCGGATCTTCTGCACGTCCTGGCTTTCCCAGCCCATCATGTCAGCGATCTGTTCGTCGCTCAGGCCGCTGGCCATGAGCAGGGTGGCGAAGTTGCCGCGAAGGTCGTGGAAGTGCTTCTCGATGCCGCGCTTGGCTGCGGCTTTGACCCATGCGCCGGTCGGGCCGTCCTTGGACCACTGCTTGCCGTGGGCTGTGGTCAGGACATAGGTCGGCAGCCGTTCGGGCTGATCCTTCTTGCGGGCTCGGGCGGCTTGGGCGCGCTGGGCCTCACGACACTCCTCCAAAACCACGCGGGCCTCGGGCAGCAGGGGCACGATGATGCGCTTCCGCCCCCGGCTCTTGCCGGTCGGCATCTCGATCGAGGTGGCGTTGATGTGGGACCACTGCAGCTTGCGCAGGTCGCCCCGGCGCAGGCCTGACGCGGCGGCGAAGCGGATCATGCGGGAAGCCGGCGGCGTGACCTCGGACAGGACGGCGGCCAGCTCATGGGGCTCGACGATCTCGGCCGAGCGGTCGTTGCTGTAGAGTTCGGGGATGCCCTCAGCCGGATTGGCTTCGGCCAGTTCGTTGGCGACTGACCAGGACAGGATCCGGCGCAGCACCTGGATCCCGTAGTCAGCCTTGCGGGGAGTCGCGGCGAACTCATTCCGCCAGGCGATGAACAGGCGCTTGGTCCCTTTGGCCTTAAGGGCGGAGATCGGCAGGGTGCCGAAGCGGGTGGTGATGGTGTCGATCCAGCGCGCCCATTCGGCGCGGGTCGAGGGCCCCAGCTTGGTGAAGCCGTCCGGCGCCTCCTTATAGGCGGCGATGAGCGTGGCCAGCACGCCTTGGGGAACGTCGACGCGGCAAGCGGCGGCATAGGCCTGGGCCAGCTGGCCGGCGGCGGCGGCCTCGATCTTGATCAGCTCGGCTTCGGTCGCGGCGGCGAACTTGCCGATAGCCGGTCCACCTCGCCACGCCTGCCAGTAGCTGATGACGCGCCCGCCCCGGCGCCGCAGGTTCCTATGCGCGCCCGGAAGTTTCACCCGGGGTTCCATTCTCTTGCATCCACGCTGCCAGCGCCGCGTCGGGATCGTCGTCGCCGGCAGGCGAGGACGGTTGAGCGGCCAAGTCCGCAGAGGGACTCAGTCCGGCCAGTTGGTCAAGCCAGGCGTCGATGGCGCGCACGTCCCACAGGACCCGGGCGCCGATGCGCACCGGGCGCACGGGGACGCTGTTGAGCCCGTCGCGGCTCTTGAGGCCGAGGTAGGCGCAAGCCTGTTCGGCGCCGAGAAGGCGAGGGGCGTGGGCCATAGTCAGGCCGAAGTCTCTTGGTGTGCGGGGCGGACCTGACAACAAGCGATGGTCGACGCCGGCAGGTCGCGACGTTCTTTAGGAGACCGCGTTGCGGTTCCAAAACTTCCCGGAAGCTCCCGTGACGACACAGGAGATTCGACCGTGGAAACTGAACTTTTGAACTTCATCAATGGCTGGATGGGTGTAGCGCTGAAGGGCGTCTCGCTATGGCTCGCGCTCAGGAAGCTGGCCTCGCCTCGGTCCAACTCCAAGGCCCCTTGAGCGGTGCCGGCAAAGCCGAACGGCGTCCAGGCGATCAGGTCGCGGCGCATCAGTCCCGACAGGGCGAAGTGGATCTTGCGGCGCTCCACGCGCGGGACCGTCTGATCGGTGCGCAGGGCGTCGAAGATCTCGGCGCGGGTTAGGGGCTGGCGGCGGATCAGGCGCAGGATGCGCTCCCAGCGTCCGCCGGGAGCGTAACCTTGGATCGGGCTGAACATGGTCAACGTGATGTTCCCATGGCAGCTTCCGTTCTATGGACAAGCTTCAGCGCGCGATCAGGTACTTTAGCGTTCCCATTCGGTGGGGAAGAGGCCACTGGCGAACCATCGCTGCGCTGATCATTGCAGCCGCTTGGTGTGCCGTGATCGGCTTCAAGAAGGGCCCGTTCAGCTCTGAGCTTGCCGCGTGGGTTCAAGCTTTTGGCAGTATCGTGGCGATCCTGGCGGCCGTCCAAATTGATCGAGGCCAAGCGAGGAGAAACCTTGCTGCTGCGCGAGAGGATCAACTGGCGCGCGAGCGGAGTTGGCGCAGCGCCTTGGGAGAGGCGGCTCAGATCATGCAGAACGCCGCAAACCTTAACCGGCGGGATTTGAATAGCATCGACGAAAAGCGAGCAGAGCGGTTGCTGCGAAACACTGATCGGATGCTGGCGGTCTACCTTCAACAAACGCCCCCAACAGCCAACTTGGCGTGGGTTTTGGCCGCGGCGAAGACAGAATATAGCCTCGCCCTGGCGGCGCTTAAAAGGTACCGCGCGGCGCGACAGTTTGTGCCCGATTTGGAATTTCGATCCGTGGTGGAGGATGCAGCGGACAGCCTCGGCACCCTGTGTGAAGAATACGACGCGGGCCTCATCTGATTTAGTCATAGCTGCCCCGTGTCTGACGTCAGTGCGTCCAGCCCTTTGGCGGCGCGCCATTCTTTCACAGAGCTATCGCCATCGAGGACGATGCGGGCGGCCATGGTGGCGGTCTGGACGGCTTCCTTGCGGACATTGGCGGCGGGTTCGTCCAGCACGGCCTTGACCAGTTCGCCGGCCTCCTCGGACATGGCCAGCGTCATAATGCGGTCGCCGGGGAACTTGGCCCGGGCGCGGATCAGTTCGGCGCGAACCTCGTCGAGAAAGGCGTCGACGGGATCGTCGGCGAGAGCTGCGGCTGTGACCTCGTCCAGATCCTTTTCGCCCTGGACCATGGCGTCGCCCTGCCACTCGGCCTCGTCCTGGGCTGCCTGCCAGGGGGAGGCGAATAGGCCGATCAGGGCCTTGCGATCCCCCGTGGTCGAGCCGTGCCTTGCCCAGGTCAGGCCGGCTGCGAGGCGGGCGCCGTCTATGCCGTCGACGTGGCCCATCAGGATGTCTTCCAGAGCAAGGAAGCGGCGCAGTTGCGCGGCGGACGAACCGGGTTTGTATGCATCGGTCATGGCTTCACCATCAGATCGAGTTCGGAGCGCGTGACCTCGGGGATCGGGTCGCGGCGGGTCATGGTGACGCGGAGCTTTCCGCCGGCCGCGCGGGCGCGTTCGTTCGTCAGGTCCAGTTCCGTCTGGTCGAGCCGGGCCAAGGCGGAGCGGGCGGCGGTGCGGGCGGTGTGGGCCTCGGCGCGGCGGTCCTCGACCTCGGTCTGCAGCGCGGCGACTTCCTGAGCCATAGGGTCGCGCGGACCCTGTGTCAGGCCTGCCTCGGCCAGCAGGGACGCGCACAGCAGGCCGGCGGCGGTGGCGCGATACTCTTGCCGGTCGGGGCTGTAGTCCTCGGGCGCCGCCAGCGCCTCGATCAGCCCCTTGCGTTCGAGGGCGGCCGTGGCCGTACAGGCGTAGTGGTCGCCGCCCGTCGCGATGCGATGCAGGGCCGCGACCTGGGTGCGTGACAGCGACAGGTTGAAGGCCCCGCTGGTGGTGTATTCCTGAAAGCGGAAGTTGCTCATGCCTCCGCCCTCGGCGCTGCCGGCGGCAGAACATCGCGGATGTCCGCCAGCAGCTGGGGCGCTTCGTCGAAGAAGGGGTCGTCTTCGAAGCGTTCGATGAAGGCCACGGCGCGGCGCAGGGCGGCGGCAAGATGCAGGCCCTGTTCGGGCGTCAGGGCGGGGTGGCCGTGGATCGCCAGATAGAGGGCGTCCTTGTCGTCGAAGTTGGCGAAGACGGCGCCGGTGGATTTGCCGGCGTCGGCGGCGATGTCGCGGATGGTGGCGGCCTTGTACCCGACCGTGTCGAACAGGTTCTTCGCCGCGTCCATCACCTGTTGGCGGGTGGCGGCCTTGGCCTGTTGGCGGCGGTTCAGGCGTTCGGGTTCAGCTGGCGTGGCGTCGGCCGGCGCCGGGGTCATGAAGCTGTGCGCGTCCATCACGCGGCCTCGGCGTGCTGGCCATGGTCGATGACCAGGCGGTTGCGGCGCAGGGCGGAGCGGAGCGTTTCGAGGCCGTTGTCGTCGAGGTAGGCGTAGCCGATGAAACCGACGCGATCGTTGCCGTCGTTCAGGGTCCAGACCTCGACCCCGCGCGTGGCGTCGGGGCGGTTGGCGATCTCCATGTCCTCGACCTCGTTCAGGTCCAGGCCGTGTTCTCCGCGCTCGCGCTGGATGTGGCGGGCCAGGGCGTTGAGGTCGGGGAAGGCCTTGATCTGCTCGCGCGTGTTCAGGCTGGGCAGCAGGGCGAAGCGGATGTCCTGCGACATGGCGGGTCCTTTGCGAATGCGGATGACGGGGGCGTTGCGGTGGCCATGGGCGGCCAGCAGGGCGGCGTCGATGAAGGGACGGGCCATCAGGAGGCGACCTCGTCTTCGTCGGCGGCCTCAAGGTCGCCTTCGGGGTTGAGGTGCGCCTCGGCGATGAGCTGTGCGGCGTCGCGGTCCCAGGCGAAGCCTTCGTCGCCGAACTCCACGCCGTTTTCTATCAGGTACTCGTCGAGCAGGTGGCCAGCGGTATCGACGGCGTCGAGTTGGTCGACGCTCGCGTCGATCGAGATGGCGTCAGCGATGGCAACGACGAAGGCTCCTTCGTCCAGCTCGCCGGCGCCGCTGTTGGTCGCTGCTGCGACTGGCGTGACGAGGCCTGCCGACGTGTTCGCGGCGACGACGATCATTTGATTGATCGCCAGTTCCTGATCGGTTGGCGCTATATAGTGATGGGGCTGCTTCACCGACGCGCCATTTGCAGCGACGATGAAACCATTGGGCATGGCGGTCCATGGGAAGGGCCGGTCGATGTCCGTGGCGATGGCGATGACCTCGGCCGGTTCGCCAGCCGTGGGGGCGGCCTGAGAGGCTTCCAGAAGCTTGACGTGGCGGGCGCGGGCGTCGGCCCAGAGCTGTGCGCGCATCGCGGTCTGGCGCTGGCGTTCCTCGACGTCCTTTGCGGTTTGGGCCTCCTCGGCGCGGCGGACGTCGATGATGGCCTGACCTTCATCGTCCATGTCGCCGATGTCGGCGAGCCAGGGCGTGGCGTAGCAGGGGGTGTCGCCAGCCCAGACGGGGGCCGCGTCGCCGAGGACCGAGATCTGCTCGGCGCGCAGGGTCTTGCCGGCTTCTGCGGTATCCAGTTCGTCGATCCCATCAGGGAAGGGGTGCGCCAGTTTGATCCGGTTTGCGTCGTAGCTGCGCTTGACGGTGAAGCGACCTATGAGTGCCCCATGACGCTCGCGCTCGGCGCCGAACTCCACGGCGCCGATCTCAACGAGGCGCTGGCCTTGGGAGGTTTCAGAGGCACCGACCGCGACGGGGACCTTGCTCCAGAGGTTCGTGTGTTCTGCGGTGTGATAGGCGGCATAGGTGATCTCGATCCACGCGAGGCGGGCCATCGGCTCCAGTTCAATCGCGGGCGGGCCGTCGTCTTTCTTCGCCAGCTTCTGACGCGCCTCGCGCACCGACAGGTGTCGGGGGTCGTCGCGGCCCAGGGTCATGCGGGCCTGATCGTCGGCGTCCAGTTGCAGGAAGCGGCGGTGTTGCTGGACGTGCTCGGGCGTGGAGGAGACGCGGTCGGCGATCTCCTTGTTGGTCAGGCCGGCCAGGGCCAGCCCTTCGAAGGCGTTGGCCTTCTCGATGGGGTTCAGGTTGCGGCGTTGGAGGTTCTCGGCCAGGGCGGCGAGGCGGTGACCCAGGTCGTCGGTGTCCAGCAGGCGGCAAGGAATGGGGGTGTCGACTTCCCAGTCGCCGTCGGTGATGGCTTCGCCGATGGCGCGCCAGCGCCGTTCGCCGCCGACGAGGGTGAAGCGTCGCGGGATGCCTCGCGCGTCGTAAGACTTGTCGGTCTCGAGGTCGCGACGGGTGCGACACACGACCAAGTTCTGAAGCAGTCCGTTCTGCAGGATGTCCTGACGTAGGGCGTCCAGTTCGTCCTTGGCTTCGTCGCTGTCCCAGTCGCGGCGCGCGTTGGCGCGGTCGGCGGAGATCTGGGCGTGGGTCAGGAAGATGACGCCGCCCTCGGCCGCGCCTTGTGACGAACCGGGTTCGTCAGTCAGGCCCTCGGCCACGTCCTGACCGGCCACCCATTTCAGGCCCTTGTCGGTGATGTCGATCAGCGGCGCGTTGTCCGCGTCGGCGATGATGATGACGCCCGCCGCCGCCAGCTTGGGAAGGTCGCGGCGCACGTTGGACAGAACCCGTTCGGTCAGGTTGGCGATCTCGGCTGGGCTGCTGGCGCCGCGCTCACGCAGGATGCGCAGGGCATCGGTGTAGGTGTGGACGACGGCGGGAAAGTCGGGGCGCGAAGCGTCGCGCGTGGTCGGCTGGTTGGTCATTGTCAGCGCTTCCGGCGAGGGGGGATGAAGGAGACGACCAGCGCGCCCAGGATCAGGACGAAGAGGCTGGCGCCGTTGATAGGGAAGCCGCTCACGACGGCAGGCCGCCGAAGGTCAGCCACGGCAGGGCGATACCGGCGACGACGACGGCGGCGCGGAGCACGGGTTGGGGGCGGGAGCGGGCTGCGCGGCGGGCGGCGCTTGCCCGCTTCTGGGCCATGCGGACCTGTGCGGTCGCGGCTTCGAGCCCGTCCAAGGCGTCTTGCAACGCCCGATCGGCGCGGCGGTCGTCGTGATGCTCGAAGGCGTCAGCGATCGACAGGGCCTGGATCACGCCGCCGGCGTAACTGCGGGCGGCGACGATGGGGAACTGTTCGACTGATGAAGGCATGGGACACGCTCCGCGAAAGAGGGTGTCCGCACCGGCGCCAGCGGGGGCTGGCGGCGCGCTTGGGAGGGGTTGGGGGAAACGCTCAACCGGTGCGGACGAGCGGAACCTAAATGCGGTAATCCTACCGCGTCAATAGCAAAACGGTAATGCTACCGGATCGCCTTAGCGCGGCCGGACCTCTTTGACCCGCGCTGCCCACGCCACGCGCTCGTTCAGGAGCGGTTCTTCAACCGTATTCGAGAACAGGTGGTAGGTGCCGTCATTGGCGCTTCGCAGGATTTTGATCAGCACCCGGCCGTCTTCTAGACCGACAATGCAAAGCCTGCCGTGCAGGTCCTCGGTAACGGGCGAGCGAACGTCGTCGTAGAAAACCACGCCTTCATCGAACGCGGGGCCGAGGCTGATGCCGCGTATGCTGAGCGCGACGGTGGATTCTGTAGCGTCATGCGGTGCGTCCACGTGGTCAAACGGCCCTTGGCCTTCGGAATACAGGGTAGCGACTGACCCGGCTCCTACGAGCCCCACGACTGCGACAGTATCGGACGCCTCGTGCGGTTCGTCCTCACCTTCACCGTTGAGAAGCCAGTTGACGTTGGTCCCCAGAACTGGGGCCAAGGCGTTCAGCGTGCGCGTCGAAACACCCTGGCGCTTACCTTCACGGGCCGCTCTTTGGAGATTTCGGATCGCGTCTTCACTCAGGCCGGCGGCCTTGGAGGCGGCGCGAGCGGTCAGGCCTTGAGCCTGGAGGCGGGCTTCCACCCGATGGACGACTTCTTCCAGCATGATGCGGTAATCTGACCGGCCGACAGGTCTGGTAGTAGCGGTAAGATAACCGTTGACGGGCGCGGTAAAATTACCGATGCATGGCGCATGGACCCCATTCCCCACCTCATCCGCTTGGCACGCGCTTACGGCGCTGCGACGGGCGTCGAGTTGTCGACGGTCAGTTGGCGACTGTTTCAGGACACCAAGAAGCTTGAGGCCCTGATCGATGGCCGGGACATCCAGGTGCGCCGGTACTCGGCCGCCTTGCAGTGGCTTGCCGACAACTGGCCCGAGGGGACGGATCGCCCTGAAGGTCTGGATCGGAGTGTCGGCTACGTTGTTCATGGCGCGACATTGGCGCCCGCCGATGGCTGTGGCGCCGAGAATCCCGAGCGGAACGTCTCGCGAACGGACGAACCCGGTTTGTCACCGGAAGGGGCGGCGGCATGAGCGCGGTGATCACCCCGCGAAAGGTCTATCCCGCGTCCGGCGATGCCGATCTGGCCGCCTATGACGACCTGCCGCCCGCCGTGCGGGCCAAGGTGCGTCTGGCGCCGACGCCGGTGGCGGCCATCCCGTTGCGCAACTTCTGGATGGCTGAACCCGCGCCGTGCGGCGTCGAGCGCCAGGCGGCCCTGTTGCGCGCCCTTGATCAACATTTCCCGGAGTTGGCGGCATGAGTTCGCGACGTAACTGGTTGAAGCAGCGGGTGCGGTTGTTGATCGCGGCCTGCGGCGGTCTGGTCGAGGCCGAGGCGGCGTGCGCCGCCGAGTGCCGGCCCTATTCGAGCAAGCAGTTGTCGCGGTGCCAGAACGTCCGTGCGCCGGACATGATGCCGATCGATATCGTGCTGTGCCTGGAGGCCTATTGCGGTCAGCCGCTGGTGTCGCGGGCGATGGCCGAGGCGCGGCCCAGCACAGGCACGGCGGGCGAGCTGCGCGACGAGGCCAGCGAGGTCACGGAAACCGGGGCCGAGTTGCAGCGGAGCATCCGCGAGGCTCTGGCCGATGGCGAGATCGACCCGAAGGAAGCGGCGGCCCTGCTGGACACGGTGCAGGCGGCCAAGTCGCATCTGGACGATGTCGAGGCCTGCCTGATCCCGCTGGCCAAGCGGGGTGACGCATGACGCGGGCCTCGGATGTCGGGGCGACCTATGTGGCCCAGCAGCGCGACCGGGGCGTGACCTGGCCCGCGTTGGCGCGGATGACAGGCGCGTCCGAGATCGACCTGCGCCGTCTGTATGGCGGGTTGGCGGTCGATCTGGCGGCGACCAGGCCAATGGACGGAGAGACAGCGGCGGGGCGGGTGCGATCCGCCCTGATCGCGGCCGGGGTGGATCGGACCAGCGCACGCATCCTGGCGCGGCTGTGGCGCGCCAACGGCGGCCGGATGACGGCGGCGCAGCTCACGCTGGGCATGATGGCGGTCACCGCCGACGGCGGCGGCGACAGTGATTCCGCGCGTCTGCATCGTGTTCGGCATGCCCGCGCGGCGGCAGAGCGTCTGGGGATCGCCTTTGGCCACCCGTCGCGCGGGTGCTGCCTGAGCCCTGCCGGACTGCAGAAGCTGAGCGAGATGGCGGGCCTGAAGCCCGGTCTGGACGTGGCAGCATGACCGGGTGGCGGGATCAGCGCGCCCGGCGTCCGGCGGCGGCGCCGGGCGTTCGCACGCGGGCGGATTGGCGCGGCCTGCTGGAGCTGGCGGAGAAGTGCGCCGCCGACGCCGACCGCAGCGACGGCGGCGAACAGGCCATGCGCCGGCGGGCCGAACTGGCCAACCGGATCAATGTCGCCAAGCCCGACCTGTTCGAGCGCGAGGCCGGGGCGGCGACGGCGGACGTGGCCAAGGGCTTCATCCGCATCACGCGCGCCTTCGCCCGGCGCGAGACGGTCGAGGCTCTGCGCCGCGACATGGCAGCCATGGTCAGCGACGGCGCGGCCTTCCTGGACCAGCGCCTGACCCAGTTGGCGACAGACGATTTCAACCGCGCCCATGCCGGGCGCCCGGAGGTGTGGGGGTGACGACGATGATTACGGCGGATCAGGCGGCCCGGGCGTTGATCGGGGCCAGCCGTCAGCAGGGGGTGGACCCGCTTCGGGTCTTCGAGCCCGATAATGTCTTCGTTCGCCAATTGGCAGCCGAGCGCTGCGTCAGATCAGGCGCCCTGTCCCATCTGACGATGCTGGCGCGGGTGTTCAGGATTCCGAACCCGGTTCGTGAACCGGCGGGGGCGTCGGCCTAGCCATGAGTGCAGATATTCTGGCCTTCCCGGCTCGGCCTTCAGGTGAAGCCGAGCGGCGGCCCCTTATGCCCGGCGACTTGTTGGTGACCTGCGTCAACGCCTCTGTCGGCCTGTGGTGCGCGTGGCCTATCGCCGCCGTCGACAGCGATGGCGTGGCCATGGGCGTGCGCCTGAAGGATGGGCGGATCATGGCGGCGGACCGGGTCAGTTGCCGACCGGACGCCTATGGCTTCCGCCGCGCTGACCATGCCGAGGGGGCGTTTGAGCGTCTGTCCTATCGCACCTGGCCGTCGTCCGATGCGGCGCTGGCGGCGTTCGGCGGGCCTTGCTGATGGCGGGGTCGGAGGCCGAGGAGCGCATCCGGGCGAAGGTCGAGCGGGAACTGAGAGCCCAGTTTCCCTCGGCGCGGATCATTCATGAACTGGTCTTGTCGTCAGGGGTTTCGCGGCTCGACCTCGCGGCGGTGACGCGCGACCAGATCGTCGTGGCCGAGATCAAGTCTGAGCGGGACACCCTGTCTCGCCTGAAGGATCAGATCGCCATGGCGCATGAGGTCGCCTGTGCGACCTGGGTTGTGGTGGCTCAGCCGCATCGCGCGGCGCTGAATCACATGAACGATAGCGATAGCTTCGGTCCGGAACAGCCCCGCAAGCCGCCGTTGACGGGGATGTGGCGCGAGCATTGGAGAAATCCCGACTATCTGCCGGGCCTGAGCCGCTGCCGGTTGATGGTCGAAACTGACGAAGGATTCGACGTCACGCCCTCTTCGTCCTGGCATCGCCGGGTGACGGACCCGCGCGCCGTGTTCGATGTGCTGTGGGCCGGCGAGCGGCGCGAGGCTGTCGCCATGCAGGGCGCGCCGGTTTCCAGCAAGGATAGCTGCGGCGTCACTCATGCCTGGGCGGTCGAGAACATGAGCGGCGTCCAGATCAGGCGCGCCGTGTGCCGCGCGCTGCGCCTGAGGAAGTTCGCGCGGGCCGACGCGCCCTTGGCGGAGGCGGATGCGTGATGGTGGTGTCCAACCATCGCGCGACCATGGCGAGCCGAGTCGAGGCCCCGGGCAGTCTGGACTACTTCCCCTCGCCGCCCTGGTGGGGCCGGGCGCTGGGTGAGGCCTTGGCGACGATGAACATGCCGCTAGGCGTAGTGTGCGAAGAACCGGCGGCGGGCGAAGGCCATTTGGCGCACGGATTGAGGGACGTCTTTCCCCATGTCGTCGCCTTTGACATCGGCGCCTATCCGCGCAGATCCGGTGCCGTGCCGATCCAGATGCGCGACTATCTGGGTTCGTGGCCGGATCGTGAGCGAGGCGTGATCCCGCCGTCCTGGACCGTGTCCAATCCACCCTTTGGCGACAAGACGGCGCCCTTCATTCGGCGGGCCTGCGCGCGCTCGACGGTCGGCGTGGCAATGCTGCTGCAACTGCGGTTGCTGGAAGGAAAGGCGCGCCACGCGCTGTTCCGCGAGTGCGGGCTGTACGCCACCGTGGTCCTGCCCCGGAAGGGCTCGGGCCTACGCAAGGGCGTGTGGGTGCCGGGTCAGTCGACGGCGACGGCCTATGCCTGGTTCATCTTCGTCAAGCCGGGCGTCGTGCCGGGCTGGGAAGGGTTCGACGGCGAGGCGCGCCAGCTGTGGGTTGATCCCGATGCGGCGGCGCGCCTGACGCGGCCCAGCGATGCGGCCTTTGCGGGCGTGAGGGCGGCGGCATGACCGGCGATCTGTTCGGACACGTGCCCGCCACGGCGCCGCCGGCGCAGGGTGATGTCGCCCTGGAGATGACCCTGCACGACCAGTCGCCTGACGGCTGGCTGCTGGCGCGCGGCATGGACCGGCGCGAGGCGAAGTGGGTTCCCAAGAGCCAGTGCAAGCGCGGCGAAGGCCGCGACGAGAACGTGTGGACCATGCCGATCTGGCTGGCGCGCGACCGGGGGTGGAAGTGATTTTGAGTTGGGGAGCGACGCCATGCAGGCAGCGCTGAACATCCTGCGCGAGCAGAGGCGGGCCGTCCTGGACGCGCATCGCCAGATCCTGAACGACGACGCCTTGAAGGCCGAAGACCCGGCGCATTGGCGTCAGCTGGCCGGGCAGGCGAACGTCGAGGCGGGCGAGCTGACGGCCGCGATCTCGCTGCTGGAAAAGGTCATGGATGGTCGGCTGATCGAGGAGCCGGGCGCGTTGCTGCCTGCCCGCCTTGGCGGCTGGGAAGAGCGCGCGCCGGGGCGGCTGGTCCAGGCGGAGGGGCGGCCATGAGCGATGTGGCGGTGACCTGGGCCAAGGCGCAGGAGTGCGTGGACGAACGCGGGCGCAAGGATCGGAACGCCAAGCAGACCTTGGTGCATCTGGCGTCCTACGTCGATGCGCTGGGCGTGGGTTGGGCGTCAGTGCCGGTTCTGGCCATGGAGATGGACGTGTCGGAGCGTTCGGTCCAGCGCGGTCTGAGGGCGCTGGAAGGCATGAGCCTGATCAAGGCGACCGGCGAGAAGAAGAACCTGGAGGGGCGCCTGTACCCCTTCTATCAGCTGCCTCTCGAGACGGGGCACGCCAGCACGGCGCGACGGCGGAAAGCGGAGCGAGCCGCCGCGCGGGGTGACAGGGTGTCACCCCAAGAGGGCGAAAATCCGGGGTCGCGGGGTGACAGGGTGTCACCCCAAGATGTCGCATCTGTCACCCCGCGGGGTGACACGGGTGTCACCCAAATAGGGAAGGGAATTACTCAAGGGTTTAAACCCCTCACGGGCGGGCGCGCGTGCGAGGCGGCGATCAAGGCATGGGCGACCAAGGCGCCAGAGCGGGTCGCGCCTCCTCGGGTCGAGGCGGCGTGGTCGGCGGCGGTCGACCGCAGCGGTGAGGACGATGACCGGCTGCTGAGCGCGGTTCGGGCCTGTGTCGCCCGTGATCCCGACTTTGGCCGGGGCAAGGCGATGAACCTCGACCGCTGGTTGGACGAAGATCGGTACAGGTCGTGGTTGCCTGACGACGGCGCGCTGGCTCAGGCGCCGGTCGTCGCCGGATGGGCGGGACCGGACAACGTGAGGGCGGCAGTCCTCGGCGCGATGGGCGAGGCGGGCGTGGCCAACTACCTGCGCTGGGCCGGATGGGATGCGGCCTCGCAGACGGTGATGGCCGCCACGCGCATCGGTGGCGAGAGGCTGCGCGCCGGGGCGGGTTCAGCGTTGAAGGCCATCGGGGTCAAGGTCGAGATCGCAGCAGCCGGGAGCGCGCGTCATGGGTAGGGCGGTGAGCGCGGCGGCGAAGATGCTGGCGTCAGCAGCGGGCGAGGTCGGCGCTCGGCGCGTGGCCGAGGTCGAGCCGGACAGCATCGTCATCAACGGGCAGGTGCTGAACCGGACGCAGGCCGTCGCCCTGGAGCGGGCGGCTAAACTGGCCAAGGGATCGGTCGAGCAGCGGCGGCAGGCGGCGGCCATGGTTCGGCGCGTCGAGGGGCAGTTGGCCTCGGCTCGCGAGGCGGTGGCGGTCGAGGCCGGCATCGTCGAGACGGTCGCTGTGCTGGGAGGCGCGAAGGCGGGCGTGGCGTTGGAGGTGGTCGAGACCGCCAGCTTTGTTCGGGATGGTCATGGCGCCGTGCTGCGGCACCAGGGCGAGCCGGTGCTGAAGGTCGAGCGGGCGACGCGGGCCAAGCGGGTCGATGGGCTGGTCAGCCTGTATCAATCTGGCGCGCTGAGCGGGGCTGAGCATGAAGACGGGATGCTCTATCGCCAGATGGTGGCGAAGGCGCAGGCCTCGGTCGGGTCCAGCCTGAATGAGCGGACGGGCGCGCCGAGGATGAACAGCGACGGTGCGGTTTGGTCGGCGCTGGATCGGGGCTATGCCGCGCTGAGGTTGCGCCTGGTGAAGTCGGCGGTTGGCAACGACCGGACTATGGAGGTGCTGGACGCGGTTGCGGGTCGAGGCGTGACGATCAGGACGCTGGGGGGCGGCGGTGACGTGCGCGGCGGGAACACCAAGAGGCTGGTCCAGGCGCTGCGGATCGCGGGGCCTCTGTTGCGGACAACGGACATGCAGTTGAAAAGGGCACTTGCGAATCAGGGCCACTAAGAGCACCTATTTCAGCACGTTCAGAAATGCGCCTTGCAGCCCGCCCGACCCCGTCGCGGCGGGTTTCGCATGTCTGGAGATAGATCTGAGGGTGGTGTGATGGCGAAGCTCAGTAGCCCGCCGTCTCGCCTGTCGTCGCCGGGTCATCGGATCGGCAAGCCGCCGATGTCTGAACAGCGAGCGCCCTTGCAACGGCAACGGGACAGCGCGCCCTGGCGGGCTTGGTACAAGACGGCACGATGGCGGGCGCTGCGGTTACAGGTGCTGCTGCGTGATTCCTACACATGCCAGCGGAGCGGCGTCGTCCTCGGCGGGAAGTATCCTGCGCCAGACAGTCCGACCGTGAACCACAAGCGACCGCATCGCGGGAGCGAGGCCCTGTTCTGGGACCCTGAGAACTTGGAGACGGTCAGCAAGGCCGTCCACGACAGCCAGATCCAGAAAGAGGAGCAGGCGAGCCTGCACCATCGCGGGGTCTGGGACTGACCCACCCCCGGGGGGGCATCGAAAGTCTGGGGCCCCCTTCGTCCCGAGACCCGCGTCCCCCTCATTGAGAGATTTTATTTCCGATGGGTGATGAAAACGCCGAGCTGACCGATCTGTGGGGTGATCCCTGGACGCCTCCGAAGGATCGTCGTGGCCGCAAGAGCCATAGATGGCTGAAGCAAGTTGCTGAAAACGTTGCGGTTCTTAAGGCGTCTGGTCTGACTGTCGAGTTGATCGCCAGCCGCATCGGCCTCAGCGAACCGACGCTGAGGAAATATTATTTTCGGGAGCTCGATGAGGGCGCGGGCTTGGCCCAGGCGGTCCTGAATGAGGCCATGTGGAAGAAGGCGCTCGCCGGCAACGTCGGCGCGGCGCGCTACATCCGCGAGGAGTTCGGCAAGGGCGACGTCAAGACTGCGGCGAACCGGGTTCGCGAGCGGGAGCAGGCGCCGGTCGCGCTGGGGAAGAAGGAAGAGCGTAAGGCGGCCGCTGGCCGCGTCTCTGGACGCTTCGCGACGCCGGCGGCGCCGAAGCTGGTGGTCAGCAACAGCTGATGGAGTGGTCTACGGCCTGTCCCGATTGGCGCGAACGGATAGTGGCCAAACGGTCCTTGCTGCCTTCGCCGCTGTTCGCCGACGAGGCGGCGGAAGCCTTGGCGGTTTTCAAGTCGCTGCGCATCGTCGATGCGCCTGGCAAGCCGACCTTCGGTGAGGCTTGCGAAGAGTGGGTGTTCGAGTTTGTAGCGGCGATCTTTGGCGCCTATGACGCCGAGACCGGGCACCGTCTGATCCGGGAGTTCTTCTTGCTGATCAGCAAGAAGAACTCAAAGTCGACCATCGCCGCCGGAATCATGGTCACGGCTCTGGTGCGCAACTGGCGGCATTCGGCCGAACTGCTGATCCTGGCACCAACGCTGGAGGTGGCGAACAACGCCTTTCACCCGGCGCGGGACATGATCTTGGAGGACGAAGACCTGAAGGTGCTGATGCACATTCAGGAGCATACGCGCACCATCAAGCACCTCAACACCAGCGCCGAGCTGAAGGTCGTGGCGGCGGACGGGGATACGGTCTCTGGCAAAAAAGCCGGTTTCGTTTTCGTCGATGAGCTTTGGGTGTTCGGCAAGCGTCCCAAGGCTGACGCCATGCTGAGGGAGGCGACCGGCGGCGCCGCGTCGCGGCCTGAGGGCTTTATCATCTGGGCCACAACTCAGTCGGATGAAGCGCCAGCGGGCGTGTTCAAGACCAAGCTGGATTACTTCCGCCAGGTGCGGGATGGGACGATCATCGATCCCGCCAGTCTGGCACTGATCTACGAGTTTCCCGAGCAGATGATTGAGGTCGAGGCCTATCTCGACCCGGCCAATTTCTACATCACGAACCCCAACCTAGGCCGGTCAGTCTTTACCGACTGGCTGGCGGGTGAGTTGAAGAAGGTCATCAACGCGCGAGGCGGTGAGAAGCAGGTATTCCTCGCCAAGCATTTGAACATTGAGATCGGGCTTCGCCTTTCTGCGGACCGATGGGCGGGCGCTGATCACTGGCCTGGGGCTGGCGATCCGGGGCTTACCCTTGAGGTGCTGCTGGCGCGATGTGACGTCGTAACTGGCGGTGTCGATGGCGGCGGCTTGGACGACATGATGGGGCTGGGCTTGATCGGTCGATGCCGCGAGACGCGGGACTGGTTGTCATGGTCTCGGGCATGGGCCCACGACGACGTGCTGCAGCGCCGACAGGATATCGCCACCCAGCTGCAAGAGTTTTCCGACGACGGCGATCTGGTCATTTGCTCGGACCCGCTGCAGCCAATCCGCGAGGTGGCTGACATCCTCGAGCGTGTCTTCAATGCCGGGCTGTTTCCGGAGAAGTACGGCATCGGTTTGGATCCCTTTGGCATCGTGCCTCTGATCGATGAGCTGGCCTTCAGAGGAATCGAGGGCGAGATCCTGGCATCAATCCGCCAGGGCGCTGCTCTGTCGCCAGCCACCTGGGGGCTGGAGATAAAACTGAAAAGCCGGACCTTCCTCCACGGCGAGCGGCGGCTGATGGCGTGGTGCGTCGGGAACGCCAAGGCAATCGTTCGCGGCGGCGCTGTGCTGATCACGAAAGAAAGCGCTGGCAGGGCCAAGATTGACCCGCTGGTCGCCCTGTTCAACGCAGCCATGCTGATGGCGCGGAACCCGGAGCCTGCGAGGGCCCCCGAATACAAGATGATCTTCCTCTGAAGGAGGCCGCCATGGATCGCGCCTACAGCGTGCTTGAAATCAAGGCCGTCAGCGATGATGAGCGCCTGATCGAGGGCATCGCCACCACCCCATCGACCGACCGGATGGGCGACGTAATCGAACCTATGGGCGCCCGCTTCGCCGCGGAACTGCCCCTGCTCTGGCAGCACAACCACTCGGAACCAGTCGGTCACGTCAGGTTCGGTAAGCCGACACCCCAGGGCATCCCCTTCACCGCCCGCATCGCCAAGATCGCCGAGGAGGGCGAGGTCAAAGCCCTGGTCGATAAGGCCTGGCAATCGGTGAAAGCCCGCCTGGTGCGCGCCGTGTCTATCGGCTTCCGGCCCATCGAATACTCGCTGATGGAGGGCGGCGGTGTCCGCTTCCTGGAAAGCGAAATCCTTGAGCTTTCGTTGGTGACTGTTCCGGCCAATTCGGACTGCACCATCACCCAAATTCGCTCCATCGACACCGCACAGCGGGCCGCGTCAGGCCAATCGCGCGGCGTTGGAGAGCGCGTGTCGCCCGGCGCTCCGGGCAAGCCCGCGAAGGTCATTCCGGCCCTCGCTGACCGCCAGACAAGGAGCATTCCCATGGCGAACCGTACCGTGGCGGAACAGATCACCGCCTACCAAACTGCCCGCGAGACCAAAGCCGCCCGCATGACCGAGATCATGCAGTCGGCCGCAGACGCCGGCGAAACCCTCGATGAAGCCCAGACCCAGGAATATGACGGTCTGGACAGCGAGGTGAAGTCGATCGAGGCGCACATCGGCCGCCTGAATGCGCTGGAGCGTGCCAACAAGGCATCCGCCAAGCCCATCGTTGCCGACAGCGTCGAAACCGGCGCCGCCGCCCGCGCGCCTGCCCGCGTCGAGGTCAAAGGCGCGAATCTGCCCAAGGGCACGGCCTTCACCCGCTATGCTATGGCGCTGGCTCGCTCTCAGGGTAACCTGATGCAGGCTGCTGAGGTCGCCAAGACCTGGGCGGACTCGACCCCCGAGGTCGAAACCGTCCTGCGCGCCGCCGTGGCCGCCGGCACTACGACCGACACGGCATGGGCCAAGCCGCTGGTCGAGTACCAGAACATGACGTCGGAGTTCGCGGAGCTTCTGCGCCCGCAGACGATCATCGGTCGGATCGACGGCCTGCGCCGCGTGCCTTTCAACATCAAGGTTCCGCGCCAGACCTCCGGTTCCTCGGCGTCGTGGGTCGGCGAGGGCAAGCCCAAGCCCGTCAGCGGTCTGGCCTTCGACCAGATCACGCTGGGCATGACCAAGCTGGCCGGCATCGTCGTCATCACTGACGAACTGGCGCGCGCCTCCAGCCCTTCGGCTGAAGCCATCGTGCGCCAAGACCTGATCGACACCATCGTTCAGACCATGGACCGCGACTTCGTCGATCCGACCAATGCCGGTTCGGCCAACGTCAAGCCGGCCTCGATCATCAACGGCGTCGCCGCCGTGACGGCATCGGGGACCGACTCTGACGACGTCCGTGCGGACGTGAAAGCCCTGTTCGGCAAGTTCATCGCTGCCAACCTCTCCCTCGAGGGCGCGGTCTGGATCATGCCGGCCACCCAAGCGCTGGGTATGTCGATGATGCTGAACCCGCTGGGTCAGCCGGAATTCCCCGGTTTGACCGCGTCGGGCGGCACCTTCTTCGGTCTGCCGGTTATCCTGTCCGAAAACGTGCCTGCCAACCCTGGCACGGGTGACCCACTGGTCGGTGCTGGCGCTCGCATCATCCTGGTGAAGGCGTCGGAAATCCTGCTGGCGGACGACGGACAGACGCTGCTGGACGCGAGCCGCGAAGCCTCGCTCCAGATGGACTCGGCACCGGACAGCCCTACATCGGCAACCACTGTGCTGACCAGCCTCTGGCAGCACAACCTGATCGGCATCCGCGCGGAGCGCTTCGTGAACTGGACCAAGCGCCGCGCCGGCGCCGCCCAGTGGATCGACAGCGCCCGCTACGGCGGCTGAGCCTGAAGGGGCCGGTCTTCGGACTGGCCCCACCTTTTCCCTGTCCCAGAAGGAGGCGACAATGGCAGATCGTAAGACGCCGCTGCTCGCGGAGAAATCCATGCGATACGGCACTCGCCGGCTGGTCGCTGACGAACCATTCGACGCCAAGGGCCGCGACGCGCGCCTGCTGGTCGCCATCGGCAAAGCCCGCTACGCCACCGAAGACGCCCGCGCCGGCGAAGCAGTGCCTGTCCTGGCGAAGGACGAACTCGTCGCACTCCGCGCCGCCTATCAGTCCAAATTCGGCAAGCGCGCCTTCAATGGCTGGGACGCTGCGACCCTGCGCACGAAGATCGCTGGGGCCTGATCGTGAAGATCTTCGGCCGAGAGGTCGGCCGACGCGAGAAGGCCCTCGCTCCTGTAGAGAGCCGTGGCGGCTGGTGGCCGGTCGTTCGTGAGCCCTTCGCGGGCGCTTGGCAGAAGAACGTCGAGGTCAAGCTCGACTCCGTCCTGTCGCACCCGACCGCCTTTCGCTGCATTGCGCTGATTGCCTCGGACATTGCTAAAATGCGGCTGCGCCTGGTGCGCGCCGACGACGGCATCTGGTCGGAGATCGAGAACGCCGCCTACTCGCCGGTCATCCGCAAGCCGAACCGCTACCAGAACCGCATCCAGTTCTACACCAACTGGATGGAGTCGAAGCTCACGCGCGGCAATACCTACGTCCTCAAGGAGCGTGACAACCGGGGGGTCGTCGTCGCGATGTACGTCTTGGCGCCTGACCGCGTTAAGCCACTGGTCGCGCCGGATGGCTCGGTTTTCTACGAACTGCAGCAGGACGACCTGGCCGGCTTGAAGGAAAACTCGGTCGTGGTCCCTGCACGGGAGATCATTCACGACCGCTGGAACACGCTGTTCCACCCGCTGGTCGGCCTGTCGCCCGTCTTCGCCAACGGCCTCGCTGCGATGCAGGGTCTAGCCATCCAGAACAACAGCGCGCGCTTTTTCGAGAACGGCTCACAGCCGGGCGGCGTCCTGACCGCACCCGGAGCCATCTCCGACGAGACAGCACGGCGCCTCAAGGCCCATTGGGATAGCAACTACACCGGCGCCAACGTCGGCAAGGTTGCTGTTCTGGGTGACGGCCTTTCCTACCAGGCGATGGCGGTTACGGCCGTCGACTCCCAACTGATCGACCAACTCCGCTGGTCGGCTGAGACGGTCTGCTCTGTGTTCGGCGTGCCTGCCTATAAGGTCGGCGTCGGCCCCTCGCCCACCTACAACAACGTCCAGGCGCTCAATCAGCAGTATTACTCGGACTGCCTTCAGATCCACGTCGAGAGCGTCGAGCTTTGCCTCGATGAAGGATTGGAGCTGACCAAGCCGTTCGGCACCGAGTTCGACCTTGATGACCTGCTCCGGATGGACAGCGCTACCCAGATCGACACTCTTCAAAAGGCAGTCACCGGCGGACTGATGAAGCCTGACGAGGGCCGCAAGAAGCTGGGCTTCAAGCCTGTCCCGGGTGGTGACGCTGTCTATCTGCAACAACAGAATTTCTCGCTGGAGGCTTTGGCCAAGCGCGACGCACAGGCGGACCCTTTCAACCCCGCATCCGATGCGGCTCCGGCCTCGCCGGCGCCTGTCGAACCCGACCCCGAAGCGGAACGCGCCTTTGTCGCTCTGCTCCAGAAAGACATGGCGGAGGCCTTGAATGCTTGACACCAAGGCTATCGCATTGGCGCTCGCGCCCATCGTGAAGCAGCACGTCGAGGTTGCGACCTCTCCGCTCCTGCGACGCCTTGCCGAGCTGGAGGCCCGCGAGCCCGCGCCGGGTAAAGACGGCGTCGATGGTCGCGACGGTGCAGACGGCAAAGACGCCGATCCTGTGTCGACTGATCAGATCGCAGCGGCAGTTGAGCGGTATCTGATCGCCAACCCGCCGGCGGCAGGCAAGGACGGTCGAGACGGCAAGGATGGCGAGAACGGCGAGCGCGGCGCTGACGGCACGAACGGCCGCGATGGTGCTGACGGCGTCGGCCTGGCTGGGGCGATGATCGACCGCGCCGGCGAGCTGAATGTGACCCTGACGAACGGTGAGGTCCGCAAGCTTGGACCAGTCATCGCCCGCGACGGTGACAATGGGCGTGACGGGGCGGATGGAAAAGACGGCCAATCTTGGGAAGACATGGAAGTCCGCCGCTCCGGCCCGCGAACGATCGAATTGAGCTTCGACCAAGGCGAGCGCCGCAACACCTTCGAGCTGGAGTTCCCGGTTCCACTCTATCGCGGCGTGTTCAGCGACGGCGAGACCTACCAGCAGGGCGATATGGTCACCTGGGCCGGTTCGCTGTGGCACTGCAACGACTCCACCTCGGGTAAGCCCGGCGAGGGCGCCAAGGCGTGGACCTTGGCCGCCAAGCGCGGCCGCGACGGCAGGGACTTCGCCGGTCCCCAGCCAAAGCCAGGCACAGTGAAAATCTGATGGCCGCCCTCGCCACAATCAGCGACGCGAAACAGCGCCTCCGGATCGATTTCGAGGACGACAACGCCCTCATCACCAGCTTGCTGGAGGAGGCTACGGACATCGTCGTCGGCTACATCAAGAAGCCCGATCATGAATGGAGCGCAACGACAGTTCCCTTCCGCATCAAGTCGGCGATCCTTCTGGTGACCGGCTCGCTCTACGAAAACCGCGACGCCGGTGAGGCGGTGCTGACCGAGAGCGTCCGCGCCCTCCTACACCGCGACCGCGACCCTGCCCTAGCCTAGGAGATCGCTATGCGCGTTCGCTTCCTGAGAGACCGCAACTGGACGCCGCCTGAGCGGCGCATGATCACCGTGGCCTATAAGTTGGGCATGGAGCTGACCGTAAGGCGAGCCTGGGGCGAGCAGATGGTCGCGGATGGCGATGCTGAAGAGATTGAGGCGCCTGGTCGCGGCGACAAACCGGGTTCGTCGTCTGAGAAGGCCGCCTGATGGCGACGGGCGCGGGCGATCTGAAAGACCGTGTGCGGTTCGATGATCGCGCGCCGGACGCCAATGGCGATCCAGTAGGGGACTGGCGAACCGGGTTTGTCGTTTGGGCCAAGTTAGACTTTCTGCGCGGTTCGGAGATCGCCATCCAGCAGCGCCTGGAGAAGCGTCAGCCCGTCAGTGTCACGGTGCGGGACAGCGCTCAGGCGCGGACGATCAACCCTGCGATGCGGATGGTGAACGTCCGCACCGGCGAGATCTACAACGTCACTGCGGCGGCCCCGGCCAGGGACGCGGGCTTTCGCAACATTCTCGCCGTCTCAGGCGGAGCGGCGGGCTGATGGGCTTCTCAAACCGTGACCGCCTGCGGAAGAAGATGAAGGCTATTCCCGTCAACGTCCGCAAGGCGGCGCGTGCGCAGCTGAAGAAGAACGCCGAGGAGTTGGTCGAAACGCAGAAGGGCTTCGCTCCCGTCGATGCCGGGGCCCTTAAGGACACCATCAAGCAGCAGGACGTGTCGGACAGCACCCGGATCAGTCGGCGCGTGTCGGCCGGCGGTCCCGGCGTCCCATACGCTGCCTGGGTCGAGTTCGGTCACGGACAGGCCGATCCTAAGCCCTTCTTCTGGGCGGCCTATCGGATGAAGCGCAGGCTGTTCAGGGGCCGTATGAGCCGCGCCGCGCGCAAGGCCATCAAGGAGGCGATCAAGTGAACATCGCCACCGCCATCCGCACCGCCGCGGACACAGCCCTTCGCGCCGACGCGGCGACCGTGGCGGCCTTCGGGTCTTCCGCCGTTCGCCTCTATCCCCTGACCACGCCCAACCCGCCGGTGTTTCCGTACATCCGCATGCTGGTCCAGGTGATCGGCGACTACGGTACCTGTGGCGAGGAGAACGAGGTCAACCTGACGCTGGAGATCTTCGCCCGCGAAGGCTCGTACGAGGAAAGCGTCGACACCGTCGAGGCCATCGCCGGCGCCGCACGCAAGGCCCTGACCCGCGAACTGCCGATGACCGGCCACGTCATGGATGACTGGCGTTTCGAGGGCGACCGCCCCGTCAGCGACCTGGATGTCCTGACCGCGCATCGCTCGGTCTCGATCACCTATCTGACCTCGGCCTCGGCCTAGCAGAACCCCCGCCGCCTCAGGGCGGCTTTTTCATATCAGGAGGCCATCATGGCGTTCAAAGGCACGCGCGGGGTTCGCCTCGTGGTCAAGGTCGGGGACGGAGCGACCCCCGAAGTTTTCACGCCGCTCTGCACCATTAACGCTGAGCGCGGCATCACCTTCAACGCGCAGACCAACGACGAGACGATCCCGAACTGCGAGGACCTGGACGCTATCGCATGGCTGGTCCGCGAGAAGGCCTCACTGTCCGTCGACGTCACCGGCGGCGGCAAGAGCCACAAGGACGACATCAAGAAGCTCTGGGACTGGTGGAAATCGCCTGAATCCCAGAACTGCCAGGTCGTGGTTGATGACAACGTCGTCGCCAACCAGATCACCTTCGAAGGCCCCTTCCACCTGACCCAGTTCGACCTGAACGGGTCCGAGGGTCAGAAGGTGGCCTCGACCATGGCGCTGTCGTCCGACGGCGAAGTCACCGCCACCTTCGGCGCCAACGTCGGCGGCACCTGATGGGCCTGAAAACCGAAGTCCGCATCGACTTCGCGGGGGAGAGGCGGTCGTTCGACCTCTCCCCGATCGGGTGCGTCCGACGACTGCAGGACGCGTGCGATGCGGGGCCGCAGTTCATCCTGAACCGCCTGTTCGATGGTGCATGGAAGGACCACGATCTTCGCGAGCCGATCATTCAGGGCTTGGTCGGCGCAGGCATGGCCCAGCGCGACGCGCAGGCCCTGGTCGAAAAGTGGGTCGACCCCGAACCCAAGCGCCAGTTCATCCCCATCGCCCAGGCCGTGCTGATGGCCTGGCTGGTGGGCGCCGAGGATGAAGTGCTGGAAAAGTCCAAGGCGGGGGCGCCGAGGATGAAGCGCTCCCGCGCGGAAAAATCAGCTTCGCCGGCATCTACGGCACCGGCGTCGGCGTCCTAGGCCTGTCAGCCCGCGACATCGACGCCATGACGTTCTGGGAGTTCGGCGTGGCGACCCAGGCATGGGCCAAGGCGAACGGTACCGGTGAAGAGCCGGTCGTCAGCCTGTCGGACGACGACCACGACGCGCTGATGGCGAAGTATGCCTAGCGGCTGATTGCCTTGAGGATCAGCGACAGAAATCCTGAGACAACCGAGCCCGCCCCCACGACGGCGTACATCAAGCGCTGGTTGAGAAGGTCGTTGTTGGCGATTGCGCCGAACCCGTCCCCTCCGTCGACGGCGACGCTCATGAAAAATGCGTTGCCGATGAGCGCCACGCCGACGCCGATCAGAATGAACCCCAAAGTCCGCATGTGACCCTCCCATTTCGATGGAAGGCTATGTGCTGGCCGAAGCCGAGGCAACATGGCCAGAGATCAGCTGGAAGCTCTCGTGCTGACGATGAGCGCCGACTTCCGCCGCATGGAGAAGGAGCTGGCGCGCGGACAGCGCAACTTCGACAAGACCGCTGACGCCATTGAGCGTCGCCAGCGACAACTCGATAAGAACCTGTCCCAGCTCGGTTCGAAGTTCGGCGACTTCGCCGCTCCGGTCCAGACAGCGTCGGCTCTGGCCCTGGGTGCGATCACCGCCCTGTCTTATCAGGCCGCCAAGCGCGCCGAGGCCGTGGCCGGTGCCTTCCAGCAGACCTTCCGCAACATGCCGAAGGAGGCCTCGACCGCTGCCTCTGCAGTTTCGAAGGAGTTCAACCGCCTCGAAACCGACGTGAAGGAGAACTTCACGCAGATGAGCTCGGTGATGACGGCGCTGGGCGTCGAGGCCAACCAAGCGCTTAGCGTGACCGACCAACTCCAACGCCGTTCCCTCGATTTGGCCGCTTTCCGTGACGTTGAGGATGCCGAGGCCTTCAGGGCCGTCATGTCGGGCATCACTGGCGAGACGGAGCCGTTGAAAAGGTTCGGCGTCGTCCTGAATGAAACCGCTGTGAAGGCGGAACTGCTGCGTCTTGGGTTCAAGGGCAATGCTCAGGAAGCCAGTGAAGCTGCAAAGGTGGTGGCTCGCGCCAACATCATCCTTCGTCAGACGGCGGACACGCAGGGCCAGGTGGCTCGCGAAGCCGACAACGTCACCGAGAAGGAGAAAGCTCTTCGGACGGAATTCACTCGTACCGCAGAGCAGTTCGGCAAGCAGTTTCTTCCGGTAGCGACCGAGGTTCTGGGCTGGGCGACTGATGCTCTGACGGCCTTCAACAACCTGCCGGCCGGCACCCAGGCAGCCGGACTGGGCCTTCTCGCACTGGTCGCCGCCAGCGGCCCCATCGCCATGGTTATCAAGGGTCTATCGGACCTGATAAAGGCGGCGGTCGCAGCCCGTGCGGCGATGGCGGCGGTTGGAGGGAGCACGGCTGGATCGGCCGCCCTCGGGGCCGGCGCGGGCGTTGCCGCGGCTCGTGCTGGCCTCGTCGCGATCCCCGCCGTCGGAACATCCAGCTTCGCTCCAGCCCCAGAGCGGAACAACGACCTCGCTGCGCGCACACTCAAGTTCGAGCAGGATCGTTTGGCGCGACTCCAAAGGGAGGGCGCGAGCAGCAGGCGGGTCCAAGGTGCGCAACAACGCGTTGCGAGGGCCGCGGCCGAGGTTCGCCGGGTGAGCGATGAGAGCGCGGAAGCTGCTGCCAAGGCAGTGACGTCCGCTGTCGACGCTGCCGTAGCCACCGCGCCTGAGTTCAAACTCAGCGAGGCTGACAAGACGCCTGTCGGCGGAGGCCGTTCGAGCGGCCGTTCTGGCGCCGCCGGGCGGCGGGCAGAGGAAGCCGCTGAGCAACGCCGCGCCGAGGCCCGTGAAGCCCTGGCGCTGCAACAGGCCATCGACATCGCCCGAGCATCGGGAAACGCCGCCGCCATAAAGGCCGCGGAAGAACGTCAGACGCTCGTCCAGATGACCGCCCAGTATGAGGCCGCCGGCTACACTGACGCCCGAGCCCGGGCTGTCGAGCACCTGTCCTACATCAACGCCGCCGAGATGGCGGCCGAGGAGCGCGAAAAGGCGGAGAAGCAGATCGACGACATCCTGGAGGGGCGTCGCCGGCAGATAGAGCGCGACGCCGACTATGCCCAGCTTCTGAACGATCAACTAATGGACCGCCTCGGCTATGAGGCCGAACTGGCGCGCATCGGCGGCGCGGACGGCGCCATCAAGAACGCCGAGCGCCGCCTCTTCATCGAGGAGCGGACGCTTGAGATCCTGCGCTTGAAACTGGCGGCGACCGAAGCCGAGGCGCGGGCCAAGGCCGGCGGCGAGTTCGATACCCTGGCTGCGGCCGAAGATGGGCGGACCATCGCCTCCAACATCGTCTCGGTTCTTCGGTCGGACAACATCTGGGAAGAAGCAGGCCGCCGGTTCAAAGATGCGGCCTGGGAGGGGGTTGAAGACCTGCTTTCCTCGCTGTTTTCGCAGATGGGGAGAGGCGGATCGGGCGGCAGCGCTAACTGGCTCTCCGCCTTTGCGTCGATGTTCACTGGCGGTCGCAAGGCGGCGACCGGCCGCAGCGCCACGGCGGGCTTTCCGGTCCTGATCGGCGAGCGCCGCCCTGAGGTCTTCGTGCCCAACACCAGCGGCGAGATCATCCCGAGCGTCAACGCCGCAATGAACCGAGCGCAGCGAGCCGGTGGTCGGCAGCTGGTCGAGCACAGGATCGTGGTGTCGCCCGACCGGGACAGCTTCATCGTCCTGTCCCAGAACGCGGCGCGTCCGCTGGTTCAACAGGGCATGGCGCAGGCCGTCAATCGGTCGGTGCGGACCTCGGGAGCCATTGGACGCCGGTCGCTGCCGGGCGCCCAAGAACAGCAAAGAAGGCTGGGGACTACCTGACATGGATTACTGGCCCAGCGCCCTTTTCCCCGCTCCGGAAGTTCGGTGGCGGCTGCAGAACCGTGTCATCACGGGCGGCATGCCGGTCATTGGACCTGCGCGGGTATCAGGGACAATCGGCGCGGGCCTGTGGGTCTGCGAAATGTCCGGGATCTGGCTGAGGAAGAAGGAGCAGATCAGGGCGGCGCGAGCGCTCGACATGATCCTGGATGGCGGGCTGACCCCCATCGTGGTCGGGTCCTGCGAAACCGCCATTGCGCCCTGGGCCAAACCTTCGGCATCGGTTCCGCATTCCGACGGATCGCCATTTTCGGACGGCGCCTTCTATGCTGGTGGGGCTGCGACCGGGACGGTGTTGGAGGATGCCCCGCTGCGGGCAACCAGCCTCAGGATCGCGCTTCCTGCCGGGGTCGCCTTGCTGGGGGGCGAGGTCTTCTCGATTCGCCACCCTGCCAAGAATGAGCGGCGCTACGGTATCGCGCGGATTTCAGGCGATCGCGTCACCTTCCGTCCTGAGCTGCGAGAGGCCGTTCCGGCCGGCACGACCCTGCACTTCCACAACCCGGGCTGCGTCATGCGGTTGGCCAACCCGGACGAGTTCTTCGAACCGATCCGTATGGGTCGTTATTCGGGGTTGAATCCAGTCTTCGTGGAGGCCTTCTGATGCTTCCCGAACAGGCAGCGATCATGACGGCGGCCGGAGCCGAGCGCTGGGCCTGCTTCTTCCGGATGGACTGCAAGTCTTCGGTCGTTCGGGCGTGGACCGGCGTCGGAGATTTCTACATCGGGCCCGACGACGTAGATTTTGAAGGCGGCGTCTTTCTGGGCGTCGGTCTGGTCGGTGACATGCCTGCCCTGCGCCAACTGGTCGGGGGTATCGCCGAGCGGATCGACTTCGCGCTCAACGGTGCGGACGAGCGGACCTTTCGCCTCGCCGACGATCAGGTCGAAGAGGTGCGCGGAGCCCAGGTCCATGTCGGCATCATCTTCTTCGACGAGAACTGGCAGCCGGTTGCGCCGATAGCCTGGCTGTGGGAGGGCACGGCCGATGTGCCTGCGGTTGATCGAGACGGGTCCAACGGACAGGTGGTCCGGCGCGTGACGCTGTCGGTCGGCTCTGCCTTCACCGACAGGTCGCGGCCGCAGCTCACCTTCATGACGCCGACGGATCAGCGCCGCCGCAGCCCCGACGACGCCTTCTGCGACCGGGTGCCGGGTTACGGCATCGACTCCAGCATCCAGTGGCCCGCGAGCTAGATGCTGTCCGCCTTTCTGGAGGTCATCGCCCGGCGGCCCTTCGTCAACGGGCGGCATGACTGCGCCCTGACGGTCGCCGAGTGGGTGACCGTCGCTACCGACTGTCCCGATCCCGCCGCCCATCTTCGCGGGCGCTACACGACGGCCCTGGGTCGCGAGCGCCTCTTGCGCCGTCTCGGCGGGCTGGAGGCCGTCATGATCGACTGCGCGCACCGTGCAGGCCGTTCGGAGACGACGAACCCGGTTCGCGGCGACGTGGGCCTGGTCGAGAGCCGGGGCCAGCAACTCGCAGCGATCTGCCTGGGGGAACGCTGGGCCATCCAGGGCACGGGGATCGAGGTTCGAACAGCAGAGCGCGTCATCCGCGCATGGAGCGTGCTGCATGGCTGAGCCGATTTCAGCAGCGGCGACGGCGGTCGCGCAATGGGCGGTCAACGCCCTGGCCAGCGCGGGTGTTCACAGTCTTGCGGTCGCGCAGGCGGTCTATGTCACCGCCTATATCGCCACCTATGTGGGCCTGACGGCAGCGGTCAGCATGGGCCTGGGTGCGTTGGCCCGGTCCCAGATGCCGGACCCGGAAAGCCAGAAGATCACGCGCAAGCAGACCCGGCCGTATCGCTATATCGCGGTCGGCGGCCTGTCCCGCATGAGCGGCGCCTACATGCTGCGCGAGCAGGTCGGCAACCGCATGGCGCTCGTCCTGGGCATCTGCGAGGGGCGGCTGGCCCGCATCCCCAAGATCTACTTCCAGGACGACGAGGTGACGGTCGGCCCTGACGGCTATGTGGTTGCGGGGCCGTATGGCCGCTATTCGCACTGCATCGTGCTGGAGACCCGTCTCGGCAGGCCGGTCGAGGAGCCCTACACCTTCATCACCACTGAGTTCGGGCCCACGTTGTGGCCGACCAGTGCGCGGGGTGACGGTATCGCCAGTCTGGCGGCCTACTGCTGGCACGGGTCGAAGGAGAACTTCGCCAAGCTCTATCCGAACGGCGAGATCATCCCGTCCATCGTCGGCGCGCCGGTCTGCTTCGACTGGCGGGACCCGACGCAGGATCGCGCCAACGAGGCGACATGGAAGGAATGCTGGAACCCGGTCGTCTGGATGGTGCACCTGGAGTGGTTCCGCCTCGGTCGGAGCTGGACGCGCTGCATCGAGCCGGTGTTGGCGGACTTGACGGCCGAGGCTGACTATTGCGACGAGCCCGTTCCGTTGAAGGCGGGCGGGACCGAGCCTCGTTATCGCTGCGCGGGCAACTATCCCGTCAACATGGAGCCGGCGTCGATCCGGGCTTCGCTGTTGTCCACTATGGATGGCTGGCTGAGCGTCAATGGCAAGGGCCACCTGGTGTTGAAGGCCGGCCGGTATGACGCCCCGTCCTTCACCCTGACGGGAGAGCATATCGAGGGCTATTCGTGGCGCGCCTTCCAGACGGACGAGGAGGCGATCAACGAACTGGTCGTCTCTTATGTCTCTGCAGATCATGCCTATTCCGAGGTCGAGGCCGGGACATGGCGCGACGAGAGCGACATCACCGATACCGGACGGTTGCGCTCAGAGCCGCTGCAGCTTCTCTTGGTCCCGAGCGCCTCGCAGTCCATGCGGCTGGCCAAACGCAAGATGCTGCGGGTCAACGCTCCGCGCCGGGGGCAGGTCAGGTCAGATTTCCACGGCCTGAACGGCTTGGGTCAGCGCTATATCCTCGTGCAGAACCCCGAACTGGCCAGCATGGCCGACGTGGTGGTTGAGGTGACGAACGTTGAAATCGACTTCGCCGCGGCGCAGGTGATCTTTGACGTGATCCTCGCCGATCCAGATATCGACGCGTGGGACCCGGCCGAAGAAGAAGGCGAGCAGCCGCCGGTGATCGAGCGCCCGTACCCCGAGCCTTCGGATCAGGAACCGGCGCGCAAGCCCATCGCCCGCTCGGTGCCCTATCCGACGAGCGCAACCGAGGACACGATCACCATCGTCAGCTTCACGGCCACCATGCCCAACGGCGACGTCGTGGTCATTCCGGCCGGGACGGTGCCGGGTCTGACGGCTCTGACCAACTACGGCGTCTTCTGGAAGGATGGTGCCGGGTTTGAAGTCGAGGTCTATCCGGCGACCAGCCACATGACGGCCGGCTCCTGGATCTTCATCGGCTGGCAGGCGACTTCGGACGCCGGCGGGGCCTTCCCCTCCAATCCAACGCCGCCCGGCGGCTGGGGCGGCTCTGGCGAGTCGAACGTGCAGCAATGAACGAGCGCCGCATCTTTCTGATCATCCGCGAGGCGACCGACGGCCTGACCGTCACCGTCACGCCGATCCAACCGGCCGAGCAGCCCGAAGCCATCGCCGTCATCCGTACGGTCGGCGACGTGGCGGCTGAGACCACGCTTCATTTCCCCGGCGCCGCTGTCCGTCAGGATTGACGCCAGACCCTCCCCCAAAAATTCGAGGTGAACCATGGGCCAGATCGGAGATCTCGGTCAGCAGTTTCAACGCGACTTCGTCGTCGACGGCGTTCCTGCTTCCGGCGCCAACAAACCTGACAAGGCTGTGGGCCGGGCCGTTTTCGCAGCCATCGACGGAAAGGTCGAGGCCCAGGCCGAAGCGGTGGCCGTTGTCGGCGAACAGGTGCAAGGCTTCACCGACCAGGTCGAGGCCATGGCCGGCGCCGCGGCTTTCGGCGGCGCGGTCAGCAAGGCGACTAAGGCGGCGCTGGATGCGGACCTGGCTTATCCGGCCGACCGTCTGGCTGTGGTCTGGAATGACCCTGACCTGACCAAGCGCGGCGTCTACGCCAAGGTGGGCGCCAGCGGATCGGGAAGCTGGTCGCTGACCACGCTGGCGCCGGACTCCAACCTGCGGCCCGACCTGAACGCCGAGGTGCTGTTCCGCTCCCAGCGTCTGGTCGCCGATCTGCCCATGCTGACCCGGGCGGCCCTGCTGGATGCTGACGGGCTTGCGGCGTGGACGGTGGACGCTAACGGGGTCTTCAAGGCTCATGGTCTGAGCGCCTCGACTATCAACGGGCGGCCCGCCCTGTCGGCCGGCGTGTTCGACGCCGCCGTCAACGGCTTCATCTGCTACGGGCAGTCGTGGGAGGTCGGCGAGACCATGTCGGCCGATGGCGCGGCGATCTCGATCAGCCAACCCTATGGCGCCCTGATGTTCAATGGCGGGGTCAGGCCGCGCGACGCGGGCGGCACGGTCGCCAGCCAGCACACGTCGTTGGTCCCCCTGGTGGAAAGCACTTCGGGCAACAAGGGCGAGAGCCCGGCGGCGGGATGGGCCCAGATGGCGGCCGAGCTGGTACAGGTCGAGGACCGCATCGCCTGGGACCGCACCGGCTTCAACTGGCTGGGCTCCTCGGCCGCGGTGTCGAACACGCGGCTGGACCAGTTGGCGGACGGCACGGCGCCCTTCCAGAACCTGAAGGACGACATTGCCTATGGCTACAGCCTGAGCCAGGCGCTGGGCCGCTCCTATGTCTTCAGGGCCTTCTCTTGGATGCAGTCAGTTTCGGATTATTCGGCCGGGACCGCAGCGGCGACGTGGAAGGCAGGGGTGACCGCCCTTCGCACCGCCGTCGACACCTACGCCAAGTCGGTAACCGGTCAGGCCGAGGACGTGCTGTGCGTCATGGCCCAGCCGGGTTGGGCCGGGAACTATGAGGCGACCGACTATCCCTGGGCCGATCTGGCCATGCTGGATCTGTCGGAGGCCGATCCGAACTTCGTCCTGGCCTGCCCGGCCTACTTCCTGCCGAAGTCGTCGGACACGCCGCACTACAACGCGCAGGGCAACAAGATCAGGGGTGCCTATTACGGGCTGGCGATGAAGAGGAAGGTGGTGGACCGGCAGGTGTTCGCGCCGCTGAAGCCTGTCGCCATCCGCCGTCAGGGCAAACTGCTGACCGTCCGGTTCAACCCGGTCGGCGCGTTGAAGATCGACACCATGGCTTTCGCATCTGTCGCCAGCGCCGGGTTCAGCGTGGTCACGGCGGCTGGGGCGGCCATCGCCATCGACCGCGTGGACGTGACGGGTAGGGATACCGTCACCATCACGGCCGCGACCGCTCCGGTAGCGGGGGCCAAGTTGCGCTATGGCTTTGCCGCGACCGGCGCCGGCGGCGGTAATTTGAGGGACAGCCAGGGCGATCTGATCGTCTTCGACCCCGGCGGTCTGAACCATCCCATGCACAACTGGTGCGCCCTCTTCGAAAAGGTGCTGTCGTGACCGCTCTTCGTTCCCCCTCCGGCGCCTTCGCCCGGCCGGTCAGCGCCGTTCTGAACCCTGTCCGTGACGGCATGGTCGCCGAGTTCGTCTTCGGCGGCGACGCCGACACGTCTCGGCGCAATCTGGCCCAGAGGGGCAAGCTGGCCACCGTCAACGGCGCCCCCACCTGGAGCCCCGGCTATGCTCGCTTCAGCAACAACCTTGGCCAGAACATGGACACCGGCATCCCCGCCACCATGCGCGACCTGACCATGGTCTCTGTGTTGCGGAGCATCAGCGGATTGGGAGAGGCAATCATCTCGCCGTCGCCGATCTCCGGCATCATCCTGGCTCACACGAACCACGAATGGCGCTTCAACAACAGCGTCACCGCCAACCCACCCCAGGCGGCGAGCGTCGTCCTGACCTCGGGCGAGACAGACTTTCGCTGCGGCATAGGCTGGGGTTCGTTCGGCACGGTTTCGAACCTGTCTGTCGGTCAGGCCGGGATCGGCTTCAACTCGGCGTCTGGATCGCAGGCCAATGCCGGGAGCCGCGGAGGGCAGAACTTCGTTGTCGCCCCCAATCTCGGCGTCGGGAACGTCACGTTCGAGATCGCCTATCTGTCGATCTACGACCGCATCCTCACGTCGCGTGAACGCTTGGACGTCTATCAGAGCTTGCGTGCCGGGCTGACCAATCGCGCTGTCGTGTTCTGATATGGCTAACTTCCGCCCATCAAACCGTAACGCCACTCACCCCGAAGCCAATGGTAACCAGTGAATGGCTTTCCTGATTTCGCCAGGTCCATGTAGCGTTCGGCCACCCCGATCTCGTAGTCTAGTAGTTCGCTGTCGCCGTCCTCATGGATACATCGGCGCGCCTGGGGGACATAACGCCGCCAACCCTCATCTCCGGTGCACGCGATCACATGCATCAGGGTGAAGTACTCAAATAGCGCGCCGTCCAGATTACCCTGCGACGCTAAAAGCTGACACTTAAACCCCCAGTAAGAGAATTTTTTCGGCGCGATCTTCATGGCCACGTCAATCGCTTCGATCGCTTCGCGGTCCTTGTGGAAGGCCGAGTATGCCTGGGCCAGACAATAGTAGGCCTTGTGGGAAGGGTCTTCTTCCGCCGCGTCTAGAGCGACCCAAACAGCCTCTTCATTTCGGCCGATCTTCCGGAGATGATCCGCGTAATCGACAAGCGTCAGATTATCGCCTGGCGCCGAGCTTTCGCGCACCCAAGCCTGAAAGCCCGGCACGACATATTTTCGATCCATCACTCAGTCTCGGTCGGTCAGGAACAGCGTAAAATTAGACACGGCGTTTATTGCCGAGGGGCCGTCGAGCATTCCGATTGCCTCATCGACCTGATCGAAAACGCACCATCGGTCCGAAATCTCATCCAGCCTCTTGTGGAGCCTGCCCTCAACTCCTGGCTGATCGCTCAGTATGAAGAGATCCGTACGATCACCTCTGCCTTCAAGCTGTTGGAAGTCGTCTTCCCAAACGACGACCACGTCAGCGTCTTGAGGAGAGGCGCATGGGAAAAAGCCCGAGGCGATCAAATCGGCCTCAATCAGATCGGCTCCAACGATCTGCCGCGAAGGACGGATATACAAGAATCGCCAACGTTCCTTTCCCGCCTGACGGAGCGCCAGTGAGGCGCAGGCGTCTCCAAACGTCAAAGCTAGGTCGCGGCTATCCATGACCGATGAATGCCGCCCCAAAGCGGTTGATGCAACTGCAACAGCGGCTTGCGCGCCTGCGAGGCAATGCTCCGGCCACGGCGTTGGTGCTGGAAATGACAGTCTTCAATGCAATGCTCAGTCCGACGGGCTGACGCCCAAATCCAAAAGCGCTAGCTAGGCGGTATGTACGCGCCCGATAGATCTCACCTGAAGCGACAGTTCAACATCGTCGTGCCGAGCGAGCGCGACGTGAGCTTCCGGCGCGACGCATCGATGGAAGAGCATTCCCTGATTTCGGGCGGCTGCATCATCATGACCCGACAAATCGGGTCGTTCAGCTACATTGGTCGTAAGTGCGAGGTGTATTCGACCCATTCAATTGGCCGGTACTGCTCCCTGGGCCAAGAGATCCTTATCGGTCTGGGCCCTCACCCCACTGACTGGCTGTCCACCAGCACGTTTTTCTACCGCAAGAACATGTGGGCCGGCTCGCCGCTGGTCGATGAGTTCTACGCCTCCCAAGAGGTTGACTTTCAGGCCATCCAGCGCCCGGTGATCATCGGGAACGACGTCTGGATTGGAAGCCGCGCCGTAGTGATGGCTGGCGTTCACATTGGCCACGGCGCGGTTGTCGCATCTGGCGCCATTGTAACCAAGGACGTCGAACCATATTCGATAGTCGGAGGCGTCCCCGCCAAGCCCTTGCGCAAGCGATTTGATGACGCAACCGTCGAACGCCTGCTTGCGTCTGAATGGTGGCGCGTTAGGCCAGACCTGATCAAGGGCCTCGACTACAGCGACGTGAGCGCGATGCTAGATCGCATCGACGACATAAAAGCATCTTCGGATGACTGGGAGTACAGGCCTCGGACAGTCACTGTAGGCGCCGTGGGCGCCTGACCCGACCTCGAGGCCCCCTTCGTCACTTTGCGCGCTGAAGCTGCGCAGCCGCCTGATGTTGTTCTTGCGCGGCAGAAGCGCTTGGACATGACGTGCCGCCTGGCGACTACCTCAACGCGGCGTCCGGGCTCGTTCCTCGCCAACTTAAGCGTATGACGAACCCGGTTCGTCTCTTCCCACAGCCCCATCGCGTAGGAGCCCGCATGTCCGCAGGCCATCACATCGGCATGCCTTTCGCTTCGTGGGAGGGGATAGCCGCGCTTCTGACGGCCCTCGGGCTGGGCGGGGTGCTGACCGCCTGGGCTCAGCGACCATCGCGGCGGGCCGTCGACGCCACGGCCGCCAATGCCCACGCGACAGGTGAAGCGGCGGTGATCGCCGCGACCGCGACGGCCTTTACCGAGGTGACGAGCGGCCTACGTGAGGAGATCGAGCGGCTTCAGCAGGTCGCCGTGCGGTTCGAGGCCGACCTCGCCGCCGCCCACGACCGAACCGTCACCTTCGAGGCTCAGGTGAAGCAGATGCAAGCCGACCTCGACCGGGTCCGCGCCGAGCGCGACGCCGCCATCGAGAAGACCGTTCAACAGGAAGGCGAGATCCGGCAACTCAAGGCCGTGATCGACGCGCACGCGAGGGCTGCATCATGACCTTTCCCATCGTCATCCGCCTGCCGCCCATGCCGCAGACGACCACCATTCTAGCGTTGGGATTCCTCGCCGGCTGCCTGCTCTACACGCCCATGATCGCCTGGGTGGGCCCGCACATTCCCGCCGACTACCGTGAAAGCGTCCAGACCATCGTCGGCCTGTTCAAGGACGGGATGCTGCTGATCCTGGGCTTCTACTTCGCCAAGGTCGTCAACGCGGGTCAGCAGGACATGGCCAACCGAGCGATAGATGCAGCGGCGGCGGCCCAACCCTCTTCTATCGAGGCCACGCGGAGCGAGGGTTAGTCGAGCAGCATGTATTCGAAGCGCGCCAGCTCTTCGGAGCTGACCCCGTCGGCGCGGGCCGCCGCCACCGCAGCGGCCATCTGCAGTCGCCAGGCGTCGGTCCTTATCAGCGACGGTGTGGCCCTCGCCTGACGCACCAGGACACGAAGCGGCTCAAGGTTCCCGCGGTCTTTAGGCATCTGCTCCTCGTTGCCGGCAACGGCACGAAAGAGTGTAGCCGCTGGCGAAAAAGTTTGTCGAAGGTTCGGTTGGGCGTCCAGCGGGACTGCCTGCTACATAAGCGCCATCACGCCCTGCGAGAGCGTGACGATGCCCAGAATGACGAAGATAGCCGTCGCGCCGATGAGCATGAGCAGCAGAGCGCGTTCGGGACGCTTTTCCATAGAGCGGGTCTCAGAGGGTTTTCAGGTCAGGGGACGCGAACGTCCAGGACGTCCGGGTGGACGGTGAACCCGGACTTCGTGGCGAGGTAGGCGGCGCTTTCAACAGACCCCATCATATGGGTTGGACGCCGCCTAGCTTCGCCATTGATGATCGGCGCGTACTCGTACCAGACGCGATCCTCGGCGCCCCGCACTTTTCGTGTGCACCGCAGGATGATCGCTGTCGCCACATAGCCTCCAAGGTTGGACGGCCCGGTCGTCAGAACCTGGAGGGTTTCCCCGAGCCGCCCTTGGCGCCGGTTTGAGCGCGGTCGGAACGAAACACGACTCGGCCTCGACGCTAACAACATAGGTTAGAATCGCAGGTCAGATCGGGTTGGGCATGAAGTCCTCGCACTTCCAGTCATCATCCCCGGCGACCGCCATGCAGGCGTCATAGGCGCGGTCGTAGATCCAGCCGTGCGGACTGTGGCCCAGGTTCAGGCCGACGATCAGCGCGAAGAAGAACAGCCCCGGTCTCTTCATGGGGTGAAGCTGCCACAGACGCACGCCGTGCGCACCCCGCCGATAAGCGGCGGGTCAAGACCCACAATCTGAACTGGAGACCATCATGGCCTATCGCCTTGGTGCGCAGTCGCGCGCTGAGCTTAAGGGCGTGCATCCCGATCTTGTAAAGGTCGTCGAGCGCGCCATCCAAATCACCACGCAGGACTTCAGCGTCCACGACGGCCTGCGGAGTTTGGAGGAGCAGAAGCGCTATGTCGCCTCGGGCGCCTCGCAGACCCTAAACTCGAAGCACCGCCCGCAGGCGGATGGATACGGCCATGCCGTCGATCTCGTCCCCTTCATCAACGGCAAGATGCGCTGGGAGTGGGAGCCGATCCATGTAATCGCCGCTGCCGTCTGGCAAGCCGCGCGCGAGCTGGGGGTCGCCGTCCGCTGGGGCGGCGCGTGGATCGACATGGCCGACATCAAGGGCGGCACGCCCGGCGCGATGAAAGCAGCGGTTGAGGCCTACGGCGCCGCGCGGCGAAGGGCCGGGAAGAAGGCCTTTACGGACGGCCCGCACTTCGAGTTGGCCCGATGATCGGCTTTGTAATTCGCATCAAGCGCGCCCTCACCCCGACTGCATGGCTGGCGCTGGCCGTCCTCGCCGCATTCCTGATCTTCGGCGCCTATTGCGCGCACCAGGGCGCTGATGACGCGCGCAAAGCCGATGCGAGCCAGACCTTCGCCGAGGGCCGCACCGGCGCCGCGCAGGACGCCAGCGCCGTCCGCGACCGCGCCGACGCGCGCAATGACCAGATCACCAATGCCGTCCAGGAAGGAACCGCCGATGTCCGTCAGGCCCCTGATCGCTCTGCTGCTACTCTCGCCGCTCGCCGGGGCGTGTGCCGGATCAACCCAGGTGCTGGGTCCGACTGCCGGCTGCTCCTCGATGATTCCAAAAGGGTGGACTGAGCCTGTTCCGTCCGCCGCGCTGCCGCCGGCCGACGCCGTGGAGACTGACTGGCAGGTGTTCGGGATCGAGCAGACCGGTCAGCTCGCCCGTGCCAACGGCCGGACGGCGGACGTGGTGGAGATCGTGACGTCGTGCGAGGCCCGCGACGCGGCGGCGGTCAGACGGATCGAGCGGCCGTGGTGGGCGAAACTTTGGCCCTAACGGCCTGACGACCTTATCAGTCTGCTTTCCGACAAAGTGGTCTTGTCAGGCCCTGACTGGTTTTGGCGGGATGGAACTGGAATACACCTTCAACATCGCTATTGATGGGCAGTGGGCCACTTCGGAGTTATATGCCGCTGACCACGGTGCGGCCCGCGACCAGGCGTTGATGGCCACCTCGGAAGCCCTCAGGGATTATGCCTTGCGGCGACTTCCTCTGACGACCCTCACCGTCAATGTTGAGAGCGCTTCCGGCGAAACAATTTTCGAAGCCCGGGTCATGCTTGCCTAAGTTGGTGGTCGCTGACGTACCGCCTTTGCGACGGCGCCGAAACAACGACTAGGCTCGGCCGCGGTAAGACACCCCCTCGGCTTTCGCTAGCATCTCGTTCCAATAAACGGCCTTGCCCAACAACTTAGCTCGCGCCGCGAGATCCTGCTCGGCTAAGGCAGCTTTAAGAAACGCATCGACCTTTTGAAAAAGTTGATCTGGCGCGCTCCTGGACATTGGAACCTCCGAATAGCTTTCATGGATTGGGCTTTCGGACTTAACGCTGCGTTTTGTGTCCAGTTCCTGACACATTGGCTGTCTCTAGCCCGCGAACGACACCTGGCCAGGGGCGGCTTCGGCAATACGACAGAGATCGTCAATGGGCCGCATCGCCATACCGGACAGCGCGAGCGTGGCGCCAGGTCGCAAATCTCGGGCGATCTGAATGAGTTCTTCGGTCGGGCGCGTGTCGGCGTAAAGCGCTATGCTGCCGCCGCATCGCGCGAGCAGGCAGAGTTGGTCAGTCGGCTTCCTTTGCACGTCTGCTCCTTTCAGGCTGGCATGCACGGCCCAGCATTACGCCTGTGCGGAGACGTGAACGTCAAGGTTGAAGGGTCAGGCCGAGCTTCTCCTCGTCGGCGCTGGCATATGGAACGAGCTCGCGATGAAGTAGCGAGCCCGGCCGTGTCCAATTCGCTCATTGTCTCGCTCCGGTTCGCCGGGGCAGGCTTTTGTAAAATCCTTCAGCGGTCCGAACTTTTTCGTCTACCGGCCAGTTTACAAGTTTGGTGATCAGGTTCCGTTCTTGCGCTTGTTCAGGCCTGATCCTGCGTAGAGCCCATAGGCTCCGCTCGAAGCCCGCCATCCTTCGGGGTGGCGGGCTTTCGTCGTTTGGAGCCGTGCGCTTATTCCGCGAAGTCGGGTATAGGAATCATGCACGCCGTGATGGCGCTGGAGAAACTGTCATGACCACCTATCGAGTTGATCGCGCAAACGGGCGCGGAGTCCTCTTTTTCCAAATGGAACCCCCGGTCCCCTTTGATCCCCAAGCGCCTTCGCCACGGAACGAGGTGTGGAAGCGCGCTTTAGCGGCGGGGCACGTAGACGCTGAAGACTGCAAGCGCGGATCCTGCCAGCCTGACGCGAAGCCTAGAGGTTCAATCTTCCTGTTGCCCGCGTAGTTCTATGTCCCTGCCCCGAATAGGGTAGGTAACCGCCCCAGCCCTTCCGCTTCGGCGGCGGGGCCGGGGCTTTTTTGCGTTGGGGTGAAGAGAAGGGGGAAGGGGCGCGAATGTCCGGCGCCGGGGACCCGACCGAAGTCGGGCTAGTCCAGACAAGCAAAAGCCCGCCTGCCACATTGGGACTCAGACGGGCTCAACGAGCCGAAGCTCTGAGTCCTAAATGGGGGCCCGGGCGCTGTTTGCAAGGGTCGAGCCGTCGGGCTCCGGCATTATGCCTAGACTTACATGTCTGTGGATATCGTTAACCATTAGGTTGTGGCGACTCAACCTTGAGCCCCTCATCAGGGCGTCAAGCAACGGAGCTGCCAGATGCCGAAGGGTTTCAAGGATGCGGTACAGCGTTGGCGTCAAATGTCGCTCGAGGAAAAGGGTGACGATCTCACATGGGCGCGCTTCTCCCGATTGGAGGCGCGCATCATGCGTCACAGTCCTAAAAATTCGGCCGAGGCAGCTGACATGTTGGAAGTCATCATCGATATGACGGACGGTCGCGACGATGGCCTGGATTCGAGAGCCCTGCGATCTGTGCGGCGGCTACTCCTCTCACAAAACGAAGCCGCTTCCAGCATGCGTATCCTTGGCGCTGTTCAAATCAAAGCCCGTTAGCCCGGGGCGGGACTTCGTCGTTCGAGGCAACTGTATTGAGCCGCTGAGCAATCTCAACCCTGAGTAGTCTCTAGCGTTGACCCTTGGTGGAGCTTCTCTTCCGAGTATGCACCGCCACTTGGCAACATTCGGAGGGTTCAGAATATGATGCGTACAGCCAAACGTGCCGTTCTCGCTGCGTCCATCCTCGCAGCGGCGACCATGGTCTCATCCGCTGCCGGCGCCCGTACCAGCGGCATCATGTACCACCACACTTTCTACAGTGACGCGACCATGACCACGCAGGTCGGTTGGTACCGCGACAAGTGCTGGGGCAACTACGTTCAGGCCACCCCGGTTCATGGGACCACCTCGCCCTACTATACGCTGGAAGCCATCGGAAGCTGCCCCGGCGGCTACTGGTAATCGACGTAGGCGCCTAAGCTTGGCCCGTCATCCTACGGGGGGATGGCGGGCTTTCGTCGTTCAGGCCGCAAGCTCAGCCATCAACCATTGAACGCAGCAGCGTCAGCAGGCTTCTCGAACGCGTAGTTGTCGCCCTGCACGTAGAACCAACCATCGCTCGCCCGCCGCTCCAGCCAATTGGAGGCGCAGGATCGGAAATCCGGCCCCCGATCAGGCATGCTCATGGTGACGGTCCTGCCCTTGGCCTTGGCGTGTTCGATCGGCGTCAGTCGTTTCATGGGCGGCGGTAGAAGGTGGTTCGCCGTCCGGGTCGAGGCCCCGCGCGGGGTTCTCAACAGATCGCGTCAGATGACCACAAGCGCGTCGTCTGGCAGCGGCCGCTGGAGCTCTTTCGCGATGTCCCATGGCGCCGTCATCCACGCCTCGATCTCGGTCGGCTCGGTCAGGATCACGGGCATGGCCTTGGGATGAACCGACTTCACCGGCTCGCTGGGGTCGGTCGTCAGGAAGGCGAACAGGTCGCAGGTCTCCATGCCGGTCTTGATCTTGCGGACGCAGGACCAGTCCTGAACGTGAACGCCGGCGAAGAAGGCCAGCGGCTCGCGATCATCGCCCGCCAGCCGGAACCAGACGGGATCATAGCGCCCCTCAGCGTCACGCCCTGGTTCGCTGAAGGCCGTGAACGGGACCAGGCAGCGGTTCTCGGGCTTCAGCCAGGGCTTCCAGTGCGAGGAGCTGGTGTTGCGGACATTGGTCGTCCCGCTGTCGGGCTCCATCTCCAGCAGCTTGGGGAAGTCCACGTCCTTGCCCTTGGCGCGCATCTTGTCGGCCCGCTTCGTCGCGGCGTCGAACTGCGCCTTCTTCGACGAAGGCATGCCCCAGCGCGCCAGCGCCAGTTCCCTGACGCCGTCGGCGCCGGTCCTGACGATAGGCGCGGCATAGTCGGGGTAGATGTCCCGCGGCTCCATGTTGCCGACGTCGGAGCGCATGGCGCGAGAGAGGTCCATGATCGCCTGAGGGCCGCTGCGCTGTCTGTAGAGGTTGCACATCTCAGGAACCGAACACGGCTATCGCGCGCTGTCGAGAGGCAGCGCCGGCTGTATGAGCGGTGGCCCGGCAGTAAGCGCCGCTCTATCCTCTTCTTCGATGATGTGAACCTGCCCCTCGCTTGATCAGCGGGGGGCTTCTTTCTTAGGGGCGACCCATTTCCCCAGCTCCATTCGGTAGCCGAGCGCCTTCAGTTGAGCACGACGCTTCTCGCTGAGGGCCCACCATGCGTCGTCCCGGTCGGTGATGGTGTCGAGCGGAATGGGGAACTGGCTGCTGCAATCCTTGAAGGTGACGATGCCCGGGCAGCCTGGAATGCGGCAGGGTGGGTGTTTGTTCGCCAAGCGGTAATCGCCGCCCTTTTCTTTGATGATCCGCTTCAGGTCCGCGTCCCCATAGTGGCTCACCGACACATCGCAGTGCCAGCGGATCCTGGCGCCGCGATCGATCATGCGGCTGATGGTGTCGGCGGTCATCGCACCAGGCACGTGGCCTCGGTCGTCGTAACACCGGCATTGGCCAAGCGCTCCATCGAGCGGTGCATGTCCCGAGGGCGGCCGACCAGAGCAAGCCCAGCCAGCAAACCGGCGATCAGCTCGCGGCTGTCTTCCGGGGGAAGTTCCCGGGCGTTCGATTGGTCGATCCGTGGTGCGAGGTTACGGTCCATGTCATCCTCCGAGGTTGCCGACCCGGGGCGGACTCCTAGAGACGAACCCGGTTTGTGGCGAGTCAATTGTTCTTGTTATGTTCTGGGTGCAATCCGTTTACGGGCGAGCCGTAACCTATTGATTTGCTTGGGGCGTTGCGGGCGCGTGTTTACAGCTAGTGGCTTGAAATCAATGGAAGCGATCCTGCTTCCCAAGCTGAATGTCGCGGGTTCGATTCCCGCCGGCCGCTCCAGGTTTTTCTGACAATTTCGCGAGGCAGGCCTGCGCTTGGGCGTCGACTCCGGTCGGGCGGAACGCTGGGGGGCGTGCAATTCCGCGGTGAGGTCGTCGCGCGCCGAAGCGCCTTGTTTGAGGTCGAGACGCGTCTGCGTCCCGACCCGGCCCGCCCGATGGCGTGTCGATCCCGCGAATGCGGTGGTGGCGATCGGCGCGCCAGGGTCCGTTTAACGATCCGGCGAGACCTGATCGTCCGTCGCCGCCTGTGAATTGAGTGTTTCTGACTACTTGACTGAGGCTGTATAGCGGGGTCGTGAGTCGAAGGTCATTTACATTTCATCACTATTCCGGTCATCGCCATTTCTTGCGCGCCAATGAGGCTTGCAGAAGGGCGCCGCAGCCCGGCGGCGACCGCCGTCAAGCCGCGCCCAGGATGTGCGGACCCGACGGTCTCAGGCCGAGGGCGTGGTCGCCGTGACGGGCGCGGCGGGGGCAGGGCTCGTCGCCGTCGCCGGGACACTGGCGTCCGAAGCTGCGCCTGCGGGGGCGGCCTCGACCATCAGGGGGCCAAGCGCGAAGGCCGCGACGGCGGCGCCGGCCGAAAGAGCCAGCAGGGCGACGATGATATAGGCGGCGGCCGAGCCCGAGCGGCGGCGACGGATGCCGCCTGTCTTGACCCCGCGGATGATCACGAACGGGCGCTGGCTGAAGGCTTCGGAGCCAATGATATTATGTTGGGACAAGAACGCGCTCCCCGACTGTCCAGGAATGGATCAGTTCAGAGAGCGGTCCCCGTAAGGCCAAAGGATGGCGAACCGTGGTCTTCGGCGCCGTTCAACTTCCGAGGGTGACGTTGATCATACGTCCGGCGCGCGTCTGAACCCGCTTCATCACCACCACGATGTCGTCGCCCGCCTTGACCGGGGAAATCAGGAACCAGCTGCCGTCGGGCAGGCCGGTGAAGCGGAAGGCATTGTCAGCGCAGGGCTGGGCGCGTTCATAGGAGCGATAATCGGCGCCCTGTTCCCCGGCCGAACGGGCGCGCACCACTGCGGCCGGCACGGCGGCGCGGTCGGTCGAGCCATAGAGGCGCTGCATCCGGGCGCGGGTGTAGCCGGTGTCGGGGATCAGGCCGACATTGCCGACGCACTGAAAGGTCTTGCCGTCCTGGGCGAAGGCCACGCGGCCCTCGATCGAGGCCTGACCCGCACGGGTCGACCAGCTGAAGGCGTCGGCGCTGAACTCGGCCGAACCGGAGGGAGCGCCGCCGCCCATCGGCGAGGTGGCGCAGGCGCTGAGCGTCAGTCCGCCGGCGAGGATGGCGGCCAGGGCGAGGGAAGGGCGACGGATCGACATGGGGGCTCCCGAAATCTCGTTTCAAGCGTCACCGGCATGGCCCCCTATGACGCAGCGAGTCAAGGTTGCCCGGCGTCGCGGCGTGGGCCACAAGAGCGCCGGAGACCGGACGCAGAGACCGGCCAGAAACGTTTTCAGGGACTTCATGACCGTCACCATCGACGACATCCGCGCGGCGCAGCAGCGTATCGCCGGTCAGGTCGACCGCACGCCTGTGCGCCATTCCCGTCGCCTGTCGCAACTGACCGGCGCCGAGATCTGGATCAAGTTCGACAACCTGCACTTCACCGGCAGCTTCAAGGAGCGCGGCGCCCTGAACCGGCTGCTGCAACTGACCCCGGACGAGATGAAGCGCGGCGTGGTCGCCGCCTCGGCCGGCAACCACGCCCAGGCCCTGGCCTATCACGGCGGCCGCCTCGGCGTGCCCGTGACCATCGTCATGCCCGAGGGCACGCCCTTCGTGAAGGTGGACGGCACCCGCGCCCACGGCGCCAATGTCGTCATTCACGGCCTCGATTTTTCCGGCTCGACCGAGGAGGCCAAGCGGCTTCAGGTCGAGCATGGCTATGTCTTCGTCTCGGCCTTTGACGACGAGGGCATCGTCGCGGGCCAGGGGGTCTGCGGTCTGGAGTTCATCGAGGACGCGCCCGAACTGGACGCCCTGATCATCCCCATCGGCGGCGGCGGCCTGATCTCGGGCAGCGCCATCGCCGCCAAGGCGATCAAGCCCGACATCAAGATCTTCGGCGTCGAGGCCGCCCGATACCCTTCCTTTACCGCACGTCGTCGCGGCGAGCCGGCCAAGTGCAGCGGGCAAACCATCGCCGAGGGCATCGCCATCAAGGCCGTGGGCGAAATCCCCTTCGCCCTGGCCGACGGCCTGATCGACGCGGTCTTCGTCTGCGAGGAGGCTGATTTCGAAAAGGGCGTGGCCCTGCTGGCGACGCTGGAGAAGACGGTGGCCGAGGGCGCCGGCGCCGGTGGTCTGGCCGCCATCCTCGCCAACCCCGAACGCTTCAGGGGCATGAAGGTCGGCGTCGAGCTGACCGGCGGCAATATCGACGCCCGCATGCTGGCCGTCGTGCTGAACCGCGAAATGGTGCGCGAGAAGCGGCTGATCGTCTATCGCATCCTGGGCGACGACCGCCCCGGCATGCTGTCGGCCATGGCCGCCGTGATCGGCGGGCTGGGCGGCAATATCATCGACGTCGTGCACAACCGGCTGGCGCTGGACGTGCCGGCCAAGGGGGCGGAGTTCGACATCATGGTCGAGACCCGCGACGCCAGACATGCCGAGGAAATCGGCGAAGCGCTTAAGGAACGTGGCTATGAACTTCGCATGGGCTAGACCCGTATTCGTCGGCGTGGCTGTCGCCGCCCTGCTGGCTGTCGCCGCCTGCAACCGCCAGCCCGCCGCATCCAGCGCCGACCTGGCCAAGAACGCCGAGGCCGCCGCCGCCTTCATGAAGACCAACGCCTCGGCGGAAGGGGTCCAGACCCTGCCGTCGGGCCTGCAATACAAGGTGGTCGCCAGCGGCCCGGCGGGCGGCGTCCGTCCCGACCGCAACGATCTGGCGCGCGTCGACTATGAAGGCAGCCTGACCGACGGCACCGTCTTCGACAGCTCGTTCAAGCGCGGCTCGCCCGCCGTCTTCTCGCCGGAACAGGTCGTGCCCGGCTGGACCGAAGCCCTGCAACTGATGAAGCCCGGCGACGAGTGGCTGCTCTACGTCCCGCCCGAACTGGGCTACGGCGAAGCGGGCGGCCCGCCGCTGATCCCCGGCAACGCCGTGCTGGTGTTCCGGCTGAAGCTGCTGGACGTGGCCCCGGTCCCCGGCGGCGGTCGCGGCGTCGGTTCCGCCGACGTCTGATCTTTCTCCCTCCCCTTCATGGGGAGGGTGGTCGCGTAGCGACCGGGTGGGGAGGGCAAGGCTGATTATCCGCTGCGCCTGATTTCCGAAGCGCCCCCACCCGACTTCGGCCCCGATCAAGTCGGGGCCTCAGCCACCCTCCCCATGAAGGGGAGGGAGAGGGTGCTCCATTCACTTCTCACACTCTCATCGGTCTCCCCCGCCAGCCGCGCCTCGCGCATCGCCGCCCACCGCTTCGGCGCGAGCCGCGACAGGGCCCAGACCGCCGCCCCGCGCACTACGGGCGCCGGGTCATCCAGCAGGGCCTCGACCGGGGCGATCAACTCGGCGTCCCCAGAGTTCCCCGCCGCGTACAGCACGTTGCGGATGAAGCGATCCCGCCCGATGCGCTTGACCGGGCTCTTGGTGAACAGGGCGCGGAACGCCGGATCGTCCAGCGCCAGCAGGTCGGCCAACCTCGGCCCCTTCAGGGCGTCGCGGGCGTGCAGCCGGGCCTCCGAGGCCCCTTGCGCGAACTTGTTCCACGGACAGGCGCCCAGACAGTCGTCGCAGCCATAGATGCGCGGCCCCGCAGCAATGCGGAACTCGACCGGCCAGGGATCAGCAAACTCGATGGTCAGATAGGACAGGCAGCGCCGGGCATCGATCTGGAAAGGCGCGGGAAAGGCGTCCGTGGGGCAGGCGTCCAGACAGGCGGTGCAACGGCCGCAATGCTCGGTCTCGGCCTCGTCCGGTGTAATCTCGGCAGCGGTCAGGATGACGCCGAGGAACAGCCAGTTGCCGTGGGTGCGGCTCAACAGATTGGTGTGCTTGCCCTGCCAGCCCAGACCGGCGCGCTGGGCCAGGGGCTTCTCCATCAGGGGGGCGGTATCGACGAAGACCTTGACCTCCTGCCCCAACCGCGCCGCCATCTGACCCGCCAGGATTTTCAGCCGGCCCTTGATGACCTCATGATAGTCGTCGCCGCGCGCATAGACCGAGATATAGCCCGCCGACCTGTCTTGCAGTTCGGGCAGGGGATCGGCCTCGGGGCCGTAGTTCATGCCCAGGACGATGGCGGTCTTCGCCCCATCCCACATGGCGGTCGGGTGAGCGCGGCGCTCCAGCGTCGTTTCCATCCAGCCCATGTCGCCGTGACGCCCGGCCTCGACGAAGTGGGTCAGCTTCTCGCCCGCGTTCCACGGCTCGCTGGCCGAGGCGAAGCGGCACACGCCGAAGCCCAGTTCGGCGGCGCGCTGTCGGATGAAGATGCGGGGATCGGCCGCCATGAAGGGGCCTTTGCCCCTGTTAGCCTCAGAAGTCGAGGTCGGCGTACCAGGTCGCCGGATGCACGCCGGGGAAACGGTCGGCCAGCAGGGGCCGGAAACAGGGCCGCGACTTCAGCTTGGAATACCAGGTCTTCAGCGCCGGATAGGACGCCCAGGTGATCTCGCCGAAATAATCCAGCACCGACAGGTGTCCCGCCGCGATCAGGTCGGCCTGGCTGAGCCGACGCCCGGCCAGCCATTCACGACCGGCGGCCAGGGCCTCGAACATGGCCAGATGGGTGCGTAGCGCGTCGCGCCCCTCGCGCAGCATCCGCGCCTCGGGCGGACCCAGCCGCAGCAGGGGCTTCTCCATCCGCTCATGCAGCAGGACGGCGTCGACCTCGTCGATGAAGCGGCGGTTGAACCAGGAAGTCAGGCGCCGCGCCTCGGCCCGTTCGCCGATGTCGGCGGGCATCAGGACGTCGCCCTTGGACCGATCCTCGATCCAGCCGAGGATGGCGTCGATCTCGCACAGGGTCAGGGACTTGCCCTTTTCCGTGACGGTCAGGACCGGCGGCATCCCCGAGGGGTTTAGGTCGATGACGGGGCAGTCGTCTTCCCACGGCTTGACCAGTTCCTCGCCGAACTCGACGCGCGCCTCGCCCAGGGCCAGTCGCGCCGTGCGCGAGCCGGGGTGGAAGGCGAAATGATAGAGGACGGCGGGGGCGGACATGGCTCGATCCATAGGCCCCGCGCGTTAAGACCGCGTTTACCGCGACGGACGGTCGCAGCTCAGGACCAGGGGCCGGACTGGATCGTCAGAGGCTCGACGGCTTCTTCGGGTCGCGCGGTGTGGACCTCCGCCCGACCGCGCGGGTCGGCGTGGATCAGGATGTCGGCGTGGGGGAAGGCGGCCTGGATGCGCTGTTCGGCCTCGACGACGATGGCGTGGGCGGCCTCCAGCGTCAGGGTCGGGTCCAGATCGACGTGCATCTGCACCATCAGCACCTGTCCGGCCATGCGGGTGCGCAGCTGGTGCAGACCCGAGATGCGCGGATCGGCCAGGACAGCGGCGGTGATGGCCACGCGCGCCTCTTCCGGCCCGGCGTGGTCCAGCAGGTGATCGGCGGACTCGCGCAGCAGGGTGATCGCGCCCCAGAACAGCCAGACCGCCACGACCAGACCCGCCGCCGCATCCAGCCCCGGCGCGCCCAGATAGGCGCCCGAGATGACGCCGATCAGCACCACCACATTGGCCGCCAGATCGGCGGCGTAGTGGGCGCGGTCGCCGGCCACGGCCAGAGACGCGGTCTTCTTCAGCGCCTGGGTCTGCATCCACACCAGCCACAGGGTGACGGCGATGGAGGCGACGACCACGCCGACAGCCCAGCCGCCTGCGGCGACGGGACGAGGGTCAAAGATGCGCTGCACCGCCTCCCAGCCGATGAAGACGGCGGAGGCGAAGATCAGGCCCGCCTGCACCAGACCGGCCAGGGCCTCGGCCTTGCCATGGCCATAGCGGTGCTCGGGATCAGCGGGCGCTGCGGCCCAGCGCACGGCGAAGAAGGTCGCCAGAGAGGCGATCAGGTCCAGCGTCGAATCCGCCAGGGTCGCCAGGATCGACACCGAGCCCGAAGCGCCGAGCGCAAAGGCCTTCATCACGATCAGGATCGTCGCCGTCCCCACCGACAGGGTGGTGATCCGGCGGGTCGTGGCGTGGGCGTCGTCGAGAGAGGAGGCGGTCATCCCCGCCCTTGTCGCGCAAAACCGCGCATCCGCCAATGGCGGCGTCTTGTCCGGGGCGCTAAGGAAGGACCGTGCCCGGCGCGGACGAACCGCCGCCGGTCGAGACGGAGTTTCCATGGCGGACTGGCTGACGGCGATCCTTCTGGGTCTGGTCGAGGGATTGACCGAGTTCATACCGGTGTCCTCCACCGGCCACCTGCTGCTGCTGGGGCATTTCCTCGGCTTCGAGAGCACCGGCAAGACGTTCGAGATCGTCATCCAGCTGGGCGCCCTGCTGGCCATCATCAGCGTCTATTTCAAGCGGTTGTGGACGCTGGCGACGCGCTGGCCCTTCGATCCCGAGGCGCGGCGCTTCCTGATCGGCCTGCTGGTCGCCTTCGCCCCCGCCGTGGTGATCGGCTTCCTGGCCTACGGCTTCATCAAGACGGTGCTGTTCGAGACGCCCCTGGTGGTCTGCGTCGCCCTGATCGTCGGTGGACTGCTGCTGCTGTGGCTGGACCGGCTGAAGAAGATGCCCACCTATCTGGACGCCGACCGCTATCCGTTCCGCGTCTATTTCCTGATCGGCCTGTTCCAGTGCCTGGCCATGGTTCCGGGCGTGTCGCGCTCGGGCGCCACCATCGCCGGGGGCCTGTTGCTGGGCACGGACAAGCGCTCGGCGGCGGAGTTCAGCTTCTTCCTGGCCCTGCCGACCATGGGGGCGGCGGTCTTCTACGACCTGTTCAAGAACCGCGACGTGCTGGACTTCAGCGACTTCGGCCTGATCGCGGTGGGCTTTGTCGCCGCCTTCCTGACGGCCCTGGTGGTGGTGCGCTTCCTGCTCGACTTTGTGTCCCGGCGCGGCTTCGGCCCCTTCGCCTGGTGGCGGATCGTGGTCGGCGTGGCGGGCATCATCGGCCTGGCGGTGACGGGCGCGCTGTAACTTTCTTTCCTCCCCACTTTGTGGGGAGGGGGACCGCGTAGCGGTGGAGGGGGCGGCGCAGACGGTTGACGTAGAGTCGCCCCCTCCGTCACGTCGCCTTAAGGCTCCGCGCCACCTCCCCATGAAATGGGGAGGAAAGCGCCGGTCAACGCCAAAGAAAAACCCCTCGGGACCAGCGTCCCGAGAGGTTCTTTATGACCAGTCCGATCAGGCGGCGGTCGGGTTCTCGGCGTACTGGCCGCCGACGCGGTAGCGGAACAGATAGCCCGGAGCGATGGCTTCCAGACCCGTGGGCTCGATGCCCAGTTCGGCCAGACCCTCGGCGCCCGGCGAGACCACGTTGTCGCCTTCCAGCAGCAGGACCTGATCCTTGGTCAGAGCCGGCGCCAGGCCGATCGCCGCCGGAATCTGCGCCAGCGATCCGATCATGCGGGCGATGGGGAAGGGGATGGGGATCAGGAAGCGCTCGCGCTTGGTCTCGCGCAGGATGAACTTCAGGATGTCCTCGAAGGTCCAGACCGAGGGGCCGCCCAGTTCGAAGGTCTTGCCCTCGGCTTCCGGGGCGACGGTGGCGCGGGCCATGGCCTCGGCCACGTCGCCGACATAGACGGGCTGGAACTTGGTCACGCCGCCGCCGATCAGCGGCAGGGCGGGCGAGAAGGTCGCCATGGCGGCGAACTTGTTTAGGAAGGCGTCGTCCGAGCCGAAGATGATCGACGGGCGGATGATCGCGGCGCCGGGGAAGGCGGCGCGCACGGCGGCCTCGGCGGCGCCCTTGGTGCGGGCGTAGGCGGCCTTGGCGTTCACGTCGGCGCCGATGGCCGACATATGGGTCAGGCGCTTGACGCCGGCGGCGCGGGCGGCCTCGGCGACATTGACGGCGCCCTGGACGTGCAGGGCCTCGAACTTGCGGCCGCCGGTCTCGAACAGGATGCCGACCAGGTTGACCACGGCGTCGGTGCCTTTCAGCGCCTCGGCCACGGCGGCCTTGTCGGTGATGTCGCAGCGGACGGTCTGGATCTGGCCGACGTCGCCGGCCATGCGCAGTTCATAGGCCAGGGCGGGCTTGCGCACGGCGACGCGCACGCGCCAGCCGCGCTTGGCCAGGGCCCGCACCACCTGGGTTCCGACAAAGCCCGAGCCGCCGAAAACGGTGACAAGACCGGGGGCGAAATCAGCCATCTGTACGCTCCAACGCCAAACCCCGACCGCAACGAGCGGCCGGAGAAGAAATCCTCGCCGGGGCTTAACCGATGCGCCGCCCCGCCGCAACGCACAGGCGGGTCAGAAGCCTTTAGTCGGCCCGGTAAACCACCTGTCCGTCCACCACGGTCAGGACGGCGCGGCCTTTAGGGATGTCGGCGGCGGGCACGGTCATCAGGTCGATGTCGAAGGCGGTGAAGTCCGCCCGCTTGCCGACCTGGATGGTGCCCAGCTCATCCTCGCGGAAGCTGGCGTAGGCGGGCCAGAGGGTGAACATCTTCAGCGCCGTGGCCCGGTCCACGGCCTCGTTCGGACGCCAGTCCGGCCCCTGGAAGCCGTTTAGGTCGCGCCGCGCCACAGCGGCGTAGAACTCGATCAGCGGATCGCCCCGCTCGACCGGCGCGTCCGAGCCGCCGACCACGATCACGCCCCTGTCCACCAGCGTATGCCAGGCATAGGCCCCGTCCAGCCGGGCGTCGCCCAGGCGGTCGGCGGCGAAATGCAGGTCGCCGATGGCGTGGCTGGGCTGCATCGAGGCGATGATCGGCAGCTCGTCGAAGTAGTGGTAGTCGGCGGGCCGGATGATCTGGGCGTGCTCGATGCGCCAGCGCGGATCGGCCAGCTTCCATTCCGATTTCGGCACCGACCGCAGGGCTTCTTCGTACCAGGCCGCGACGTCGTGGTTGCCCTGATCGCCGATGGCGTGGGTGGCGATCTGGATGCCGGTACGCAGGGCCTCCTGATACAGCGGCATGACCGTCTCGCGCGACGCCAGCATCAGGCCGGACGTGTCGGGGCGATCCGAATAGGGTTCGAACAGCTTGGCCCCGCGCGAGCCCAGGGCGCCGTCGGCGTAGAACTTGATCGCCCGGGTGATGATCCGCCCGTCGCCCGCGTCGCGCGGCCCGCCCGCCATCAGGGCGCGGGCGTCGCCCATGTCGATGCTGTTATAGACCCGCAGCGGCGCCTCGCCGTCCCGCGCCATCGCCTCCAGCAAGGGCACGTCCTTCCACGGCGCGCTCATGAAGTGGACGCCGGTCCAGCCATAGCGGGCATAGACGCCGAACCCGGCGCGATAGGCCGCGCGGGTCGCGGCTTCGTCGGCCTGGGGCATCAGCGGATCGACCAGGGCCATGGCCCCGTCGACCAGCAGGCCGGTCGGCTGGCCGTTCGAGTCCTTCAGGATCTCGCCGCCCGAGGGGGCGGTCGTCGCGGCCTTGATCCCGGCGGCGCTCAGCGCGGCGCTGGAGACGGCGACCGCATGGCCGTCGGCCCGGCTCAGCAGCACCACCCGGCCCGGCGCGGCGGCGTCCAGATCGGCGGCGGTCAGGAAGCGCTTCTCGGGCCAATGGGTCTCGATCCAGCCGCGCCCGACGATGACGCCCTCCGGGTGGGCCTTGGACCAGGCCGCGAGCCGCGCCATGGCTTCGACGACCGAGGCCGAGCCCTCTAGGTTCAGCGTCATCTCGCGCCAGCCGATGCCGTCCAGATGGGCGTGGCCGTCGGTGAAGCCGGGGAAGAGGGTGGCCCCCTTCAGGTCCACCACCTCCAGCCCCTCGGCCGAAGGCGCGCCAGCGGCGGCGCCGACATAGGCGATGCGCCCGTCGCGCACGGCCACCACCTCGGCGGTCGGCTGGGCCTCATCCCCCGTATGGATGGTCCCGCCCCGGATCAACAGGTTCTGGGCCAAGGCGGCGGGGGCTGAGGCCAGCATCAGGGCGGCGGCCAGCGGCAGGGTCGTCTTCAGGGTTCGGAACATCAGCGCCTCCAGGTCGAACGCAGGGGAGCCGCAGCCGCGCTTGGCGTCAAGCGATCGCGCGCGCATCATCGCCGCATGAAGCTGTTCACCATCGGCTATGAAGGTTCGACCCAGCCCCAGGTCATCGACCGGCTGAAGACGGCTGGCGTGGAAGTTCTGGTCGATGTGCGGGCGGTGGCGGCTTCGCGCCGGGCCGGTTTTTCCAAGACTCTGCTGGGCCAGAGCCTGAAGGCGGAAGGCGTCGACTATCTTCATCTGCGGGCGCTCGGGACGCCCAAGGCCGGTCGCGACGCGGCGCGCAAGGGCGACGTGGCGACCATGCACGCCATCTTCAACGCCCACATGCAGGAACCCGACGCCGAGGCCGCCTTCCAGAACCTTCGGCATGTGGCGGGGCAGAAGCGCGTCGCTCTGCTGTGCTTCGAGGCCGAGGCCTGCGGTTGCCACCGCGCCATCCTCGCTGACCGGCTGGCCCGCGAGGACGGGGCTGAGGTGGTGGACCTGTAAGAATCCTCCCCCGCAGGCGGGGGAGGATTGCTTTCGCTACGGCCGTCCCACCAGCTGATCCACGGACCCCGACGTGACCGGGTGATACAACGGCCGTGCCTGGGCGTAGATGCGCGTGGCGATGGGGCGGCCCCAGTCGCCCTCGCTCCACAGGGTCTGGAACAGGGGCAGGACGAATTTGCGACGGCCCTGGGTCGTCAGGAAGCGGTCGGCGGTGGCGACGGCGGGTTCATAGCGGTGGGCCAGGGCGATCTGCAGCCAGGCGAAGGTCAGCTCGGCGTTGCCCTCATTGGCCAGGTTCAGCGTCTTTTCCAGATCGGCCAGTTGCGCCGTGGTCAGCCAGCGGCCCGAGCCGTCGATGACCGGCGGACGCCAGGCCAGGAAGCGCTGGCGCTGCTGGGTGTTCCATTCGGCCCACGGAATGTTCGAGGCCTTGCCGCCGGTCGCCGCGAAGGCGAAGGCGGCGTTGTCAACCGGGACGAAGGCGTCCGACACCGGCGGGACCCAGTTCGACGGCATCCCCGGCTGGTAGATCCAGTTCTCCAGCTGCAGCTGGGCCTCCAGCGCCGCATCGCCCTTGATCAGGTGCTCGCGGATGTCGGCCAGGAAGCCGACGTCGGTCATGGGCTGGAAGGCGTGGCGGTCGAAATAGCCGCGCAGCCAGGCGTCAAACGTCGGGCGCCCGACGATGCGTTCGATGGTGCGCAGCATGGCCGCGCCCTTCTCATAGGGCACGCCGGACAGGCCGTCGTCAGGATCGCGTCCGGTCAGGTCGATGTGCAGCTTGGTGTCGTCCGGCGCGGTGGTCGCCAGTTCCGCAGACAGCTCGCCCCAGCCCAGGACCTGCTCCTGCATGGCCCGCTCGCGGCCGTAGAGGGCCTCCATGATGCGGTTCTCGAAATAGACGGTCGTGCCTTCGTTCAGCCAGATGTCCGACCAGGTCGCGTTGGTCACCAGATTGCCCGACCAGGAGTGCGCCAGCTCGTGCGCCACCAGCGAGACCAGCGACTGATCCCCGGCGATGATGGTCGGGGTGGCGAAGGTCAGGCGCGGGTTCTCCATCCCTCCGAAGGGGAAACTGGGCGGCAGGACCAGCAGGTCATAGCGGCCCCAGCGATAGGGGCCGTACAGGGCCTCGGCGGCGTCGACCATGCGCGGGGTCGACACCAGCTCGGCGCGCGCGGCTTCCAGGCGGCTGGGCTCCGTCCAGACGCCGGTGCGGCCGTCGAACGAGGCGAAGGCGATGTCGCCGATGGCGATAGCCATCAGATAGGGCGGGATCGGACGATCCATGTCGAAGCGCCAGGCCTTCTGACCGGCGGCGGCGGCCTCTCCGGTCGGCGTCAGGTGCTCGGCGGACATGACCACGGTCAGGTCGGCGGGGGCCGTGATGCGGGCGGAATAGGTCTGGCGGATGCCGGGGCTGTCCTGGGTCGGGACCCAGGTGCGGGTCAGGATGGCCTGGCCCTGGCTGAACAGATAGGGCTTCTGGCCGCCCGCCGTCTGTTGCGGGGTCAGCCATTGCAGGGCGGCGGCGTCGGGGCGGGTCGAGTAGTCGACGACGATCTTCTGCGTCTCATCGCCGACAAAGGCGGGCAGGTGGACGGTCAGGGCCTGACCCTTGATGGCGTCCACGGCGCCCAGCTCATAGCGCAGGGGGCGGCCCTGGGCGTCGCGCACACCGCGGATGTTCAGGTTCTTGGTGTCCAGCACCACCTCGGTCGCGCCGACGCGGCCGGTGACGTCCAGCGTGGCCGAGCCCGACAGGGTCTTGGCCGCGAAGTCGGCGGTCAGGTCCAGCGCCACATGGCCGACCCGCGCCTCGGCCGGGCGGGCGTTGGAGTGGATGTCGTCGGCGTAGGCGAGGGCCGGCTTTGCGGGCGCGGCGGGGACGAGAGGCGTCATCGGCACGCTTTCAGTCGCGGTGGCGCAGGCGCCGAGGGAAGAGGCGAGGGCGGCGGCGAGGGCCAGGGCGGAAACCCGCCCAACCAGCTTCAGGGTCATCGAACGCTCCGTATTCAGATGCGTGCGAAAAGGCTCCCTCGCGCCGTAAAGATCAAGCCTCGGTTCAGCTTGCCGTCACAGGACGGAGGTGGTGCGCCTTGAACAGCCGCCCCTTCTCGGCGGCCAGCACCAGCAGCAGGGCGACGACGCCGAGGGCTGCAAAGCCCACGGTCATCGGCACGGTCGAGCCGTCGAACTGCTGGCCGATCCAGAAGCCCAGCAGGGCCCCGCCTATGGTCGAGATGAAGCCCTGGGCCGAGGCCGCCGTGCCGGCGATATGGCCCATCGGCTCCATGGCCATGGAGCCGAAATTGCCGGCGATGAAGCCGAAGCAGAACATCTTGCAGGCCTGCAAGACGGCGAACATCCACAGGCTGTCGTGGCCCATCCAGGCGATGACGGCGTGCAGCAGGCTGAAGCCGATGAAGCCGAACAGGGCCGTATGGGCGATCAGGCGCGTGCCCAGCCTTTCCACCAGGCGCGAGTTCAACACCGAGGCCAGGGCGATGCCGCCGGCCACCATGGCGAAGACGGTGGTGAACAGGCCGGGCGACTTGAAGACGTCGAAGAAGATCTGCTGCGACGAGTTGATGAAGGCGAACAGGGCGCCGCTGATGGCGGTCATGGCCAGGGTGTAGCCCATGCCCAGACGGCTGGTCAGGGCCTGGCCAAAGGCCCCGGCGATACGCTTCACATTGATCGGCATCCGGTCTTCGGGATGCAGGGTCTCGGGCAGGCGCAGGGCCGCCCAGATCAGGAAGGACCCGCCGAACAGGGCGAAGAAGCCGAAGATCCAGCGCCACGGCGCCACCAGCATGATCAACTGGCCGACCGTCGGGGCCAGGATGGGCACGCCGAGGAAGACCAGGAAGCTCAGCGACATGACCCGCGCCATGGTCCGCCCGGAATAGCGGTCGCGCACGATGGACACGGCCAGCACCCGCGTCGCCGCCGAGCCCAGACCCATGCCGATGCGCGACAGGATCAGCAGTTCGAACGAGGCGGCGAAGGCGGCCAGAATGCTGAACAGGACATAGAGGCCGATGCCGACGAACAGCACCGGACGACGGCCATAACGATCCGACAGCGGGCCGTAGAACAGCTGCGCCCCGCCGAAGCCCAGCAGATAGGCGGTGATGACCCACTGGCGCGTGTTCTCGTTGGCGACGCCCAGGTCCTCGCCGATGTGCGGCAGGGCCGGCAGCATGGCGTCGATAGCCAGGGCGTTCATCGCCATCATGATGGCGATCAGGCAGACGAATTCGGCGAACCCCGGCCCCTTGGGCGCGGCGGCCCCCGGACTTGAGGGAGAGGTGGTCGGGGCGCTGGTCATCGGGACCAATTGCGGGCTGCGACAGGCTGACGCAACCCTGAAGCTGCATCAATTTTGCATTGCAGCATGATGTCAGCGCGTCTTTTCACCGCTCGCGCTGACATCTATCCGCGCCACGACCGACATGCCGGGCGCCAGCCGTGAGGCGGCCTCCTGACCTGGATCGACGGAGATGCGGACCGGGATGCGCTGGGCCACCTTGGTGAAGTTGCCGGTGGCGTTGTCGGGGCGGATGACGCTGAACTCGGACCCGGCGGCGGGCGAGATGCGCTCGACCTTGCCCTTCAGCTTCGCTCCGCCCAGGGCGTCGACGGCGATCTCGACCGGCTGGCCGACGCGGACGTCGCGCATCTGCGTCTCCTTCATATTGGCCGTGACCCAGACCGCATCCGGCACCAGGGCCATCAGCTGCGTGCCGACCGAAACCTGCTGGCCGACGCGGACGCTGACCTCGCCCAGACGGCCGGCGCGGGGGGCGGTGATGCGGGTGTTGTCCAGGTCGATCTGGGCCAGACGCACCTGGGCCTGGGCGTTCTCGACGGCGGCCTCCAGCGAGCCGCGCCCGACGACCGCAGAGGTGACGCCGGTCTGGGCCACGCCCTCGGCCGCGCGGGCGGCGGCCAGCTGAGCCTCGGCGGCGCGCAGGGCGTTCTGGGCCGTGTCCACCTGAGCCTGGGCCACCCAGCCCCCGGCGAACAGGGTGCGGACGCGCTGGGCGTCGGCGCGGGCCTTGGTCACGGCGGACTCGGCGGCGGCGATGGAGGCGCGGGTCTGGGCCACCGAACCCCGGGCCGAGGCCTGGCTCTGGGCCGAGTTGGCCAGGGCGGCTTCCGCCGCGTGCAGCGAGGCCTTCGCCTGCTCCAGCTTCTGGCGATAGATGCGGTCGTCGATGGTCGCCAGCAGCTGTCCCTGCTGCACCATCTGGAAGTCCTGCACCTCGACCGAGGTGACATAGCCGCTGACCTGCGGGCTGATGACCGTCACCTGGCCGCGCACATAGGCGTTGTCGGTGGTCTGCGGCCCCCCGTCGAACGGCGGCAGCCGCCAGGCGTGCAGGATCAGGCCCACGCCGACCAGGGCGATCAGCGCCATCACCACGCTCCACATCACGCGGCGGTCGTTGGACGGCGACGGCGCAGCGGGTGGCGGCGCGGGGGCAGGAGGAGCGGCGGGCGCAGGGGCGGGAGCGGGTGTGGCGTCGGTCATGGTCGGGTCCGGGTCATTCGACAGCGGCGGCGGCGGCGGCTTGCGCCGCCTCGCGGTGGGCGGCGCGGCGCGCCTCGATACGGGGGCGGAAATGGTTGGCGGCGACCCAGAGCGCGCCCACGGCGGCGGCGCCCGAGATCAGCAGGAAGACGTCGTTGTAGGCCAGGACCTGGGCCTGCTGGCTGACCTGCTGTTGCAGCAGTTTCAGCGCCGCGCCCTGTCGCTGGGCCGCGTCGCCGATGACGTGGGCGTAGGCCCCGCCCAGCTGCTGCAGCCGCAGCACCACCTCGGGATCGCCCAGGTCGATGTGCTCGGCCAGCTGGTTGGAGTGGTACTTCTCGCGGATCGTCTGAACCGTGCCGACCAGGGCCGAGCCCATCAGGCCGCCGATGTTCTGGCCGATGGAGAAGACGACGATGAAGCTGATCAGGTTCTTGCCCCCGCCTTGCAGCACCTTGCCGAAGCCGATGATCATGGTCGGGCCGATGAAGAAGGCGGCGGCGAAGGCCAGCAGGGCCTGGCTGAAATAAAGGTTCACCGGCCGGGTCAGCACCGTCGCGTGGCTGTCGATAAAGGCGCCGACGGCGATCAGGCCGAGCGCGATGGAGATGGGCTTCCACAGCTTCATCGGGTTCAGGGTCAGGGCGCTGGTCAGGGTCCCCGCCGCCGTGGCCAGCAGCATGACCCAGAACAGGCCGTGCATCTGGTCGATGCCCAGGCCCATCTGTTGGAGGAAGCCGACCGCGCCGGTCGTCTGTTCCGACAGGACGATCCGCACCAGCAGAATGGCCAGCAGCAGCCGCACGATGTCGCCGCCCGCCAGCCATTTCAGGTCGATCAGCGGATTGGCGCGGTTGTATTCGATGACGGCGGCGGCGGTCAGCAGCACCAATGCCCCGACCAGGGCCAGTCCGATCCAGGGAGCCTCGGTCCACCAGACGATCCGGCCCAGACCCAGCACGGCGGTCAGCAGGGCGATCCCCGGCGCGAACAGGGCGAAGGTGACGAAGTCCAGCGTCTCGAAGGCCTTGATCCGCTGCGCCGGCGGCATCTTCAGGGCGAAGACGGCGGGCAGAGCCACCAGCACCAGCCCCAGGTCGAACATATAGACCGCCCGCCAAAGATCATGGTCCAGCAGCGGCCCGACCCCCAGCCGCGCCAGGGGAATGGCCAGGCTGGACAGGCCCACGCCGATGATGATGCCCTTCAGCCGGTGCTGCGCCGGAAAGGCCTGGATGATGTAGAGGATGCCCAGGGTCGACATCCCCGCCGCCGCCATCCCGGCGATGCCCCGCACCACCAGGGTCGAGCCGAAGTCCTCCAGAAACAGGTGCGCCGCCGCCGTCGCCAGGAAGACGACCAGGATGATCTCGGTGAACAGGCGCAGGCCGTACTGCATGCGGAACTTGACCAGCAGCAGGTTCATGCAAGCGTTGGTCATGACGAAGATGACGGGCAGCCAGGTCGCCTCGGCGATGGTCACGCCCAGGTCGCCCGCCAGCTGCGGAATATTGGCCGTCACCGCCGCATTGCCCAGACTGCCGGTCAGGGCCACCAGAATCCCGACGGCCGCATAGGCCCAGCGCATCGGCGTCGAGTGGTCCGGGGTGGCGGGCGAGCCGGGCAGGGCCGGCCGCTCGTGCGGCTTCAGCGTCGCCAGATAGTCGTCCCAGGGCAGGTGCCAGTCGCGGCGGCTCATGGACGGCCCTCGTCCCTCGGCCGGACCGCGTCCAGCACCAGGGCCAGCGCCCGGCGGCTCAGGGCGTCGCGGTCGTCGGCGGGGGCGGTGCGCGAGGGCGCGCCCAGCATCAGGGCGAGGACGCGGATGTCCTCGACGGTCAGATCGGGCCGCACCCGCCCCGCCGCCTGGGACACCGCCAGGGCCTCGGCGCCCGCCTGCTTCAGACCCGCGCGGATCGGGGCCAGGGCCTCGTCGCGCAGGTCGCGGATGGCGCTGGACAGGCCCGCGCTCTGGATCATCAGCTCGACCATCTGGGCCAGGAACCACAGGAAGACCTCGGGGTCGTCCAGCCGTTCGTGGGTGCGCCGGCCCAGGTCGTCGATCTGGCCGACAAACACCGCCAGGGCCAACTCCGATCGGTCGGCGAAATTGCGATACAGCGTCGCCCGCCCCACCCCCGCCCGCTCGGCGATCAGGTGCAGCGGCGTGTCCAGCCCGTCGCACGCGAAAGCCTCGGCGGCCGCTTTCAGCAGGGCCTCGCGTCGTTCGGCGGCGTCTTTTCTAAGAGGACGGGTCATGAAGAACGCCAAGTGGACACTTGTGTCCGCTTAATCAAGGGTCGTGGAACTCATTCATTGTTTCGGGCCGTAACGAGACATGCGCGCTCTGGCCGCCTAGCCTTGCCTGTCACGGAATGCGCGACCGGGGCCATTGGCTGCTTCACTGGCGCGGGCAGTCTATATTTTACACGTTGAGCGTGAGTAATGCTAACTCAAGGTAGTGTTCGGTCTTGACCGGATATGGGTGTCAGGGCGCACTTGCCCAGCCACAGGGCATGTCAAACATGAGGATGACCTATGACGAAGATGACCAAACGAGCCGCGTTTCTGGCTGCGGCCGTGGTTGCAGTCTCAGGAATGACTTCGAGTGTGATCGCTCAGAACTACGGCGAACCCATGTACGCCAAGACCTACTACAGCGACGCCACGCTCTCCAATCAGGTCGGCTTCAAGATGGACGGGTGCAATAATGGACGCGTCTCGGCCGGCCCTCTGATCGGCACGTCGACCCCCTACTTTACCGAGGAATACATCGGCGCTTGTCGGCGGGGCGGACTGGGCGGCTACGACTGAACCCGGATACCATCAACCGTATCAAACCCGTCCCGGTCGCCGGGGCGGGCTTTCGGCTATCAGGATGGGTTTTAGGATGCCTTCAAGCGATCTTGAAGCAGACAGATGGTGCCGGTGGCCGGGCTCGAACCGGCACTCCTCTCGGAACAGGATTTTGAATCCAGCGCGTCTACCAATTCCACCACACCGGCACAGGTCTGGGAGGCGCGCAATCTAGCGGCGGAATTCGCCGGGTCAATCGACGGTTTCCGGGTTCAGGAAAAAACCCCTGAGCGTCGTCCCAACGCCGCTCGCTCCTTGCGGCGAACGGCGTTCGAAAAGCGCTGATCAGACCGGGGCGACCGTCTGTTCGATGGCGCCGAAGATGGTGTGGCGCCCGTCGTCCAGCATCTCGATGCGGACGGTGTCGCCGTGCTTGAGGAAGGGGGTCTTGGCCTCGCCGGTCAGGATGGTCTCGACGGTGCGGACCTCGGCGATACAGGAATAGCCCAGACCGCCTTCGGCCACCGGCTTGCCGGGACCGCCGTCGGCGTCCTTGTTCGACACCGTGCCCGAGCCGATGATGGACCCGGCGATCAGGGCGCGGGTCTTGGCCAGATGGGCGATCAGAACGCCGAAGTCGAAGGTCATGTCGACGCCCGCGTCGGCCTTGCCGAAATCGGCGCCGTTCAACTGGACCAGAAGCTCGCCCGACAGCTTGCCGTCCTTCCAGCGATCCCCGAGTTCATCCGGCGTGACGAAGACGGGCGACAGGGCGCTGGCGGGCTTGGACTGGACGAAGCCGAAGCCCTTGGCCAGTTCGCCGGGGATCAGGTTGCGAAGCGAGACGTCGTTGACCAGACCGACCAGACGGATCGCGGCCAGGGCCTCGTCGCGGCTGGCGCCCAGGGCTACGTCGCCGGTCACGACCACGATCTCGGCCTCCAGGTCGCAGCCCCAGGCCTCGTCCTTCAGCGGGATGGCGTCGCGGGCGCCGAGGAATTTGTCGGAGCCGCCCTGATACATCAGCGGGTCGGTCCAGAAGGTCGCGGGCATCTCGGCGCCGCGCGCTTTGCGCACCAGTTCGACGTGGTTCACATAGGCCGAGCCATCGGCCCACTGATAGGCGCGGGGCAGGGGGGCGGCGGCGTCGCGTTCGTGGAAGCGGCCGCGCGGCACGGCTTCGTGCTCCAGGCTCTCGGCCAGGGCCCGCAACAGGGGCTCGCAGCGGTCCCAGTCATCCAGCGCCGCCTGCAGCGTCGGGGCGATCAGGAAGGCGTCCGTGAACCAGTTCAGGTCATTGGAGACGACGACGAGGCGGCCGTCACGGCCGTGCTTGAGCGAGGCGAGTTTCATAGGGCGAAGCTAGTCCGAGGCGAGGCGGTTGGGAAGCGGCGTCGGCGGTCGTAAAGCCGCCGTTCGATCAACTATTCGGGGGCGAGATCACCGCGCGGGCCTCGGCCCCGGTGCGCAAGGCCGGATCGCGCACCTCGACCTCCACGGCGATGGCGCCGGCGGGCTCGTGCGACCACAGATAGCGGCGCTCGATCTCGACCGCGCGGCCGGACGGGGCCACCCCCTCATAGACGTCGCCCCAGGGGGTGATCGCCTTCATCTCGACCCACAGCAGACCGCAGGCGGCGTCCAGTTCCTCGATGGCCATTTCCGACAGTTCGTCGGCGTGCGGGGCGGGGTGGTTCGGGGTCACAGCCATCGGCGGACCTTTCCTTGATAGGCCTGGTATTCGGCGCCGAATTTGGTCGTCAGATAGCGCTCTTCGCGGGCGATGACGAAGCGGTCGACCACGATCAGGCAGGGGACCAGCAGGGCCAGGGCGACCGGGCTGTCCATCGCCAGGGCGAACCCGGCGTAGGTGACGGCGAAGCCGACGTAGATCGGATTGCGGCTGAACTTGTAGAGGCCGCCGGTGGCCAGGGCGGTGGTCGGCTTCCACGGCTCGGGCGGGGTGCCCAGACGGCGGAACGTCCCCGCCGCGATCCCGTCCAGCAGCAGGCCGCCGATCACCAGAACAAAGGCCAGGCCGCGCCGCAGATCGACATTCAGCCCCAGCGACGGCTCGCTGACCAACTGGCCCACACCGTATCCCGCCAGCAGGAAGCCGAGGTAGATCAGCGGGGGCGGGGCGATGACGCCGGGATGGTCGCGTGTCGTCATATCGTCTGTCCGGAGGGCGCGGTGAAGTCCGAGGTCGGGGCGTCGCCGGTGTTGATCACCTCCGAGGGCTCGAAGATCATCACCTCGGCCTCCTCGTCGGCGGCGGTGCGGTGTTCGACGCCGCGCGGCACGACGATGAACTGGCCGGGCTCCAGGGTCTCGATCCGGTCGCGGAACTCGACGCGAAAGCGGCCCTTCCAGACCAGGAACATCTCCTCGGCGTCCGGGTGGCTGTGCCAGGGGAAGACGCCCTGGACCTTGACCAGCCGCACGTCCTGCCCGTTCAGCTGCGCCGCGACGCGCGGCCGCCAGTGGTCGGAAAAGCCGCCGAACTTCTGTTCCAGATCGACGACCTCGCCGGTCATCGCGGGGTGTCTTCGTCTGCGTAGATGGCGACGCGGGGGGCGGCGCTGGACGAGACGCTGCCGCGATACATGCCCGAGGTGTTCATCGAGAAGGCGACCGCGCCGTCCTTGCCCATGACGATGACGCCGCCGTCGCCGCCGATGGAGCCGACGTCAGCGATCTCGGCGTCAGCGGCGGCCTGAACCCCCATGCCCGTCGAGGTGCGCGAGCAGATGTCGCGCGCCACTGTGGCGCGGATGAAATACTCGCCCGATCCGGTGGCCGAGACGGCGCAGCCGTCGGCGTTGGAGGCGTAGGTGCCGGCGCCGATGACCGGCACGTCGCCGACCCGGCCCCAGCGCTTGGCGGTCATGCCGCCGGTCGAGGTGCCGGCGGCCAGACGGCCCTGGCTGTCCAGGGCCACGGCGCCGACCGTGCCGAACTTGCGCTCGTTCAGCGGGGCTTCGTTGATCGAGGCCAGGGGCACGGGCTTGCCGAGCGTCGACGGCTCGGGCGGGGCGCCCGCCGGGCGCGCGGGCAGGGGCTGGCCCGCCTCGCGCAGGGCGGTCAGCAGGGCCTGCCAGCGGCTCTCGGTGAAGAAGAAGCTGGGCGCGACCTGTTCCAGTCCGGCCGAGGCGGAGAAGCTGTCGGCGCCTTCGCCGATCAGCATGACGTGGGGGGACTTCTCCATCACCGCCCGCGCCGCTGCGATGGGGTGGCGGGTGCGGGTCAGGCCAGCGACGGCCCCGGCGGTCAGGTCGGCGCCGTTCATCACGGCGGCGTCCAGTTCGTTCCTGCCGGCGGCGGTGAAGACCGCGCCGTGTCCGGCGTTGAACAGGGGGTTCTCTTCCAGGGTCTCGACCGCGGCCTGGACCGCGTCCAGGGCCGAGCCGCCACGGGCCAGCACCGCCGAACCGGCGTCCAGCGCCGCCTGCAAGCCTGCGCGATAGGCGGCGTCGCGTTCCGGCGACAGCTCGGCGCGCTCGATCACGCCCGCCCCGCCGTGGATGGCCAGCGACCATTTCGGGGCGTCTTGCGCGAACGCGGGCGACGCCAGCAGGGTCAGGGCGGCTGCAGCGGTCAGGATGGAGTTCTTCATGCTTGGTTCCCCTCAGATCTTTCCTCCCTACTTTGTGGGGAGGTGGCGCGGACGCGCAAGCGCAAGCGCAAGCGCAAGCGCAAGCGGCCGTGACGGAGGGGGCGACTCAGGCGGCGGATATCAGCGCCGCCCCCTCCACCACTTGGCGGCTTCGCGCCGCCCTATGGGTCGTGGTCCCCCTCCCCATGGTCATGGGGAGGAAATCGTCATCGGTGATGCAGTCTCTTCCAGACGCGGTAGCCCAGGATGGGGGCGAAGCCGCAGAACAGGGCCGCGAACAGCACCATCCAGAAGCCTCCCCCCAGCCAGTATTCCCCGGCCAGCGCCCCGGCCCCGGCCGCCAGAAGCGGGCCGAGCCAGGGCAGCCAGTGCGGCGGCCGCATCTTCATTCAGGCGTCG